>Ga0209188_1000004_pt1 | contig 340958 bp, 417 predicted proteins | sample C_130625_EF_Meta_FD_187307 | JGI IMG/M metagenome (GOLD analysis project Ga0209188, IMG submission 187307) | Freshwater microbial communities from Lake Croche, Canada to study carbon cycling - C_130625_EF_MetaG (SPAdes) (version 2) | ecosystem: Environmental > Aquatic > Freshwater > Lake... | reverse complement strand
ACACAGTCATTTACCAACTATGTACCCACAGTGATCACTTCAAATGCCAGTTTAACAACCAGTAGCCCCACAGTGGGAACATATGGTAATATTACATTGACCGATGAATCTACTCCACTCGGCAGTATTGGTAGTATTGGTACTTACGCTGTGGTTGCAACTACAACAAACAACAGAGTGTTTTACAAAGGTACAGACAATGCATGGAAGTTATTGGGTTCAACTCAATGGCAAGCAGATGTACCAACAGTGACAGGTACTGTGTCGAGTCCGACGTTTTTAGGTAATACTTCCACAATTATTCAAATTAACTCCAGTAACGTTACAGTGACAGCCAGCAATGTAACCACAGTGGCCAGCAGTATCAATAGTGCTGCAATCACTGGTGTTACGGCTGCTGTGAGAAACAATAAATTATGTTTGTTCTCTACCAACGCCGCCCGTAGTAATGGAACTAACCCCGACGGATTATTAAAAATTGTTGATTATAGCCCAAGTGCTATTAGGTCATTGTTGGTTCAGTCAGGTATCATTGCTTCGTCAAAATGGAATGGCGGTGGCGCAAGTGGTCAAACAACCACCATACGTAGCCCAAGTATCCAGTACGGTAATTTTGCCAGCATACCGGCCTGGACTACCACAGACACATATCCAAGAAGCAACGGATCTGTTTGGTTAAAAACAGGTGCTGTTGGCGGCGGATCAAACTTTGTTATTAAGAAATACAATGCCACTACTGATACATGGACCACACAGGCAGTTGATGTGGCCAGTAGTGAAGCACAAGCCATTTATGATTTAGATATTGGCGGCGGAAGTAATATTACCGCAGGCACAGTATTTGTATACCAAGATGCCAACACTTACGATGGCAACACTAACAATCTAAGTGCAGCATCGTTTACTCCTTATGTAAGAACACTGAGCGGCCCATTGAGTGTCAGTGGTGCAGTTCCTGCGTTTGGTGCAAGCACAGGTACTTTTAGCTTGTATGCAACACAGCCAGGATACAACACATACAACCCAGAACTAAGTGGTGTGGCTTACACTATCACAGTGTCAGCAGCCAGCAGTGCTAGTTTTGTTAGTGGTATATTATCAGCCAACATACCAAACGTTACAGCTTCTTACAATACCACTACTGGTGTGATTACAATAAATCACTTGGCGGGTGGTAGTATTTTATTAACTAAAATTGCCGGTCAACCAAACTTTCCGTATCTGGCTGGATTTACCAGTGCAGTTACAGGTGTAAGAAGTATTGGTGGCACAGACAGTTCAAATGTCAATCGTATGTTATCAGGCTTTACCCCAATGACTTACACTTACAGTATTACACAACCCTCGGCAGAACCTGTTGATGGCACACACTGGTATTACAGTGATCCAACCACAGTTGACATCATGATCAACACAGGTACAGCATGGGTTGGATACCGAACTTTGGCAGCAGATGCACGTGGTTACAATTTAACTGCCACAGATGCCACAGGTGTTATTGCAACGGCTGCTACACCCTCAACACAAGCCGACGGTATTACAGCATTGGCCGCAGGTGATTTGTGGTTAAACACCAGTGACTTGGAAAATTATCCAAATTTATCTAGATGGAATGGTAGCACATGGGTCAGTATTGACAAGACAGATCAAATCACTGTGAACGGTATCTTATTTGCCGATGCAAGATGGGATAGTACAGGTACTACAGATCCAGCGATTGACACGGTAACATCAACAACAGATTTATTAACAAGCAGTTATACTGATTTAGATGCACCTAATCCACAATTATATCCACGTGGTATGTTGTTGTTTAACACACGTCGTTCAGGATACAATGTCAAGCGTTATATTGCTGATTATTTTAATGCCTCATCATTCAGTATTGCAACTTACAGCTCAGCCGTTACATACGTTGCTGGTGACAAGGCATACTACGGTTCAACAGTTTATGTTGCCACAGCCAGCACCACAGGCAATGCACCAACCAACACCAGTTATTGGACACCGTTGCAAAACAGTGCTTGGGTCTCATCCAGTGGTTTGAAAAATGACGGAAGCCCGTATGCTGGCCACTATGCACAACGTCAAGTTGTTGTAGCGGCAATGCAAAGTGCTATAGACAGCAATACACAGATACGTGAAGATCAGTTTGCATTCAGTTTGATAGCAGCTCCAGGATATCCAGAGTTGATAGACAACATGATCGCATTGAACAATGACCGTGCCAACACAGCATTTGTCATTGGCGACACACCAATGAATTTAAGTACCAACGTGGTTGACTTGACCAATTGGAGTACAAATGCCAATGGTACAGGATTAACTACAAACGATCCTTACTTGGCTGTTTATTATCCAAGTGGATTGAGCACAGATTTGTCGGGCAACAGCATCATGGTGCCTTCAAGTCATATGGCTTTGCGTACATTCTTGCACAGCGATAATTTAAGTTATCCATGGTTTGCTCCGGCTGGTCTGCGTAGAGGGTTGGTTGATAACGCAAGTGATTTGGGTTATATCAACTACACAACAGGCGAATTCCAACGCACGGGTATAAATCAAGGCCTGCGTGATGCATTGTATCAGACCAATATCAATCCAATTACAATTTTACCAGGAACTGGTATCTGTGTTTGGGGCCAAAAAACACGTGATCCGATCACAGAAGCAATGGATCGTGTAAACGTGAGCCGTTTGGTAAACTATGTTCGTACATTGTTGGCCCGAGCAACATACGGTTTCTTGTTTGAGCCCAATGACAAAATGACTAGAGATCAAGTTGGTGCAGTGATATCTGGTGCATTGAATGACTTGGTAAGCAAACGTGGCATCTATGACTATGTTGTAGTGTGTGATACCAGCAACAATACACCGGATACTATTGCCAATAATCAATTGTATATTGACATTGCAATAGCACCTACCAAAGCCATTGAGTTTATCTATATTCCAATACGTTTGGTTAATCCAACCACTGGCGCTGCCGGTGCTTGATAAATGGCAATGAGAATAGATAAATAAGAATAACAGGAGATAATATATGGCATTCGCATCAGCAAGTAATTTTACAGTACCGATTCAGGGAGCAACGAATCAAGGTCTGTTAATGCCCAAACTAAAGTATCGCTTTCGTGCAACTTTTGCTAATTTTGGTGTAAGCACCAGCAACTTGATAGAATTAACAAAACAGATTGCTGAAATCAAGCGTCCTAGTTTGACTTTTCAAGAGATTCCAATTGATGTTTACAACAGCAAAGTATACATGGCAGGCAAACCCGAATGGCAAACCATCACAGTTAATCTACGTGATGACGCTGGTAACAATGTTGCCAAGATGGTGGGCGAGCAGGTACAGAAACAATTTGACTTTATTGAGCAGGCAAGTGCCAGTTCTGCAATTGACTACAAGTTTACCTTGTTTTTCGACATGTTGGACGGCGGTAATGCCACCAACAACGGAAGCAATGGCCCAACAGTGTTGGAGTCATGGGAAGTCAATGGTTGCTTCATTACTCAAGTTGACTACGGTGAAATGGCATATAACTCAAATGATCCAGCAATGATCAACTTGACTATTCGTTACGACAATGCAATTCAAACTCCAACTGGTATTGGTGTTGGTACACTGGTTGGTCAAACCATAGGCGCAATCACTGGTTAATAACAGTAAAAACAACAGTGACAAAACCCACTTTTACAGTGGGTTTTTTCTTCTCATAAATACTTAATAACACAGGATACACAGTGGCTGACAATTTTTTAAAACAAGTTTACCAAGGTACCGGATTAGGTGCACTGGCCAAAGACTATAAACATGCCAGCAAAATTTTTGTTGCTGGCAACTATAGACTTGCTCCAAAATTTGGTTTTTTGTTTCATGTTGCATTTGACATTAATTTGGAAGTCAGCAGACAAAGCAAAACTGATATACTGGAAGCCGGCATGTTGGTTAAAACCATGCAGTTGCCCAAGTACACAGTGGAAAACAAAACCTACAATGCCTACAATCGTGTCAACATAGCACAGACTAAATTAAAATACGAACCTGTAACCATCACCTTTCATGACGACAACTCGGATATAATTAGAGACATGTGGTATGATTACATGAGCTATTACTACCGAGACACCGATTACCAGCCGGCCAAGTACCTTCAAGAAACAAAATACAATACCAGAGAAAATCAAAGTTGGGGTTATACTCCTTCAAAAGTACTTTCAAACAGCAAACGATTAATCGAACGAGTGAGACTGTATAGCCTGCACCAAAAAAGATTCACCGAGTATGTGTTGATCAATCCGCAGATTACCAGTTTTCAGCATGGCGAACATCAGCAGGGCGAAAACAATTTCATGCAAAACAGCATGACGCTGAGCTATGAAACTGTGTTGTACAACTACGGAGACATAGTATCGGGTCAAAATATCAACTTTGCTGACCTACACTACGATCATACTCCAAGTCCCTTGGGATTACCCAGCCTGACAGAAAGCACAGTGTCGGCCTTGACCAACGGTGCAGGTGTATTTGGTGGATTGATCGGTGGACAAGACCGTGTGGATCATCAGTTGCCTGGCGATCGTACCAAATTTACCGGTGCGACCAAACCGGGTGGATTGGCTGCCCTGACCAATCAAGTTCTTTTGGGTGTAAGCAAAGGCAACAATCCTTTTAAAAATTTATCAGTGCCCACAGTGGCCGGATATGCTGCCACCTTGACTGGATCGGGTGGTATAATGGGCATATTGGGTTCCAGCGGTGGACCCAATTATGCAACAGGGTTGACTTTGGGCACTGTATTAGCAGCCGGTGCTGCCAGTGCAGTGACATGGCCGGCTCGGCAGTTTGCACCCAGCCCAGGAACAAAATCCACCAGCAATGGCGAAACAGTTTCCACAGACAATGCCGCTCGGGATGGGGGATCTCCTGAACTAGACACAACTGGTACACCGGCTATAACAGTTGCCAACCAACAGTCAGTAGACAATTCGGCCATACTTGATGCATACGCACAAGGTGAAGACATAGGAATCTAATCATGACAACTGCACAAAACACACGTAATGTAAATCTCAATTCGCTTACCAATGGACAATATTTTAATAACTTTTTTATCAATATTAAAACAGTTGGGGCCAATCAAAATGATGCAGTGGTGGCATTTTTTGAAACTCAAACCGGCGGTGATAAAGCAGCCGCACAGCTATTGGCCAGCGCCGTGGTGGCCACCAGTATTGCACAAGGTGCCGACCCCATGACAACACTACAGCAATTTACCGCAGTACCCCCGGGTGAACTCAATTTGTTTCTAATTACATTTTTAAATTTGAATCGTGTGGGCACCAGTTATCTGGGTGTAAACAATCAACCCATAGTAAACAAATATATACAACGTGCTATTCTAGCTTGACATGTCAAAGTATGCCAACGGAGTGTATCAACTCCTGAATCCAGCCAAGTATGTGGGCAAAGGTGCTCCACACTATCGCAGTAGTTGGGAACACACAGTGATGCGTATGTTGGACAACAATCCCTCCATACTGCAATGGGCCAGCGAAGCCATACATGTCAACTATAGAAATCCATTTACCAACCGTAATACCATTTATGTGCCGGATTTTTTTGTGACCTATGTGGATGCCAACAGCAAACAACATGCTGAAATATGGGAAATCAAACCCACCAAAGAAACCACACTGGAAGCCGCTGGCAACAGCAAACGAGCACAGGCCGCTGCCATACTCAACATGTGCAAGTGGCAGGCCTGTCAAGCCTATTGCAAAGCCAATGGCCTGGTGTTTAAAATACTGACAGAAAAAGAACTGTTCGGCACCGGCAAGTAAATAAATACCATATGACCAAACATTTAGAGGCACTGTTAAATTTACCTTCAGTGGAAACCACCCCAGCGGAAGCAGAGACTTTTTTTACTAAAAATAGAGAAATAATACAGCAGGTTGACGAGGCAATTGATAAAATTGATGCCGCACTGCCCGGGGTACGTGACTTGGACACTGGCGATGACGAGCTGGACGAGTTATCAGAACTGGCCAAGGAAAAGTTCACTGACATGGTGGATCTAGGTATGAACACTGATCCAAGATTTGCCGGAGTTATCTTGCAAACAGCCAGCACCCTGTTGGGGCATGCCATCACTGCCAAAACTGCCAAACTGGATAAAAAAATTAAAATGGTGCAGTTGCAGTTGCAAAAAGCTAGACTGGATCACCAAATTAAAAAAGACGCTGGCACTCCCGAAGAGCAGGCAATTGAAGGACAAGGCGTGGTATTGGACCGTAATGCCCTACTAGCACAGATACTTGCCAGCCAAAAGAAGTGATTTAGACTAAATATAGAATATAGGAATCTTTCGTCATGCTTAAACCATTTCAAAAATACTTTTACGAAACCAGTAAAGTGTATGAATTTAAAGTTAAAATTGCCAATTTTGAACTTACCTCTGAGGTAATGGAGTCAATTAAAAATGCAATTGATGCATATCAAATTGAGTCAATCAGTGAACCCCGACGTTTGCCAATACAAGAACACAAGGTTTTTGGAAATCTTGGTCCGTGCGAGTGCGAAGTGATTGACATTGCTGTTAAATACCCAACTATTGCAGAACAAATTCGTCAGCTGATCATCAGCAGAGCAAGAGTCAATGCCGATCACGTGTATGTTTACACACAGGATCAGTACTTGAACGAAGAAGATCTTGATAATAAAATTGTCAGCCAAGGTGCCGACGGTCCCATAATTTCTAATCCAGAATTACAAGATGAACCCGGCGCTCAAGAACTAGTGGGCGATAAAAGAATCAGTAATTTTATGAAAGAACTCAACGATGCCAAGCATCGTTTGAACACAGTGTACGAAGTTGCCGGAGGAGAAACTCCAGCTGCTGAAACAACCAACAAGATACCACAGGGAAATACAAATCCTGTCAATGCCAAACAAAAAACCAGTAGAACAAAAGGACGCTAATCGTGAGCAATAATTTATACAACATCCTAAAGAATTTTAACAAGTTAACAGAAAACACTGTTGCACCGGACAACTCTGCCAAGCCTGCAGAAAAGCTCTACGAAAGTGTAGAACCACAGGGCAGTATATTGTCCGGTGTTGACCGAGTTCACGCTAAACTACAAAAACAATTTGCTGAAAGCGATTTCAGTAAAATGAGTTCTGCTATACAAAAGTCAGGCAAGAGTAAAGAGTCAGCTGATGCCATCACTGCTGCTGCCGGTCGTGAAAAACTTGGACCTAAAGAAATGACACGACGTGCAGTTGCTGGCAAGAAAAAAGCCAACGAGAGTATGGCGGAACAGTTGGACGAAATTGGCGATACTCCTGCTGGTAGAGCTGCCTTGGGCAGTTATATTAAAAAAGCACATGCAAGTGGTGATGCTGCTCGTATGGGCAGTGCATACACACCAATGGGTTCAGAAGAAGAGACCCAAGCTAGAAGAACAGTTCAAAAACGTGCCGGCGGTATTGGTCAGGCTGTTGATAGATTAACCAAACCAGGCATGACGGAAAACCATGATGACTGGGACACTCCCGATCGCATGAAACCCACTGCCACAGTGGAAGACTTTTTCCACGAAGTGGTTCGACTTGGTGACGGCAAAGGTCGCGATTTATTATATTTTGCAGCAGAAGAAGGCGACGAACCACTTCATATTGTAAAAGTGGCAAGACAGCTTTATAAAAAAATAGCACGTGAGGCAGGATTGAACCCAGAGATTGGCAGTGCAGATAATAACGAAGTGTTTGATTTGATGTATAGTTGGGTTGAAAAAAATTACAGCAATTCGGGCATGGCAGAAGCCGATGAGTCATGGCATGGTATCAAGGATCCTGAATTGTTACAGGACCTAATTGCTGATGCTCGAGTCATGGACTACGATGAATTCTACGATGAATACAGCAGCATGTTTGACGATCCAGAAGAGTTCTGGAGTGCGTATCATGTTGCACGTTCCAAAAAGCGTCCACTCAAAGACTTAACAACAAGTATTTCTCCAGAAGACTATGCGGCAAAATATCCAAATTCCCCCGGCCTTAAATTTATGAATCGAACAGATTTAGAAGAAGACGATGGCCTAGGCGCCAAGTGGAGACGCGGGTATCATGCGTCAGGACATCCTGCAGGCCATAAACATGCCAGCGGAGAAATTGGCCCCATAGGTGGAAGTTGGCAAGTTGACGACTCAGACATGTACCAGCCAAGAAAAAAGCCAGTCAATAAATATCGTGACGAGCGGGATACATTGGCAGGTCGTAAGAGTATCAAACAGTTTGATAGAACTCAAGCAGGAACACCTTATAAAAACCCACAAGTGGCTGTTGACAAGTTCAAACACCAAATTAGAAGTGGTATGAAACGTCATCATGGTCCGGTTGGTGTATTGCCTGAAGACAACATGGCGGAAAGTGCCATGAGTGAGATTGGGGCCGAACTGCGTGACATTTACGATAGAGATGACGTCAATGCATTCTACAAGTTGTTCAGTGCCAATACTCCCACTGGTCAATTCATTCAAAACATGGCAAATGATGTTGTGGAGGGATTGGGACTTCACCCCAAAGACGATTTTGAAGAAATTGAACAAATAGTATGGGGCGAGATAGAAGACATGTTCCGCAACAACAACGTATTAAACGACATGAACGAATCTGCAGAAGATCGTGACAGTTACAAAGTTGCAAAAATATTATTCGATCAAGGCGTAAGATACTCCAGTGACAAGGGAGACGAGATAGTCAGTATGATCCCCGATGCCCTACGTAAAATGGGATTCAACAGAAAAATTGTCCAATGGTACATGGGATACGATGAAGATTTTATATCAGACACCATTGGCGAATTAATACTCTTGGGAAAATCACAAGGTGTAGAGGAAGGCACTTGTATGGAATGTGGTATGCTGGAAAATTCATGTGGTTGCAAGCATGACATGAATGAAGATTACAAGCACAAAGGCAAGGCCTACGGTGGTGCTGCACAAAAAGATGATGACGAAGCGGATGACGAGGACGACACACCTAAAAAGCGTGGTGCACCCAAGAAGAAAGACAGCGAGCGTAGCAGTGCAAGTTTACCGTTTGGCGGTGAGCCAGACTCCGGCAAACACAAGTTACCCGCACACAAGGGCAAAACCACACGTCATACTGCCAGCGACGAACCACCTCCAGGCACACCAGAACGTGCTGAGTGGGAGGCAAAGCATGCTAGAAAAGAAAAACGTGCCAAAAAGATCAAAGAAAGCAACCAGCAACTGGATCGCCAATTCCGTAGAATCATGTTGAGTGAAAACTTCAAACAGATCATGGGCAAGCATCACATGACCATGGATGAAATGGTTAAAAGATTGAGCCATGACATTCAATCGTATAAAACACACGGCAAGATGAGTGATGTGTTGCGTGATTGCATGGAAATCCACTCACACAATCCACAGATTGCCGATGAGTCTGCCTTGGGCTTACCTGGCAGTAAAAACATCAGCCAATTGAATCCCGGTGCGTTAAAACCACCAGTGACTCCGTGGGAAAAAGCCAAAAGTTCCGTGGCATCTACATTTGACACCAAGGACGCATGGGAAATACCTGTAGAGCCAGATCACGAGTTAAATGAATTGGCTCGACTGGCTGGCTTACAAGTTGCCGACGAAAGCACACACGGTGAATACATCAAACAAAAAGATTTAGAAGCAGAACATTCTGGCAAACACACGTTCCATGCATTTGGACAAGAGTTCAACACCGATGAAGTCACTGAAGACGACATGGAGGAAGGTGCCGGCACAATGCACTTCAAAGCCCTACAGGCCAAAGCCGATGGCAAAGACAGTTTCAAAATGGGCAATAAGGAATTTCCAGTGGAATTAGGCGAAGGAACTTGTCCTGCTTGCGATTGTGATCCTTGCGGGTGCAACGAAGATACGGCATTAAATGGCGAGATTGAAAAAACCACAGGCCCAGACGAAGTTGAATTTAGCCTGGGTGAAATGGTTCGTTTAGCTGGTATTGCAGTGGAAGGACGTGACTACGGTGATGTCAAAATTGCAGTTTCAGCCGAGTTTGACAACACGCCAGAAGAGCAGTACATGGCGGTGGGTGTATTGACCAAAGGCGGAGATGGTGAAGTTGCTGGTAAAGAAAAAGCCATGCAACCCAACAAGCCAACCTTTAAAAATGGCGACAATCCCAAGTCTCCGTCACCGGTCAAAGAACAAACAGATCCCCTGGAAGCCTTGGGTCGCAATTTACTACGTGCCTACAACAGTATTAAATTAAAAAAATGAAAATACACGAAGTCATCACAGAAACTACAAAAGTTTCTGTGACGAACGACTACGACAACAACGGTATTCCCGACAGCCATACCAGTGCTGCACCGGGCATGAGAAGTCACACAAATTTAAACAGCTCAAATCCTTACCCAGTTTGGAGATATGCGGCTCACTTTCTAGCCGGAGCAGGAGCGGCAGATGGCCGGTATCATCATAAACCACGTAAAGATGGACCCAGTGGTCAACGTCTCATAGCAGCAGCCTACACAGATGGCGAGCGACGCATACTGGATCAAGCCTCCCAAGCATTTGGTTCCGAAGCTCAACACCTACAGTTGACACCCGACGGTTCCACAGAAGTTGCAGACACACATATCATCAGCCCAGTGAGAGTACGCAAAGCAAGATGAAACAATATCGTATAACCAGTGACGCATTTGTATTGCCCGGAGAGTCGGGTGATGCTGATGCTGTCATGGACGCAAGAGATTTACAAGAGTTAAAAAAATTAGCTGGCTTGGGCAACGAGTTGTTAGAAGATTACTACACAGCCGGTGGGCATGATCCACAAATTGACGCACCCAACAACACAGATCAAGCCAGTCCCAGTCCCGTGGGCAGCAACATCAGCATCACTGGAATGGAAAAGCGTAGACTAGAACGGGAAAACAACATCAAACCTGGCACACCTGAATATTTTCGCCTCTGGTTTTCAAAACCATTTTTAACGGGCGAAAAGCCCGTTGGTGATGCACCGGCCCCAAAAACTCCAAAAAAGATAAAGCCGTACTAAAGACCCACAACAGTTTTATTCAAACCCAAGTATTGATTCCACGATTCTTGCCGAACTGTGAATTCAGTATCTTTCCACTTGGCCAATAGTGTGTAGTAGTCAGGTCGATACGGTGCACGAATTGGAACAATGTTGGTTTTTGACCCTTTGCGGAAATTACAGGCCTTGCACGATGTTGCACAGTTTTCCCAAGAAGTTTTACCGCCCAAACTGCGGGGAACCACATGATCTATAGTGAGATCTTCGTAATCAAATGTATCTTGGCAGTATTGACATTGAAACAAGTCACGTAGGTACAAATTATGTCTAGAGAATTTGATAGACTTTTTATGTTGAAAGTAGTCTCGAGTAACAGCAACACTGGGCACATTGATGGTGAGTCGTTCACTGCGTATCAACCAATTGGGATAAGTTTCCAACACAGTGATACGTCCCAGCATCATGAGTTTGATGGCATGTTGCCACCCAATAACACTGAGTGGAAGAACCGAAATAGGTTCAAAAGTTTGATTGAGCAAGAGGCAGTGCGACATTAAATATACTTATACTGAAAAATATTACACATGGCAAAAAGTTTAGAAACAGCAATAATTAAAACACCCTATCGTGCCATGAGCATGACTGAGCAACAGATCCTTGAGTTTGCCCGTTGTGCAGATCCTGCCGCAGGCCCTGGTTACTTCATGAGTAACTGTTTTTTTATTCAACATCCTACCAGGGGTGCTATACAGTACATACCTTACGAGTATCAGGAACGCCTGATTGACAGTTATCACAACTACAGATTCAGTATCAGCTTGATGCCCAGACAAACAGGTAAATCAACTTCAGCAGCAGGATACCTGTTGTGGTATGCCATGTTTGTACCAGATTCAACAATACTAGTGGCTGCACACAAATACACCGGTGCTCAAGAAATTATGCAACGCATACGCTATGCCTACGAAAACTGTCCCAATCACATTAGAGCCGGTGTAACCAGTTACAACAAAGGATCGTTGGACTTTGAAAACGGAAGTAGAATAGTTTCAGCAACAACCACAGAAAACACCGGTCGTGGTATGAGTATATCATTGCTCTACGCCGACGAGTTTGCGTTTGTGCGTCCCACTATTGCACAAGAGTTTTGGACCTCCATAACACCCACACTGGCCACAGGTGGTAAGTGTATTATCACTAGTACCCCCAACAGTGATGAAGATCAATTTGCACAAATTTGGAAAGGTGCAAACAAGACCATTGATGAATACGGCAATGAAACTGAGTTGGGCGTAAATGGATTTCGAGCATTTCGCAGCAGTTGGGAAGAGCATCCAGATCGAGATCAAGCCTGGGCTGATCAAATGCAAGCACAGTTGGGCGAAGATCGCTTCCGCAGAGAAATGAACTGCGAATTCATTATACACGATGAAACATTAATCAACCCACTACATTTGGTAACAATGACAGGTGTAGATCCCATTGAGCGTCAAGGACAGGTGCGTTGGTATCAAAAACCCAAGGCGGGCAGTACCTATGTTGTGAGTTTAGACCCCAGTCTGGGCACTGGTAGTGATCCAGCGGCCATACAAGTGATTGAACTGCCCAGCATGCAACAGGTGGCCGAATGGCAACACAATAAAACACCGGTGCAACAGCAGGTCAAAATACTACAGGCCATCACACAACACATATACGACACCATCAAAACAGAAACAGCCATATACTACAGTGTGGAAAACAACTCCTTGGGCGAAGCTGCCTTGGTGGAAATAGCACACACCGGCGAGGAACACATACGTGGTATATTTTTATCAGAGTCTGCTCGTGTGGGCGCCGGCAGGCAATTCCGCAGAGGATTCACCACCACAAACCGTAGTAAAATTGCTGCCTGTAGCAAGTTAAAAAGCTGGATTGAAAACGGCAAATTAAAGATCTCCAGTAAAAACTTGATCAGCGAGCTCAAAACATTTGTGGCACACGGCACCAGTTTTGCCGCCAAACCGGGCGAAACTGATGACTTGGTAATGAGCATAATTTTAGCCATACGAATGATACAGGCAGTACAGGAATTTGACGCTGATCTAGACGAAACCCTGCGTGGACAGGAAGACATGATTCTACCAATGCCATTTATAATGATGTAAACGACTAAATACAGTATGAGAGAAATAGAAAATATCGCAACAGCTTTATTTGAAAAAATCCGCACTAGATTTGAAGATGTACGTCTAGGCGATGAAAATTCAAAAGCCACCACAGACCCAACCAAAGCTAGATTTTTTAACTTTGTCTATACTGTAGACGGTAAAAAAGTTGGTAATATCACCATCAGCTTGATAGACGAATCTTCATTGAAGATTTACTACAGTAAAAACATAGTCGATCGCATACATCAATTGGATGCAGAATCGGGTTCAGCCGAGTCCGAGTGGTATGAGTTTTTATTGAGCTTGAGAAAATTTGCCAAGAGAAACATGTTGAGTTTTGACACCAGAGACATTGCCAAAAGCAATTTACAATCAAAAGACATACGTCAACAAAGTCGTAATGATGCCACACTGAGCACAGATGACATTTCTGTTACCGAAGGTCGCATGTACGGCACTACCAGACGCAGTTATCAAGAGTGTGGTCCTGTTAGAATTGTTGTGCGTCATCTCAGTGAAGTAGACGAGGAAAAGCGTGGTGCTAGAACTAGAAATATTGAAAATGTTTTTCTTGAAACACACCTGGGCGAGAGATTTTTATTACCAGAAAAGAACCTACACTATGCTAGAGCCATGGCACGACATGTGAGTCAAGGTGGTAGAGTTGAAGATGAACTGGGCGAAAGTATCACTGCCATGTGCCAAGAAATGAAAAGCATGGCACACTTTGTACGTGGAGCTCAGCGTAGACAGTTTGAAGATCAAGAAACTGGAGAAATGGCACAGGCAGCAGTGCGTCACTACAGTGAATTAAAAAATCGCCTGCGTCATTTGGCCAGCGAACGTGCTTACAATTACTTTCAAGAAACATACACACCCGAAGAAGACATTGAAGAAGACATTGATGTGGCCAGCCTCCGCGAACGTTTTGCTAGAAAAGTCTACAATGACAGATTTGATGAAGCACTACCATATGTGTATCGTGCGTGGCGCCGACATCAGGCTGAATCAACACCCATGTCAGAAGAATTTGAGTCATGGGCCACAGGCGTTGCTGAAGGCACTTGGGCTGCTCCTGACGATGATGTAGAAGTTAGAGAACTGGACAGCTTAATGAGTCGACCTGTGCTACGTGCAGGCGACAACGGTGATGATGCCATTGGACAACTGTACGACATCATAGGTGATGATGAGTTGTACGATAGAATCTCAGCCCGTGCCGCAGAGGAAGGGCCGGATGCTGACTGTAAGCCGGATGTAATGGAATGGTTAATGGATCATGGATTCGCAGACCTGGCAGAAAAGTACACACAAAATTACACACAAGATACCGCACCACTGGCGGCACAAGATCAGGCAGTGGCACAACAGCAGGCCGACACAGCGGCACAGAATCAACAATATGGTTCAGTGGGCACAGCAGAACCCAGTCCAGCGGTCAACACAGCCAATGAGGACACAGATCCTTTGGACTTTTTACGAAGTCTGGCAGGATTGAAGAAATAAAGAAATAAATATATTAACGACAACAAGGAATATGTACCATGGATCCAAAATTTTTTAGACGATACGCAGATTTGATCACTGAAGCCGAACAACCAGAACAGTTGGATGAGGGTGTAATGGACACAATAAAATCAGCTTTTTCAAAAGCTATACAAAAATTACTTTCACCTGAGGATTTACAAAAAATTGCCAGCATAGCACAGCAAGCCACCGGTGGCGACTTGACCCCTACTAAAGAAAATGCCATGAAATTAGTTCAAGCATTGGGTATTACTCAACAAGACGTGCAACAGGCAATTCAATCCAATGGTAGCCAACCTGTTGCTGGTGCACAGCCCGTAAGTGAAATGGTACTTTTGGGCAGCGATATTAAATCTAGAATATTGACTGGTTTAACCGGTATAGGATCAACCATCGGCGGCGGTGCAATGGCCATAGCTGGTGCGGGTGGCATAAGCACCGGAATTGGTTTGGTTACATTGGTTATAGGTTTGGTTTTGTTAAGAGTTTTAACTGATGATATAAAAAGCGATGCAAATTTTAGGAAAAATTACAAACCATCCACTGGTCCAGACGACTTAGACAAATATATTGCAAACAAGGCCGCCATCAAACAGGGCAAGCCAGCCCCATATTAAAAAAAAGCACAAGATATAATTGTTTGTTTCACCAAAAGGCACAATTATTTGTGCCTTTTTCTTTGACATCATAAATATACATGTTATATACTAGCGGAGTGCTAGAATATATCTAGGCATGCAACACACAAAGACCATCTTAAAGGAGAAAACATTATGGCCATGACTTTAGCAGAAATTAGAGCAAAATTACAATCAACTGAAGGTCGCAAAAGCGGCGAATCATCAAGTGGAGGCAGTGACAATGCCATCTACGCACACTGGAACATTCCAGAAAACACCACAGCAAGACTAAGATTTTTACCCGATGGCAACACCGGCAATTCATTCTTTTGGGTTGAACGTGCCATGATCAAATTGCCATTTGCCGGCGTAAAAGGCCACACAGATTCAAAGCCCATTGTGGTACAGGTTCCCTGTGTGGAAATGTACGGCACAGGCGAAAACTGTCCAATCTTGGCAGAAGTACGTGGTTGGTTCAAAGATCCCAACTTGGAAGAAATGGGTCGCAAGTATTGGAAAAAACGCAGTTACCTGTTTCAAGGTTTTGTAAAAGAAAACCCACTCAGTGATGACAAGACTCCTGCCAATCCTATACGTAGATTCGTCATCAGCCCACAAATTTTTAACTTGATTAAAAATGCATTGATGGATCCAGAAATGGAAAACTTGCCAACTGACTACACAGGTGGACTTGACTTCAACATCAAGAAAACTTCAAAAGGTGGCTATGCTGACTACAACACATCAACATGGGCACGTAAAGAAACGGCACTCACAGCAGACGAGCAAGCAGCAATTGACGCTCACGGCTTGTATAACTTGGCAGACTTTTTACCCAAGAAGCCCAGCGATGTTGAACTCAAGGTCATGAAAGAAATGTTTGAAGCTTCGGTCAACGGTGAGCCATATGATGCAGAACGTTGGGGTGCATACTACAAGCCCTATGGTTTAGAGGTCAAAGGTGGTGCTGTACCGGCAGTTGACGAAAGTGCACCAGCGGCAAAGTCTGTTGTTGCAACAGCCAGTCCGTTTGATGCCGACGAAGATGATGCACCGGCTCCCACTGCTCCTGTGCAAGCAACACCAGCTAAACCGCAAAGTGCTCAAGACATTTTGGCACAGATTCGCAATCGTCAAAAGCAGTAATATTTGATTGTAGGCAGGACCCGGTCCTGTCTACTTTTTATCACATATGAAATTAATTTGGCTTCAGAGTGGCGACGAACTATTATTAGATGCTTGTAATGTAGAGTTTGCGGACTATTGGACACAATCTTTCAACAGCAATCTTGCACTACAGCATACCAAGTTGAATGTAAATTGTCGCGATGATTTATTGAATAATATTGTTCTAGTAAATTCGTTATTAAAATCAAAATTTAAAATTTCAGAGTTTGATGAATTTGTCACTGCAAATTTATTTGATCAAGCAGTGTTAAATTGCCTGCATAGAACCTGGGTATCAACAGTGCAACGCCTGCCCAGTTTACCAACAGTATTGGCATCGATCGATACACAATATTTTGATGCATGGAACCAAATTAATAAACTGTTACATGCAATTGAGTTGGATTTTCAATTTGAATATTGGGGAACACAGTATTGGGAAACGCCTAATCCGTTTGGTGTTGACATATTAAATTTCAATCACAGTCACGTATCTATACTGTTTTCTCAACAGGGAAGAACCACTTATGACAAGTGGAAGAATTTTGACAATGATTTCCACAGTGCAGACACCAACGATTATGCACAAATTGGGTCGGAGATAAAAATCAGTGTGTCTAGACCAACAACAGGAACTGCTCCGGTTGAATATTTAGATTTTTGCAAACACAACAACGTTGTGCCCGCAGGCAGTCGATTGAACTTGGCTAATTTTTCCAACTATGAACAGGAATTAACCAACATTAGAGAACTTTTTTATAGAAATTTGCAACAACAAAATAACACGATAACTATACAATAATGAACATAAATTCAATTGGTTTTGCTCTCGACCCCGCCAATGTTCCCAGCTTTCTACTGGACTGGGAATTAACTAAATTATGTAATTTAAATTGCAGTTATTGTAGCACAGGTATTGATGGTGGACACGACAACACTACCCAGCATCCGCCCGTGGAGGAATGTTTGAAAACCATTGACTTCATGTATGAGTACGTGGATCAATACATGCAGTATAAAAAACCCTCGCAACGTAAAGTAGTGTTAAATGTCTATGGCGGAGAAAGTCTGTTCCATCCTGACATTGTGGAAATACTACAGCAATGTCGCAGTAGATACACACAGTACCAAGACAGTTGGTATTTAACCATTACTTGCACCACCAATGGCATAGTTGGTAAGAATCAATGGGAACGCATAGTTCCCTTAGTAGACGAGTTCACAGTGAGCTACCATACGGAAAACTTACCCAAACAAAAACAACAATACCGAGACAATGTGTTATATCTCAAGCAACATAATAAACGTTTTAAATGTGTAGTTATGATGCATACCAATACAGAATTGTTTACAGATGCTGAAACAATTATTGAGTTTTGTAAGCAACACAAAATTAGATATGTTCCAAAACCTTTTGATGTGCCAGTTGCTATATACGATCCTTATACGCACCAACAATTTAATAAATTAAAAACTTTTTGGATCGCTCAGGTACCGGCAAACTACCAAGTTGATTATACAAAAATATTAGACCAAGTTGGTCAAACAGAAAAAGTACAAAGCATAGATGAAGGTCGTGCCTGTTGCGGTGGTAGAAAATTAAGCCTTAATGGAGATTTAAAATCTAACGTAAGTTTTGTTCCACGGCAGGGATTTGAAGGGTGGAGTTGCAGTGTAAATTGGTTTTTTCTGTATGTAAGACAGCTCGACGGTGCAGTGTTTACAAATAAAGATTGCCGTATGAGTACCACTGGACAAGTAGAACCATTAGGCAATGTAAACGATACTAAAAAAATTATGGATACATTACGTAACCAGTTCAAAACTGAAACAATGCCTGTAATCAAATGTAAAAAGAAAGTATGCTATTGTGGCTTTTGTGCACCAAAGGCCGAGCACCAAGAAGATTTTATAGAATTAATAAAAAGAAATGTAGTAGTTGACGTTTTTCAAAAATAGCAGTACAATGCAGGAAGACAATCATATTTAAAAAGGAAATAAAATGGCAAATCGTCCGTTTGATGTAAGTAAATTTAGAAAAAGCATTACCAAGAGTATCGACGGAATCAGTGTGGGATTTACAGATCCCACAGACTGGATCTCAACAAATAATTATGCATTAAACTATTTGATCTCGGGAGACTTTAACCGAGGTGTTCCTTTGGGCAAGGTCACTGTGTTTGCCGGCGAATCCGGTGCAGGAAAAAGTTTTATTTGCTCGGGCAACTTGGTCGCCAATGCACAGAAGCAAGGCATTTATGTTATATTAGTTGACAGCGAAAATGCTCTGGATGAAAAATGGCTACATGCACTAGATGTAGACACCAGCGAAGACAAGTTACTTAAACTAAATATGGCTATGATCGATGATGTAGGTAAAATGATTTCAGAGTTTGTTAAAGAATATAAAACATTACCGGAACTAGAACGTCCCAAGGTGTTGTTTGTAGTTGACAGTTTGGGCATGTTACTCACCCCCACAGATGTCAATCAATTTGAGGCTGGTGACATGAAAGGTGACATGGGCCGTAAGCCCAAGGCCTTGGCTGCACTGGTTCGTAACTGCGTAAACATGTTTGGTAGTTTGAACATTGGCCTAGTGACCACTGCACACACCTATGCCAGTCAAGACATGTTTGATCCCGATGACAAGATCTCAGGCGGTCAAGGTTTTATCTATGCAAGTTCAATTGTAGTGGCAATGCGTAAGTTAAAGCTTAAAGAAGACGAAGACGGTAACAAGATTTCAGAAGTAAAAGGTATCCGTGCCGCTTGTAAGATTATGAAAACACGCTATGCCAAACCTTTTGAATCAGTGCAGGTTAAGATCCCTTACGAGGAAGGTATGAACCCTTATTCGGGACTAGTGGACTTGTTTGAAGGCAAAGGTTTACTCAAAAAAGAAGGCAACAGCCTGGTGTACACATTGTCCACAGGTGAAATCATTAAAAAGTTCCGAAAGGGTTGGGATCGTAACGATGATTTAGCACTTGACAAGGTAATGGCAGATTTTACAGCAAATCCGCATAAAAAAGAAGCAGAACAACCAACAGAGGAAATCGAACAATGACCATAGATGTTGATGTACTCGGTGAATTATATACCATTATGAAACAGTATATACCCGCTAAAGACCGCCAAGAAGCAGCCGACAACTTAATGAGTGTCATGGTTGATATGTTGGGTGACCAAGAACTTAAAGAGTTTGGTAGCACTGATACTACTCTAAAACGTGCTCTTAAAGAGTATGTGGCGGACGAAGAAGAGGAAGATGAAGACGAAGACTATTGAATACTATTACTGTTCTCAAAAGTTTTGGTGGATGACAGTAGAGCCCGAAAGACGTTCTATTGCCTCTTGTTGTGCTGCTACACCTGATAAAATAGATTTAACCTGGCTGAGTAACAATCCCGGACAGTTGTTTAATATTCCAGTTTTACAGGCCGGTCGCCAGCAAATGTTAGACAACCAGCCTGTTGCCAGTTGCAAGGATACTTGCTGGCAGGCAGAACAGGCTGGTTTGCCCAGTCGACGTACCACAATGGGGTCAACGGTCAAGACACATACAGATCTAGTGTCGACCCCAACTACCTTACATATCAATCTAGGTAGCGACTGTAATTTAACCTGTAGTTATTGTGCCAAACAGTACAGTACAGCATGGTTGCGAGACATTGACGTCAATGGACCGTATCTAGATGAAACTAGATTCGCTATTAACAACAATGATCGTATTGTGTTGAGTCTGGGGCAAAAGGCAATAAAAGAAAGTGCTAGTTATCAATTGATAGTTGATGAAATACGCAATATTAAAACTGCCAATCAAATTGAGATCACTGGCGGAGAACCATTTTTATACAATGGACTTGCAGAGTTGGTCGCCGGTTTATCGGGACCAGTGGATATATTCACTGGGCTTGGTGTTGATTCAAAAAGATTAGAACGAATACTAGACACATTACCTGATACTGTGACATTTACGGTTAGTGCAGAAACTGTAGATAGATTGTATGAGTTTAATCGCTATGGTAACACATGGAAAAACTTTTTACGTAATTTAGAATTAATACAGAAAAGATTTAGTTATAGATTTTGCACAGTGGTTAGTAATTTAACTGTACATGGTTTATACCAGTTCCGGCAGGAGTTTGGAACAGATAACGATTTAATGAATTTTTGCACAGATCCCGACTATCTAAGTGCCAGCGTACTAGATCCCGACAGTAAATTAATTTACAGTCATCAAATGCCAGATCTAGCAACAACCCTTGCTGTAGAACCCACGACAGAACAAAAACAAAAGGCAAAACAATACATTTATCGTTTTGCAGAAATTAGAAATTTAGAGTTACGTAATTTTCCCTACCATTTTATAAATTGGCTTGATGAATAAATATTTTCCAATCAAAACAGCAACAGCATGTCAGCTTAAATGGACATGGAGTAGTGTATATTTGTACGAAGCAAATACAAATAGTTGTCATCGTGTTGATAAAAGTTCTATTATAGATAACTTTGATAGTTTTCATAACACCCCAAAGAAGTTGGACGATCGTCGTTTAATGTTAGAAGGCAAGTGGCCCGCAGGTGGGTGTGAGTACTGTAGCAAGATAGAACATGCCGGCGGATCTAGTGACCGTATGATGCATTTACAAATACCCAATTTGGTGCCAGAAGAATTAGATACTAATCCCACAGCAATAGAAGTAACTCCCAGGATACTTGAAGTTTATTTTGATAACGTATGCAACATGAGTTGCATTTATTGTACTGATAAATTTAGTAGTAAGATACAACATGAAAATACTAAGTTTGGACGTTTTGAACAGTCCGGATTAGTGATAGAAAATACATCAAAAAAGAATGATAGGTTTGAGGAAATTACCAATGGCTTTTGGACTTGGATGGATCGGCATTACTCAAGCCTACATAGGCTACACATATTAGGTGGAGAACCTTTTTATCAACCGCAGTTTAATGTATGTTTAGATTTTTTAAACTCTCATGTCAATCGAGAATTAGAGCTTAACATAATTAGTAATTTGATGATTGACCCCGACAAGTTTAAATCACAAATCATGCGTATTAAAAAACTAGTAGCAAAACGTAAAATCAAACGCCTAGACATAACAGCCAGCATTGATTGTTGGGGGACGGAACAAGAGTATATCAGACATGGATTAAACCTAGACCAATGGCAAAGGAACTTCGAATTCCTTGTAAATGAAAAGTGGATAACTCTAAACATAAATCAAACTGTATCAGTATTATCAATTCCCACCACTTTAGAATTGTGTAAATACGTAAACAGTTTCAGACGTCAACGTCCAATCGGACAATACTTTATGTCCGTGACAGAACCCAGTTATATGAATCCAGACATACTAGGCAATGTATTTGATTTGTATTTTCGAGATATACTAGATGAAATGCCCGATCTAATATCAAAAGAGTATATGAATGGTATACGTTTACAAATTAGTAATTCTAGCCAAAATACTAGCGAAATTTTAAAATTGATAGTATACTTAACAGAGCTAGATCGTAGACGCAATACCGATTGGCGCACAACATTTCCGTGGTTAGAACAAGAGGTAGCACATGTGGTATAATCGAGTAGTAGCCAACCTGGGAGAAATTCCTGCTTTTATAGAATACTATGAAGGCGAACTACTTGCGGCCAAATCAGAAATTAAAATACGTGGCAATGTGGAACGGGCCTTAAGTAACTTGCCCGGAGAAACAGAACACAGATTCAATCAATTGCAAGAAATTGAAGCAGTATTGGAATTTCTCAACATACAGTTGAGAAGGATTCGTCAAACACACTATAAAAAATATCTTGAAGCCTATGCCAGGGCACTGACCAGTAGAGATGCTGAAAAGTATGCCGAAGCCGAAGATGAAGTGATTGATATGGAAACAATAATCAATGAGGTGGCCTTGCTTCGTAACAAGTGGCTGGGAGTGATGAAGGGGATTGAGAGTAAAAATTTCATGCTGGGACATGTAGTGAGACTGCGTACAGCAGGTATGGAGGACATTGTGGTATGATGGACTGGAAAACTCGGGCAGATGTGTTGTTAGAAGAATACAACTGTTGTTGTCTGGCTAAGCCACGAGACCATGCAGTGGACGTACAGTTGGAAAAAGACGCAGTGGGAAGATTTGCATGTCATTTGGCCACACAACGTTCGTGGGGCACAGACAATGAAATAGCCGAAGCCTACTATCAACTTGAGCCCAGACTCAATGCTCTCAAAGAAAAATTAATTATGGAAATATTACAAAATGGCACAGTTTAAAAACGCACATGCCAGTCATGCACACAGCCTTGAAACGTTCAAGATGTTGTATGAATATGATGATTTTTTATACAGTTTAGAAGTTGTTGCTGACATGGGTTCGGGGGCAGGACTGGATACAGCATGGTGGGCTACCCTGAAGGATAGACAAGATCCGCCTGAACCGCACAATTACACCTGTTATGCTGTGGATCTCAATACGGAGCAAATTGAGCCGTCGGTGTTGTCTAACTCCAATGTGGTTCCCGTACAGGGCGATTTCAGTACCAGACTGATTCCCAGACAAATTGACTTGATTTGGTGTCATGATGCTTTTCAATATGCGTTGAATCCCTTGCAGACTCTTGCTGTCTGGAATCAAAACATGAATGTAAATGGCATGTTGATTTTGAGTTTGCCCTTGCACCAGGCCTATCACTACAATAGATTAAACACACAAAGCCACAGTGGTTGTTACTATCACTACAACATTTGTAATCTAATGTACATGTTGGCTGTGTCGGGATTTGACTGCAAAGACAGTTATTTTTCCATGACCGATGATCGCGATTGGCTCACAGCGGCAGTGTATAAAACCGTAGATCCACAGGATCCTGTAACCACGTCGTGGCACGACCTAGCTGATTTAAATTTAGTCAACGACAGTGTAAAACAATCGTTAAATCGCTACGGTTATGTGCGGCAAGAAGAGCTGGTATTTACGTGGCTGGATAGAGATTTCTACTTTGCAAAAAGCTAAATACTGTACTATGACCGATTTAAGAAAACTAATTAATTTATTTGAAGACCCACAACTTAAAAAAGAAATTATCAAAGTAGTTCATGCTACAGATGATTTTGCAGTATTGCAACGAGTACTTAATACACTTAAAGCTGGAAATATTGATGACCGTATTAAAAGTGTCATTGGTAAAGACGGTGATGCTCAACCTTTTTTGAAAAAAATCGTATCAGCAATAATAAGCATCGAATCGCCAATCGAAGAGAAAAATGCTTTCTTAGACAAATATAGTTCGGGTTCAGTAATTAATTCATCTCTATTGTTGGATGGAAAATTACATTCGCTGTCAGAACTGGTTGGTACCGGGTTTTCCTTAGAATTATTTAAACAACTCAGTCTAGACCTAACAAGTCAAGGTGTTGGTCCTTGCGAAGTGGCATTGGCAGTGTTAAGCCCAGAAATTGTTTGGTCGGGATATTCTGGCGGCGGTGGAGACATCCAAGTTAAAAAGAAAGCTATAGAAGTCAAAGCTCGTGCAAGCAAAGGTGGGCGTTGGATCAATGCTCGCAAAGCTAAATTAGACCTGCAAGGTATTGTTACAGCGATAGTAGAAAATTCAAACATTGATCCCACTGCAATACCTGATCGAATTAACACATCATATTGGGTTGACTCTATTCGTCCCCAAATTGATCCAAAAAAATTACGGGCAACGGCTAAAAAAATTGCCGATTGCACATTTAAATTTGTAGATAATTCTTTATATCAACAGGCATTGATGTCGGGAGATGCCAGTGCCGTGGTCAATTCTTATCTTAGTACTGGTTACGATAATTATAAAAAGTATTCGGCATTTGCAGGTATGTTGTTACTGGATTTGCCCACAGAGCAATTACAGTACTTTGTGGACTATGCGGAAATGAATGGTAACATTGGAGTTGGTACTACTTATATATATGCTCCCGAAAGCGAAATGATGCCACAAGTGATACTAGCACCGGGATCTGGCCCGGTTCGTGCTGGAAAATTTAAGGCCAATGACGATGCACTTGTGTCGGCCAAAACTGTGGCTGAGCGTAAGAAAAGCATAGCAAAATACGCAGAACAGATCTGCAGTCACTACGGAGTCACTGATCCTGAGACTATTTTACAAGTTGCTAATACTATAACAGCAGATTTATCACATGGAGTTGCACCTGATAAATTACCAACAAGATTAATGAAAGTATTTCCAGAATTAGGCGCTCGTAAAAAATCTCAAGTTCCCCCGGCAACTGCACCAACACCCCCGGCACAACCCAATGCCGCTCCGGTACCAGTTGCTGGACCAGCATCAGATGAATTAAGGTTTTCAGAATCACGTCGAGTACCACGTGGTGTAAGTGAACCACGACGCCGTCGTTGACAGGCAACATTCTGCAACACCACTGTTCGATTTTAATAAAAGTAATTGTTCAATTGACTTACCAACAAGTATCAAGTATAATATAATAAATTAAATCAAAGGAAATTTATGAAAAAAATTTTAGCAATTTTGCTAGCCACTTTCACATTAACCACTCACGCCCGAGAAACAGTAACAATTATATATGGCTGGAGCCCAAGTGATATAGCCGCCAATTTTAGTCGCACACTGGCACAAGAAGCAAATAAGATTCAGGACCAATACACATTTATTTTTGATACCAAACCTGGTGCCGGTGCTAGTATTGCAGCTCAGTATGTTGCTAAAACTCCAAATACCATTTTAGCAACCAGCTCTGCGTTTTGGATTCGTCCAAACTTTTTCCCCAACGAAAGTCATCGTGTGGAAGATTTTCAGCAGTTGATGCCAGACTGCGATGCACCGCTTGGTGTATTTGCTAAGAAATATAAATCGTGGAAAGATGTCCCCACTGATCGGCCACTGACAATCTCTGTCAGTGGACTGGGTATTACCACTCACTTAGTGGCCACCGAGGTTGCTAAAAAATATCCCAATATGATTGTGGTTCCTTTTAAAAGTACAACTGATGCTGTTTTAGCAACGCTGAGTGGCACTACGGATTTCTCAGTGGCTTTTATAGGTGACAGCGAACAATATGTAACTGCCACAGAAGAAAAAAATAAATTGTATAACCTAGGCATCACCGGCGAAAAAGCCATTGATAAAATTCCAACACTAGTCAGTAATGGATTTCCAAAAATACTAAGCCAAATGAATGCACCATCGCACCTGGTCATCTCCAATCAGGTGCCGGCCAAAAAGGCAAAAGAATGGCGTGATATTTTGGTAAAAGCCGGACGTAGTCCTGCACTGGATAAGGCATATTTTGCCCATCGTTGTCAGTCTCTCAATCAGATGAGTGACGACCGCATACAGCCATGGTTTAATAAACAAAATTTTATTTGGAAACAAATTACATCTGAAATTGTTTTAAAATAAAAAAAATAGGAAACTGATATTGTTTACCTTTGATAACAATCCAAAGCTGGGGTTTTACACTGTAGGGGATCAATGCATCTACAGTAAAGTTGATGCATTGATGTTGGCAACAAAAACAAATCAATTTCCGCATTGGAATTTTAATAATGACGTGTTTGGTGCACTTGATTGGCTAGTAGAGCCACAGGTTGATATAAACGAAATGTATCGATTACGGGCACAGCAACTACGAGACAGATATGATTACATTAGACTAGAGTTTAGTGGGGGAGCAGATTCCACTACAATACTGTTTAGTTTTTTACTTAACAATATTACTCTAGATGAAGTAGTATTTCGTTATCCCGAATCAGGTACTCATAATATGGATCCAAATCCGTATAATAGTAAACCAGAAAACTTCCTAAGTGAATATGAGTATGCCACAAAACCTGCATTAAAATGGATCGCCAAGGTAAGCCCCGCTACTAAAATTACTGTTCACGATTTTAGCCAAGACATGATCAATGCAGATCTCGACGAAACATGGATTTTTAGAGCAAAAGATTTTTTACAGCCAAGTCATGCATTTAAACATGATAATATCAGTTTTGATGGTCACCATAAATTAGCCGATACAGGGAAAAGTATTTGTATTCTTTATGGCATTGACAAACCCAAGATTTGTATTAAAGATGGAAAATGGTATGCATATTTCATCGACTTTCAAGCCAACCATTCTAATTCCGTAATGTACGAATACAACAACTTGACCAATGAATATTTCTATTGGACCCCAGATTTTCCTGAAATTTTACATAAACAAGCACATATAATTAAAAACTGGTTTTCCGCAAAACAAAACCAGTTTTTACAACATTTGGTACGATGGCCAAATCACTCTGTAGCACAACGCACTACATTTGAACATATAATCAGACCATTGATCTATACCAATTGGGATCCAACCACATTCCAAGTCAGTAAGCCGACTAATAATTTCTATCCAGAAATGGACTACTGGTTCTACAAAAATCTTAAAGATTCTACAGCATACATAAATTGGAAAGCAGGATTAACGCTACTTGAAAACACAGTGGATGACAAGTATTTTAATAAAGAATTTGATTGTGCAGTGGGATTCGTTGGATTTTTAAGTCCGTTCTACTGTCTTGGAGATGCACCTGACCTAGACCAGGGTAATAGATGATCTTCAAAAGAAACATAATGAAAACCCTGGGATTTGATGACCTAGGCAAATATATAAAAAAAATCTACTCAGGAGAATTTGCCGATCAATATCCACTGGACTGGGGGAGATCCAAGTATTATCGCCTGCATGAAGGAGTATCAATTCAGCAGTTGATACCTAAAATTAATCCTAAAACTATACTAGATTATGGGTGCGGTGAGTCGACATTTATTGAAAATCTTCAACAGCATTTTCCCAACATACAGTATACACGATATGATCCTTACATTGAAAAATACAATCATTATCCTGACGGACAGTATGATTTTGTAATGTGTAATCTTGTAATACATTTATTAAATGAAGAATTATTAGCACACACAATAAATGAATTACATCGTTTAACTCAAGATTATGTTTTTGTATCGGTAGTAGTCTGGAGCAACCATCCCGAATTTAGTTTTGAAGCAGAGGTCAACCGTTGGCAGAATAATTTTAAAAATTTATTTGAAATAACAGAACAAGGAGTAATAAAGCCTGGCTCAGACTGGTTCCATTTGACAGATAGATGTATTGTGACTTTTTTACTGAAAAAACCAACTTGATTAAATCTGTTGCGTTTACGCAACAACTATTTAACCAAACATACTTGACACAAAATGCTAAATAAACTATACTAGATATATTATGAAATTAAGAAACTATACCACTTGTTTACATGCACAGCCGAAAACATCAGGCGTGTTGGCCAATTGGCTACAGTTTGCAACGATAGCGATGTCAATTGACAGCAACAGCAATCGTGAACCCGGGGGTCTTAGATAAGATTTAATCCATTTTATATTTTATCTAAGACCCTGGAACTAACAACTCCAGGGTTTTTTGTTTTAAGTGTCTCGGAAACGAGGTCCATGACAGGGCACTATAAAGATAACATGTTGAACGGGCGGATACTAGGATGGAGCACTTTGTGTAGTGTGAAAAATCAGTATATAGTCGAGCATTTGGGATGATCTAATGCTAGGATGCGGGACGATGAGAGCCTGCTGTGTGAGTGCAAGTCTCACTCCCGAGTGTTCGACTATACACATTCTGGAACCAGGTGGGAGTGAAATCGCCGTGGCGGAGTGTGTTATAAATTATTCCGCGGGAGCCGCCGGGTGTGGCAGCAGACTGTTAATCTGTGTCGAAAGACTAGCTAGGTTCAAGCCCTAGCCGCGGAGCCATACTATGGGGGATTCATATACTGGATATTATGCCTGCCTTGCACGTAGGTCAAGAGAGTTCGATTCTCTCATCCTCCACCATGTAACGGAGAAGAAGCATCAATGGTGATGCACTGGACTGTAAATCCGGCGCCGCAGGCACGACTGGTTCGATCCCAGTATTCTCCACCAAACCGTGCGGGATTAGTTTAATGGTAAAATTAGAGATTTCCAATCTCCAGTTGAGAGTTCGATTCTCTCATCCCGCTCCATTGGAAATATAGCACAGCGGTAGTGCATCGCCTTCATACGGCGCAGGTCGGTAGTTCGAATCTACCTATTTCCACCAAAAAATTATAGTGAGTTGGATGAGTGGCTTAAATCGGCACCCTGCTAAGGTGTTGTATGTAGAAATACGTACCGTGGGTTCAAATCCCACACTCACTGCCAAATTAATTCAACGCTGGAGTCGCATAGCGGCAATTGCAACGGTTTTGTAAGCCGTCGGGAAACCTACGTGAGTTCGAGTCTCACCTCCAGCACCAGTTTTATCGGAGTATCGGCAAGTGGTATGTCACTCGCTTTGGGAGCGAGATTTCGAAAGTTCGATTCTTTCTACTCCGACCATACAATAGGAGATTAGCTCAGTTGGTAGAGCGTCTGTCTTACACACAGAATGTCATCAGTTCGAACCTGGTATCTCCTACCATACCCGTGTAGCTGAGTGGTTTAGCTCTGTGTTGATAACGCAGCGACGGTGGTTCAATTCCACCCATGGGTACCAAACATCGGCCCTTAGCTCAATTGGATAGAGTTCTGGTCTTCGAAACCAGCAGTTGGCGGTTCGAATCCGTCAGGGCCGGCCATATTATGGGCTTGTAACTTAAAAGTAAAGTAGCGGACTTTTAATCCGCAAAAGAAGGAGCATTACCTTCCGGGCCTACCAAACAATTGGGGTATAGTGTAATGGTAACACAACACACTTTGACTGTGTCGTTCTAGGTTCAAGTCCTAGTACCCCTGCCAAGCTCTTATAGTATAAAGGCATTACACCGTCTTGGTAAGGCGGAAAATCTGGATCGTTACCAGGTAAGAGCACCAAACAATACGAGGGTGGCGAAACAGGTAGCCGCACCGGTTTTAAGCACCGACGCCGTTAGGCATGAGAGTTCGAATCTCTCCCCTCGTACCAACTGGCCATCGTATAGTGGAAAATACAGGAGACTTCTAATCTCTAAACGGAAGTTCGATTCTTCCTGGCCGGACCAAAGAACCGTGGTGCCGTTAGTGTAACGGTTAGCACCCGAGATTGTGGATCTCGTAGTATGGGTTCGAGTCCCATACAGCACCCCAAACAACGGGAATGTGTCGTAACTGGTAGCCGAAGCGGTTTTAGAAGCCGCCGCCGCAAGGCGTGTGAGTTCGAGTCTCACCATTCCCACCAAGACATGGAAGGTAATGCAGCGGGGATGGTCCTGCGACTGGCCTTGAAAACCAGGTTCTCCTAACGGGGATGGAGTTCGACTCTTCTGCCTTCCGCCAATAATTTGTTGTAAATATGCAACAGTATTTTGGTTGACTGGTAATTCACAATACCGTATAATACATGTATAGTAAGAAATTACAGTTCTTTAACAAATCAAGTAGCAAAATATAAGCCTTGTGAAAGGCGCTATATTAAAATTATATCGACGGGTGCCATACTCCTGATCGGAGTCAACATTCGGTGGTGCTGACACACTGCGAAACGCCTTCTTGTCAGAGAAGGAAGATATTGATATAGTTTTAATATGGTAAGTTTGTGTCGTATAAGAGACAGGTATATACGGTTGGGTGAAAGGTGGAACTACTCGAAGGTGCGGCCGCACTGGTTGAGACTATCATCGAGTAATTTAGGGCAACCGTGGTGTAAGGTGCGAATCCTTACCACAAACATACTATATTGAAGCACATTGTTTTCTACCTGCGAGAAGCGGCGCTTGGTCATCCGGACCCTGACTTGAAAAGTGAAATCTCAACAGTGTGTTTCAATATAGTCAAAAGAATTGGCACCCTAAAAAGTCCATTGGAGGCCTGACGCCCCTGTAAATCAATCAATACTGTTTACGAACCGGGTCACTAATTTGGGTCTCAAAGTGTTCATGGACGCACACAGCACTGTCACTGCTGAAGAAGGAGATCGTTACTCCTTGAGACCGCCAAGTCATGGTACTGGGATATAACGCGAAAAGACAGCCCAGTTTAAATGGTATCCCACTAGTGGGGCCGGCCAAGTTTTGTCATAAGTTGCCGAGCTTTGAATCGGGGGTAACTTGCTCTGCTGACGCAAGTGGGTGGTTGATTGCCCTGATCGGTCAACACTGTCTGCCATTACAGACTGAGAACATGGCTAACGATGAATTCCACTCCGGGGCTTGTATGACAGCAAGTGGCCGGAGCCTACACAGCAACAAGGAAAATATAATGGAAGATCAATATCAGGCAAAGATTGCTCGACAGGATTTGATCCACGGTGCTTACTATCGTGGTCAATGCCGTAATGCCACAGAGGCTCGTTGGAACGCCGATGAAGGACAATTTTATCATTGGCGTTATAAGTTTGGATGGTTTGTGGACTGTATAAAACATCCAGAAGATGAAAAGAATTTTGACGTATTTGTAGTAGAAGAGTTGATAGCAACACCAGAAAAACCAATACCATTTGATTAAAGTCTATGCGTAAGAGAGAAATAGGATATTCTGATGCGGGGTAGTGTAGCGGTAGCATGCCAGGCTCATAACCTGAAGGTCGTTGGTTCGAATCCAGCCCCCGCTTCAGAGTATCTTGTCAAGATTATGTTTGTGTAGCAACTACAATGGAACACCGAAATACTGACCAAAGTCGACCACGTGTCAGGACCGGCCATGAAGAGTCAGGGTTGCCGTGGATTCAAGCGCCAAACACAAACACCAGTTTTATGCTCCCGTCGTCTAGAGGCCTAGGACATCACCCTTTCACGGTGAGTACACCGGTTCGAATCCGGTCGAGAGCGCCACACTATAAGTAATAACATGCGGGATTAGTTTAATGGTAAAACGAAACGTTGCCAACGTCTAGTCACCAGTTCGATTCTGGTATTCCGCTCCAATAATGAGTCCCAAGTGTTACGGTAGCATTTCAGTCTCCAAAACTGACGGCCGGGGTTCGACTCCCTGGGGATTCGCCAAAAACTGTAGTGAGATGGCAGAGTGGTCCAATGCAACAGCCTGCAAAGCTGTCAACCCGTCGGTTCGAATCCGACTCTCACTTCCACATTGACCCGCAATCACAAACATGTTATAATATTGTAAAGAAAGGAGTTGAATATGCCCGCAGTATTTTTAGTCAGCGATACACACTTTGGACACGCAGGTGTATGTCGCTTCACACGTAACGATGGTGTCACAAAACTGCGTCCTTGGACTGATCCAGATGAAATGGACGAAGCCATGGTCAAGTCTTGGAACGAAAGAGTTAAGCCCACAGATAAGATTTATCACTTGGGCGATGTAGTCATCAACCGTCGGGCATTGGCCACATTGGCTAGACTCAACGGTGACAAGGTGTTGATCCGCGGTAACCATGATATCTTTAGGGACGACGAGTACAGACAGTACTTTAGAGAATTACGTGCCTACCATGTGATGGACGGGATGATTCTCAGTCATATTCCGTTGCACAGTGATAGTTTAGGTCGATTCGGAGTTAACATTCACGGACATACTCACGCAAATCGTGTTATGAAACCACGTGGTATTGATGCTAGAACAGGAGAAATTCTGTACAGCGATGAGATTGATGTTAGATACCACTGCGTTTGCGTAGAACAACTTCCAGACTTTGCTCCTATCTTGTTTGAAGATGTTATTGCTCGCATTGAAGCAGAGGGTGGTAGTGTAGGTTTTAAGTCCGGAAACGGTCCTGCAATGTAATCGAACGGGCTAGTAGCTTAATGGTAAAGCGTTCGGCTCATAACCGAAGGAGTGAAAGTTCAATTCTTTCCTGGCCCACCAAGTTGTTGCTGACCCCGCACCGCAAGGTTGTTAATCAGCATCCGCTGTCAACGAAACCGGGGATGGGCTGTTGACACCGGGTTTGACGGTTTTCCCGACTCAAAAACCATCAAAAACGCTAGACACATATTGCGATAGATGTTACACTAGTAACTAGAGTACAACAGTTTGGGTACAGGGGTGACGCCCGTTTGATACCAGTGGTAGGCGCAGTACGTGGCATTGCAAGACTTTGAGTCGCTCGAAAATTGTGCAATATCGGGTATTCCCGAAGCGGCACCAGAATTTAAAAGCCATGGAAACGTCCGAGAGTCTGTTGAAACTTGTTGACATTTAGCCGCTTGCACGGTGGTGGTACTTGTCTGCAAAGCCGAGAGGAGTAGCTCTCCAAAGGCAAGCAGTCCACGGTTGTAAAGCAAATACATGTACCCAAACTGTTGTACTTCAATCAACTTGAACAAGGAACAGTATGAAACCAATCAGCAGAGGCACTGAAATTGATATTGAAAAATGTGTTAGAATCGCCGGCGGCAATAGATACGACATGATATTGTCGGCCACACAACAATCTAGAACACTTTATAAAAGAACAGCAGATCGTGCAGAACTGCAACACAGCGATGCATTGATTTCAACCCTGTTGGCCATACAAAACGGCACAGTAGAAGTGTAAAACAACTTCAGGAGAGTTGGCCGAGTGGACGATGGCATCTGCCTACTAAGCAGACATATGGGCAACTGTATCGTGAGTTCGAATCTCACACTCTCCGCCAGTTAATAAACTACCAATTGGCCGTTAATAACATATCTATGTTTTTTAGTAGAGTCTGGATGTTGATCTAACAATATGGATTTTGTGTTAAATCCCTTATTAGATTGCTCGATGATACTATCTCCAATGTAGTAATACGGACTTTGAAATGACTGTATTTCATCTGGGTTTCCGTTTATTAAACATACATATTTTGTATCTATATTATCTAGAAAATATTTAATTCCAGATTCCCAAACCGAATATAGTTTAGTATCTTTAAAATTAATGTGAAACCAATAATCCATTTTACAGGATATATTAGTGGTGGGCTTTGCAGTTTGGAATGTATGAAAATCGTAATCAGGATACACAATACGTTTTACCAACAACTCGTATAAAGTACGTTTGGCAACATCATTGTTGGGCCATTGTAGTATTCCCTGCATTTGTTGATTATGCGGAAGACTAAACCAACGTTTTATTTCGTGTGCTTGTTTAGCTATTAGTTCGGGAAAATCTGGAGTCCAATAAAAAAATTCGTTGGTAATATTAGTATACTCGTCGACTACTTGATTACTGTGGTTAGTTAATCCATCTGAAAAATATAAAAAAACTTTATTGTCCCTAACAAATATTTTAGGTTTATCTATGCCATAAATTACACACATTTTATGTGTTTGATCGGCAATATTTTTATTGTTAATAATATGTTTATATTTGTTAGCATGACTAGGCTGTAAATAATGCCTGGTTTGAAAAATCCATGATTCATCTTTGGTGTTGACGTCGGTAATCATATCTTCACTGTAGTCATGTACGGTGATTTTTGTTTTGGGATAATTGGTGGCAATCCAATTTAACAAGGGCTTTGCCGCAAACTCCCATTCGCTCAGTGTGTTTTCGGTCAGAGTATTAGACGGATCTCCGGATGCATCTTTGTCACCGGTCTTGGGATATCGAAACACCACCTCATCTAAATGTATATTATTAAGTAAAAAGCTATAGGCCACAGTGGTACTATCGGCACCACCACTGAGCTCTAATCTAATGTAGTCGTATTGATCACGTAATTGTTGAGCACGTCGACAATATAATTCTCGCAAGTTTTCTTCAGGTTCTATGTGCCAGGGATATTTAACAAATACATCTTCGTTAAAAAACCATCTTATTGGTATATTCTTTTTTGAAGCTGCAATCAGTGCTTGTATTTTGTTGTAGTAAACTTCCTTGTCCACTAGATAATAACCTAATTTTTTGTTAGGCTCATAGGTAAAACCTGCATGGGAGGTGTGTTCAATTTTTTGCATTTAGTAGTACGAGTATTATTTGATATTTATTTCCCAATTGACAAACCAATATTTTAATTGTAAACTGTGCAGGCAACTGCATTGCAAGTTCGAATATCAAACTCTTTGCTAATTAGTAAATTATTATTTTTCCGTGTATGCAATACCGATACTGACTTGCAAGCCATGCTTTTCTGGATTCTTTGATTACAGATTTAGTTTTAAAACCAGCATTTGGACTAATAGTTTTGTCAATGGCAACATCACCAAAATAATAATATATGCTACTAAACATTTCTATATTGTCTGTTCTTCCTCTAATGTCTTGGCTAATAAAACGAGAATCAATGTTATCTAATAGATACCCAATCCCGGCCTCCCACGAACCGTATAATTGTGTATCTTTAAAATTGACATGGAACCAATGGTCCATTTCGTTGTATATATTGTTAGTGGGCTTTGCAGTTTGAAAGGTATGAAAATCGTAATCGGGATACACAATACGTTTTACTAACGATTCATATAAAGTACGTTTGGCAAAATCGTCGTTGGGCCATTGTAACGTGCTTGACATAAATTGATAATTTTGAGGCATCGCGAACCAACGTTTTACTTCGTGTGCTTGTTTGGCTATTAATTTGGTACATTCTGGTGCCCAGTAAAAGAATTCATTCACAACACCAGATGTTTCTGCCGCAATTTCGTTGGTGTAACTGGCAAGTCCGTCCTGAAAGTAAAAAAAGAATTTATTGTCTTTGATAAAAATTTTGGGTTTATCAACACCATACAATAAACACATTTTATTGGTGCGATCAATTTGACGCCGATGTTTTAATATATGGCGATCGTCAAATTTATGTATGTGCCCGGGTTGTAAATAATGTCGAGTTCGAAAAATCCATGATTCATCCTTAGTGTCGGCTTCGGCAATCATATCTTCACTGTAGTCGTGTACTGTGATTTTTGTTTTGGGATAATTGGTAGCAATCCAATTTAACAAGGGCTTTGCTGCAAATTCCCACTCGCTCAGTGTGTTTTCGGTTCGAGTATTGGACGGATCTCCTGTTACACCTCGTTCGCCGGTCTTGGGATATCGAAACACCACCTCATCTAAATGTATATTATTAAGTAAAAAGCTATAGGCCACAGTGGTACTGTCTGACCCGCCACTGAGCTCTAATCTAATGTAGTCGTATTGGTCTCGGAGTTGTTGAGCACGTTGACGATATAATTCACGCAGGCTTTCTTCGGGTTCTATGTGCCAGGGATATTTAACAAATACATCTTCGTTAAAAAACCATTTGACTTTTAAGTTTTTCTTTGATGCCTCTATCAGTGCTTGTATTTTGTTGTAGTAAATGCCATTACCCACTAGGTAATAACCTAATTTTTTGTTAGGTTCAAAATTAATACCAGCATGGGAAGTGTGTTCGATTTTTTGCATTTGGGAGTATACCAGGAGTGTTTAATATTTATTTTCACTTGACAAAACGATATTTTAATTATATACTGTACACACTACTACAGAATAATAACATGACCGAAGAAAAGAAAAGCAAAAATCCATTTATAGCAGCCGCACAGGCCGCCAAAAACTCAGCCGCCAATCCCAGTGTGCCCGGTGTCAAGACAGCACAGGTACAAAAAGCCAAGTTTGGTGCTCAGGTACAGGGCAATAAACCGGCTAAAAAATCTGCAGGCCGTGGTAGATAAGCCGTGACACAACGAGATTTTTGTGTTACAATAGTAGTATCATAACACTAAAGGAATCACTATGTTTGAAAGTTTAGAAATCCGCAGAGCGGCAAATGGTTTTATTTTGGTAGTCAATACCGAAGAAGACACACAAGAATTTGTATACGATACAGAACGTAAATTAGTTCGTGTGGTCAAACAGTATCTTGGTGAACGTGTGGCTCGCGACGAAACAGCAGAATAATATATTGTAAGATGAATACCATTTACTTAGATATGGATGGCGTAGTGGCCGATTGGAATGCCCGTGTAGATCCAATACTGGGACGTCATCAGCAGGGCTTTGAGCCCTACACTCAAGAGGATTGGACTAAAGTTTTAGCTCATCCTAGATTATTTAAGGAGTTGCCACTGTGTGCCAATGCAGAATTATTAGTAAGTGCGTCACGGGCAATAGCACAACAACACAAGTGGGATTTGAAGTTCTTAACTGCTGTGCCTCATCAAAATGATTTTCCGTGGGCTTTTTGGGATAAGATAGCCTGGGCCGATCAATACTTTCCCGGCATCCCTGTATGGTTTGGTCCCTACAGCAATGACAAATGGAAACATTGCCAACCCTTTGACATTTTGATTGATGATAGACCCAGTAACATTGAAGAATGGCGTGGTGCAGGTGGTCAGGCTATATATCACACAGGTGATGTACTAGCCACACTGGTTCTATTAGAAAGTTGTTTTTAACATTTGATTTTGTACCCAGGATTGGGGACTGAGATTAGATTCATTGAAGTCACCTTGATACGACCCCAATGAACAATTCATCATTTTTGTGTACTGTTCATTTCGTGCCACAATCATAGCAACACGATCTGCCTCGGGATTGACAGAGATTTCTTTTACAAACGGTTGCCAGAACGCTGGTAAATCTTCCAACATACATTTAAATTCAACTCCGGATTCCCAGTCCACAGATTTAAATCTCTCTGTGCAGGGATTGACATTCACTGCAGATCTATCTATATCATCAAATCCAAATCTAACATGCATCTCACGTTGAAAAAATCCTGGAGGAATTTCCAATGCTGGAAATACTTCTGGTGTAACTCCCACATGAAAAAATCCATCAAAGTGTCTAAACTGTTCCCGCCCGGCCAGGTATATAGTATTCCTTGGATACGTGTGGCCCAAACAAAACCAACCTTCGGTTCTAAACAACAATATACTGTCATCTGTGATGGCAGTTAAATGCCAATTGAAATGATCTTTTTTCATCACACGCATGGCATCAAAGTTCAAATCATTAAACACTACAAAGTTGCCACTATCATCTAAATGTCCACCCAGTCTGCTGGCGTAACGCATAAACTCGGGATAGTGTCCGGTCATCAGCACTGCATAGGGATCTGGATCCCGTTTGACAGCCTCTATGCCCTGTGTGAATAACGCAATATCACTGTCGATAAACGCATGATCATCGTTGCCAACAGGATATACCATGTCATCATCGATAGCATTGATTTCTTCTGCAGCCTGGCGCCACGCACTGATGTTGTTGCATCTGTGCCAGTATAAACTCAGTTTATCTTCGGGCAACGTACTACGCAACCATGCTTCCATCTCTGCTTCTTGTCCAGCATATCCATCTGCCATTTCAAGATAAAAGATAAATCTACTAACAATGGGTGCCAGTGGAGCAAAGCTGGCAAAGCAATATCTTGCCACGTCAAATCTTGGCACCGGTGGTAAATTAAATCTATCGTAGTTGGGTGATCCAGGACGTTTAACGTCGGTTATTTTGCAGTTAACGAATATTATCATAGTATGTAGTTAGTATGTTGGCAATGGCAGTCTTGACCCTACTTTCCCAGTCTGTCATTAAATGTAGTTGTTCGGTTAATTCTAAAAACTCTTGAGTATGGTAGCAATAGTGTCCGGCCACAGCAACTTTTAATTCATCGTCACCACTGATGTACCATTTACTCCAACGGCCACTGCTCAACACAGCTTGTTTAAATTCTGTGGCATCTACGCCAAATTCATCAGACAATGACAAAATAGTTTTAGTCTGCACAACACCCAACTGTGGTGCTATGTTAAGTGCATGAACACCTGCGGCTCGTCTCAATTGTATTTGTTCTGCGGTGAGATAGTCAGCATTGTGTTCTTTAAGTCTTACACCAGCAGTTACAGCATAGTTGACCAAGGTTTGAGCCATGCCCACATCAAAACTGCCAACCTGACGATCTTCCATGGTCAAGCTACCGGTTTGTGCCACTACATATTGCATGTTGGGATACTGTGCAGCAAACCGTACATCAACTTGATACTTGGTGGCGCTGGCAGCAACTCCAATGTTCTCTTCTGTGCCAAACTCAAATTCAATATTGGGATTTAATCTCAAACAAAAATTTATTAGCTCGTCGGCAATGTGATATTCTTGATCACATCTACTGGTGTCAATGTGTATTAAATCAAATCCTGATTCAATATCTTGTGCTATGGTGCGTTTGGTTGCGGCCACAGCGGCTCGTATGCCCAAGTTGCGTTCACTGTCTAAAAAGTATGGACCACAGTGGTCTCTACATATTTTTAAATATTCACTAGTGACAGGCTGTAACTGATTGACCAACTGCTGTGTGGTCATTACATAACCCGAGTCAGCATCCACTTGGTTACGACTGGCAATGATCATGGTGGGTTGTTGATGATCTCTGGCATGTTGTGCCAAGGTATCAACAATTACTTCACTCATAGGCCCAAAGCCTAATTTAAATTCCATCCAAGTACTCCGCAAATTTTAATCTAGCCAAATTAAATAAAAACTTATCATAGGGTTCACCATGCAGGGCACTGATGTTCAAGTAAATTAACGGCACTAATAATTGTACCTTACGCCAGTCTAATCCCATCTTTTCTGTACAATTTCGCAGTTTTTCTTGATATAAACTGCACCGATCCACAGCCGGTATGTCTAATGTAACACCGTCTGCAGATTCTACATAACCAACAGCGTTATTTTTTAATTTTTGGAAATCACAAGATATACCACAGCTCATTTTGGCTAGGTCGTAATACACATCGCCATAGTTACTGCCAGCAAAGTCAGTGCGCCAATCAATTGCAGTAAATGAACTGTCTGCAGGATTGTAAATCACATTGTCCCAATGAGCATCACCGTGGACGAATCTCCACTCCACTGTGTTGCACAAGTACGGCCAATCAATAGTTGCAACATACTCATCGGCCGATTTAACTGTTCGTTGATTTATCACAGAGGGTTCGTCCCATTCGGGATACTTTATTCTAAACTGTTGTAGTCTATCCTGTGTTTTTTGTTGATAAAATGTTTCGCAATATTGTTCAATGTTTGGGAACCAACGCGGCTTCCAAACAGCAGTCTGATACCAAGTCAATAATTGATCCATTAGATCAGGACTAGCGTATTCATACATGGTACCGCCGGGCACACGATTGTACACAAGAAATTGTCCCGCAGCACGAACATTCTCAGGCATACAGCCGGCATTGAGTTCTGCTCTGGTTAATTTTCTTTCGGCCAACTCTGCATCCGCATTGAATTTAATAACTTGATGGTTGTCTACATAAAATAATTCATCAGTTTTGGCAAATCCAGTTTCAGGATTATCAACAGTTAGCTCTTGCCATTTTTCAAATGTACCAAAGTCCAACCAGTGGGCAACTGTGTGTGCCTGTAGATCTAATCCCCCAAAGCCTTCGTGCGGTGCACGGGCTTTCACAGCAATCAAGTTATCAAGATATTCTCTATCTTTGCAGTACATTAAACCAATGAATGCATCAACAGCATGACTGCTGGCCTGTTTGTTTTTTACATCCACAATGGTTTCACCGTTTCTTGTCACCCAACAGTAGTCTTGGCTCACACCACTGTCCACTGGATGTACTGCAATCCAATTGTGATCTAACTTGTCTTGGTAATCAAATTCAAATACAGTGTCACAACTGACCCACATGAATGCACCAGTTAAATATTCTTGACAGTGCTGTATGGTGGTGGCTGGACCGGTGTGATCCTCGGCATAGTCTGCAATATCCACAAACACAACACATTTATCTGCGTGTACTGCACCAACGTAGTCTTTGACCTGCGACCCCATGTGTCCACATGCAACAACAAATTGTGTAGTGGAGTTGTCAAATTGATCAAATATGTGACTGATCAAAGGTCTATTGTTGTAAGGAACTAGGCTTTTGTTTATGATGCGACTAAACGGACCCATGCGTCGCCCATATCCAGCGGCCAATATTAATACTGTTAATTGTTTCATTTATTATGTTCTTGTTCTATGCGGCCGTGTGTTCTATTGGCATCGTCTTGCAGTCTAATTACATCATCCAATTCTGTGGTACTGGCTTCAACGAAGCGTAACTGTGTTGTTGCCTTCATTCTGTGTATGGTACCGGGTTCTATAGTCATTACACTGCCGGGACCGTAAGTTATCACAGTTAAGTCATTGACAATGTCAGCAATTTCTTCAGCAGTGTAAGCACCAGCAACATAGCGTTCGCAATCAAATGCATGACGGTAGTACATCATTTCGCCCGACCCTTCTAGTATGTAATTGGTTTCTGCTTTGAATTGATGTACCTGTAGGCTGGTTTTATAGCCAGGATTGAGAATGATTTCTTTGAGAGCATAGGTGTGATTGCCACCAGTGGGTTGTAACCATTTTTCTTGGCCCCAGGGCTTGTTTACCACTTTGACCTGTTCAAGGTCTTGATGACAGACTCGATTTTCCATATTTGATGTAGTATTTATTGGGCAGTCGAGACCCGGTAGATTTATTAACTTTTACGTTTGAGATTCAAGTAACAGGGTTCAGCATTGCTGATGAACTCGGGCCATATGTCAACAAGTTCTTCTCGAGTCTCGGGTTTGTATATTCGCACACGGGGTACAGAGGCCAACACAGCAGAATCGTCGTGTGCCCAATGACTGATGCCATCGTGTTCGTAATCTTGATCTCTACCCGAGCCCACCAGTTTAACTGCTGTGCCTTCGTAGTTCATGTAGTTACGAATAAATTCAAATGGACGATACAATACAAAACTACTCATGGAGTAGCATACTGGAATCAACCCTTCTTGAGCCATGCCAATGGCAGCTCCCAGCATGAGTTGCTCGGCCGCACCTACGTTGTAACTGTGTGTAGGGTGTGTGTTGCGAACCGTGTCCAGTATGCCGTAGCCTAGATCGGCTGTGATCAGTCTGACTTGAGAGTTACTGTTCATTTCTTCTAACAACAATTTTGCAAATGTAAATCTCATAGTAGACTCCGATATTCTTGTTCATTGAGTACGTGATAATGCGTTTTTAAACCTTGAATAAATCCAAAGTCAGTTGGTTCACTGAGTCTGATACGGATTCTTGGTAGGAATGCTTGTAAACGTGCAACCAATGGATCCACATCAATCATGTCATATGCACCCATGCCATTGATGTTGGCATATACTTGTAAATTATCCACAGGATAGTCGGCAATAAATCTTAAACTTTCCCAAATTGATCCTTCTGCGGCTTCTCCGTCGCTGATCATACACCAGACCTGTTTTTCTGGAGTGGCCAGGGCATGTCCAATGGCAATAGGCAAACCTGATCCCAAGCTGCCAGTGGAGCAATACAAGTGATTGTCTAAATCCCTACTGGGGTGTATGCCGTGTTTGTGTAACATGGCAACTGGATCAACTCCGTATCGTTCTTCAAGTACGCAATACAGGGCAAGTCCTGCGTGACCATTACTGAGAATCACTACTTCATCCTCTTGTCTAGTGGCGTATATTTCTTCCAAGATTGGGGCGGCACTTAAACAACTGCTCAAATGGCTTTGTCGCTCTTGGTAAGTTATTTCTAATATTCTTCGTTGTAATTTATTCATTGTAGTCTCTTGATTATATCTGCTATACCTGCGTCTAATGTATACTGTGTTTCAAATCCATACTTTTCTCTTGCATAAGCTGTGTCACATTGCCATACCAGTGTATCGTGTGCCCGCATAAACGAGTCTTTGAATGTAACCGGAGCCTGTCGTCCTGTTACTCTTTCCCATGCCGCCAACACTTGTGAATTGGTAGTTTGTACTCCCGAACCAAAGTTAACAAGTTCTCCTGGAGTCCAGTCATGTGCAATTAATATTTCAATGCCGCGAATGAAATCTTCAATGTAGATAAAGTCATGCACACCTTCAAAAATAGTCATTGGTTCATTTTTAAAAAATGCTCGGTACAGGGTGGGAAACAGTCTGCGTGGGCGTTCATAGGCACCATAGCCCGAATAGATACGTGCCACGCAGGTGTGTATACCAAACTGTCTAGCATATCCTTGACACAACAGCGTGGCAGCACCTTTGGTAGCTTCGTACACATTCTGTGGATTGATTCTATCTGTTTCACAGGTGGCACGATCCACAGGACCGTACTCGGCACTGCTGCCAATGGTGATCATTCTAGCCTCAGGATTGAGTCTTTGCCATTCCAGTATTTCGTACACTAGGCCAATATTGGATTGTTGCATTACATCGGCATTGTAAATCTCAGCCGCACAGTGCAATATTAACTCGGGCTGATATAAATTCAATGCCGCGGTCAAGGATATGGAGTTTCTACTCCATACCACAACTTCATCGGTCCGCTCAAAGTGTTCCTGAAAACTCTTGCCAATAAATCCCGAAGTGCCTGTAATTAATATTTTCATCTTGTGATTTTCGTCAACATCTCTGTGGCCTGCTGTATGCGTACCGGCTTGTGTAATCCCGGCCAATGCACAATCCAATCGCCTGGTGTCCATTCCCCACTGAGACCAAATATATCCCAACGCACATCACAGTAGTCGTATGGTGCTTGTACGTAGCTGTTCATGTATTTCTGTGGTACAATTTTAACTATGTCGGTGTAATCCTCGATACTGTCAATTATGACCTGTTGTTCTGCCCATTCGGCTTCAGCGTATTCACTTTCACGATTTAAAATCATTTGCAAATAGCCACGCCCTTGGGGTGAGTTGCGTACTAAAATATTTCCAGCATTTAGATTCAATCTGTCCACTGGCATGATAAAATGATAACCTTCATCAATCTTGTCATCAATGCTGACAGTTAAGTTAGTTATTGTAGCATCACATTCGGTAAACAACAACCAGTCAATGTCCGGATGTGTGTTTAACAAGTCCAACATGTAGTGAATTTTATTAAAGCCCATGATGGGACTGTAGCGTGAATCACGCAACACGTGAAATTGATAACCCCAACGTTCACAATACTCACGCTTGGGTGCGTCAGTCAAGTCGGCTAGGTCTTGATAGTTTTCTAAGTTAATTGAAGCAACGGCATGCATATAAGGTCCTGTTATTCGCTGAAGTAATTTTTAAATTGCTGGTAATTATCTAAAATGTATTGTGGTTGCATACCAGGTTCTGTTGGCACTGTTACTAAATGATAGTCAGCTAAAAATCTAGCCAGGGCTTCTTCTCTAGTGGTGTTGTCAAACTTTAATTTAGTGTGTTTTGGATCATGGTCACGACTGTGAGCCCATGCACGTTGTTTGGCTAGAATATCTTCGCCACCGTTTTGATCCATGAATGTAAAATGCCATCCAGCATTGTTGATCAAGTGTGTGCAAATGCGTTGATCACGCAGGGTGGCTGGCAAACGCTTTTTGTAAGTGGACAACTTTGATACCATGCCGGACGAGTCTGACTCTTCCCAACTTTTGTGCAACAAATTAAACTTGTACCCATAAGTCATGTACTTGAACATGATAATAGGCATGTTGGCATGGTCAGTGACAGGTTCCAGTGCAGCACGAACTGTTTCAAAAGTAGCACCACGCAACAACTCGTCTGGACAGCTTACATACACTATGTCATCATCTGTGGCGCCGGCATCCATCAAGGCCTGTAGAATAAAATTACATTGGAAATGATCTCGGCCCCAGTCAGCACTGCTTTGTGCTGTACCACGATCCAAAGTTACAAACTCATCTACCAAGTGCGGATAATCTAAGTATGCTTGATCAAACGTGTCAAACTTTCTATATATAATTTTTTCAGCGTAGGGAGCAAATCGCTCATGATCAAAGTTGAATGACTTGGGCAATCCTGTGTGTGTTTCTCCGGCTTCCACAATGACAAATTTATCAACATGGTGCCAGTGTTCGTTAAATCTAATTTCCAATAGATCGTTTTCGATCCAGTAATGCATACAGTCATAAACTGCCATAATTGTTTCCTTTAGCTGGCTTTTGACAAATTCAAGTAACAAGGTTTGTCGTTGTATAAAAACTCTTCCCAAATTGCTTCCAGTTCGGCACTGTCTCGGGGCTTGTAAATTTTAATGTTTGGAAATACCTGTAGTGCTGCCTCGTCATCGATGGCCCAGTGACTGAATCCCAAGTGTCCGTAATCTCGATCTCTACCTGATCCCACCAGTTTAACAGGAGCCAGTTCGTGATTTAAATAGTTACGCAACCACTCATAGGGTCTAAAAATAATAAATGGTGTAATGCTGTAACAAATGGGAATGGCACCATTGTGTGTTAAGCCCACAGCAGTGCCTAATATCAGTTGTTCAGCGGCACCCATGTTGTAGGCACGATCGGGTGCAATTTCTCTTGAACGATTCAGTACACCAAATCCTACATCTCCGGCCAATAGATAAATTCTTTTGTCTTTTTCTATTGAGTCTGCTAGTAATTCTCCAAAACGTGGTCTCATAGTTGTGCGTAGTCCTCTGGTTTTAAAACATAGTAGTGTGTAAGTACACCTTGTGCAAACGGCCAATGGGGTGGTTCGGTTTCGCGGATGTTGATTCTTGGCAAAAATGCACGTAGTCTTGTAAAAATATATTCTTTGTCAATAAAATCGTAGGCAATCATGCCGTTGACATTGACGTAGACTTCTAGATTATCCAATTTGGCTTCATAGATAAATCTCAGTGCTTCCCAGATTGATCCTTCGCCACACTCGCCGTCACTGATTAAACAATGCACACGACGATTTCTATTGGCCAGTGCATAGCCCACAGCAACAGTGAGTCCCATGCCCAAACTGCCGGTACTGCAAGGCAATCCTGATTCAACGTCTCTGTGTGGATGAAGTCCATGCTTTTCAAATAAATGTTCAGCATCTTGCCCTTCATACTTTTCTAATACCACATACCAAGCCAAGGCCGCATGTCCCGAACTTAGGATAAACGGTTCGTCTGGGCCTTTGTTTTGATAAATCTCTTCAATGATATTAACTGCATTTAAAGTTGAACTCAAATGTCCAATCTTATGCTGGTAACTAATATCAACTACTCTGCGTTCAACATCATTCATAATATTCCTTATTTGTATAAACTCATAAATCCATCCACCCGTTCGCCAATCCAAGCAATCTGCTCGGGAGTGATCACAGCACTGGCACCATGGAAATAACTGTGTGTCATGACATGTGTGGCCACTGGGAAATTGGTTTTAGCATCCATGGGATTCATTAAGTGACTGTAGGCCGGTTGCAACATGATGTTGCCGGCAAAGTATGGACGGGTTTGAATTAAATTTTCTTCCAAATAGTCTACAATTTCATTGCGAGTGAACGGTGCACCCTCACGTATGGTCAGCGGGAAAGCAAACCAACTGGGATCTGCACCTGCTTGGGCTCTTGGCAAATGGAAAAACTCTTCGTACTTTTCGTAAATGCGGAACAGTAACTGATAGTTGCGTTTTCTTAAAGAGTGAATCTCTGGCAACTTTTTAAGTTGTTGCATACCCATGGCACACTGTACTTCGATGGGCTTTAGATTATATCCAATTTCATCATATACAAACTTGTGATCAAATATCTCATCTGGCAATGTGGGAATCCAGTTGTTGAATCGTTTGTTACAAGTTCCACATTTTAGTTTGTTGGCCACAGGACCCACACAATAACAACCACGACCCCATTCACGGAAACTGCGTAGGATAATTTCAGTTTGTGGATCACTAGTAGCAACAAAGCCACCTTCGCCCATGGTCATGTGGTGTGCAGGATAAAAACTGCAACTTGCCATTAGGCCATAACTGCCCAGTGCTCTACCGTTGAAGGTACTGCCCAGTGCATCACAGCAATCTTCTAAAAATACCAAATTGTATTTCTTGACCAAGGTCATTACATCATCCATGTTGGGACAATTACCCAACACATGAGCAAATGTAAGAATTTTAATATCATGTTCGCGAATTAAATCTTCTGCTCGTGTCAAATCTAAATTCAGTGTGTCCAGTTCAATATCCAAGAACACTGGCTCAAATCCCATTTGCAATGTTGGATTCAGTGTAGTAGGGAATCCTGCGATGGGCATCAACACTTTGGTACCACGTGGAAAGTTATATCCACGCTTGCTGGTCAGTGCTGCCATCATCAGCAAGTTACTGCTACTTCCCGAGTTGGTCAAAATACCACCAGTTTTACCAAACTGCGCCGGGAATGTTCGTTCAAACTGCATGCCATTGTCGCCCATGACCAACCAGCCTTTGAGCAAACTTTCCACTGCGGCTGCATACTCATCACTGTCAAAGTGTGCGCCTGCATAGTGTACTAGATCTCGACCTGCTGTCCACGTTTGTGTGGCTTGTTTATTTTTAATATATTCGCGAACTAACTTTAATATTTCTTCCATTGTTATCCTTGACTGATGCGTTTTTTGTACATTTCTACGTTGATGTAGTTGGGCTCACTCCAACCTGCTCGATCTGTTACTGACATCTTGGAGATCAATTCCTCAACTGCATTGGGAATTGTAACATAATCCCACTGGCCAAACAAGCCTTGCATCACTCGATTGTCAACAAAATAACTTCTAGGATCCGGAACTCTGTTGTTGATGATGGTTAGTTTTGGAATTCTAGGCAACAGTGTACTGCGTATTTCTGTGGCTAGGTCACCTATGCTGTAGTTTTTGGCACTGACATTGATCACTGTGGGTAAATCTTCATGCACTAAAACTTCGCCATACACACGAATCAAGTCGTCAATGTGGATCAAGGGTCTGCAGGCCTTTTTGTCATTGATATAAATGGTACTGTCCAATACACTGGTCTTGGTCATGGTGTTGACCACAAGGTCTGTACGCATGCGTGGCGCCCAACCAAACACTGTGGCTTGTCTTAGATTAATTACTTTGAATCGACTGTTGCTCAAGTAGTTCAATCCGTGCTCGCTTTGTATCTTACTGATACCATAAGGGAAGTCCACCTGTGGAGTAATCATTTCATCGCTTACTGTGCGTCCATTACTGCCATACACACTACAACTGCTGGCAAATATAAATTTAGGCACACCTGCTTCACGGGCCAAGTATGCTGTTAGACTGGTTCCGCCCAAGTTTTCTATAAAATTATGACTGGGTTTGAAGTTGGCCATGGGGTCATTGCTGAGTCCGGCCAAATGAATCACAGCGTCAAACCCTGTATAGGTATCCACTGTGGCATCAAATATGTCCATTTTGGTCACGGTGACGTTTGGCCCGGCTTCAACATTGCATCCAAAATCAAAACGGTCCAACACTGTGATGGTGTGTCCTTGCGTGGCAAGATACGGTACAAGTTTACTGCCAATATAGCCCGCTCCACCTGTTACGAGTAGTTTCATTGAAAAATCCTGTAGTTATTGAAATAGTATATTATTTAACACAGTGTAAGTCAACGGTTAAAAAATATTTGACAACTTGGTGAGAACTTAAATATAATACTGATATGAAACCACTTTTTATTTTAACCAGCGCCTTGAATACCAAATTTGGCGTACACTCGAACTCTCAGCGACTCACCCAAACACTAGACAGTATAGAATCCATACGCAGATATTGTCCTGAGGCCAGTATTGCTGTTGTGGAGATGGGCGGTATTGCCTCCACTGATGAGCAAATTGCCACTATAGAATCCCAGGTAGAATACTACTACAACTTCAGTGAAAACGAAGCTGTGCAAGGTATATTCCACAGTACTGACAACTGGGACATTGTAAAAAATACCACAGAAGTAATGATATTTGGTGAACTGCTCTCACAAATGACAGCGGCTAAAATTCCTGAACAGTTTGATAGAATATTTAAAATGTCGGGACGTTATCAACTCACCGAAAGATTCAATCCCCAATATTACAGCACAGTACCGGATCGCATTGTGGTGTTGGAACGCAAGTTGAGCCAATTCCCTCCCTCAGTAACCGACGGCATGGAATACCAATACATGAGCAGATTATGGAGTTGGCCAGCCAATTGTACAGATCAAATCATCGACAGTTATCTCAGAGGATTTGTGGGCATGGCACAGCGACTGGATGTGGGCGGCTATTTTGACATTGAACACATGTTGTATTATTACCTGCCCGAAGCACTGGTAACAGCAGTACCAGTGGTGGGCCTGCGTGGATTGCTTGGACCGAATGGAATACAAATTGAAGATTGAACAACCCATTAATATCTTGGTACAACGGCGTGCCGCCATTGGTGATGTCATTATGACCACTGGAGTAGTGCGTGAATTGAAACGACGCTACGGGGCAGATGCTGGCATTGATGTGGCCACAGACTGCATGGAAGTGTATAGAAACAATCCACATGTGAGAAATTTAATACCCATGGCAGCAGTGGAAGCCGGGCGTTACGATGTTTACATCAACTTGGATGACGCTTACGAGATCAATCCCTTAAATCACTACGTGGACAGTTATTTTTATCGTGCGTTTGGCAGTACAAATTTCAATCGCAGTGTGGAACTGTTCCCGGACACCACAGACACAGTCCCGGTGGATCAAGATCTACAGGAGATCGGTACAAAATTCATTGTGGTTCACATGCGTAACTGGCACTGGGGTGCCAAGAACATTTCCTTGGAGGTATGGTACGATGTATTTGCACAATTATTTACAGCACGTACAGACTTTCGAATAGTCACAGTGGGCGGCGCAACAGATCATACATTAGAGCATCCTTTGTTCTTTGATGCACGTGATAGATACAACAGCCAACAGTTAAAATACCTATGTGACCATGCTAGAGCATTTGTTGGTATAGATTCTGGTCCCATGCAGTGTGCAGCGGCAAGTTCAACACACATTGTTGCCTTGTTGACACATTTGCAACCCCAACGTATTATACCACATAGACGCATGGATATCAATTGGCATGCTACCCCGATAACAACACTGGAGGACTGTCATGGTTGCAATGACCATCAGGCTAGACCCATAAGACAAATTGTATGTGAAAAAGGCAACTATCCCTGCACCAACAATTTTGATACCAAACAAATAACCACAGCCATATTAACACAACTAGGAGAATAATTTGAGAAACTGGGACGAATTTTTTACATTTATAAAGCAACAGGGATTTGATCCTGCCACTGTGGTTGATGTTGGAGTGGCCACTGACACCGAGGAAATGTATCGTCATTTCCCCCAGGCACAATACCTGTTTGTAGAACCTTTGGCAGAATTTGAACCCAGCCTACAACAACTGTGCCGTCGTTATCGCGGTAACTACATGTTGGCCGCGGCTGGTGCAGAAAATGGTGAAATCGCTTTCAACGTGCCCACTGACCTGGGTGGCAGCAGTAGATTCACTACACTGGAAGCTGAAGCAGGTGACTATGAAATGCGAGCTAGAACAGTTCCGCAGTACACACTGGACAGCATGTGGGAAGCATTTGAATTGTCGGGTCCTGCATTGCTTAAAATTGATGTACAGGGCGGAGAGTTGGAAGTGGTCAAAGGTGCAGTTGCATGTTTACCAAACTTTGAATTTGTATTGCTGGAAATTGGCTTGGTGGAACAGTATGTAGGGCAACCAATCTTTCATGAATACTTGAACTTTATGGCCGAACAAGGCTTTGTTACCTACGACATCATACATACCGGCTTTGCTGAAACAGGTTTACTGGCACAGGTTGACATGGTGTTTGTCAAACAACACAGTCAGTACAGAAGCAATCAACGTTGGTTTGTTGATGCCGCCAGTGCAAAAAGAAATTTATCACCGGACTACAAAGGTGTGAGACGCAATGACAGTATCTAATACGTTTCGTCATTCTGGTACCTTGGGCGATTTGATTTACAGTTTATCTATTGTAAAGAAAATGCCACCAGGCCGGTTCTTGGTGGCCTTAAACAACATAGAATCATGTGTAGCACAATACGGTTATAGACCCGACGAAGTAGATCCTGCACACAGAGGAAGATTTACAGAGCAGGACTATGCATGGTTACTGCCGTTGCTCAAACGTCAAAGTTATATTGACTCAGTGGGCACTTGGAGTCAGGGCGATGCTGAGCCCACAGTGGATTTAGATAGATTCCGTGGAACACTGTTTAGAGGTTTTGAAGGCAACTATGTAGAAGCCTATCACCGTGCGTTCAACATGCCATTTGTAATGCAGGACTACGACACACCTTGGTTGGAAGCAGATCCTGTCGCTGTCAAGCCCATAGTGGTCAGTCGTACAGCCAGATATCGTTGCCCCAACGGTGACGCAGTGTGGCAAAGTATGGTTGCTGATGCAGACTTGATCAACAATGGTATTTTTATTGGAACAACAACAGAACATCAAGATTTTGTACAAGTAACAGGTGTTGCTATCCCCCACCACACTGTTAATAATTTCTTAGAATTGGCCAATGTGGTGGCCGGAGCAGATCTAGTCATGGCCAACCAAAACTTTGTGTACAGCATAGCCATGGGGCTGGGTGTCAGTACAGTGTTAGAAACTATCAAAATAAAACCCTTGCAACAGAATGAGTGTTTCTTTCCCAGAACCACGTGTCAGTATTTCTAAAAGGTAAATATTTTTGTCGGCTCAGTATTGACAGGCCGACATTTCTGTAGTACAATAAACAAACTAGAATTTATTCATTTTTAAAAGGAGATCATAATGAATCTAAAACCGCTATCTGATAGGGTGGTAGTTCGCCGAGTTGACAGTGACACTGTAACTAAAGGCGGCATTGTTATCCCGGATGCAGCCACGGAAAAAGCCGATCAAGGCCTTGTTCTTGCTGTTGGACCAGGACGACGCAACCCAGATGGACATGTAATACCAATGGATGTTGTTGTCAACGACCAAGTTTTATTTGGCAAGTTCGCCGGACAAACAGTCAAAGTCAACGGAGAAGAATTATTAATTTTACGCGAAGATGATATTTTCGCACAAGTCACTAAAGGAGAATAACGATGGCTGCAAAAGACGTAGTATTTGGGAATGATAGTCGCGGTAGAATGGTAGAAGGTGTAAACATTCTAGCCAATGCTGTAAAGGTAACATTGGGTCCTAAAGGACGTAATGTAGTGATTGAACGCAGTTATGGTGGCCCAATGGTTACCAAGGACGGTGTAACAGTTGCTAAAGAAATTGAATTGCAAGATAAACTGCAAAACATGGGTGCTCAAATGGTGAAAGAAGTTGCCAGCCGTACAGCGTCTGATGCTGGCGATGGTACAACCACTGCCACTGTGTTGGCACAGGCCATTGTGAAAGAAGGCATGAAGTTTGTCACTGCCGGCTTAAATCCCATGGATCTCAAGCGTGGTATTGATCAAGCCACACGTGCCGCAGTGGATGCATTGAGTGCCATCAGCAAGCCCTGTGAGACAGACGAAGAAATTGCACAGGTTGGTACTATCTCAGCCAACAGCGATGCCACCATTGGTCAAATGATTGCTGATGCCATGGCTAGAGTGGGCAAAGAAGGTGTGATCACTGTGGAAGATGGCAAAAGTCTACAGGACGAATTAGAAGTGGTAGAAGGTATGCAGTTTGATCGTGGCTACTTGAGCCCATACTTTATCAACAATCAAGACCGACAAACAGTGGAGTTGGATCATCCTTTCATCCTGTTGTTTGACAAAAAGATTTCAAACATTCGCGACATGATTCCTGTGTTGGAAACAGTGGCCAAGGCCGGCAAGCCCTTGCTGATCATTGCCGAAGATGTTGAGGGTGAAGCATTGGCAACACTAGTTGTGAACAACATGCGTGGCACTGTCAAAACCTGTGCCATCAAGGCTCCGGGCTTTGGTGATCGTAGAAAAGCCATGTTGGAAGACATTGCCATCTTGACCGGTGGTAGAGTCATTGCCGAAGAACTTGGCCTGACCTTAGACAAAGTAACAGCCGAAGACCTGGGCATGGCGGCACGTGTGGAAATTTCAAAAGAAAACACCATCATCATCGATGGCGCCGGTGACACAGTGGCCATTGAAAACCGTGTACGTGCAATCAGAGCACAGGTGGAAGAAGCCACCAGCGACTACGATCGTGAGAAGTTGAACGAACGTGTGGCCAAATTGGCCGGCGGTGTTGCTGTTATCCGTGTGGGTGCTGCCACCGAAGTGGAAATGAAAGAAAAGAAAGACCGTATTGATGATGCACTGCATGCCACCAAGGCCGCTGTGGAAGACGGTATTGTGCCTGGTGGTGGTGTTGCCTTGGTTAGAGCCAAGCAAGCAATCAACAACTTGAAGGGTGCCAATGCAGATCAACAGGCCGGTATCAACATTGTGTTACGTGCAATGGAAGAACCACTACGTTGTATAGTAAGTAACGCCGGTGAAAGTGCTGATGTGGTGTTGAACGCAGTTGCGTCAGGTTCGGGTAACTATGGTTACAATGCCGCCACAGAACAGTATGTTGACATGCTGACCGCTGGTGTTATTGATCCAACCAAAGTTGCTAAAACTGCCTTGGTCAATGCCGCTAGTGTGGCAGGTTTGTTGTTGACAACGGATTGTGCGATTTTTGATTTACCCAAAGATCCTGCGAATCCTCAACCCCAAATGCCGAATATGATGTAATTGCTGTTAAATAAGTAGGACACACCCGCCCGGCCTCTCTGCGATGCACACTTGGGCGGGTTTTTTCTTGACTGACAATTCTTGCTGTGTTATACTTGCAGTTACGTCAATCATCAGGAGTAGAAATGAACAATGCAAATACCATACCCAGCGAAGAATATTCGTCAGCATTTCCCTCAGAAACCGAGCATCAAGCCTGGGCAGAAAGTTTAGAGTTTTCAACAAAGTTAGTAGCCGCCGACCAAGTCTGTGAGTTTGAAGAAGATCTAAGCCCATTCAACACAGTGAATTCCTAAAGAGTAGAAAAATGAAAGACCAAATACAAGCAGAGCTCACTCAACCCAGCACGGTACAAGTTGACTTTGAAAATATGACAGATACTGATATTCGTCAATTGATCATACACTATGCTACTTTGCTTCGCGATCCTCAGTCTGATCGAGCACACCAAGTCGTAGAGATATGGGACGGTTGGCCAATTGAATTTTTCAAAAAATTCGCTAACATTGTAGAAACCTCATCTTTGGCTCGTAATGATTTTTGGTCTCGCCCAGCAGATATCAACATTAAGTATGGAATTTGAAGTAGTTTAATGCAGTTTGGTTGACCCAGAATTCGCCATTTGCTATAATATTAGTATAGTTAAACAACAGGAGCTGAAATGAAATTAAATGTTAATGATAAAATTACTTGGGTTAGTGCCGCTGGTAAATTAACTGGTACAATCAAAAACATTGCATTATCCGAAAATGCCGCAGAAAAAACAGTGCCTTGGATTGATGTAATTTACGGTGAAAACGACTGTTATGGCGTTAGAATTTGTGCTACAGACAGCAATCTTAAAATGATGAAAGTGGCAAAAACGGTTGACCAATAATAGCCATTTTGCTATAATATTAGTATAGTAAACGATTAGGAGCAGAAATGAAAAAAATAGCGGTAATGATAAACAGTGGATGTCTTGGCATTATAGCAGGGCAATTGATAATTCATGACATGACGGCTATGGCCATTGCAGTGGTTGGTCTTATAGTTTCAAACGCCTTGATTATTGCATCTTTGGAAGGCTAAAAACGGTTGACCCATAATTGGGGTTTTGCTATAATATATGTATATTAACAACAGTAGGAGCTAGTATGACAAACAGTTTTATTCGTATCAAATCAGGTGCTTATCGCACTACAGATGTAAGTGGTAAAATTTTCCAATTGGTAGAGCAGTATAAAACTACCGCCAAAGGTGGCTATGTCACTGTGAGAAATGGCGGAGTATTTGCTGGTTTCCCAGACGACATTCGTGTAAAGGTATCGGGTATGACGGATTATGAATTTGTGAGCGAAGCAGAATATGTTGATGCCGGTAATACACCGGTGGCTGAAGCTGAAGCGTTGGTCACTGCACAAGAAACAGATGAACAAGCCATCGAGCGTATTCGTCAAAGATTTGAGATCTTAGATGAAATGGCCACTGCCGCAACCACAGGCGACATCCGTGCAATGATTGTATCGGGCCCCCCAGGAGTTGGTAAAAGTTACGGTGTAGAACGTATTGTGGAAAAGGCCTGTTTGTTTGATCAAATCTCAGGTCGTCGACTACGTGCAGAAGTTGTCAAAGGCAGTGCTACCGCATTGGGTTTGTATTCCACACTGTACAAGTATTCAGATGCCAACTGCATGCTGGTATTTGATGACTGTGATAGTATCTTGGTTGATGATGTGGCATTGAACTTGTTGAAAGGTGCCCTGGACTCGGGTAAGAAACGTAAAATTTCTTGGTTGAGTGACAGCAGTATGCTGAAACGTGAAGATGTTCCCAGCTCGTTTGAGTTTCGTGGCAGTATAGTGTTTATTACCAACCTCAAGTTTGATCAAATGAAAAGTCAGAAGTTGAAAGATCACTTGGATGCACTACAGTCAAGATGCCATTACTTGGACTTGACCTTGGACACCATGCGTGACAAGGTGTTGCGTATCAAGCAAATTGCACAGGATGGTGCCTTGTTTGCGGACTATGATTTTGAACCGTGTGTGCAAGATGAGATCATTGGCTTCTTGGAAGACAACAAGAACCGCTTGCGTGAAGTTAGTCTGCGTATGGCAATCAAAATCGCAGACCTGCGTAAGAGCTTCCCACTAAAATGGAAAGCAATGGCCTCGGTAACATGTATGAAAACTGCTTAACAGCAGTTTTTTGGAGAACATTATGAACCAACAAATTATCAAATTAGCTCAACAAGCAGGCATCATTGGAGAATCAGAAACAGCATTGGCACCCACTGTGGAACAGTTTGCCGAGTTGATCGTACAACGATGTTTATCTGCGGTGGACGGTTTGATAGATAGGAATGAAGATGGATCTTGGACTACAGATGAATTGTATACAGATTACAATGGCGCATTACACTTGGTGGAATACGAAATTAGAAAAACTTTTGGAGTTGAAGAATGAAAGCATTTCCTGTAGGTAATTCAGAAAGAGTATGGGACGAAGGCATGGACCTAAGAGATTACTTTGCGGCTCAAGCCGTGCCCGCGATTGTTACACATGCACTTACACACAGTAAAACCGCACATTTTGTAGCAAGAGAAGCATATGATGTGGCAGATGCCATGATGGCGGCGAGAGAAATTAAATGAGTGAATATACACCAGACCGTTGGGTTATAGTGGAAATGAACAGCGAACACGGTCGAATTCGCAAGGTACTTGGTAGTTGGTACGGCGGATATGCCGGTTCTGATAGCTGGAGAATGAACTCGGGTATTGAACAGGTGATTGATCAAGGTGACCATTATGATGTTGTTGGTTATTCAGGTTCAATATACAAGTGTTACAAAGGTAGTGAAGGCATGAGTGCGTACACTAGAAGTGTATTTGAAAGTTTTAAACGTGATGCGGAGGTTGCTGGTGCTACTATAGAAATTGTAGCAATATAACAACATTTGTAGTTGACTGATAATCCCAGATTTGTTATAATATATGTATGATGTAAGAAGTAGTACCAACTGTGCTAACTTGATGTCAAGAGCTTTTAGGTTGAAATCGACTGTGCTAAATTTATGCGGGTGAGCTGTTAAGTCGTGTTTGATTTGGTATCAAAGACATTTTGTTTTTGGTATAATACTTAATTGTTTTTCAACATAAAGGTAGTAAAAATGAAACGTAAACTAATAGCATTAATGATAGCGGGCTTGTGTGGTACTGGAACCGGTCATGCGGCAGGTTTTGCTGTAACCGGCGCCAGTAACAGCAGTATCAACGGTGGCGTAAGTGTGTTTTCCACACAAACAGGTGCAGGCTCCAGCAGTTACTCCGGTTCAGTATCGGCCAGTAACTCCATGGGTATCACAACTACCAATACCATCAATCCCACAACAGGTGTGGGCACAATTAATTCTTCCATCAGTTCAACTGGTAGAACTGCAACCAGTGTAACAGGTACAGGCACAGGTGGTGCTGAATCTTTTGCTAATCAATCAGGTTTTGCCACAAGAACTATTGATGGCAGTGTCAATGGTGCCACAGGTACACTAACAAACTCAGTTGGATCTGCTGGTGGCATTGGTGTATCATCGTTTGGTAGCGGTAGTTCAGCGAATCTCACAGGTGCTGGTACAGTAGCAAGCGGTACCAGTGCAGTGGGACAAAACGCCACCAGCGTGACTTTTGGATTAAGTACAACTGGTGCAACTTCTGTTACTGGATCTACCAGCAGTGCAACCGCACAAAACAGCATTACCAATACTGGATCGGTTTCAAATGCATTAACTGGTTCGTTTCAAGCAGTTGGGTCAACTGGTGCTAATGGTGTGTTTAACGGTACTTTTACTAACGTGATTGGACAATAACTATGAAACTACACCACGGCTTAATTGCATTAGTCATTGTCAGTAACCTTGCTCATGCACAAACTACAAACATGGATGTGGGTGCTGGTGCGAATTCAACCAATGCAGGTGCCACAAGTATTGCCAATCCCAATGCAACAGGCATTGGCAATACACAAAGCATTAATATTGGTGGCAGTGGCGGCGGCAGTAGTGATGTTACTTACAACGGCAGTTACACTGTAAAAAATGTACCATCAGTTAATGGTCCCAACTTAACGTCAGGTCTTGATACTTGTATGGGGTCAACTTCGGGCAGTTTTAATATTGCCGGATTAGGTTTTGGTGGTGGTACTACATTTGTCGATGACAACTGTAAACGATTGAAACTGGCCCGTGAACTTTGGAATTTTGGTATGAAGGCTGGTGCCATTGCATTACTGTGCAACGATGATGAAGTAAGACAGGCATTGGCTGATACTGGTTTTACTTGCCCTGCTCGACGTAAGAAAGAAAACGAATAAATGTTGTTTTTCCTGTGATTCTCTCTAGCTCCTGAATCACAGTTTTATAGCCCTGCTTAACCGCAGGGCTTTTTTTACCCAACCAACTGTGTTATAATACATTATGCGACAATTTACTCATGTGGAAGATTATTTAGAAGTGATAGTGGGACACAGAGATCCTGTGTCTGGACAACTGCTTAATCCATGGTTGGCCGACATCAAACCCATAATCAGCTTGGCCAGATACGATGTTGGTGTACTGGAAAGCATGGCCACTTCAGTTTCTGTATCACAGTCCTTGACCCTACGCCAGGCCGACCTGCTGGTCAAGATTGTACTCAAATACCAACGACAGTTGCAGGCACAAGGTATTGATGTTGAACCTGTGCGTCAACCTGTATGGAGACAGCCCTTGCGTCAACTGGACTACACTTGTTCTTTGACCCGCGACGGAGATAGATTGTTGATACGGTTTCCATTCAACAATGACCACATCGGCGACATAAGAGACTTTTCCAAAACCAGTCAAGGTGAGGTAAGATGGGATCAAAATCACCGAGTATGGACTGCGGCAGTGACAGAATACAACGTAAGTTGGCTAACCACTTGGGCCAATAAAAACCGATTTGAAATCGACTCAGCTGTTCACAGTCTCATGGATCAAATTCATCAGGTTGAATCACAGCCCTATGCTATAGAACTGTATATCAACGGGGATCAACTTGACATACGCAACTCACCAGACAGCCTGCGAGAATACATCAACTCTCACGGTGGGTTTGGCCTGGATCGCCTGCTGTACCTGGTGGACATGAGTGGTGTGTTGGGCTACACTGTGGAGCCAGCCATTGCCGAATCCATCATGGCCACACGTGGTGCCAAATTTTATAATTTATTGGTGCATAGAGAACTCAGACTTGATCCCGCTACATTTGCCAACAATGTTGACTTTGACACTGTGTTGGATTATGCTGAAGCTGTGAATCGTTACCCTGTGGTGATCTACGAGCCCAACAGTTCCTATCGCATGTTGAAACAGTTACAAAGACGAGTTGGCACCGATGAAGTTTTTAAAATGCAACAGTATATACATACACAGCAACCACTTGTGGATCGGCCCATTGGATTGTTGATCAGCAGTGTTGGCATGGTGTTTGGAGGAGACAGGCAACACATGTTACAACAGGCCGAAAAGGTTGTGTATGTGGCACAAGAAGTGTACAATAAGAAGAACAACACTAAGGTAAAACGATTGTGATATTGTGTATTGAACTAGGCTCAGACCAATTTGCATTGCGATTTAAAGTGTTACGCACACCCATAGCCACTCAGTGGCTGGAACGTATGATGGCCAGAGAGCCGTATCCATTGGACCATCCTGACAGGTTTTATGGATTCAACAGTGTGGCACAAGAAGAATCTCGTGCTGTGGCAATGATACAGGCCAGTATCGACACCATCAACAGTCACAATAATATTATTACCCGAACGATATCCAGTGTGCAGGATCAAGATACGCTTAATTATCTACACAGTATTTTTGAACAATATCATGGTTTGCTAGATCAGCAATCAAACAAATTTTGGAACACTGCACCTGCAACAGTTAAACAAGCCATGGCTGATTTAAATATCAATGTACACCGTTGCGAATCAGTAGCCAGAGGTAACCAACCACGTTTTGTGTGTACTTGGTACGGACTACCCAAAGTTCATGTACTTGATCCCGATTTGATGGAGGAATACGGAACACTTGATCCTGGATTTGGCTCTGTGTGCTTAAACTATTGTGAGATAGGTAAAACCCTAGAAGACCTTGCCCTTGATAAAGATCAATACATCAGCCAGGAGGCATTTCGACCATTTGGAGTTTACAGTGCAGATTTTGCAGTTAGGTTTTTTAAAACTCAGGTTGATAGCACCTTGGAGAATATGTTACAATACTATATAAAGAATAAAGAGTTCTTTAACAGTCAGGGATTTGCTAAATTTGAAGATCCTCGACTGTTACCGTTGAGGTTTCCTGTAGCAGAATTAATTGAAACTCGGCCTAGAGATGAATTGTTAAAAGAAATTGCACAACGACAATCTATAACCAAAGTATATTTTGAAAGCTAAATTAGTAATACGTGATGAAGTCAACATCAAGATTGAAGGTCTTGATTTGGCCACACGTAAAAAGCTAGTGGATCGGTTCAAATTTGAAATACCCGGTGCCAGATATCAACCCGCAGTGAGATTGGGCAGATGGGACGGCAAGGTTGCGTTCTTTCAACTCAGTGGCACCAGTTATGTAAACCTGTTGCCGGATATCCTGCCCATCCTGGAATCCCAAGGATACGATGTTGAGTTGGAGGATGTTCGTGACTACCGCACACAGTTTGAGTTTGCAGAATTTCGAGAAGATAGTTTCAGCGATCAAACATGGCCCGCAGGCCATCCCCGAGCCGGCGAACCCATAGTGTTTCGCGACTATCAAGTGGAAATTATCAATAACTTTTTAAGTAATCCACAGAGTATACAAGAAATAGCCACTGGTGCTGGCAAAACTATTATGACCGCGGCCTTGAGTCGCAGTGTGGAACAGTATGGCAGATCCATTGTCATTGTGCCCAACAAAAGTCTAGTGACACAGACCGAAGACGACTACAAAAATCTAGGACTAGATGTGGGAGTGTACTTTGGCGATAGAAAAGAATTTGGTCGAACACACACCATTTGCACTTGGCAAAGCCTAAACATCCTATTAAAGAACACCAAGTCGGCAGAGGCCGAGGTCACCATTGGCGAGTTTATTGAAGGTGTGGTGTTGGTCATGGTGGATGAAGTACATATGGCCAAGGCCGATGCACTAAAGACTTTGCTGACCGGAGTGTTTGCCCATGTGCCCATACGCTGGGGACTCACTGGTACCGTGCCCCGAGAAGATTACGAAAAGACCAGTATCTTTTGTAGTCTAGGCTCAGTAGTGGGTCGATTAAGTGCGTCGGAACTTCAAGAAGCGGGCCACCTGGCCCGTTGTCACGTAAATATAGTACAGTTGATAGACCACGTTGAATATACCAACTACCAAAGCGAGCTTAAATACTTGACCGAAACAGCAGGTAGACTTGATTACCTGGCACAGTTGATAAACAGTGTAAACGAAACTGGCAACACACTTATCTTGGTAGATAGAATTGCCACAGGAAAGCTGTTGTTGGAACGCTTAGGCGAACGTGCTGTGTTTGTATCGGGATCAACCAAGGCTCAGGAGAGAAAAGATGAATACGATGAAGTTGCCGTCAGTAGTGATAAAATTATCATTGCTACCTATGGTGTTGCTGCTGTGGGTATTAATATCCCTAGGATATTTAATCTTGTGTTACTTGAGCCGGGCAAAAGTTTTGTTCGAGTCATACAAAGCATCGGGCGTGGCATCAGAAAAGCCGAAGACAAAGATCATGTGCAAATCTGGGACATCACCAGCACCTGTAAATTCGCAAAAAGACATTTAACCGCACGTAAGAAATTTTATACGGAAGCTCAATACCCCTACACAATAGAGAAAGCAGACTGGCAATGAGAATTTTGACTTTAGAAAATAGAAGTTATCCCTTAGATGAAATACCCGACGAGATTGACGAACTCAATTTCTGTGTGCTGGACAACAGTAATCCCAAGGATCCAGACTACTTTTATATTCCCTTGATCTTTATGGAAAGCTTCAACAGTCCAGCCCTGGTGTTGAAGATTGGTGAACACACCATTCGTATGCCAGTGGATTGGCAACTGTTGATTGGCGAAAAAGACATGGGCGATTTAGAAGTGGTACCCCTGACAAGTATCAACGATAGGGGATTCTCGGCCTTTGCATTCAATCCCAAGACCAGTTTCCGTCCGGACTTTTATCCGGTGGAAATTGTAGACATTTATCAAGATGTCAAATGGTATTTTCCCAAACTCAAGCCTGGACAACTGTTGGCAGTGCCCCTGGAAAACGGTGTTGACGGGCCCATGTGTGCTTACTTTGTCAAAGACATCAGTCGTCAAAGTGAAGTGGTCAACTACAGTTTAGTTTGGTAAACCATGACCAAGATATACGAAAGCCCAGATTCGGGTGAAACTGTGTATGTTAGAAACATGGGTGAAACGGATAGACAACTGCATCATGTTTCATCCCGGCATGCAGATCACTTAGAACAAATGCGTGAGGATCAACTGTGGATCAATATCAGAAGAACAGCTCAAACGGATGCCGGCTTGCAAGAATTACTAGAGCCTGCTATAATGTACTATAAATTAAAATATGACAACAGATAAACTATCAATCGCAAATGAAATGGCACAGTTTGATTCAAAGAACCGTGACTTCTATGATGATCTCACAGAAGAGGAACGTAAAAAGTTCTCACCATTTCTCATGATACGCTATGGTGCCACTGTGTCGGGCTCGGCAGAATTACAAGCCTACTACTTGATCAGTTGCAACGAACGACTCAATCGCAACTTCTTTGACATCAACACCACACAGCATAAAAAACTACAGTGGTTGTTGGCCACCACTGTGAGTCCCGGCATGGGACGACAGTTTCACCAGTGGATTTCGCCCAAGAAAAAAGACACTAGTAACAACAAAGTAGAAAAACTACTGCGTGAATTGTACCCTGATCTGCGTGACGACGAAATTGCATTATTGGCCCGGTTGAATAGTAAAGACGATCTTAAACAACATTTAAAATCTCAAGGATGGGATGACCGACGAATCAAAGAATACCTGTAAGTACTGTGACAAGAGTTTTTTAAAACTCAGCACACTCAGTGTTCACCTGTGTGAGCCAAAGCGTCGCTGGCAACAGGAAAGTGAAACAGGTGTGCAGTTGGGACTCCGGGCATACTTGCGTTTTTATGAAACCACACAAGGATCAGCACGACTAAAAAGTTATGCAGACTTTGTTGCCAGTCCTTACTACAACGCCTTTGTTAAATTTGGTAGATATTGTCAGGACATACGTTGCATCAACTTTGTCAACTATTTAGATTGGCTGTTGAAAAATAACAAAAAGATAGATCATTGGTGCAGTGATGGGTTATACACAGAATGGTTACCGGACTATGTCAAAAGAGAAGCAGTGTCGGACGCATTGGAACGAGCATTACGAGAAATGGAATCATATGCAGAAAGCAATACAGATCTTAAGGGAGGTTTTGGGGACTATTTTCGTTATGGCAACAGTAATAGGATTTGTTTCCATATTAGCACCGGTAGGATTAGTCCTTGGGTGGTGTTTAATTGTGCAACGGGTGTGGAATTTCTTGACAGTGTCACTGAAGAACAGATAGGTATGATCTTGCCCATGATCGACCCCGACTCGTGGCAACGGCGGTTTCGAGAATACTTGGCCGATGTCGAGTGGGTTCGAGACATATTGGCCAAGGCAGGACTATGAAATTTCGTTCAGACATTGACATAGATTTCCCCGATAGATCTCGGGCACTGGCAGTGCTGGAGCATCACCCTGCGGGTATAGTTCGTGATGGTGGATTGATACGTCACAACACAGGTGTATATGTGACTGCAATTCCCACCGATCCGTTTACCGGCACTGCCAGTCTTGATTACAAATCTGCAGAAGAATTGGGTTATGTCAAACTGGACTTTCTCAACGTGTCATTATATACGCAGATAAAAGATGAAGCTCACTTACAACAGTTGATGTCACAAGAGCCCGACTGGAGTAGATTATACGATCCAGAGTTTTGTAGTCAACTTATACACATTGGTAACCACTACGAAACACTAATCAAAATGCCCGAAGCAGTTGATAGTATACCAAGATTGATGATGTTTATGGCCATAATACGTCCGGCCAAGCGACATTTAATAGGATTACCTTGGCGCGAAGTTGCAACAACTATTTGGGAAAAATCTGCGGATGGCGAGTATGCGTTTAAAAAAGCTCACTCGTGTGCTTACAGCCATTTAGTCGTGGTACATATGAACTTGCTAGCCAACACGCCTGACTAGGGTAATTGATCGGCGTTTGCTGCGACGTTGGCTCATTTCTTTTAAACTCACCTGCGGTCCAATTTGTATCACAACATCTTTGCTGTTCATTGTTTTTACCACTGCTTTAAACTCTGTCCAATCCTGTTTTAAAAACACATTGATGGGAATAATTCTGTTGCTTTCCCACCACCAAACATCTCCCAATTCTAGGAATTTTACTTTTTGTTCTGTGGTTTTCAGTGCTGAAAAATCATAGATTGTAGTGATCTGTTCATCACTGTTTTGCACAATGCCTACATATTCAACACCACCATAGGTCAGTAGGGTAAGATAAGGGTACTGATCTAGTAGTTGTTTAATTTCTTCCACGTTTCTCGCTAAATATGTTATAAAGGCAATCATGAATGATCACTATCAAAACATATTTATATTCTATCGTGGTGGAGGTCCAGATTTTCGACCCCACTATATTTACTACAAGGAATCGCCGAGTGTACTCAAGAGCCGTTAAAGTCTATCAAGGTATAGATAACCCAGTGCAGATTGTAATTAAAAACCAAGATCAAAAAGCAGTGAATCTAACTGGATACACTGTGGAAGCACAAATACAAGACCCTGTTAATCAGTTAACAGTTACAACTTACCCTGTGACTTTCAGTGACATAACCAAGGGCCAAGGAACATTTACGTTTACCAAGGTGGTAATTGATGACTTGGAACAGAGATTTTACAAGTTGACTTTTAAGGTTACCAAGACGTCAGACAACTCCGAACTGCCACTGTACGTGGATGACAATTACGGAGTTCCTTTAGATTTACAAATAATGCCAGCTTATTGGAGCAACACACAACCTGCTCCGGGCATTGATCAAAGTGTGGTTGATGGTGGATACATCTAATGACTGTTGCCAATGTACAAGTAACCCAAGTACTATTCAAACGTGGTAATACTGCTCTTGCCCAAACCTATATAGGACCTTTAGGCGAAGCGGTACTGGACACCGGATTAGGCACATTGCGACTGCAGGATGGTGTAACTCCTGGTGGACGCTTGATGGCCACAGCAGCACAGGCCAACGCAATAGTCGGTGGCAGTACTTACGGCAATGCCAACGTGGCGGCATACTTGCCCACATATTCGGGCAACATCACTGCCGGGAACACACGTACAGGTAATATTTTTACCAACAATTATTTTTATGCCAATGGTGCTCCATTTGTCAGCAGTAACTACAGCAATGTTGATGTAGCCAGTTACTTGCCTACTTATTCAGGCAACATCACTGCCGGTAATGTGCTCGCAAATCGCCATCTCTATGCCAACGGCGTCAACATATTGACCAGTATCAACAACAGCATACTAGCATCCAACTCAGCCATCGCCACCTTACAGACTCAAGTCTACAGTAACGCCAATGTAGCAACATACCTGCCTAGTTATGCGGGATCAATTTCAGGTACCATCACCACAGCCACTCAACCCAATATCAATCAACTTGGTGTACTCAACTCATTGGCCACAGCCGGTGACGCCACAATCAACGGTAACTTAACAGTAACCGGAAATATTAATTTTATCGGTAATGTAACCAATCAAACAGTTACAGGAAATTCGGGACAGTTCTTTGGCAATGCCAGCGGATTTGGTGCCTTGTATGCTGGCATAGGTACAGGATATCTCAATGAACCACAAATGGCATTCCAAGTGGCCACCAACTTCAATGGGTACAGCGGAATGACCATGCAAAATATCAATTCCGGTAGCCAGGCCAGCAGTGTACTTAGTATTCTCCCCAACAACGGAAGTCTGTTGGATACCTATATTGCCATGGGCATTGGCAGCAGTAATTTTAGCTATCCTGGCTATAGTCTTCTTGGTCGGAATGATGCTTTTATCAACGTGTCCGGAAATTCGGTAACTGGTAGTGGAAATTTAGTATTAGTTACAACAACATTCACTGACATTGTATTTGCCACTGCGTCCCGTGAAGTAATGAGAATTACTGCTGGCAATGTGGTTCAGATTCAATCTAACACTGCCAGCACCAGTGCCACATCAGGCGCTTTGACAGTGGCTGGTGGTGTGGGTGTTTCTGGCACAGTCACAGTGGCCAACACAGTTGTGGTACAGGGAGTTGACTTACTTGCCAATGTAAGCAGTTTAGCAAATCAAATTGTCACAGCCAACACAGCAATGAAGGGCTATGTTGACACACAAATCACGACAGTGACCACAGCGTGGACTGCCAATGCTGGAGCTCAGGCCACCGAACTAGTTAATTTAGATCTTAAGATTATTGCAGCCAATACCTATGCCAATAACAATGTCACTGGGGCCAATGCCGCAATACAATCACTCAATGCCAATATAGGCAGTTACTACATCTATGCCAATGCCAATGTGGCAGGTTTACAAGGTCAAATTATCGGTGCCAATATAGCATGGCAGGCCAATGCAGCCACGCAGCAGGGGTTGATACAAGCAACAAGTGCCAATATTGGCAGTTACTACACTTATGCCAATGCCAATGTGGCGGGATTACAAGGTCAGATTGTTGGTGCCAACAGCTCAATACAGTCACTCAGTGCCAACATTGGATCATACTACACTTATGCCAATGCCAATGTGGCGGGATTACAAGGTCAGATCACCGGCGCCAACAGCTCAATACAGTCACTCAGTGCCAACGTGGGTAGCTTTTACACCTATGCCAACACTACATTTGTCACTACTAGCAACAGTTATGGCAATGGCAATGTGGCTGCTTATTTGTCTGGGTACTCGGGCAACGTCACTGCTGGCAATGTCATTACCAATAATTATCGCTTTGCCAATGGAGCACCGCTGTCATTCAGTACATTGGCCAGTGGGGCATACACAGCCAATTTAACCACCGGTGGCGTGTTGCAAGCACCTGCTGTACAAAGTGATGGAACCATAACCACCCAAGGTCCTGTTGTTTTAACCTACTCAGGTGCCAGTAATACTCTGTACAAAATAGCAGCAGTTGATGTCAACAACTTGGCCATTTACGGAACACGAAACACATACTTTGACACCACATTACTGACGTTGAATGCAGTTGGTGGCAATGCCACTGTGTCAGGCAATGTTGTTGCACCCAACTACCTGTTTGCCAATGGTGTCAATATTTTATCAACAGTTGGTGCCGGCAGTTATGGTAACACTCAAGTTGCACAGTTTTTACCCACATATACCGGTAATGTTTCAGCTGGAAATGCCGCTGTCACAGCTAAATTTACTGTGCCATTTGGTGTCAGTCAAACAGCAACCGACATACAACGCATCATTCTAGCACAAGCTCTGATTGCATAAATACTCTATATGGCCATAAATTACACCAACTATCTTGCTTCAAATATAACAGGTAATACCACTGTGTACAATCCCACTGCCACCGGCATACAGGCCACTGTGATTGGATTTACAGTGGCCAATAACACAGCAAACACAGCCATTGCCAACATAGCCATGTACTCAGGAGCCACAAGAGCCAACATTGTCAGCACGGTAAACATATTTCCCGGCACTACGATCAACATAGTGGATGCCAACAGATTCATAGTGGCCGCCAACAATTTGATTGCTGTCAGCAGTTCACAAAGTGTGGATGTTATTGTTTCTGTAATTGAGGTGACCTAATGAGTTATATCGGACAACAATACCCGGATAATAGTGTTTTATTCAACGGAACATTATCCGCTACTGGTGCAGGTTCTGCAATTGATACTACAGGTTACGTTCAAAGTGTATGGCAAGTTTCTGGTAATACATTTTCTGGTATCATAACGGTTGAAAATTCTTTGGATGGCGTGTATTGGACGCCAACTTTTGTCACAGAATTGGCCAGTTTAGGATCAAAATCACAAATTGAAGTTGATGGTGTTTATCTAGTTAAAGCTGATAGTCGTTATATTCGTTATAACGTAACAAATATTTCTGGTACCGCAACACTATTGATTTTAGGTAATAATTATTTGTCAAGTAATCCTGTCGACCGTGTTTCATTGGCCATGGACGAATCAAACAACTCACCATTGAACGTCAAACTACAAGCACAAAACTCAGGTATCAAACAAGATTTATCAGGTGCATTTATATTATCGGATGCACCACAGCCGGTGACAGTTCTGGCACAAGCTGGTAGTGTCAACATTATTGATACCACCGGCTATCAAACCATACACTTGTCAACCAATGCTACTTTTACTGCTACGGCAGGCGTTGCATTTTCCAATGACGGTGCGAATTTGACTTTTGGTTCAAACACACCAATGTTGACTGCATCGGGTGCTTACTCTACGACATTGGCTGCGAATACAACTTATACAATTCCTGTTTTGGCTAGATTTGCCAGAATCACTGCCACTGCCGGTGGTCAATTTACCTATGTATTAAGAAATGCAGCCGCACAACTGACAGGTCAAAATTTGGTTGCAATCGGTGGTGTTGCTCCAGTTGCTCACGGTGCCACAACAACCAACGTACCGTTGATTGTTGGTGGGGCTGATTCAGGAGGGTTAGCTCGTAAATTAGCAACAGATACCGTTGGTGTACTCTCAGTTGGTGGTAACGTTGCAGTAGGTTCTGCTCCGCCGGCAACAAGTTTCCCTTTGATCACAGGCGGCATAGACCCCGCAGGTGCCGCAAGACGACTGTCATCCACCATGTTGGGCGACTTGATCATAGCCAACAGAACAATACCAACCAGTAACGCCGCAATAAGCTCTGCAACAACAGGTAATGCTCCAATTAGTGCCACCGGTTACAACAATCAAGTTGCGTTAACTGTGCAAGACACTAGCCAATATGAAGGACAGTCACAGATTGAAATATTGGCACTGATCTTGCAAGAATTAAAAATCATGAACCAACAGATATTTGAATTGCCAAGAATACAACAGGCGGCATTCAATGGCTCCGCCACTGCTGTACCGGTACAGAACACACAGCTGGGCGATGAACCCAAAGACATGCGTAATGATGCATCATTGTTTGGTCAACAGCAGTAAACCATTTGATAAAATACCAAATGTATAAATACAGTTAAGAGTCGTAAGTCAATTACACTAAAAATTTAAGGAGATTTAAAAGATGTTAATTCAAAACCAGGTAGGTCCAATCGCTACCACAACAAGTATTTCTGCAGGTTTACAAGCACCTGCTAGAGCAGGACAATTGGGTGACTTAATTGTCAGTGAACTACACGGCAGATTTTACGAACAAGCATATCGTGGTAGTTTGTACAAAGGCGGTACAACAACAACTGCAATCAACGCGGCAACTTTTACCTCAGCCACAACTGGTGCCACTGCAACTCCACTGGCTACTTTATATAACCCATCGGGTTCCACTGTGAACTGTGTGTTGTTACAGGCCACATTGGCAGTGACACTGAGTGCATTGACAGCCACTGGTGCTGGCCCCTATGTTTGGATGGTATCGGCTCTGGCAGGTCCAATCTCAACTGGTGCTCAGCCATATAACATGAAAACTCTTACAGCTTCTGGTGCACAGGGTCGTTATGTTCCACTTAATACAGCACTAACTGGTTTAACTGGTACTTTGGCAGTGGCATTTGGTTCTTCATTAGGCGGCGGTCAACCACTCAACGTAACATTTACTGGTACTGCTGTTGGTATACAACCATCATTAATGGGTTTTGTAGAAAACTTTGACGGACACATCATTGTTCCGCCCAACGCTGTGTTGTGCTTGATGGCAACTGCTACTCCTGTTGCTCACTCAGCTACTACATCACTGTTATGGGAAGAAGTTCCGTTATAATCCAATAACATCGGCATTGTTATCAAACCTTTTGACATTGTGACAGCAGTCGTATATACTGTAACACAATGTCAAATTCTATTGTACTCGCCCTAACACAACTATTACCAGCACGGCGGAGAACCAACAGCACCACCGGATGGACGTCATTCAATGCTGTTTGTTGCCCACATTCGGGTGAAAGTGCCGACACACGTGGTCGTGGTGGAGTCATTGTCAATCCCGATGGTGCTGTGAGTTATTCCTGTTTCAACTGCAATTTTCGAGCATCTTACCAACCCGGTCGGCATTTAACTTACAAGTTTAGAAAATTATTAACATGGTTGGGTGCTGATGAAAACACAGTAAAACGCTTGGTAATCGAAGCCATACGTATTAGAGAATTGACAGCACCCGAACAACTGGTGGAGGTGGAATCGGCCGAGGCCATCAACTTTAAGCCAAGACCCTTGCCAGAATCTGCACAGAACTTCACAGCCTGGGAATCGTGGTACACACTGAAAGATTCTGATGTGCCAACGGAGTTTCATGCGGCTGTGATATACAGTGCCACTAGACGAATTGACTTGATTAAATACGACTTGATGTGGACTCCGGCTACACACAACAATCTGCATCGTCGTGTTGTAATTCCGTTTACGTGGCAAAACGAGGTCATTGGTTACACTGCCCGTGCTACCTCAGATGATGTCAGGCCCAAATACCACAACAGTCATGAACCCGGCTATGTGTTCAATGTTGATGGTCAACTGCCTGGGAGTAAGTTTGTCATAGTGTGTGAAGGACCGTTTGATGCCATGGCCATAGATGGCGTTGCAGTGTTGGGCAACGAAGTCAGTGAGCAACAGGCCGACATCATTGATGGCCTAGCACGTGAAGTTATAGTAGTGCCCGATGCCGATAGAGCCGGTGCCCGACTGATTGATGCTGCATTGGAGTACGGATGGGCAGTGAGCTATCCCGAATGGCAACGCGAATGCAAAGATGTGGGTGCAGCAGTACAACAGTATGGCAAATTATTTGTATTGAAATCAATATTAGCAGGCAAACAAACCAGTAGATTAAAAATTGAATTACTAAAGAAAAGATTATATAATTAACGATATGACAACAAAAGAATACAGCCCCGAGATACAACGATTGTTTTTGGAAATGATGTTGACTGATGCACAGAGTTACGTCAGAGTACAAAACATATATAATCCAGAAAACTTTGATAGAAGCCTACGTGCAGTGGCCGAGTTCGTTCGAACACACAGTAACGATTATAAAACATTGCCCACACTTGAACAGATTCATGCAGTGACCGGAGTAGAACTCAAGCCAGTACCCGACACAGTGGCCGGACATCACGACTGGTTCATGACTGAATTTGAAAGTTTCACTAGACGCATGGAACTGGAACGTGCCATTTTAAAATCAGCAGACCTGCTGGAAAAAGGCGACTACGATCCTGTGGAGAAATTGATCAAAGACGCCGTGCAAATAAGTTTGACTAAAGACTTGGGCACAGACTATTTTTTAGATCCCAAGTCACGTATTGATAGATACTACAACTCAGGCGGACAAGTGTCAACCGGCTGGCCCACCATGGATAAGATTTTATACGGTGGCATGAGCAGAGGTGAGCTAAACATATTTGCCGGAGGGTCAGGTTCGGGTAAAAGTCTTGTCATGATGAACATAGCACTGTCGTGGTTACAGGCCGGACTATCGGGGGTGTACGTCAGTTTAGAACTGTCAGAAGAACTGTGTGCCTTGAGAACCGATGCCATGTTGACCAGCACAGGTACAAAAGACATACGCAAGGACATAGACACCACCACACTCAAAGTTAAAATGGTGGGCAAAAAAGCCGGAGCCTATAGAATCAAGGCACTGCCGGCACAGAGCACAGTGAATGACATTCGCAGTTTCATCAAAGAGTATCAAATACAAACCGGAAACCGTGTGGACTTTGTCATGTGTGACTACTTGGACTTGGTGATGCCGGTATCGGTCAAGGTCAATCCCAATGACCAGTTTATCAAAGACAAGTATGTGGCGGAAGAATTGCGTAACCTAGCCAAAGAACTCAATGTGTTGTTTGTAACAGCATCGCAACTGAACAGAAGTGCAGTGGAAGAGATAGAGTTTGATCACAGTCATATCGCAGGCGGTATTTCAAAGATCAACACCGCAGACAATGTGTTTGGTATTTTTACCAGCAGAGCCATGAAAGAGCGTGGGCGTTATCAAATTCAGTGTATGAAATCGCGTAGCTCAACCGGAGTTGGACATAAAATTGATTTAGAATACAACATAGAAACCATGCGTATCACCGACCCCGGTGAAGAAGGCCAAGAAAGTTATACAGGTGCCGGTGGCCCACCCAGAATGACCTCAATTATGGATCAGATCAAAACCACCACCACAGTTAATCAATTTGATGTTAAAGCCAAGTCGGGATTTAGCATTGACAAGGATGCTAGCCCGCCGCCCTCGGCCACAGTGGACAGCAGCAGACTCAAAAGCATGCTGGCTGGATTGAAGAGTAAAGCAGAATGAATTTAATTTGTTTCCCCCACTATACATGCGGAGGATTACTGTGCGATATCATGCAACAAACATTTTCTGGATTAAGTGCAAATGGGGGTATAGCATCAATTAATCATTCAATTGGGAAAATCGGAGATAGTGATGATATATTTAACGTATATGATCCTAATTTACTATATAAAAAAATAGGTTCTTATGATCTTAAAGAAACCGATTGGGTGGCAACCCATTGCCACCCTAATCTATTAGATTTTTCAAAGTTTACTCAAATAATTGCAATTACTACTACTACTTTTAAAAGCAAGATTTATCGTTGGGCTAGAGCATATTACCACTATTATAATAAATCTACACCATGGACCAGTGTTACTGGACTAGATCGAATCGACAAAGAGCGAGAAACCGCTAAAAATTATCTTAAGTCTTTTTTACCGGTAGTAGCAGATAATATTAAAAATATTGAATTCGCTGAAGTAGTTGAAAATACATTAATGTTTAAAAAACTAATAGGCAATTTAGCAACTAAAACCCATTTAGATAGATGGCAATTTGCAAATAGTTTTTTATATGACCCCAACATATGGAATTCTATTCCGGTAAAAAGATTTTACGAGGCAGAATTCGAAGTCAATTTAAATATATCTTATCTTTATGAATAAAATTTTTTGTTTTGGTGACGGTTATGCTGCTAATCATATATGGCCTGAGTGGCCTGCTATAGTTGCGGCATTGTACAACGATATAGAAAATAAAAATTTTGGAGCTATTGGAGCCGGTAACGAGTTTATAACCTCGGCGGTAATCGAAGCACATAAGGAAAATCCCGTAGCATTCTTTTTGGTACAATGGGCACACCCTAATAGATTTGATAAATTATTGCAAGATAATTCTTGGGATGAGCTTATAAAAACAGACCCTGTTTACTATTTTAATACTGTTGATTTAAACAACCACCGCTGGTGGATTAGTAGTGCTAGTAAACAAAAAGATATACAGCACTATCACACACATTATATACAAACAAAACAATCAGAATTAAGAACAACTAATTACAAGTATTTGTTATTAAATTTGCTAAAAAATCAATCTATATTTTTCTCAACAGTTGATATGGAAATATACTCTCGCCAGCCTAGATTTAAAGATGTTCGACAAAATGAAATTCAACCATCACCAATTGTACACATGTCTTATGTTGAAGAAAAAATACTACCATTAATGCCAATACAACCCAACATTGTAAAAGTTCGTGAACTTAAAACCAGAATAGAAACACAATTATGGATACCTTACGATGCAGACCGTGTACAACTCTGGGAAAATGTTATAAATTTTTAAAACCTTTATTACTTTAAATCCATATAAATATAACATAAATTGGAGCAAATCTTGCAAAAGCGAGCCCGTAGTATTTTAGATGAATTAGACACTATGTTGGTGCATCGAGATAAAGAAAATCTCGTAGAAAGCCGTGCCAACAATGTTATCACCAGTGCCATCAATCTACTAAATTATATTCGTGAAAACTATGATAGTGACACAGCACAGCAGTTGGAAAATCGCTTGTTAAACAGCATACGCAGTCAAGATCCCAATAAATTTATACGTGGTGTACGAAAATTAAAAGGTGAAAATCGTGAAGATTAATGACATTGTAACAGAACAGCAATTAGATGAGTTTGGGTTTAATGATATCCAAAAAGGTGCTAAAAAAATAACCAAGGGTGCTCAAAAGTTTACTAAGAACGTAAACAAAACTGGCGATGCTGTGGCAGGTGCCGCCAGTGCCATTGGTGGTGCTGGTAAAGCACTTGGCAATCAATTGGTGGCCAGACCAGTGGCCGGTGCCTACAATGCTGTTAAAAGCGGAGCAAAAGGTCTAGGAAAAGCAGCCGCAACAGTGGCCGGAGATGTCGCCGGTGGAGCTGGTGCTGTGGCCGGAGGTGCCACCACCGGTGTTGCTCGTGCTGCCTCAAAGGGATTCAACACTGGAGCCAACGCTGTAGGTGGGGAGCCAGCAGATAAATTAGGTAAAGTTTTTAAACAAGATCCTGTTGCACAACCCACCGCAACTGCATCTAACACTTCGGCCTCGGGTGCAGGGGTAGATGTTGCATCAATTGAAAATCAAATCGATCAACATAAAACTGCCATCAGCGGTTTGCAAGCACAATTGGCTCAAGCAAGAGGAGCCCAAGCTCAAACTCAAGCTCAAGCAACTCAAGCAACAACACCCCAAAGTACCGACAGCCTAGGTACTAAAATTGGCAATGCTGTTGGCAATGTAGCAAAAGGAGCCGCCGACGCAGTTAATCGGGCAGCCTTTGCTGGAATCGGTAACGTAGCCGATCAGTCTTATCGTAGTCCCAATAGACCAACACAGGCAAAACAACTAGTAGCTCCGCCGGTAACTACAAAAACTCCGCCGGTGGATAACAGATTTCCCAACGATCCGAATGCACCAGCACAGGCACAACCAGCACAGGCACAACCAGCGCCAGCACAACCAGCACAGGCACAACCAGCGGTGGCACAACCAGCGCCAGCACAGGCACAACCAGCGTCATCACAACCGGCACAACCGGCACGACCAGCACAAGCACAACAACGTGCTCAACAACAGTCTCAAGCAACCACAATGCCTCAAATGCCGAGTAAAAATATGGGCCCAGTAGATACAGCATATACAAGATTGCCTAATAATGCAACCTCGGCCACCGGGGGTCAAACAACCACTACTCCTACCGGACAAGTTCATAGAGCTAATCCAAATAATAAAAATATCGCACAACTACCAGCAGTATCTGCCCCGCAACGATTGCCCTACACGAAACAAGCTACAACTGCAACACCGAACTATGGTCAACGACCTACTGGTTATGCAAAACCTACATACAATGTGCCTACTAGCCCAATGCCTCAGGTCACTACTCTGCCGTATACTAATGCCAAAAATACATCTACTAATGTAAATTACAAACCACCAGCGACTGCTGGAACAAACTCTAAACCCGCAATGGCAGAATCATCAAAGGATTTTTCAGCTCTGCTGTTAAATAAAACAAAATGATATTACTAGAAGGCGGCAACGAAGCCGCAGGACTAGGTGGCAATGTATTCAAAGATGATCAAGGTCGCCCACTTACACAACGTATCAATGTAGCTGATGTGCCTGCCACAGTGACCTGGCTGGAAAAGATCACAGGATTGAACCTGCGTGGCAATGAACTAGGCAGTCTCAAGCGTCCCAGAGCCGGAACCACCAGCCTGGGTGACTTGGACCTTGGCATAGATGCCACTGTGATCAACAATGATGCAGTGATGCAGGTGTTGACACGTTGGTGCCAACAGCAAAAAATACCCGCAGCAGAAATACTCAATCGTCCGGCCAACAAAACGAAAAAAGATCCTGGATTTTCGGGTGGCTGGATCAAAAATGCCGGATCACAGATACACTTTAGAACTCCCATCAGTGGCAATGTCGCAAATGGTTTTGTGCAGGCAGATTTCATGTTCATGCCCGATTTGGAATTCAGCAAACAGGTGACAGGCTATGCAGATGGTGAAGACTTCAAAGCCGCAGATCGTGCCATACTTTACAACAGCATAGGCAAGGTCATTCGCACTGCTGACTTTCCCGGGGGAGTTAAATTTGACTGGCGCTCGGGCTTGTCCAATCGTCAAACCAATGATTTAATAACCAATGACTTCAACAACATAGCTGAAATACTGCTGGGACCGGGACACAATAGTAGAGATCTAGCATCAGTAAAGAACACAGTGTCAGCATTGAGAAATGACCCGCAACGTGAAGCAAAATTAAAAGATGCACGTGATAATTTTGCACAGAGAAATTTACAACTGCCCGAAAGTGCTGCCAGTGTTCATCCCACTGAGTGGTTACGTCATTGGAACAATAGATTGCGATGAAAATACGTGAAGTCATCGTTGAATCAATTTCGCCTGCACAGTCTTGTATTGACCAAGTGTACAGTCGATATCCCGAATGGCCCTACGGCCAAGCAGATCGAGTCATGGTGTGGGGGTCAGGCGAAGAACAAACTTTTGCTGCATTCAAACTCAAACCCGGTGCCGATGCCCGCACAGTGGAAATAGACTGGATCATGGCTGGACCCGAACAACGTCAAGGTGTGGGCAGTAGAGCCATACGGGAACTGCAACGACAGGCACAGGAATCCAACATTAGATTGACACTGTATCCCTGGAGCCACGGCAGAATAAGTTCAGCCTCATTGACTAGATTGTATAAAAGACATGGATTCAAGCCCATTGCCCGCGGTGCCAAGCCCATGACATGGGAGCCGATTCAGGAAGGTGGATGGGACTCGATTAAAACACAGGGCACTGTGCTACACCCCAGGATTGTAGCAGTAGCACTCAAGGTGGTGGATCGTTTTGTTGCTGAGTTTAATGCCAAGTATGCTGCACAAGTGGGCCAAATACGTCGTGGACGTCCCACAGGTTCCAGTGCTTACCACGAACAAGACACCATTGAAGATCCAGAAAAAGTCTATGGCGACATTGATTTACAAATGATTGCACCAGAAGCCGCAGGTCAAGGCTATACACAGTTTACAACATATTGGAACAAGTTGGCCGATGACTTCATTAACACAGGATTAAGTTATGTTGAAGTTGGCGAAAAACCAGGACACCCTACATTCCAAATTGGCGCCAATGATTTTGTACAAATAGATTTCATGTGGCACCCGGAACGTTTGGAAAAGTGGGGTGCCGCCCGTGTAACTCCTGAGCGTGGAGTCAAAGGCCTGCTGACCGGCAACATGTTCAGTGTGTTGGGCGAACTACTTGATCTAAGTATTCAACACGCTGGTGTGCAGTTAAAAGTGGTGGACGGGCAACATGTGCCGTTTAGTAAACAAAAAGGCACAGAAGTTGTCACTGTGACCACAGAACCTGCTACTTTTATATTAGATACATTTGTTTATCAAGCAAAACAGTTGGGAATTGACAATCCCAAGATTGACCCAATGCTGAAACAGTTTCCCGGCAATGACATCAACAATGTTAAAATAAGTCGACTGGTGAATGGCGTCAAAGGATTTGCTAAAAGCTGTGAATCAAACGGAATGTTTGGACAAGGCGACTTTGCCAACTTTGCTGATGCACAAGATTTTATCAACCGGTTTTGGCAACGTTACGAAGAAAAAGCACAGATAGATATTGCTGGTAAGAAGCGTGATAAAGCCTCGACACCGGCTGCTGTAGCAAGAGCCAATAGTGATAGAGAAAAAATACAACAAGGACTGGACATGGTCAAAGGATATTTCCAATGATTTTATTAGAATTTATCACCATGTTAGCAGAAGGTACCAGAACACCGCATCCGGAGGATTTTATATTTGCAGGTAGCAAGGCGGCACTGGATGCCATTGCCGGCATGACAGGTGCTGTAAAACAGCCCGAAACTGTTACAATTAAATGGGACGGATCGCCGGCCATTATATTTGGCCGTAGAACCGCGGATGGTCGATTCACAATGAACTACAAAGAGTACATTGGCGAACCAGGCGGACAAGTTACCAGTGCGGAAGAGTTATTAAAGTTTTATCAAGGTCATGGCAAGAACATGGAAGTAGGACAAAAACTAGCATCAGTGTTTAATGCTGTGGGCAGTATATGTCCTGCTGGCTTTGCAGGATTTGTACAAGGTGACCTCATGTGGAGTGAGCCGTTAGAACCTGTGGATGGCAAGTTTGTATTCAAACCAAATCCACATGGTGTTACATACAGTGTTGTTGCTAACAGTCCCATTGGCAAAAACATAGCTGGCCGAAGTGTTGGATTGGCAGTACACAGCTACGGCACTGATATAGAAAAGTCTAAAAGCAGTCCTTTAGTAGGTCGTCAAACGTTGCCAGGACTTGGCGGATTAGCTGGCACCAATCAATACATCACAGTGTTCACAGGCAACATGGGCACTGCCTTTAAGATGAAAGAACCCACCGCAGCAAAAAAAGCCGCTGAACGTGCTGTGGCTAAATTTGTTGCCGCAGGTGGTGATGCATTTTTAAGCAGCTTGACTCAATCCTCAAAAGATCGATTACAACAATACTACAATCGCAAAGCTACTGGACAAGAAGTGGATGGTGCATGGATACAAAGTAAATTGACCCGTCCACAGTTTGAAATAGTAAACGCAGAAGAAAATAAAACTATATTGGAAGATTTACACAAAGTTTACATGGCTGTAACGCAATTAAAACTGGCCATATTGACTCAATTAGATAGTCAAGTACCAGACATCGAGCAATCCGTGGGCGGACAACCCAAAGGCGAAGGATTTAATATAGACACAGCCAGTGGGTTTATAAAACTAGTGGATCGTAGTGCTTTCTCCACAGCAAATGTTCAAGGAAGATTGTAAATTTTTGCTGACAGTCATAAATATTTGCATGTAGCGTAACAGCTCATTAACAACAAGGAGAATTAAAATGGCAGTTTTCACAAGAGTTAACGGCGATTCAGCCGGTTCAAGACAAGTTGACACAGGTCGTGCATTTGCTAATGCAACCATCATCAACACAGGTATCGCAGCACCATTGACAGCATATAAAATCACTACAGGCTTCGGCGGTAACTTAGCAGCTGAATTAGCAGTTGGTGGCGCAGTAGAAACAATTTTACGTCAAGTTGAAGGTAATGCTTCAGTTTTAGCGTATCAAGTTGATACAGCACAACAGTTAAGCGTTTTAGTTGAGCGTTCAAGCTGGACTGATGCTACATTACAAACAGCTATCCAAACTGGTTCAGGTCAGTGGACAGCAGCAACCAGTGGCAACATTGGTGCTACAAGTAACGTTACTGTTGGTACATTAACAGCAGTTACAAGTACTGGTGGTTTGAAATTAGCGTAATAGCTGGATATTTTAACCGTTATAACAAAAAAGCACTTCGGTGCTTTTTTTGTGGCCGCAAATCTCAGCGTTAATAAGTACTTGTATGCAAACACAACTGGAATACTTTACAGGATTTACCTTGGTAGATATCACAGCCACAGGAGAAACTCGCGGGTATGATCAACACCGTCGTGATCAACAACGTAATTGGGAAACAGTGCTACAGGTGATTGGCCTCAGAGCACAGCCGGTGGAACTGATAGAACCCGAGTCTGTCATAGTACCCATGGAATACGTTGAATTTGGAGAATTTTTCTCCGGTGAACATCGTGTGTGGTCCTGGTTATTTGCCATTGAACATGCCACTGCTTTTGCAAAATACAATAGCCCCACAGCACTGCTTGAAGAATTGTTTGAACAAGTTCCGGTGGTGTCGGGTCTAGACGAAACTGCAAGATTCATGCTGCCAATCTTTTATCCTCATGGCGGAATCAAAAACATTTACTTTAAATCTGGCTACCGTAACATAAATATATATTGATGTTATGGCACCATTAAGGCTCACTATCAAGGCACACACAGGCACTATCAACGCATCGCTTAACCTGAAGAAAGCGAAGAGACACTTATGTCCTCAACTGGTATAGAAAAAAAGAGCCTTGAAGCCCATGTAGAACTATGTGCTGAAAGGTATAGCAACTTGGATACAAAACTTTCCAATCTTGAAACACGCATGGATAAATTAGAAGGTCATATAGTGGATATCAAAGACAGTATCCGCAGTGGCAACAATGAAAGTAATAAAACTATTATCACCATTGGAACCAGTGTTTTTGGTATACTGCTCACTGCTATATTGGGTGTACTGATCCACTCGGCATTTAAATAATTTATGCGTATAGTAGAACTCTTAAATAACATTAGTCTACCTATAACCAACGAGGAGGCAGAGTTGTTAGATCAATTTGCAGATACAGAAACATTACATAAATCTGCATTGGATCCAAGACAACAATTAATTGCCAACAGTTTGGTCAACAAAGATGTGTTATTGAGAATTCAAGAAAATGGACGTATTACCTATCGAAAACCAAGAAGTCAAGCCCACAAAACAACAAGTTGATCAGGCTATTGCGGCTGCCGCACAATACATATCCGCATGGACACAACGAGAATTTTCCCGCTTAAACAACAATAAAAACGTACCACTGATATGGCCCTTGCCTCAAGGTGGCTATCAAATTGGTGGTTTTCACGTGGTCCCCCAATTGGGATATTGGGAATTGACCACAAGAAATCAAGATAGAATACATGTGTTTGACAGCAAGCAATCGGCTATTTTTTATTGTTTATGTGAACATGTGAGACTTGGCAGTATAGCTGCAAGAATACGAGATGCCGACACTGACGTGTTGAGATTAAAAAACGATGTCACGCACTATGAAGCCAGTCTAGACCGTGCAAGAAAAAACTCCCGGCTGGATGGCATAAGTATATGGAGTGCCAGGCTAGCAGATGCAAGATTAAGATTGCAAATATCGCAAACAGAGTTAAATAAACATATTCTGCAAGCCAAAAACTTAAAAATTTGGCAACAATAAAAGAATGAAAGATTTACACTAACCGACTAAATACTACATAAGTTTGGGAAAAAATAAACCATGAAATTATCAGAAATGAGCAACCAGCCAAGAGCTAAACGAATTAATCAAGTAGTTGAAAGCAGATTTGGCTTCAAAATTGACTACGACAGTTTAACATTTACAAAAGCCTATCGATTGGCCACCGGCATCACAGAGAGCTTGAATGCTGTCAAGCGTACACACGGTGTACACACAGCTGAAAAGAATCCCAAATACATGGAACTGTTGATGGTTCGTGAAAGTTTAAATCGCTGGATGGTGGAAAATCGCCATGTACTGTTGCGTGAAAGCGAAATGGCCAAGGCCGAAGCTACATTAGCTGCCAAAGACATGGTTGACTCGATACAGGACATGTTGGAAAAAATTGGTAAAATGCAAAACGAGCAGTTACCGGCCTTGGTAGATACAATTCGTGATCAAATTGGCGAACAGCAGGCCGAAAGTTTCAAAGGCACAGTTACTCCTTTGTTACAACAATTATGGCAACAACTCAGCACTGGTCGTGAACAGGCCGACGGTGCTGCCCGTGCATTGACTGGCGAAGCTGCTCCGGACATGAGCATGGGTGGTATGGACACTGGTATGGGTGCCCCGGCTCCTGACTCGGGTATGGCTCCTGCTCCAGAAGCTCCGGCTCCAGAGGGCGATGGATTTGATGGCACTGATGCAGCAGTTGGTGGACCAGAAGAACTTGGCAGAGAAAAGCGTTAATGCGATTTACAGAATTTGCCCGTCGATTAAATGAAGATGGCCTAGCCGGTTTTGTTGAAGATGACGCCGACCATGCGGCCAATGATGCATTGATTGACACACTGAGAGAATTACAGTACAGCAGTGATCATGCCACAGTGCCAAAAATATCTGTGGAAGCACTGATCAACCTGGTACGCAGTAAACCTGGCGCAGAAGCATTCACATTGGAAACACTGCAAAAAGCCAAACAACACAACGAAGCAGTAAAAAGCATTGTTGCCAATATCAAAGACGATGAAAATGGGCAAAAGTATGTTTTCATCAATCCTGTTGACAGCGATGTTGAGGTACCTGGTGAAGAGGGTGAAGCTGTTAAAACAGCACCTGAAAAAACAGTATCCAGTATGGCCAACCGTGCTCTAGGCAAACGCGGTTAATTCTGTTATAATCAAGCAGTACACTACCCCGGAGAACCAACATCATGAAGGTTAAAAAAATAGCCAAAAAGTTGCTTCAAGCCTGCTTTGATCACAACAAAGCCAAGGAAAAAGAACTTTGGCTCAAAGCTCTCAAAAAGTCCTTAAAACACAAACACACAGAAGGTATTCAATAATGGCATATTCACCACAGTTGCTGGATCATTACGAAAATCCAAGAAATGTTGGCTCACTTGATAAAAATGACCCTGCAGTGGGAACAGGACTCACTGGAGCTCCTGCATGTGGTGATGTAATGCGTCTACAGATTCGAGTAATAGATGGCATCATTACAGATGCAAAGTTCAAGACCTATGGTTGTGGTTCAGCCATTGCGTCAAGCAGTCTGGTTACAGAATGGGTCAAAGGTAAAACTTTAGATCAGGCCTTGGAGATAGACAACGCACAAATTGCCCAAGAGTTGGCATTGCCACCAGTCAAGATTCATTGTTCGATTTTGGCTGAAGATTCCATAAGAGCCGCAATAGCAGACTATAAAAACAAACAATGATACATGTTACACCCCGAGCCGCTAGTAAGATTGCCACCAATCTTGATCGCAGAGGTCAAGGCATAGGTATAAGACTTGGAGTAAGAACCACAGGTTGTTCAGGACTGGCCTATGTGTTGGAATATGTAGACGCCACCTTGCCCGCTGATTTAATATTTGAGTCTGACGGTTTTAAAATTGTGTTGGATCCACGAGATCTTCCGATACTAGATGGGCTATTAGTAGACTATGTACGTCAAGGTTTAAATGAAGGTTTTGAATTCAATAATCCTCAAGAACGTGACCGTTGCGGTTGCGGGGAAAGTTTTAGAGTATAAATGCACTAACCGAATTGGTTGACTAATTGTTGTAATCTGGTTTGCAAACTTTGACTGTACAACAGGTCTCTGTTGTGTTGTATCGCGGCCTGTACTTGAACATAGTCCTGTTGAATTTCTTCAATGGACCTAGAGAGAAATCTTACAATTTCCTTGGCCACCATTTCTAACCGAAGATTATTTTCCAGCACGGTGTCGTAACTTTCATCAATAACCCCGTCAAATGTGCGATATCCCAAATGCCGTAGTAGTTCCAAACTACCTGCATGTCCAACAATGATAAACATTTGATTGTTGATAATGGCATTAAATGTTTTTTCTGTCACAAAACTGGCATTACTGTCACGTGGCAAATTAATAAAGTGTGTTTCTCCCACAATGTTTATGTAACTGTCTAAAAAAAGAGTTCTTGACAATGAACCAGCCCAATCACTGTGGTCCAGCTGTATAGGTAACACAGGATCACTTATCTGTTTGACATGTTCTAATTGATCTGCGGTAAATCCATGCATGGATTCAAATTCAGTTTGTAGACCCGGTCTACCTTGATAGCTCACAGTGCCTTGACCTAAGAGACCATGTTTCATCAATGTGCCTAATATATATTTTCTATGAGCAGCATCTTTGGCATTGATACACATGAATTTTTTAGATTTAACAGTATTGATCGGTTGTGGTCCTGGGATATCATTAACTGAAAATATGCTCTGCGATCGTATGTCAAACACTGGAAAAAATTTAATATCAAATTGATGTGGATATCGTTTGTTGATATTGAGCCGATGACTTCTACCAGTCAACAGTACTAATTTATATGGGGCAGAAGCCACAATACTACTGAGCTTTTCTATCCATGCCTGTTCCCACCAGCCCTGCTCCACAGCATGCCACAGTATCACCAACGTGTTGTGATCTAGTGCAGCGTCATGTAAAAAAGCGAATTCCTCATCAAAGTGGTTGACAGGGTCGTAGACACAGTGAATAAGTATGTTATACTTAGAGTTAATTTCAAGAACGGAAAAATCAAACTCAGATCTCTGCGAGTTTGACACAGTAATAACAGTGCCCATAACAATTATTTAACCAATGCTAATATCCCGATACAATTATGAACCCCTGAGCCGTGAAACCATAGATGGAAAAAGACACTACTGTTTACCCGACGGATCTAAAGTTGCCAGTGTAACATCAATCTTGGATCGAACAAAAAGTCAAGAAAGTCGTGATGCACTGGATCGCTGGAGACGAAGCATAGGTGTGGAACGTGCCCAACAAATCACCACAGAGGCTGCCAATAGGGGCACAAGGATGCACACCTATCTAGAACACTATGTCAAAACCGGAGACATGCGTGACCCGCCCACCAATCCTTTTGCCATGCCCAGCTGGCTAATGGCAGCACAGGTAATCCTAGACGGATTTGCCGCCATCAATGAAGTATGGGGAGTGGAAGTACCGGTGTACTACAGTGGATTATATGCCGGCACAACTGACTCAGTGGGAGTGCATGGTGGTGAGCCTGCCATTATGGATTACAAACAAAGCAACAAACTTAAAAAACGTGAGTATATTGACGACTATTTTATACAATTAACGGCCTATGCTCAAGCTCACAATGCAACACACGGAACCAACATTCGTAAAGGTGTTGTTATGATGTGTGTGCAACCAAAAGAAATTACACCAGGTGTGTACAATACCCCAGTTTATCAAGAATTTGTACTGGAAGGTGCAGAATTTGATCACTATGCTGATCAATGGAACAAGAGAGTTGAGCTATATTATCTCACAAACTAAATACTAGATACAACTAGGAATATTTAAGTATGGCAATAACTCAAATAAGTCGCATTCAGATACGCAGGGGACTCAGTCAAGACCTCCCAACTTTAAGTTCAGGCGAATTTGGTTGGAGTACCGACACAAATGAATTATGGATCGGCAACGGAACTGCCAGCGAAGGAGCCCCGCTTCCCGGTGGACGAACACAAATAATGACCACTGGCGGGTCAGCCAACATTGCCGCCATACAAAGTAACGTTGCAGGCTTACAAAGCAATGTAGCTTCAATCCAGGGACAACTTGGCTCCACAGTGTCTGTGGCATTATCTGCTGCGTCATCGGGTCAACTCACCACTGTTACCAGCAACAATGCCACAATTAATTATACCTTGACACAGGGCAGTGTGCAACGCTCGGGTGCTATTCATTTATCAAGACTTGCATCAGGCAGTACCATTGCCTACGATGAAGATTATAACCAAACTGCTGCTACGGATATTGTATTTTCAGCCAATGCCAATTCCACTCAAGCCAACCTGTATTATACCACAACCACAGCAACAAACATGCTGTATCAAATAAACACTGTACGATAATTCATGTGGAAATTACCAGCCAGTGAGCGGACTGCTCATTGGAAAGCATTCAGAAAAACTCTAGACGCCTTGCCTGTGGATCAGGCACTGCAAAGTGTGAGTGATTTTTGGCACAGTTGTCCTTTTTGTCCTTTTTATTTGGACCCAGACTACCCCGATGCTTGGCCCACGCCTTGGGAGTTGATTGCGGAAAATTACTACTGTGATCTTGCTCGAGCGGCTGGAATGTTGTATACTATATACTTTACGCAACACGGATCTGATTTGCAATCAGAAATACAGGTATATAATGATGTCAACACACAACACACTTACAATTTAGTCGTTTTGGATCAAGGGAAATATGTGCTTAATTTCCAGGATGGCAAAGTAGTAAATATTGTTTCAATAAATAAAAATCTAACACACATTAAAACTTACAGCAGTACGGATTTAAAATTACAAGAATATTAGAGGATTCAATGACACAAATTCAAGTCACAAAAAGAAGCGGCGCACGAGAACCGTTGGCAGTAGAAAAGTGGCAAGCACAAATTACTAAAATATGCACTGGCATTGCTGATGTCAGTCAGAGTATGATAGAAATTAAAAGTCAACCGCACTTTTATGATGGCATTACAACACAAGAAATTGACGGAATTACATTACGAGCCATAGTGGATCTGATTGATGTAGAATCAAACCCAGATGTCGGACATGTCAACTATCAATACGTGGCAGGCAAACAGCGACTCAGCATGCTACGTAAAGATGTATATGGCAGTTATGCAGTGCCTCATTTATATGAAATTGTAAAAACAAATGTTGCCACAGGTTTATACACCAGTGAACTGCTGGAATGGTACACCGAAGACGACTGGAATAGAATGAACGACATGCTGGATCACGATCGAGATGAACAGTACAGCTATGCGGCTATTGAGCAGTTGATTGAGAAGTATCTTGTTAAAAATCGTACAACACGACAAACATACGAAACTCCGCAGATTAGATACATGATTGCTGCAGCCACAGTGTTCCATAGAGAAGAACCCAACTCGGCACGTATGCGTTATATCAAAGAATATTACAACTGTGCCAGTGATGGTTTATTTACTCTAGCCACTCCAGTGCTGGCCGGCTTGGGTACTCCTACAAAACAATTTAGTTCATGTGTGTTGATCAAGGCCGACGATGATCTTGACAGCATATTTGCATCGGGCGAAATGATGGCCAAGTATGCCAGTAAACGTGCCGGCATTGGTTTGGAAATTGGTCGCTTGCGTCCCTTGGGTTCGCCCATACGTGGTGGAGAAATCATGCACACAGGTATGATACCTTTTTTGAAAAAGTGGTTTGGCGACCTGCGTAGTTGCAGTCAAGGTGGTATTCGCAATGCAAGTGCCACAGTGTTCTATCCCATATGGCATCATCAGTTTGATGATTTAATTGTATTAAAAAACAATCAAGGCACAGAAGAAACTCGAGTCCGACACATGGATTATGGTGTTGTGTTGAGTGCTTTCTTTTGGAGACGTTTTAAAAACAAAGAAGACATTACATTCTTTGATCCCAATGAAGTGCCTGACTTGTACGAAGCTTTTTATAAAAACACAGAACAGTTTGAAAAACTGTATGTCAAGTACGAAAAGCGTCAAGACCTGCGTACCAAGACCATGAGTGCCGAAGAAGTATTCAAGTCAGGCATACTGAAAGAACGCACAGATACCGGACGTATCTATCTTGTGTTCATTGACAATGTCATGAATCAAGGTCCATTTGATCCTGAGTATCATACAATCTATCAAAGTAACTTGTGTTGCGAAATTCTATTGCCCACCAAACCTTTTAAGAGATTAGATGACGACACCGGCAGAATTGCCTTGTGTACTCTGGGTTCAATCAACTGGGGTGCGTTCCGTAATCCCGAAGACATGCGCCGTGCTTGTCGTATCCTACAACGTAGCCTATGCAACATACTTGACTATCAAGACTTTTTAAGTATACAAAGCCGACTCAGCAATGACGAAATATCGCCCTTGGGCATTGGCGTCACCAACTTGGCTTACTGGCATGCCAAACGCAGTTACCGATACGGCGAGCAGGATGCCCTACAAGATGTTAAAACATGGATGGAACACCAAGCATTTTATCTAACAGAAGCCACTGTGGAACTGGCTAGAGAACGTGGTGCTTGCCTGCACAGTGAACACACTCGTTATGGTCAAGGTGTATTTCCGTGGGAATTAAGAGCCCGAGGTGTAAATGACCTGGCAGACTTTGCCCCTGAACTGGATTGGGAAACACTGAGAACCAACATGCGCCAGTGGGGTGTGCGTAATGCCACCCTAATGGCAGTGGCACCTGTAGAATCAAGCAGTGTTGTAATCAATAGTACCAACGGTATTGAAATGCCCATGAGTTTAATCTCAGTCAAGGAAAGCAAAGCAGGATCGTTCGTACAAGTAGTCCCTGAATATCACAAGTTAAAGAACCGGTATCAGCTCATGTGGGAACAGAAAGACTGTGATGGTTATTTAAAAACAGCGGCAGTGATTGCAGCCTATGTGGATCAAAGTATCAGTACAAATACTTTTTATAATCCTGCACATTTTGCAGATCGTAAAGTACCAACCACACTGATTGCCAAAAATCTCATGCAGGCACACGCCTGGGGCCTAAAAACTTTTTATTATAGCCTCGTGAATAAAGCAGGTAGTAAAGCAGAAGCAGAAGAAACACCCCCAATGCTAGAACCGATTGACTTTGATGGTGAAGAATCCTGCGAGGCCTGTAAATTATGAAAAAATTAATAATATCAATTTGGATCAGTTTAATGATTGGCGTGGCAACAGTAATGTTTTTATACGGTCAAGAAAAAGCCGCACGACCTGCTCCCATAGAATTAAAGGTAAACGTAGATACTCCGATTGCAAAAATCGACATAGAAGCCGATAATAACGTAGAATGGCAATTGATTGCAAAGGTACTAACACTCGTTCTAGTTACATACGGCGGGATTAAACTTATTAACAAGAGAATACAATGAGCAAAGAACAATACAATTTACGAACACCAACCAACTACACCAGTCGCAAGATGTTTCTTGACCCAGCTGGTCCTGTGACCATACAGAGATTTGAAGAAGTACGCTATCCTAAGATTGCTGACTTTGAAGCCACTGCCAGAGGATTCTTTTGGCAACCAGAAGAAATTAGCCTAACTAAAGATAGCAATGACTTTAAAGATGCCAGTGATGCAGTCAAGCATATTTTTACCAGCAACTTGTTGAGACAGACAGCACTAGACAGCCTACAGGGTCGCGGCCCAACACAGGTGTTTACTCCGGTGTGTAGCCTACCTGAAGTTGAAGCCTTGATGTACAACTGGGGATTTTTTGAAACCAATATTCATTCAAAAAGTTACAGTCACATCATACGCAACATCTACAATGTACCCAAGGATGTGTTTAATACCATACACGACACTGAAGAAATCATTGACATGGCCGCAACCGTTGGCAACTACTACGATGAACTGCATAAACTAAATTGCCTAAAAGAATCTGGAACAGCAGTGGATGAACAACAACACATTCGTGCCGTTTGGTTGGCACTGAATGCCAGTTACGCACTGGAAGCCCTACGCTTTATGGTTTCATTTGCCACCAGTTTGGCCATGGTGGAAAATAAAATCTTTATTGGCAATGGCAACATCATCAGCTTGATACTACAGGACGAACTGTTGCACAAGGGCTGGACAGCCTATTTAATCAATCAAGTGACAAAAGAAGACTCTCGTTTTGCAGAAGCCAAGGCCGCCTGTGAAGCAGAAGTATATGCCATGTATGCCGATGTGATACGTGAAGAAAAGGCCTGGGCCGAATATCTGTTTAAAAAGGGTCCTGTGATTGGACTCAATGCCAATATACTTAAGGATTTTGTGGATTACACTGCTGCGGCAGCATTGAAGGATATCGGCATCAAATACCAGCAGGTCGCACCCAAATCGACTCCAATTCCATGGTTTAACAAGCACACAGACACCAGTAAAAAACAAACAGCACTGCAGGAGTCTGAATCAACAAACTATGTAATCGGCATCATGTCCGATTCTATTGACTATGCAGAATTGCCTAATTTATAATACACTATGATAAATTTATACACAGTGGGTTGCAGTTTTACCTATGCTCAACAGCGTGGTTGGCCACACCTGTTGGCCAACAGTATGCAGGACGACTTTGGGCAAGAAGTAAAGTTACAAAACAACGGCATGCCCGGTGCCGGTAATGGTTACATTGGCAACAAATTAATTTTAGACAGTTACATGCGGACGTCACCGTCGTTGGCCATCATCATGTGGTCGGGGTTGACCCGCAAGGATGTGTCGGTGGATCACGAAGATCAAACTGTTATGTCGGCATTGGATGGTTATGGATTCATACGTTGGTCCGGACATCAAACCAGTTATATACTCAGTGGAGGCGTCAACGGCAGTTGGCAACATCATCCAGCCACTAGAGAAATATTTGATCCTTTGTACAAGTACAGCAACGAACGTAGCATGGCTCAAGATACGTTGCTATCTATTCTTAGTTTACAAAATTATTTAAAACAAAAGAATATACCTTACATCATGAGTAGTTATGTAAACTACTGGACCCAAGAAAAACAAGTGGCACAATTGGATTTTGGAATTGGACAATTTACAGATTTAAAATATCTAGTGGATCAAATTGACTTTGATTCGTGGGTATTTACCAACAGTCGTCAAGATGGTATTTACGAACTGGCCTGTGCCCGAAATGATCTAGAAGGTGATGGATTCCATCCGGGATTTGATACTCATGCGGTGTGGGCCGATATGTTACTGGCACATATAAAAAATAAAAATTTACTAAACCAATAGGAAAACTATGATAACAATTTACTCAAAAAACCACTGTCCACAGTGTCAGCAAGCAAAACAATTATTGGATGCACACAACATCACCTATACCGAAGTCAAGTGTGACGAGGAACCTGCGGCCAGAGAATTCATGCTGAGCGAAGGACACAGAAGTGTTCCACAAATTTACCAGGATGGACAATTACTGATACCCGGTGGATTACAGGGACTACAATCGCAATCACCAGAATTTTTTCAATCATTAAAAGGATAACATGTTAATTTCAAGAAATACTATCTCTATTGATATTGCAAGTCTCAAGTTGACCAATGGCGAGGAAGTAGTTGCTCGAATTAGGGAAATCACCGACAGTGTTTATGTAGTAAGTAAACCTTGCGTAGTGGTGCCCAGTCAGCAAGGTGTCATGTTGGTGCCCATGCACATGGCGTCTATGTTCAGCATTGACCCGGAGTCTAACATAGAAATAAGCCGTCAGCACGTTATGATACTGGCTCCCACAGTGGATCAAATGGAAAATCACTACATCAAAGCCACAACCGGGATTGAACCAGTCACACGTGGTGGGATCGTAATCTAATGAGTAAACAACCAGCACTCAAAGACGACAAGGATGACAAAAACAAAGCCATCGTTGATCAAGTCAGTGCTGGCGTGACCATCAACGGTAAACCCGTTGCACTCAAGGGCAGTCGGCTGGAAGATGGCAAAATCATACAAAGCGAGCTCAGCGAAGGGGTAACCATCAACGGTAAACCCGTTGCTCTCAAAGGCAGTAAAACAGATAAAAACACCACCATCACTGTGATGTCTAGCAGTGGTGTCACTATCAATTAAAATAACAGCAGTTAATCAAAAAGATTAAATATACACATAAAGGTATATTTCTATGGCACTGACCCCAACAAATTTAATTGCAGTAACCGGCATCATGTCGGGAGATGGTTTTGGTATCAATACAGACATGACCTCGGCTATCTCTGGATTAAACAGTAATCCCATGATTTCAGGATTTTCAGCATTGACTCCTTACACTTCAGGGGCCAATACTGTTCCGGGACTCAGTGCCACACTGGCCAGTCTTCCCTCGTTCCTGGGCAACTCCAGCACCACCGGCGCCAGTGTGCTGACACAGGCACAAGGTATACTGCCCGGCGCCGGAACACTCATGGGCAACAAAAATTTCCTTGACACATTTGGCAGTGCCAGTGTGTTTGGATCGGCCGCAGCCGAATATTCAGCGGCACTGCAAGAGTTCAGCGGTAAAAGTTTTGGAGACCTTGGCATTGGCATCAACAATTACACTGGCATGTTGACCAGCGGAGTTGGAGCCATTATGCCTTCACTGCAAACTGGAATCTCAGGAGTGGCCGCAGCGGCCAAAAACAGCACTTTGGGTACAATCAGTCCAGCCACTGCATTGGCCGCTGTGAATCCATCTGCGGCTGCTAGTAGTTTTGTTGGTGACGGTCTTAAAAGTGTGGGCAGTGGCCTGCAAAATTTTGGCACCTTGTTTGATTTTAAAAATCTAGGTAAAATAGCCAGCAGTCGTAGTCTAGTGGCCAGCCTGCAGGAGAAAGGACTGGCAGATCGTTACGGCATCAATGACGCAATTTCAGCACAGGGATATGATCCCATGGATTTAACTTCCGTTCCTGAATCTGTGTTGACAGCATCGTTGGCTCTGGTGCAAGGCGACGATCTTAAAAAAATACAAGAAGCCACAGGAGTAAAACTGGTACAGTCGGTGCAAAATTTAAGCCAGCTGTTGCAAGTAGAAAAATTCCTACCACCACAGGCCTTGGCCGCCATGGGCATAGCCAATGCTGGTATTGCCGGACTGGGACAATTGGGCAACACGTTGATTAATCTTGGAGTACAGGCCGACAATTTTAAAATGGGCGATTTCATTGCCGGTATTGAAACCAAAAGTCTACAGTATCTTGAAAGTCTTACAGCATTGATTCCCACCAGCGTCAACACAGCCCTGGCCCCATTCTTGGGCACGGGTTCGGGACCATTTGGCAATCCCACCCTGGGCGACATGATTGGATCTGTGGCCGGCATCACACACACGGATGCATTTAAAAATATCAACGCCAGTGTGGCTGCAGTGCAAAACAGTTCCTATGGGCAAGATGTACAGGCCAAAACTGTGTTGTTAAATGCAGCCATTGCCGCCAGTGGCAGTCCTGGTACTGATCCAGCAGTGGCCACAGCCCGGGCCAACCTTGACACTGCCATAGCCTCACTCAACAGTCAGGCCTTGGTAAACACAGCCTTACAGTCGGCATATGATGTGGGTAACCAAGCCACAGCAGGAGCCTTGAGTAAACTGTCAACTGAAGTCAGCAACTTGTCATTGGCCGGTAAGACACTGTCAACATCAGTAGTCAATCTTGGCAACAGTGTAATGCCATTTTTAAGTTTTGGTACCAGTCTAGGCTCAATGGGAGTTGACACCTTACAAGTGGGCTACAATAAACTATTGGCCGGCACAGCCACTGCCAGTCTCACTGGTGACGCCATACAGGCCAGCTTGATGGAAGGTCGTAACATTGCCAGAAGTTCCAAGGTTGGTAAACCAGTGGCAAGTCAAGCCAATGCCACACAGGCCCTGGCAGATGCCAACACCAGCCAGCTACCTGTTTTGCAGGCCGCAACAGCATCAGCACAGGCCGCAGTGGACCAAGCCACACAGCGGGGCGATGCCACAGCCATTCAAACTGCTGTCACCAACTTGACGTCTGCACAACAGGCCCTGGCAGATGCCCGCCGTGCCATAGGTGATTCGTTGGCGTAATATCTCCATATTACCTTGCTCGAACCCAAAAAACCACGTATAATATACTGTTATAATCAGTTATAGTAGTCTATTACTCTGATTTTAAAAAGTTATATAAACATACGCCCTTTAAAAGGCGACAACCAAAGGAGGACTTTATGAGAACGATAGCAAATATCATCGTTGCAGTATTAGCCCTGACCGTAATGGCACTCGGTCATGCAGAAGAAATAGAAGCAAAAGAAATAACAGTGGCAAGCAGTTTCATCAATCAAGGACGCGATCAAATTGAATCTCTAGTCCGCACATTGACCCAGCCCTGGGTCACATTTCCAATAACCGCACAAGATGAAGAATGTTTAACTAGAAACATTTATTTTGAAGCCGGCGCTGAAAGTGAAGAAGGCAAAGTGGCAGTGGGCATAGTTACTATCAATCGTGTACACGATGGCAGATTTGGTAAAACAATCTGTGCAGTGGTAAAACAACGCACAGTAACAGTTCGCAGCACAGTGATTAAAGAAACAGAAATAGTACATGTGGGATGGTTTGGCAGACCTGAATCGATTACAAAAACTCACACAGTGATCAACCATGTACCGGTGTGCCAGTTTTCGTGGGTGTGTGCATTTGTACGAGTACCACGTGCAACAAATCCAGCCTGGGAAGAAAGCCGCCGTGTGGCCCGAGAGTTGTTAAATAACGGTTACGAAGATTATAGACTTAAATATAACAATGCACTGTACTTTCACAGCAATGGGTTAAGACCGGTATGGAGCAACACCATGACATGGATTGCTAGAATTGGTGGACACACATTTTACACTGATAGACACTAATGAACTATTTTCAACTGTTGGATCGACTGGAAGCACTGTATGATACAAACAAAGGCCGCGAGTTCACTCCAGCGGCCATAACACGATTGATCGAACGAAACGTCCCTTACCGGGACGTTGTTTTTTTAACAAACCTAACCATCAACTGTGCCTTGAATTCCATCACAGTGTCGGGCTTGTACGACTACGGCGATGACCAATGGGGATACCGTCCGATAGAAATTGAGTTGGCCTATTTTAAAAAGAAAAAACATTTTGTCATGGGCGGGTCCTTGACTCGCACTCGATGGAATCAATTGTGCTTTGATGTGGCCTCGGTACTGGGACACGAGTATGTACACCTGCATCAACACCGCGACAGAGATTTTCGTCCTGGTAAAAGTTTTCGCAGTACCTGTCAAGACAGTGATGCCCGGGATCTACAAGAGTATCTCGGACACGGAGACGAAGTTGATGCCTACGCATTTACCATAGCAGCCGAACAAGCCCATGTGTTAAGATCAGGAAAAAGTCTTGCATTAGACTCCACTGTTATGTATACTAATTACTGTGATGCATTCGGTACACATCATTCTATAGTAAGTAAATTAAAAAAACAAAGTGTTAAATATTATAAGATACTCGAGGGTCAATACAATGAGCAAAACAGCACAGCAGGACGTCAATCAAGATGATGTATACGACACCGAAATTTCAGACGACGACTACGGTTTTATACTAGGACCCGACGGTGAACTAAAGTCTGTATTCTTACCAGAAAGCGTACCTTTCAAAACTCCAAAAAACATTGCTAGAATTTTAAAAGTATTTGGTATCACTGACATCAGCAATGTTTACAACGATCAAACTCTACATTAATTGCGGTTGACCCATAATTGCCCATTTGTTATAATACTAGTATTGTAACAATTTGGGAGTTGATATGATATTATGGTGCGTGGTAGAAGGTGACGAAACAGAATACACTTCTCGTTACGAAGTAGTCAAAGCATTTGCTAGCGAATTCAAGGCCAAGAATGAATTAAAAGTTCTTGAGGCTTTGAACAAAGACGACGGCGGGTGTTGCTGGTACGATGTCGTGGAATTAGTAGTTGACATGGAATTAGTAGTTGATGCGGAGGAATAACATGGCCTATACTGTTTTCCAACACGATGCCAAATGGCAACCACGCAAAGATTTAGAAGGTCCGTTTCATTATCCCAGTGGTGCTGTGCTATACTACGACCCCAAAGCTGGCGAGTATTACGACCCCACTACCGATTTTTATGTCAGCAATGAAGATGTTGCTGTTTTACAACAACAAATTTTTGACCGTATCACAGGAGGTTGTTAATGTACGCATTGATCTTTATCGCAGTGACAGTAGGCAGTAATCCAGCCCTGCTGGGCACATATCCCACAAAATCTGCCTGTGAATCTGCTGTTCGAGCAATTTACACAGCAAAAACCATCCCTCCGGGTGTTGCAACAACGCCACAATTGACGCAAGTAGTTGATATTCAACTAAAATATCAGCGTGATTACCAGTGTTTGCCTGTGGATCGCAATTGACAGTTTGGTTGACCCAGAATTCCGTATCGTTTATAATAGTTGTATAGTTAAACAAAAGGAGCTGATGATGATAGATGCAAAATACAAATCACAATTTTACATTGACGAAACCAATTCAGCAACAGGTGCAGTGATTCGCTGGAACAGTAACGATAGAATCCCGTTTGAAGACATGTTGCAGAATTTTGTGGATGCTGGTTGGATCACTGCTCAAGAACTACGCAACAGTGTTGAACAACGTGTAGAGGAAGACCGTATTGCAATTGAACAGTATCGCAAAAATCGTCGAGCACCAAGTGCAGAAGAATTATTTGAAATGCGGGCGGCTTTTGGAGCCGGAGCCCGAGTGGTGGATGTTTTAACTGGTGAAGAATATACAGTATGAGCGACGGTGCCAATCGATTCATACTGAGTTGGGACTGCATGGGCATCGAGTCAGTGCTCAATGTCACTCATGTTGAACAAGAAAGCATATGGGGCATATTGCAAGATAAAACTCCCGGCCACTCAGTTCAAAGAATAATGTGGGGCTTGATGGCACGGGCTCGTGCCAATGAACACCGCAATTACGAAATCTACTTCTTAGATGTGGAATCGGGTATTACTGAAGAAGATGTTAAAGAAATGTTTCATAACGACCCGCAGGGCTCGGCCGAGCTGGTTCGACACCGCGGTATTAAAATTTACAGCAACAGACTGGGACAAGAGCAAAGGGTAATAGTATAATGGAAGAAAATAAACGATACAATGTATTGCGTATGACACTGACCCGAGATCAAATTGGTGCGTTTGTGGCAGGACTGCACGAAATACAAGAGGACATGATTGAATCTGTGGTGGCCACGAAAGAAACTCAAGGTTTTCCCGATGTGCGGGCCATACTTGAACATGTAATGAAGCTGAAATAACCCCGGGTGTGCCATCAGGAACCCACTTTCCTCAAGTGGGTTTTTCTTTTTTGTATAAATAACACTATAATTAAGGAATTTTAGCATGGCAACATCATATACATTTCAAACAACAACTGTGGCAAATACCGCGGTCATTACCAGCACTCGTGTCAAAGTGGTGGCCAATAATGCTTGTTATTATGCCATCAGTGCTTTGGCCAGCACCACTGCCAACGTTGGTCCAATGATAGCCGCAAATCGTCCAACTGATATCAACATGATCACCAATGGTAACATTGGTGGATTTTTATCTGTTGCCCCTGTAGGCGGTGTGGCAACAGCAATCACAGTTACACAAATCGGCACTGTCAACTCTAGAGGATTTGTAGGTGATGGTCAACGGTACATCGCAGTTTAAAGGACAACAATGAACATAGCAGAAATTTTACGCCGACTAGCCGATGTAGTAGACGGAGCTGAATCCGACAGCCCTCAAGACATTGCACAGCAAGTTCCACATCAGGACCAGTCGGCACAATTACACACTGTTGAACCTGGTAATGGTGAAAACAAGGAAGTAATCAATACACGTTCAATGGTGGCACCACTGCAACAAAAACTGGACTTGATGAAAAAGTTAGCCGGTGTTGAAGGTGCTTGTACAAGTTGTGGCTGTGATCCTTGTGGTTGCGAACCCAACGGCGAAGTATCTGGCCAACCTGATGAACTTGACATAATTAAACAGAACGCTGGTATTCCCACATTTACCATCGTGGCTGCAGACGAAGACGAACCTTTTGAAGGGTAAATTCGGTGACAATACAAAAGTTTTTTACTAGCAGAGTAAAAAAAACAACTGGATCCACTTACGTCGGAGAAAAAGGTCGTATATTTTACGACGAGACTATAAAAAGTCTACGTGTAAGCGACGGCCGCACCCCAGGCGGCACATCTATTTTATTTACAACATTGAGTGCCAACATTGGTAATTTATATGTAACAGGCGGAAATATATCTTCATTGAATGCCAATGAAGATATTAACTTAATTACCAATGGTACAGGTAATGTCAAGATCATTGGTGAATTGTTTGTTACACAAACTGACGGAACCCCATTAATTGACAGTTTGACCAACGGTACTATAAATTTCTACGTACCGGTTCAAAATGCAACCGATAGCGGGATTGATATTATTGGCACACCCAACAAAGCTGTTGTTTCTCCTCAAAACGTTGGTGTCATGTTACACATAACCGGGCAACCATCAACACCATCGAGATTATATAATGACGGTGCTAATGCCTATGCTTTCTTTGGCGGACGACGATACAATGGTACTGCTGGTGCGCCAACTGCTGTACAATCAAATACATTAGTAACACGATATGGATCTACTCCTTATAATGCCAGCGGCTGGCCCACTGTGTCAACAACTCGAATTGAGATGTACGCTACAGAAGTACAAACCAGTACCAACCAAGGCAGTAATATTGCATTATGGACCACACCAATTGGATCAAATACAATTACACAAGTGGCATCAATTGACAACACAGGACTTACAGTAACTGGTAACATTCGCTACGATCAAACACAGAACAATGCCACAGCAACACAGCTGACAAACAAGACCACAGCAGTTACATGCAATGGTCGCACAGGACAAATTACTACAAGTAGCACACAAATAGCAAAAGGTGCCAGTGTCAAGTTTACAGTGAACAACAGTTACATTACCAGTGCCAAGGATATAGTTATGGTCAGTGTTGCCAATGGAGCGACGGTTTCTTACAGTGTTTCGGTTAACAATATAAGTTCCAGTGGAAGTTTTGATATTAGTATCAATAATGCCGACAGTACTGGATCCGGCGCCAATGCAAGTGATACTTTGGTAATCAATTTTGCAGTGATCAAAGTTAACTAACCAAACGTATTGACCTCACCTAAAATTCCAAGTATACTTACTGAGTAAAAACTCAACGAATATTAAACTATGATACTTGGAATAACAACTCTCTTAATTGCCATGGCCATTTCGGCTGTTTCGGCTTATTACTCTGTACTGGGATTGACTGCTATATTTGCTGCCGCCACTGTTCCCATCATTGTCATGGGCATAACCTTGGAAGCTGGTAAAATTATGGCAGCGGTTTGGTTACATCAGAACTGGCAACGAGCTGGAGTACAATACAAACTGTATCTAGTTCCGGCCCTGATATTTTTAATGTTGCTGACATCCATTGGTGTTTTTGGATTCCTTTCCAAAGCACATTTAGATCAGGCTATTCCCACAGGCAACATACAAGCACAAGTTGAAATCATTGATGAAAAGATCAAAACCGAACGGGAGAACATAGATGCCAATCGCAAACAACTCAAACAGATGGATGAGGCTGTGGACCAAGTTATGGCACGCTCAACTACGGAAGAAGGGGCGAGTAGATCCAGTAGTGTTCGAAAGAGCCAGCAGAAAGAACGTAGTCGCATCTCTCAGGACATTACAGCGGCTCAACAAAGGATCACCGCTCTCAACCAGGAGCGAGCGCCGATTGCCGCAGAAGTTAGGAAAGTGGAAGCTGAAGTCGGACCGTTAAAATATGTAGCCGCAATGATCAGCAGTGACAATACCAGTGCTGAAAGCCTAGAACGTGCAGTACGCTGGGTGATTGTGTTGATTGTGTTGGTGTTTGATCCCTTGGCATTGATGTTGATCATTGCCGGATTAAAACAGCTGGAGTGGGATAAAAAGACTCCTGTATTAAAAGAATTAGTTAATGAAATTACACCAAAAAACACACACCCCGAAATTCAACTTGAACCTGTACAGCCCCCGCCTCCACCTGTGGTTGACTTCGATACCGTCAACCATCAATTGGCCGACGCAGAAGTGGAACGAGAAATCAAATACACCGTACTAGATGATGCTGATGATGAAACAGCAGAACACACAGTGGTTGCCGCTGTTGCAACGGACGATCCACGTGTGTCAAGTCTTGAACAGGATCTACAACAGGCACAACGTGATGCTGAATTACTAGTGGAATTTGTACAAAATCAAGAACAAGCATTAAACGAAAGAACTCGCGAACTGGAACTAACACAACGGGCATTACAAGAATTAACAGAGGATCACAACTCGATAACTGACCAGTGCCTACGCACCCTGGGACGTGAACAAGATCTTACTCGGCATGTTGACACACTTACGCAAAGATTAGAAATATTACAACAAGAACGTGATCAATTGTTTTCTGCACACAGTTACGAAATGACTCGTGCCGATGAATTGGCACAGGAACTGGATATCATAGCGTCAATGCCTGCTGTACCGGTTACAGAAGAGGACGATCCTGTAGTTTTTCCTGAAGATTCTATGTCTTTGACACCTGAAGAAATAGTAGAAGAAATAATACAAACATTGCCTGCACGTCAGCCCTCAGCAGATTTTGGGGTCGGTTTTCCTGATGCTCCTGGTCGTGGTGATATGTTTTTAAGAACCGATTTTAAACCTTCAAGACTGTTTAAATGGAACGATGTCAAATGGATAGAAATCAACAAACGATCCACAGACATCTACAACTACAACGATGCGTATATTCAATACCTGGCTGAAAAGATTAGCACTGGAGAATACAGTGTTGATGATTTGTCGGACGTGGAAATTCAACAAGTCAACACAGTAATGGGTAAATAAACACTATGGCATACGAAAAATCAAAATACAATAAATTCACTGGTTGCACTGTTGTGGTACACGATGGCAACGCTGAAAAAGCTCTACGAAAATTCAAGAAAAAAGTGTTGGAATCCGGGTTACTGAGAGAATTAAAAGAACGTGAAACCTACGTGAAACCCACTACTCGTCGCAAACAGGCCAAGGCCGCTGCTAAAAACCGCTGGCGTAAAAAATTAGCCGGTGAAAGTTTACCAAAAAAGTTGTATTAGTTGTAAATTTCCTGTATAAATATACTTGTAGTGCCCATAGTGGGGCTACACATTAACAGTCATAAACTTGCTTAAAAGGAGATATAAAATGACAAATTTCACACTTCACACCCTAGATTTACCTGCATTTCACGCACAACTACATCGTCACGCCATTGGGGTTGATCGTATGTTTGATGACTTGAATCGCACTTTTGCCAACAGCAAACAAGATGGTAATTATCCTCCATACAACATCGCCCGATTGGACGATACACACTATGTGGTGGAAATTGCTGTGGCTGGATTCAAAGAAAGCGAATTAGATGTAGAATTAAAGGATGGTGTACTAACAGTCAAGGGCGAGCAAACCAAGCCCGAAGTAGAGATTGAGTATCAGCACAAAGGTATTTCAACTAGAAACTTTGTTCGTACATTTACCTTGGCCGATGATGTAGAAGTACGTGGTGCCACTGTGCAACACGGTATCTTGGCTGTTGCATTGGAACATATTGTTCCAGAAGAAAAGCAACCTAAGAAAATCAACATTACTTTTACCAAGTAAGCAGTTCAAGGGCGGAATCACCCGCCCTTGTAAATATAGTACAATTATGCCAGACATTAAAACCAAAACCTCTGTAAGACCTAGAATTGCTCCGCGGGAACAAGTAGAAACACCCAACGACTACAATGTAATTTACGTAAACGACGATGTTACCACACAAGAATTTGTTATAGAAACACTGACATCAGTGTTTAACTATGCCAGAGAAAGTGCAGAAACATTGACTCTACGTGTGCATGAAGAAGGCTCCGCAGTGGTGGCAACCTTGCCTTATGAACTAGCGGAACAAAAAGGCATTGAAGTGACACTGTTGGCCAGAAGTTCGGGCTTTCCGCTACAAGTTAAAATTCAATCAGAATAATATTCAATGAAAAGTATATTAAAATTTTTAATAACTTTACTATTGGTTGCGTCTGCACACGCAGAACCTGTTAGAATAGTTTTAAATCTACCAACGGGTTCTGCACCAGACACAGTGGCACGAAAGTTAGCAGAAGTACTCACTATTAAATGGAATACCCCAGTATTAATTGAAAATCGACCCGGTGCTGCAGGGGTGGTAGCACTGAACTATTACGTTAACGAACCTGCAAGTAATCACACTATATTAATGCTTGATCATGGTGCCTGGAGTACCATGCCTATACTGTATAACAAAGAAGAACAATTTGCAAAGTTACAAGTATTGGCACCATTTTATAGTAATGATTGGGTGATATTTACCAACAACAAAATTCGAACGCTAGACGATTTACGTACAATCATTAAAGACAGGCCTTTTTACGGGTCATGGGGGGTTGGCTCTGCCGGACATTTTTGCGGCATCGAAGTGGCAAAAATGTTAGGCCTATCAGTTACTCACGTGCCGTATAAAGAATACAGCCAATGGTTCGCCGATGTAGCCGGCGGCGAACTGGCATTTTCATGCGGAAGCATTGGATCTACTAAACAATATCGTAACAGTGGTAAATTAAATTGGTTAGCAACAACAGCTGAAAAACAGGATCCTGCGTTTCCTGATGTGCCCACTGCACAAGAATTTTTTGGTGATAAATTTAATATAAGTAACGGACAAATTGCATTTTTTATTAATAAATCAATAGCAAAAGATAAAGCCAAACAAATACAAATTGATATTATGCAGGCTTTACAAACTCCGGAAGTAAAAGAAATAGTCGAAATAGTACATGGTAAAATTTGGACCAGAAATGCAAACGAATTTAATCGTTTTATTATAAAAACAATCAATGATAACCGGAAATTTATCGAACAACAAGGTATTCAGGTCAACCAATGAATAATGCATCAGAGTTAATTAGGGACGATTGTTCATTGGTTGATTTTTTTGGCCAAAAAATCAACCCCTCAGAGATACAAAACCGTAAATGTTTTCTTAAAAAACAAATACGTCAAGAACTAAATGACAATACATACAGTAAAACAATTTATGTAGGCATCAATGATTTTGATTGGGTAGTGCCTATAATACTGGCTGTATGGGAGTTAGGCGGTAATTTATTTGTACACGATCTCAATGTTGGTTTTACTCAAATACCAGAATTCAAAGATTTTTATAATTTTATCGATTTATCAATACCACACCCCGCAACCTCGAGATCAGTCAACTCATTTGATACGCCATCAATTAATTTACGCAATTACAATAATGCTAATCAATACGAAGATAGCGACTGCATAGAGATATCTACGTCAACTGTGGCTATAAAAACGCACACAAGCGGCACAACAGGTAGGCCAAAAATAGTTGATTTTACACATCGGCACTTAATTGATCGCACAAGAGAAATAGCGTCATTTCACGGGTACAATGATAAAGATCGTCCTTTTCATTTTAAAACTTTCCATCATGGGGCACTTTTTATCGACTATGCGTTACCCCTATTAAGTGTTGCAACAGAACACTATTTTATCAGGACCATGACATCTGCTACTACTGGAGAAAATTATAATGCAAAAAATTATCTAAATTTAGTACTGCCTTATATTCAAAAGTACAAACTAACTACTATTATTATTCCCTACGAATGGGTTAATTATTTTGATCAAACAACTCCTATAGATATGGGAGGCCAGTTATCAATTCGTACTTTGCGTGGATATGATGCAAATATTTGCAGTTGGATTTTTGAAAATATTAATCCCAAAGAAATTATAAATCAATTTGGTTGTAGCGAAATAGGTACCATGTTTATTTCGAGAGTGACAAAAAGTAATTATAGGAATTATGTAAATAACTTGTTTACTGAACGTGCACCTGGTCTGGAATTTATACTAGAAAAAAATCTTGTTCATGCTCGGAGAACTGGGTACGAATGGCACACACTTGCTGATGGGTTTGTAGAGGATGATGATAAGTTGTTCTATCAAGGTCGTACATATTCATTTACTATAGACAATAAGACTGTTTATATACAAGAGTTAGAAAATTACCTACGTACTTGTTACCATCCAACTAATTTTCAATTGGTTCCAGATTTTACTAATAACAAAATCTATTTGGCATTGTTTGATTCGACATTGAATACCGATCTTGCTGTACTCAATGAGTCAATTGCTAAAAATGTATCCCCGGAACATTGTGTTGAGAGTGTAAAATATTTTAATTTGCCAGCTGTTCTTACAGGAATAAAACCCAGTGGTCAGATATTGTTATACGCATTTCTCAAAGATCAAAATAATATTCAAGGAAAATAATAAATGATATTCAATAAAGTTAGAACACTGAAAGAACAGGGTAAAATCATTGGCATCACATTCAGTGCCTTTGACATGTTGCATGCTGGCCACATAGCCATGTTGGCCGAAGCCAGAAATCACTGCGACTATTTAATTTGTGGATTACAAACAGATCCCACTATAGATAGACCCGACACTAAAAATTCGCCCATACAAAGTGTAGTGGAACGACAGATACAATTGGCCGCTTGTAGATATGTGGATGAAGTGGTGGTGTATCAGACCGAACAAGATCTCATTGATCTATTGTTGATTCTGCCAATTGATGTACGTGTGTTGGGTGTGGAATACGAAGGCAAACCCTTCAGTGGTGATCAAGCCTGTGCTCAAAGAAACATTCGATGCATATTCAACGGAAGAGATCATTCGTTTAGTAGCAGTAGTCTACGCAAACGAGTGGTGGCAGCCGAATCATCAAAACTCTTGACAACCGCCAAATAACCCAGTATAATAACACTATGACTGCTTGCATGCTTGATTTAGAAACCCTAGGCACACGTCCAGATTGTGTGGTATTGACTCTTGGTGCTGTGAAGTTTGACCCATTCAGTGACACTATCCGTGGTGACAACGGTCTCTACTTTAGAATCAATGTGGATGAGCAAACTGCCCTGGGCAGAACAGTACAGGATGACACACTGGAATGGTGGAGTAGGCAAAGTGCAGATGTATACGAAGAAGCATTTGGCGAACACAACAGAGTTTCCTTGAGAGAAATGTATCAACAGTTGAACCGATTTCTGGTGGGAGTTGACAACATCTGGTGTCAAGGTCCTGTGTTTGACATTGCTATTTTGGAAAACCTCTATCGTCAAATGGATTGCCCCATACCTTGGAACTATTGGCAGATTCGCGACAGCAGAACATTGTTTGGTGTACACGGTGACCCACGTGAACGGAACAAAGCAGGACTTCACAACGCCTTGGAAGATTGCATAAGTCAAGCACAGGCAGTACAACATGTCTACCATCAACTAGGCATTAAACGTACTTAACGTTCTAATGCGTTATTAACATACTCAAAATCTTAGTAAATACACTAGGAGCTAGAGTATGTATAAAAATTATAATAAGTTTTATCTAGCATTTGGTGCCATAGTATGGGCACCTTTTGCCTTTGCCACTCCTATAGCAGACTATTCATTTAAAAGTCCCAGTTTTAACGGGTCCGGCTATAGCAGTCATATTCTCACGATTGAAAATCAAGAATACACTCGTAGACAGCAAGTGGCCAAAGACATACAGTCCGCATTGGATAAAGCCCGAGCAGAAGCAGCCAATACCAATATCAGCAAGTTTATGAACAACTTGGAAAGTCGTATCTATGCACAGATCAGTCAAAATTTAGCCACTGCCATGTTTGCGTCAGGTGGTAGTACGTCGGGCACAATGAATTTTGAAGGTAATACTATATTTTGGAGTCGGGACAGTGGTAATATTTACATGACTGTGACAGACTCCGTGGGCAATCAAACACAGGTAACTGTACCCTTGGGTTCGTTCCAATTTGGAAATTGATATGAAACTGATCTTATCTTTATTAATAGTGGCTTTGCTCAGTGGATGTGCTGTGACTCAAAAGGCAGGATTTCGATTTGAGCCTCGAGTAGCTGCCAATGTCATGCAAAAAGAATTTGACGCAGTACCTCCTCCAAGTGGTGGTAAACGATTAAGTGTGGCTGTGTATCAGTTTGCCGACAAAACAGGTCAACGTAGACCCACTCCCGGCATTGCCAGTTTGTCAACAGCGGTGACACAGGGCGGTGAAGTATTCTTAATCAAAGCACTACAAGATGTAGGACATGGTGCTTGGTTTGAAGTAGTGGAACGAGTAAACATTGACGCACTTACCAAAGAACGCATGATAGTGAAACAAATGCGTGAAGCCTACGAAGGCAAAGATGCCAAACCACTCATGCCCTTGCAGTTTGCCGGCATCATCATGGAAGGTGGTATCATTGGTTACGACACCGGCATGGAATCTGGAGGAGCGGCACATAGATTTTTAGGTATTGGTACACAAACCCAGTACAGTAAAGATATTGTCACAGTGAGCCTACGTGCTGTATCAGTCAACACCGGCAAGATATTGGCAGCAGTCACTGTGACAAAATTAGTGTACAGCACTGCCGACAGTGTAGCAGTGCTGAAATTTTTAGATAATGGTACACAGGCATTTGAATTTGAAACCGGACTAACAATCAATGAACCCGGTACGTTGGCCGTCAAAGCAACAATTGAAGCGGCCGTGGTGGAATTAATTAAAGAAGGTCAACGAAAGGCGGTGTGGGATTTTCAAGAACCCAAGGGTTCAGAATAATGGCCAATAAGAGCCAAGGAGAATTAAAAATGAAAAAAGCTAGAATAATAACAACAATAATGGCCATGATGATATCGGCACATGTGATTGCTGTGGACAACAGCATCTATATTGATCAAGCAGGCGACAATGCCGTAATCAATATAACACAAGATGGAACAGGCAACACTGTCAAAGGTATTGTCAATGGAGCACCAGGGGTCAAAGGGCAAGATGCCGCAACTCTCAACGGAAGTAATTCACAAATTAATGTAAACCAAGTCGGAGCAGGCAACACATTATCACTTGGGGTTACTGCAACAACTACTAACGGTGTATCGGCCAACATTAACTACAGTGTGTCAGGCGGCAATAACAACACAGCATTAATTGACGTCAATGCCAGTGGTCAAGGCACAGCATCTAATATTCAAATTGATGTCACTCAAACCGGAGGCGGTGCAAACTTTAAAGCTGATGTACAAGGTTCAGGTAATACTGTTAGTGTAACTACAGAGGGCCAAGGCGATAATGTACAAACCAAGATCAGAGATAACTCTACCTCCGTTAATGTATCATTATCAACTGGCGGACAAAATACAGTTGTCACTGATCAAGCCGGCGGCACCAACACAATTGGTATCAACGCTGATGGGATTGCTAACTCGTTTGACATTAAACAAAACGGCGCCGGTAATACCACATCTATAGCAGGTTATGCCAGTGGTGATGCCTTGGTTGGTAACGACAATGCTGTTACTGTAGTACAAAACGGTAGCAACAACTCGGCCAACATTGGCTTAACTGGTAGTAGTAACTGGGTTGGTATTAATCAAGGTGCTGGCGGTGGCTCCACCAATGATGCCAACGTAAAAATTAGCGGTAACAGCAACACAGTTAATATCAGTCAAGGTTCTGGTGTGCCCTTATTAACAGCACCGGTTACATTGCCAGCTATTAGATAACATGATTCAGACCAGGAGACTAATATGGACGGACGTATTATGCGTACTCTTGATGAGTACATCACTGAATTGCATAGCGGCAATAGGAACAGTGACAGAACAAATAAACAGTCCGGGTTCAATACAACGCTCAACAACGACACTGACAGCGAACAAGGGCACTGGGATGGAGATGAACGACACCGTACGGACAGCCCAGGGTAAAGTTGGCATTACATTTGCAGATGACACTCGAGTACAAGTAAATGAAAATAGTCGTTTGATCATTGATGATTTTGTTTACGATCCTAAAAAACCCAGTGCTGGAAAATTAGCACTCAACATGGCCGCAGGCACAGTGAGATATGCTTCAGGCGTTATAGCACATAATCCGGCTAATAAAGTATCTATTAACACGCCCACAGCAACCATTGCTGTTCGCGGAACTGATTTTACTGCCACAGTTGACGAGTTAGGGACCAGTACAATTATTTTATTGCCCAGCTGTCGTCTTGGATATCAAAGTATAGACGAATGTGTAACAGGTGCCATCGATGTTACTACTGATGCCGGCATTGTTACACTTAATATAGCATTTCAAGCAATCAAGGTAGAGTCACGTAATAATCCTCCGCCAAAACCAGTTATCCTTCGACTTAGTGAAGATGCCATTAATAATATGTTAATTGTATCACCTCCCAAGGAACTTAATAAAGAAGATCGAACTACTACTCGAATGGAAATGAAATCTGCATTGGATATGGATTTTCTCAAAGAGCAAGGACTAGCCAATGCTTTAGACGCACAGGCTCGAGAAGTATTCCAGGACAAACTTGCCCGTAACTTTCTTGATCAAAATTTCCTTGCTAATATTCTTGACATTGTGGATGCTCAAATGAAAGCACAATTAAATTTATTAAACACAACTAGTAATAAATTATTGCCCGACTACAATGCTATCAGTGGCATTACTGTTGATATACAAGAGCCCAAGATAACTTTAGCACGTGACGATGGTAGCAATGTAATGAGTGTAACTGTACCTGCTACACAAAACACTACTATCTACATGACACAAGGTGTATTGGATTTTAAAAATCGTGTGAATTCAGGCAACAGTACTGTGATTACAGTGATACAAAAATGAAAAAATTATTATTATTATTGATGCTTAATGTTGCCTGGGCCGCAGACAACACTATCAACATTGATCAAATTGGTAATAATAACACTACCACAATAATTCAAGATGGCAACAACCACAGTACCACAGTTAATCTAGGCAACACTTCATCAGTGGACTATACCAATATTTCAATCACGCAACAGGGCACAGGCGCCAAAACAGTCGGCGTTGAAATTGTTTCGGGCATTAACAATGGAGTTGTACTATTTCAAGATGGCAGTGGTAATCACACAGCCGCTATACAAAATCTCTCAGGATCTGCTAACAACTTCAATATCAGTCAAACCGGTGCCGGTGCACATAATTTAACTATAACCAATGCAACCGGAACAACAAACAACAACAACACAGTAGATGTTACACAAAGCGGTGGTGTAGGTGCTAATAAAACGTTTGATTTAAACTTAAATGGTGCCTTGGGTGCCACGGTCACTGTACAACAGACTAGTCCCACACAGGCCAATCAAGGCAGTATGTCGATACAATGCAGTTCCGGTTGCGGCAATTATAGTTATATACGCAATTAAACCATACGTTTTTACAACAGGGTGTTAACGCTCAATAAATACTGTAAATTGATTGGATCCACTATGCAAAAACTCTTGCTCGCACTTATGTTCCCTGTTGTTGTATCGGCACAAAACATTGAAACATTTAAACCTGTTACTTGTGCGCCAGTTGAACTGGCTATTAAGGAGCTGAAACGATACGGAGAAGTTCCGACATTTACGGACTATAATCTGCAGAACGATAAAAAAAGTATGGTTGTAATGTTTCGTAATGAAACTACTGGCACTTGGACCTTGGTAGAATTGCAAGGAGAATATGCTTGTGGGTTGGCTTTTGGTGTAAAAAAACTCGGCAAATCTCTGTAACTGTTTTTATCAAACATCATGTCAAAAAACAAGTATAGAACCATATCAATCAGCGATGTACATTTAGGCAGTAGAGGTTGCAAGGCCGAGCTGTTAAAGAATTTTCTCAAACACAACACAGCAGACCATCTTTACTTGGTAGGCGACATTGTTGATGGTTGGCGATTGAGTCAATCGTGGTATTGGCCCGAAAGTCATTCCGACATCATACGTAAAATATTAAAAATTGCTAAAAAAGGCACACAGGTTGTTTATGTCGTAGGCAACCATGACGAAGTTTTAAGAAAATGGTTGCATTTTATTCCGGTACTGGGCAATTTAACTGTGGTGAATCGCTATGAACATGTAGGATTAGATGGCAATAGATATCTAATAGTACACGGAGACATGTTTGACAGTTTGATGCATGCCAGTTCGGGACGTTGGCTCATGCACATTGGTGACAAGTTATACGACATTATTATCAAACTCAATGATTATCATGCTGTGGTTCGCAGTTGGTTAGGCTTGCCCTACTGGAGCATGAGCAAATGGATCAAACACAATACCAAACAGGCAGTGGCGTATATATTAAATTTTGAACGATTATTGGCCAACTATTGTAGAAGCAAGGGTTACGATGGTATAATATGTGGACACATACACACAGCAGAAATACGTGACATAGAAGGCATTGTGTACATGAACGATGGGGACTGGGTAGAAAGTTGCTCGGCTCTTGTGGAAAATTGGGACGGCAGTTGGGAAATAGTAACTTGGAATGAAATTCAATGACAGTGTTGATATTAACTAAATTAGATCGCAACGAATACGAGTGCGAGCGATTAATGGAGAGTTTTGCTAAAAAGAACATTGATGCTGTGATGGCACACCCTGATGATTTTGACATCATTGTGGATCGTAACATACGTCAAGGCATCAAACTGCGAGGTGAAACCATTGAAATGCCCAAACTAGTCCTAGTACGATTGGGCGCCGGCATACTACCATTTCAGTTGGCTGTGGTGCGTCATTTTGAACAAGCCGGTGTACCCTGTGTAAATGGCGCCACTGCTATAGAAACTGTAAAAGACAAACTGCGTACCAGCCAGATTCTAAGCCGCCACGGTATACCCATTCCCAACACCATGATGGTGCGTTTCCCCATAGACGAGACTTTGGTTAAAGAAAACATAGGATTTCCCTGTGTGGTCAAGGTTGTTACAGGATCGTACGGCGAAGGGGTTTATCTCTGCGAACGCAGTAGAGATTTTAAAAAGCTCATGGAGTTTATTAAAAATCTAGGCAATAAAAAAACATTGATAGTACAAGAATATCTCGGTGAACGTGTGGGCGAAGATCTACGTGTGCTGGTGATAGGTGGCAAAGTAATAGGTGCAATGAAACGCACAGCACCCGAAGGCGATTTTCGTGCCAACATCACCAATGGTGGCACTGGTTCAAACTTTGAAGTTACAGAAGAAATAGATTTTTTAGCCAGAGAAACTGCCAAGGCACTGAACTTGGACATAGCCGGCATAGACCTCCTGTTCGACACCAGAGGTTTTAGAGTATGCGAGGCCAACAGTAATCCAGGATTTTTGGGATTTGAAACCTATTGTGGTGTAGATGTGGCTGATTTAATTACAGAATACGTAAAGTTTAAAATACAATGATGAAAAAAATATTAACCTCACCTTGGACAGCCTTGCTTACACTGGCACTAGTGTTGGCCGTTAGAATTGCAGATCCTACATTTGTTGAAAGTGTAAGACTAAGATATTTTGACACTGTAATCACTGCCAAAGCACCCACACTAAACAACATTTACACAATTAATATAGACGAAGCCGCACTAGCACAGCATGGGCAGTATCCTTTTGATCGGCGTGTGTATGCTGACTTGATCCGAGACCTTTACAAAAGAGGTGCCGGCTTAGTGGTGTTTAACATTGTAATGAGTGAACGGGATAGATCCGGTGGTGATGCCGCACTGATTCAAGTATTGAAGAAGTATCCGGTAGTACTCAGCAACATTCCTGCAGGTCAAAATAAAAACACACCACGCCCACCCGGCTCCAGCGTTATTGGAAGCAATCACGGCGAACTCATAGTCACTTATCCCGGCATGATAGCAAACATTCCTGCTTTAGAGTTTGCTGCGGCAAGCTCGGGCATAGTTAACACACTGCCAGAAATTGATGGTGTTGTTCGTCGCATGCCCTTGGTAGTAGCAATTGATGGCAACTTGTATCCATCTGCCAGTTTAGCCACACTGATGACAGCAGAGGGCAACACTAACTTTCAAATCAAAATGAGTGAGTTGGGTATTGAAAAGATGCGTGGACCCGGTGGTATAGGCATACTTGACACTGACAGGTCAGGAAGAATTTGGATTGACTGGAGTCAACGCAGTCGTGCGGTCAGTATGACAGATTTGCCCAACACGTTCGATAATTCTATAGTGATAGTGGGGGTTACGGCCGCGGGCATAGCAAATCCAGTGCCCACTGCTGTGGGTGCTGTGTGGCCACAAGACGTACAGGCTGCAGTAATAGCAACTGTGGCTCGTGGTGTAAATATACAAAGACCCGCTTGGGCAGATGGTGCAGAACTTGCGGGATTGGCTGTGTTGGCAGTAGTACTACTATTTTTAACGAGGTGGATGTATGTGGGAATCATATCTAGTGTGGGGGTTGTTGTGGGGGTTGTTTTTGCTAGCCAGTTGGCTTACTCGCAGTACCATTGGCTTATTGATGTTACTGGTTTGGTCGCTGGCCTTGTACTGGTTATGCTTCATGCCTATGGTGTTAAATTTGTAAGCGAGTTCCTACAAAAACAACAGATTAAACGGCAGTTTGGAACTTATCTAAGTCCGGACCTAGTGGCACAGTTACAGCGTCAACCAGAACTGTTGACCTTGGGTGGTGAGGAACGTGAACTGTCCATCATGTTTACCGATGTGCGTGGATTCACCACCATTAGTGAACATTACGGAGCAGATGTACAGGGTCTTACAAAGATCATGAATCGTTACATGACAGCAATGACCAAACGTATACTTGAGAACAAAGGCACACTGGACAAATACATTGGTGATGCACAGATGGCATTTTGGAACGCACCGTTAGATAACCCACAACATGCGGTAGACGCAGTACGCACAGCGTTGGAAATGATGGAGAGTTTGGATGAATTTAATAGAGAAATTACAGCAGAAGGTGTGCCGGCTTTTGGCATGGGGCTTGGCATCAACAGTGCAAGTGTTGTGGTGGGTAACATGGGATCTGATCAACGCTTTGACTATACTTGCTTGGGCGATGGCGTCAATTTGGCGAGTAGACTGGAAGGACAAAGCAAGCCGTACGGTGTCAAAATTGTACTTGGTCAACGCACTGCGGAATTGGTAAAAGATACATATCCCGTAGCCGAACTAGATTGTATTGCTGTAAAAGGTAAAACTCAAGGTGTAAAAATTTATACACTGGCTGAAACTAAATTGGGTCATCAAGAGTTTTTAAGACACTACTATGCTGGCAACTGGAAGAAGGCACTACAAATGGTAGAGTATTGTACGAATCAATCGCCAGAGTTAACTGAGTACTACAAAAGCATGAGCTTGAGATTGGCAGAAGGTGTGCCTAAAGACTGGTCAGGCACCTACCGTGCCACCAGCAAGTAATTAACCGTTACCGCCCGAGGCTTCTCGATCATCAACAGTTTTGTTAATTTCTCGTTCAGCTGCTACACGTTCATGCTCGATGCTTTTGCCACGTAAGTGTAACACAGTATTGACCTTTTGATTCAATCTGATAAGATCGTTGTCCAACATACGAATACGGTCAATCAGTGCAATAAGCACAGTGTTGGCATCTGAGATAACAGGTTTAACTTCTTTTGTTGCCCATTCCCATACATATTTTATAATATAGCCCAGGCCCACCATCATTACAACAGGGAATCCATATTTGTTTACCAGTTCTACAATGTCCATTACTCGTATCCTCTTACAAATTTTTCCACAGGGTCAACTTTTTTAAGCATGGGCTGACCATTATAATTTTCAAGTCTAAATAGATCTCCTGCTTTCCATCCCAAGCAATCTAAATTTAACTCGCGATCTATTAGTAGATAGTTAGGGTAAATGTCCCACTCGTAGTCCCAGTGTTTCATTAGTCGCGTCTCGCATCTGACTTACCATCTGCACGACTAATGCGTTCTACATCTGGTTTTAATCCTAGTGCATTTGACACCACAGTGTCAATTCTTATGACATCATGATTCATTGTTTTAACTCTATTGTCCAGGGCTGTAATGATACCGGCCATGCTTTTGATGTTGCTGAGTACTCCAGCCAATAACAATTTCAATGTGAGATACACAAAGTATCCTCCCGCCAATGCTGCAACCACTGGCATTCCTAGATCGCCTATGACCTTAAATATATCACCCATTCCAGATCCTTGTTTGACAGTTTCAACTGTTCTATTTCAAGTATTTATTGCTTAAGACGTTTTTTAACTTCTGCCAAATAGTTTTCTGGAAAATCAATATGTTGGTGTGGTTGAACAACATGTACCATTGGAGTTGGTGTACAATTTATTTGATCAATCACTTGTTCAAAGTTATCTACTAGTTCGTCTACTATAAGATCTTTAAATGTTATATAAAAGTGATTGAAATTATATTCCAATACCTCTTGCATCTCTTCATGCATCATGATCAAATCACTGGGTTCACGGGCACACAATTTTGCTATTTCCTCTGTTATTTTTTCTATTCTTAAGTAATGATCAGTTTCTTGGTCGTAACTTTCGTCTATCCAACGATCAAATGTGCGAAAGCCATAACTTTTTAAATAGGCAAGATTACCCGGAGCTGCTACAAGTATGAACGGACGCCGAGCAACAATGGGTTTAAATATTTTTTCTGTTAGATGTAGTTTACTGTCAAAGTACACAGTTTCAGTAACTATATGCCATAACGCACTGGTTAAATCTTTAAAATTAACCGTGGCACTTAAATTGCCCACTGGAGTAGCAGTGTCTATGGTCAACGGTTCAGTGCGATCTTTAAGCGCCGTGTATATTTTAATTTTAGCTCGAGAGTCTAAAAGACTTTCAGGATCTTGTATTGCTTGTTGCCATGTACCTGTGCTATCGTCAAGGAATAAACTTACTCTACCATATGGTATTAAATCCTGCAGTATCAAATTAGACACAAGATGTAAACGATAAGATCGAAATTTACTAGTCAGGTGATTGTAACATATAAATACTTTATCAAACTGATTAAATGAATTTGGATTCATATATTGAAAATCTCGATACCAATCTAGTGCCACAAAACCGTGAAAAAAATAATACCAATCGTAATATTCATTGTAGTTGATGAATTGAGTTTTTAATTCTGAATGTTCACTATTGGCCAGTATGCAAAAACGATTCATTCGTCTATGCGAGTTTTCAATATAATTTTTAATTATATCTAAACTAAAGTCATAATATGGTTCTTGATCATAAAAATAAAATTGAAAATTTGTTTTTGGTTGATGAGGGTTTGGTTGTGTAATTGATTCATAACCATCATAAGTGCCAAAAGGATAGCACCAAAATGATTCACTGTGTGGTAAATGTGATATTAGGTTATCGTGTAGTATGTGGTAAAATTTGTCTAAGGAAAACATTAAATGAACGTAGGCTTTATAGGAATTGGAAAATTAGGGCTGGCCTGTGCCGAAACAATGGCAAGCAAACACACAGTAACCGGCTACGATATTTATCCAGTCACCAGTAGTCGTATAAAAATTGCCGCTACACTGCAACAAGCAGTAGAGGGGAAAGAACTAATCTTTATTGCAGTGCCAACTCCACATGATGTTGCGTATGGCGGAGAGCGACCCATTGCTCATTTGGCAAATAGAGACTTTGACTATACAATAGTAAATGCAGTACTCAAACAAGTAAATGAATTTGCAACACAGGACCAACTAGTGGTACTTATCTCCACAGTTCTACCCGGCACTACACGGAGAGAACTGAAGAAGAACATTACCAATGCACGTTTCATTTATAACCCATATTTAATCGCCATGGGTTCAGTAGAATGGGACATGGTTAACCCCGAGATGGTTATAATTGGTACAGAAGACGGAAGTGAGACTGGTGATGCTCGCTTGTTAACCGATTTCTATAATACATTAATGGAAAACAATCCACGTTACGTAGTGGGCACGTGGGACGAAGCTGAATGTATCAAGGTGTTTTATAATACCTTCATCTCCGCAAAGATTGGTTTGGTAAACATGATACAGGATGTTGCTGTGCGTCAAGGCAATATCAACGTTGATGTAGTAACCGATGCCTTGGCTAAAAGTACCATGCGTATCATGGGCCCCAAATACATGACAGCAGGAATGGGAGATGCAGGGCCATGTCATCCAAGAGATAACATTGCCTTGCGTTATCTTGCAGAACGCTTGGATCTTGGCTACGATATTTTTGACACCATCATGACAGCAAGAGAACAGCAGGCTCGCAACATGGCCAACTTTGTTTGTCAGTATTACAATGCTGACCCAGCACCGGTGTACATACACGGTCGGGCATATAAACCAGGAGTGTCATACACAGAAGGCAGTTACAGTTTATTAGTGGGACATTATCTACAAGAATTTGGTATTACTCCGACATATATTGATCCATTGACAGAACCTTCAACTCCCAACAGCATACGAGGTATAGTGTTATTGGCTCATAATCAGCAAGTGACCTATGGCTACAGTGGGGTTACGGAAGAACAAAAATTATATTGTGCGATAGAACCTCCCAGCGTGATTATTGACCCTTGGAGAACCTACACAACACCCAACACAGGAATAACAGTGGTACACTATGGCAATACAAGATTACAATAGATATTCGATAACTCCGTTTTGGACCAACGGGGAATACCGAGATCTAGAATATACACAAGAACTGTTCAACGACCCTGAACAACTGGCCTCGTGGCGGTGTCAGGGATATACCAATGTCACCGGAGACATGTGTGACATGCGTAAGCCACAGCCAAGATGGAATCAAAGATTCATCGACCTGTTCACACGTTACGGATGGCAAGATATCGGCACCAGTTACTACAGAATGATGCCGGGTACTGTATTGCCCACACATCAAGATCGGTATGTGCGATACATTGATTTATTCAACTTGGCGGGTCGTGAACACACCATAAGACGTGCCATAGTGTTTTTAGAAGCATGGAAACCAGGACACTCGAGCGAATGTGCTGGTGAGGATATAGCTCCTTGGTCTGCGGGCACAGTGATAGAGTGGCCATGGGCAACACCACACATGGCCGGCAATACAGGAACAGAACCAAGATATACAGTACAGATCACAGGTCATGTCTAGATGATCAATACAGTCAATGAATGGGACTCATTAAAACGTGTGGTGGTGGGCACAGCAGATCATGCCAATTGGCCCAGCTCAGATCCAGTATTTGCTCAAGAAAGTTTAAAAACCACGTGGCGTGAAACTGCTGTGCCAGCTGGGCCAGTTGCCCCACATATCATTGACGAAGCCAATGAAGATCTTGACATATTATGCACCACACTGGAACAACATGGTGTAGAAGTTTGGCGCCCGGCAGAGATGAATTTCCAAGAGTTTGGAGGTATGTATAACTATTGCCCCAGAGATAGATTCTTAGTATGGGGAGACACTGTGGTGGATTGTGCCATGATGTATCCTTGTAGAGACATGGAGAGAGAAGCACTGGCACATGTCACCATGTTGGCAGGCCGTGTGTTGACCATGCCCAGAGATCAGGGTTTGGTACTTGATGCAGCCAATATATGCAGACTGGGCTCAACTTGGTTATTTTTAGAATCAGCATCTGGTAATAGATCAGCATACGAATGGTTGTGTGAACAGTTTCCTGATGTTACAATAGAACTATGTAATTTTTATGCAGGTGTACATATTGACAGTACCATTGTTCCTGTACGTGAAGGCTTGGTATTGCTAAATGCATCTCGAGTGAATCGGGACAATTGTCCCCGAGTATTCCGTGATTGGGAATGTATATACATTGATGATGTTGTGGCACAGAATTTTTATCAATATCCCTACGCATCAAAATGGATAGCCATGAACATGCTGGTGGTTGATCCTGAAACAGTGATTGTGGATGCGGCACAACACAAGTTAATCGAAACATTATTAAAAAAGAATTTTACAGTGGTGCCCAGAACCTTGAGACACAGCCGTACCTTGGGTGGTGGATTTCATTGTGTTACGTTAGATCTTGCACGTGGTGTTTTATAAATATTTGCATAACAAGGATTGTTGATGCAAGATTTTATCAAGGTGGGCGACGCTAATTTATTGGCCATTCGCGACAATGTTCGCCACGCTGATATAGTTGCAAAAAAACAAGATATACTAAGTGACATTGCACAATTTCACAATTTAATTCCCACCACTGTATTGTGTGTGGGGTTCAGTAGTTTTTTATTTGTTGATTATGCCCGACCTGTTTCAGTAACTGCCATCAGCTCAGAGGCTAGAGAGTATTTGACCCGGTCCGGCATTGAGTTTATGTATATACCTGAAACTGAATTGTCAAAATATCACAAGAAATTCCAATTGGTGATAGCAGTTGATGAGTATTTTACTTACAGTGATTGTGAACAAAGTCAAAGAGAATCAATAGCAAAAATTTGTAACCTGGCCGACAGTTGCGTGATAACTACATTACGGGACTATAAAAATCAAGATTATCGAGATCGTGAATTTAGTCAGCCCGCCGTAGCAAGAACCAGTAACACCGCAACGATATTTTTAGAAAATCATTCATGGGACAGCGTAGATAGAGCTGCGTGGACCACAATGATTTATGCAATAGGGCAAAACACTAATTCGTTAAAGAGTTTTGGTGAATTTGCTCGTAGAACAATGTATTTTAAACAGTTAGCAAAATTCAGCACTGATGCTGGAGCCGGTAGCTTTTTAGTTCATAAAAATCTCATGTACAAGGGATTGACATCAAAAGGATACCAGCACGTAATTACTATTAAATTCGATTAAAAATGGAAATCAATGGCACTCAATGACAGTTTTGGAAACCTAGTAAACGACATCACTCAGCAGGTATTACAGCAGGTACAGGAACAGGTACGTGTGTCTATCGCTGACACTGTTGCTCAACGCATCGCGGAATTGGTCACCGAAGATCGCATCAACTCCATCATCACCACCGAAGTACACCAGCAAGTGGCCCGCTTTCAACCAGATTTATCAGGCCTGGATGCTCGCATAATTGACGCTGGTAATACCATCATAGAACGCATTGACGCAGATTACACAGCTCGTGTTGGCACAGTGGTTGATCAAAAAATCAGCAGAATAGACTTGGAACCCATGGTTAAAACTGCCATCACTGATGTACTCAACACTCAAGGTCAACACCTTAGTCTAGCCCCGTCCTGCATACCAGCATCTGCCATAGACTTAAATTCATTACGCATCTCCGGGGATAACATCTCTGGTGGTGTTGTGGCCAACTTTGCCAGTACCGGCATTGACGACAGAGCCACACAGTGCCAACTTACCATTATGGATGCCGGCACAGTGTTTGAAAATACCCTGTATGCCGCACAAATTGAAGTGCGAGGCAATGCTGTGATAGATGGCGATTTGATTATCAAAGGTTCCATTCCCAGGAATAGTCAAACTTATCAGAACATACTGGAAGATGTCAATTCCATATCGTCGGCCACACAGGATCGTATACTAAACTATTTACAAACACAAACTCTAGACATTGCTCAACTCACCATTGATAACCGAGTGGTAATCGAAGGCAACACTTTGACCACAGCAGTGCTCAACAGTAGGCTACAGTCAGTGGGAGTGCTGAGAGATTTACAAACAGCAGGAGAAACACTGTTGAGTGAAACCTTGTACACCACCAATCGACGTGTGGGTATCAACACCATGGATCCTTCAACAGCACTCAGTGTTTGGGATGAAGAGATCGAGTTGGGCCTGGGCAAGATCAGTTTAAACACTGCACAATTTGGTACCAGAAGAGACCATGACTTGATTTTAAGCAGCAACGGTAAAAACAACGTTACATTGAAATCCGATGGTACAACTGAAGTAACTCAATTGAAGCTGGGTAATATGCAATTCTTGACTAGACCTTCTCCGCCCACAGACAATCTGCCCAAAGGCACAGTGGTGTTCAACGAAAACCCCAGCCTGGGTGGTCCTCTAGGTTGGGTATCACTGGGTGACGCTAAATGGGCTAACTTTGGCATTATAGATTAATTCAATGTTAAAAGATTCTTTTTGTTCCAGTCCCTGGTTCCACCTGCGCCTCTCCTATGATGGCGGTTTTGAAGAATGCAGATGGTACAAAACAAAAACTCATGATGTAAACTTAGCTGACACCAGTATAATGGAATTTTACAACAGTGACAGAATGAAATCGCTACGTCAAGACTTGTTAGCTGGCAAAAAACCCTCAGGATGTGCGACTTGTTACTACGAAGATTCATTTGGTAAATTAAATGGACGCACAAGACAATTACTTAAAAGCGGAATACAAGCAAACAACTTTGCACTCACAGCTCGCAGTAGCCCACACTACGAAAGATTTGTATACAGTTATCAAAATCAAGGACACAGCAATTACTATCCCACAGACTTGCAAATTGATTTAGGCAATACCTGCAACAGTGCCTGCATAATGTGCGATCCTGTTGCCAGTAGTCAACTGCATACCGAGTATAAAAAATTACACAAACTTAATTCTGTACAATTTGCCAATCCTGTGGCATATCAGTCTTGGACTAGAAACCCTGCCACTGTGGATAGATTTGTTAAAGAACTGATTACTATACCCGATTTGAAATACATACATTTCTTAGGTGGCGAAACACTGTATGATCCAGCATTTTATACAATATGCGAACGTCTGATAGAGACTGGGTTGGCCAAAAACATTATTGTAGGAACTACTACCAATGGCACGGTATACGATGCCAGAGTAGAGCGATTAATCACGGAATTCAAAGAGTTTCATTTAGGCATAAGCATTGAAACTGTTACTCCGTTGAATGATTATATACGCTATCCCGGTAAGATTGATAATATACTTGGTAACATTGATCGATTTTTAGCATTGCGAGACAATTCTCAATTATACGTTAGCCTTAGAATAACACCAAACATTTTTACTGTTAATGAAATAGATCAAATGTTTGAATACATGATTGAAAAACGTGTCATAGCCGAAAGTTGTAATATATTATTCGAACCTGCGGTGTTGCGTATAGAATTATTACCCAACGACATTCGACAAGAAATAGTGGCCAAACTTGATCAATTAATTGCAACATATGATCTAAGAAAAACACAACAGGTCAATATACGTAGGTCTGATATTATTCCAGATGTTATTGCCAATGTAGTATTGGATTACTATCAATTTTTAACCACTTATTCTACACCCAGTGATGTAGATGCATTACGAACACAATTGGTCGGATTCTTAAAGACTTTTGAAACCAACAGACAAAACAGCATTTTAGATTATGCTCCTAGATATGAACAATTTCTCAGACATTACGGCTATTGACACTGCTGACCAATTGCTGGTACGCTTACGCATTGTCGGTCACGGCAAACCTTATAGTCATTGTAGAATTAACGCCATGGATCTGTACACTGGCGCAGGAGAAAATCTATTTGATTTCAAATTTGATCTGTTAGAGCCCGTCAGCATTGGCGTAGAAATAGTGGCACCATGTCGTGGTGCATTGGAAATTGTTGAATTTAGTGTAAATGGATTGGAAGTACTACCACGTTATTTGCATCTTGCCAGCACCCCTACCACTTGGATTGACCAACCGGGGCTGTGGTATTTTGTTATGCCCGGTCCATTTTACCCTTGGTATCATGAGATAACTGGACAAGGGTTTATTGCTTGACCAGAAATTCATATACTGCTATACTAGCGGTATGACTACATTTACTACCCCACGTTTAGGATTTGCCTGCAAATGGCTAGATGACCCCTCCGAAGTAAAAGGCATGAAGGTGAATGCCCTCAACCGAGAATTAAACGGACGTAGCACCACCATGCGTTGGTTGCGTGAACATCCTGCTGAAGCTGAACAGCGCCAGTGGGACATCATGAATCACAATACCACGGCCGCGGTTAAAATGATTGAACGGGTGGCTACATTGCCCGCTGAACGTAGAATGGTGCGACTGGGATCAGAAATGCTACAGGGTTATACCGAAGCAGACTGGATCGGCTGGTGGCAACAGGCAGATGTGCAACGACACCTTGAACGAATTTTTGCACCCATTGGTGAAACAGCCAGGCGTCTAGATGTGCGACTCAGCTTCCACCCGGGACAGTTTTGTGTGTTGGCAAGTGAAAGCGATGAAATAGTAAATAGAAGTATACAGGAGTTTGAATATCATGCAAGTATGGCGAGATGGATGGGCTACGGTTTACAATTCCAAGACTTTAAGATCAACGTACACATCTCTGGCCGGCGCGGCCCCGCCGGCATTAAATCAACATTACAAAGACTCACACCCGAAGCAAGAAACTGCATCACAATCGAAAACGACGAAAACACCTGGGGAATCGATTCAAGCCTTGAGCTTGCCAACGATTGTGCCCTTGTGCTTGATGTACACCATCACTGGCTCCATAGTGGAAGTTACATTCAAGCCACCGACGATAGAATTGCTCGTATAATTGATTCGTGGCGTGGGGTTCGTCCTGTGGTACACTACAGTCAAAGCAGAGAAGATTACTTGGTGGGGCATGATCCCGCAGTCTTGCCTGAGTTCGATACCTTACTGACATCGGGGTATAAAAAACAAAAACTACGTGCCCATTCAGACTTTATGTGGAATCAAGCCGCAAATCAATATGCACTGTCTCATTGGCAGTGGGCCGACATCATGTGCGAGTGTAAGTCTAAGAATTTAGGTTCCGGCCAACTGTACGATCAATCTCAACAAATGTTCTTGCAAATGGCTCAGCAAATTGTTGATACCAATCTCGAGACATCATCAAGTTAAAATTGTGGTCCAAGCGAGATTGTATTTTTGCTAAGATTTCTGCCTGAGGCTGTTGGCACAACCATTCAAGTTGTTGCATTGCGGCTGTGTGTCGCTCAGTGGTTAATTCCATATCATCATAACTTTCATCAATGATGCCGTCAAAGGTTTGGAATCCCAGATCTCTCAATCTGGCCAAAGCTGATCGATTGCCCAGCATGACGAACAGGCGTCGAGCTATAATGGGCTTGACAGTTTTTTCTGTGTAAAATACAAAGTGATTGTCAAAATTAGTTTCGCATACCAGGCTGTAGGCAGTTTGATTGTATATATCAATGGGAATAATTTGACTTAGGCTGATCCTATGCCCGTAGTACTCAACTCGTTCCACTGTCCATTGTACACCTGCATGACCGGCCAGGCCCTTGGATTCCCACTGCCATCGTGCGGGGTCACGGCCGTTGAACTGATCCGAAACATCATTGAGATACGTTACCACACCTTGATCCATCATGTCATGATCAATTAAATATTGATAGGCAATATCTCTATGTGGTTTTTTGCGTCCCAGCAAGGCATCAAACTGCAACGGTTTGGAGCAATTAAAATTTAAAGAGTACAGTGTACTGGGTCTGACATTTTTGTAAAAGTGTACAGTGGATATAAACCAATCTAAAAATGGATATGTTCTACTGTGTTGCAGGGGACGATCCAACATTCCACAAATGAACCAGCTGATCTTGGATCTATCGTAACGGTGAATAAAATCCACAGTTCTAGGATGTAGCTCGGCGCCCAAGATTAAGATTTGATCCACGTGATCATATATTTGATCTATTTGTTGTTCCACAGTGCTGTCGTATGGATAAGGTATTTGAAAACAGGCCATGCGTGGCCCGGGTTGGGATAAAAAAATATCAATGTTGTGACAGTAATTCCAAGTGCCAGCCGCAATGCCTACACAACGATTGAGATGATAATGAAACACCTGAGCCGAGGACTCAGGTGTGTAGATGCTAACGTTCATTTAACTGAAAATTATTTTGCTGTGGTCTTTTTTGCTTTGGTTGCTGCACGTTTAGCAGTGACATTTTTAGCCGGAGCTTTTTTAACTGCTGGCTTGGATGTGGCTTTTTGTACTGCTGGCTTTTTTGCTTTTGCTGGCTTTGCTACTTCGGCAACTTCTTCAACCTTGACTTCTACAGGTGTTGTTTCCTTGGCCATTGGAAAAGGTGCCGGTTCAACAGCTACCGGTGGTGTTTCCTCCAATGTTGCTTCTGCAGTTTTAACAGCAGGTTTACGGTTGTAATACCAGGCTACAAATCCAACAACTACTGCTAGTGCAATGATGATTTCCATTTTGATATCTCCTATTCGAATAGATAATATTATTTAGCGGGGAACATATGGTTAAAAAATAAATTAAAAATGTGCGTTCGCACATAAATATATGTTACAATAGTAATTAAACAATCAAGGAGAAAACTATGTTTAGCATCGATACAGTGGTTAACACAGCAGTAAAAAATACCAAGCAATTTTTATCATACGTTGAGCACGATAAACTTCGTGCAGATTTAGAAGCAGTGGTAGACGCACAGGCCGAATTCACCAAGACATTTTACAACACTGGTAAACAGGTTGCAGATGCCGCAGTGGAAGGCGTTAAAACCGACTTGGCACAGTGGGATTTTGCCAAGATGTTTGCACCAAAAAAATCCAAATAAACTGTTGTAAATCAGCAACACCCAAAAAAAACCCCGTTCGCGGGGTTTTTGCATTTTGGTTGACCCATAATTCCCCATTTGCTATAATATTAGTATAGTAATTAATTAGGAGCTGAAATGACTGAATTTGAAAAGAACTGTTATGGTATTGATGCATCACAAATCCGTGAAGAATACATGAACGGTATCACTGCTAGACTCAGCGGTTTAGATATGGTAGTGATGTCGGTTTTAAGCGATGCACAAGAAATGTTGGCGGGTGGTGCCAGTAAAGATGCTGTACGCAAACAGATCAACATTGCCAAGTTCATACTTTGCGAAATTATGGACGCCAAACAAACAGCCTAAGGACACAGCATGAACCCAATCATCAAGCAGTTTATCCTAGAGAATTTACCAGAATTGCTAGAGTCGGGTATTGCAGAAAGCAAAATTGAATCACTGGTGAGTTCGGTTTTATCCAACTCAACTCAGTTGGGCTATGCGTTGAACAAATTTAACTTGGCAGGAACAGGTGTTAAACTTGATGCCAAATTTATTAAACAATGTCAGGCCAAAGGTGCTGATCATAGGCCAGAAAAGAACAAGGGCACAAAATGAACCTGGCAATGGAAAATGGTTGACTCAAAATGACATTTTGGTTATAATAGTAGTATAGTTAAACTTCGGGAGCAAATATGTATAGATATGATGTTAAAGAATTTGATACAAGACACGGTGGACCTTGGGACCGTGGTTCAGCAGACAGTTACTACGGACGTGGCATTGACCCTCATTATTACACCGCAGGTACTGGTGTTAGCGATAGGATAGAAGCAGCCGATATGACAGCAGAAGAAATCTATGCATATACTTCTGGTTATTACTGGAATGAAAAACACGGTGCCAAGAAAGCGTGGGGTTAATATGTCAAACGAATTAATGTTACAAATAATATTGGGTGTTGTATTAGCCATTCTCTTTTTGAAACGATAAGGAAATAATATGTCAGAATACTCCTTACCCAAACCAGTAGCAGTTACAGTCATAGGTGAACTCAAGATCAGTACAGTACATCTTGGCAGTTTCCACACAGGATTGCCCTACGAAACCGGTGTGTTTAGGACAGAATCCGGCGAAGGAGAAATCCTAGGACGGTGGGCCACAGTGGAAGAAGCACTGAAAAAGCATGTATGGCTGGTGCAACACGAAATTAACCATTTCCTTGCCCAGGCCCAATTTATAAATGATAATCCCGTTAACTAACCTACTAGAATTGTAATATGACTCCTATCACAATTGTGCATCATGATCTCAAAGACTACAGATATTTAGAACAAGAATTAGACACTCTGGGACATAGACTAGATTTGGCCAGATCCGCTAGAAGCCGAGCCAAGACTGTTTGGAGTCAAACATTTTGGGACACAGTGCTAGAGCAGTTGACGACTCAATGGCAACGACTGCCTGTACTACATGAAATTGATGCTGTTAGAACCAATGCACCCAGATGGAGTGTGCGATACAATTTTTATGAACTGCCGGACACCATGGAAAGTACAGGGTCGGCTGAACGAGCGATAGGCGGTATGTTGCGTAGGCCGGATCTAGATGCCAGTTGGCAAAGACATCTTGCTCGTAGGTTAGAACGAGCACCACAATAATTTTTTTAATGTAGTTGAACCAAAGGAGCGGTAAAATGAGTAGAGCGGAACGCATGGCCAATGAAGCAGTATTTCAGTTGCAGTTCAACACAAGAGATGCGGTGCGATATGTGCAACGTAATGCAGGAGTAGATGAGCCCACAGCTCGTCAGGTGATCCGTCAAACTGTGACATTTCATAAGCAGTCATGATCTGCGGAATACTCGCTATGTTAATGAGTCCGTTGATTTGCCAATTGCCGGAATTTTTGCCTACACCCAGGCCTGCATATGAAGAAACATTTGGAACTATATATGGACCCAACCCGGACTGTGCCAACCGAATCATGCACATGAGATATCTTACAGAACTTAAAAAACACCCTGTTCAACCCGGTGATGATCTTGAATTGTATGATCGCACCATTGACCAGTACATACAAAGATTAAGGTACTATTGCCAATGAAACTACTTGTGATCCTATCCTCCACAGTGTTGCTCACGGCCTGTGGATTAACCAGTCCCAAAAGCACCACAATGGATTTTAATGACTTAAACTACATGAGCACCGGATGCAGACAAGAGGCTACGATCCGCCAACAGTTGGCCAATGTTCCTTTTTGGGATAGGCCAAAACGTGCTATATTACACAACGATTTATTGATGTTGCGTGGCAGTTGTGACCCCAAGCGAGACATCAAGCCTGCAGATTGTGTAGTGGTGCAGGAAAACTTCAATGGCACTGCCAGCCAAGCACGAGTTTGCAATGATGGAACAAGACCCGGTCAGTATATCAATCGTTGGGAATTAGAATTTGACAAACAACGATAATTGTGTTACACTGTTTTTAACTTTAACCAAACCGAAAGGTATAGTATGAAAAAATTAGTATTAGCAACCAGTATAGCCTTATTGTTGTCGGCATGCAGTTCTGTAGATCCATATCAACAACGTGCCAACCAAGAGCGTGAGCGCCAGGCTCAAACAGTCAAAACCACTATTCGACAGGCACCCAGCTGGTTCACTAAACGTCCCAAAAACAACGCAGATGTGGTGTATGGCGTGGGATTTGCCACCAGCAACAACATGATGATGGCCATGAGCATTGCAGAAAACGAAGCCTACAGTCAACTATGCATGGGAGCCGGTGCCCAGACTGAAAGTCAGTTCAAAAACTACACCATTGATCGCAACGGTGATTCCAACAGTCAAAGCACCAAGGCCACGAGAACTCGTTGCCCCAGTTTGGATATAACCGGTGCAGAAGTGGTAGAATCTGAAACTATACCCAACGGTGCAAGATTTAACCAATATGTACTGGTAGCACTGCCCTTGGGTGATGCCAACAACCGTGCCAGAGCCCGTGATCAGATTCGAATGGTTCGAGAAACTGCTGCTAGATTTGATGCAGAATTCCAAGAAATGGATAAAAACAAGCAGTAATTGTGCCGCTTGTGCTGTAATTTGCCTTTAATAAAGTGTAGAATAAATACTTTGTTAGGGGCATTTCTATGGCAAGACCCAATCCCATACGACGTATAATGGAACAACCACTTCCTGGTATCACCTACCAACGGCGTAAAAGTTTTCGTCCCACAGATGAAGACGTGTTGTATGCCTATAGAATACTCAACAGATACTGCTTTGACAATCAATTGACTAGACCCGAGATAATACAACACAGAGTTAAAAAAATCTGGGGCTGTTGCGAGTGGCTGGACCAACAGCCGTCGGGTAGTTATTGCAAGATAGAAATCAGTGACAAATGGTTTTGCCAGCAGTGGTTCATGAATACTCTGGCACACGAAATGGTGCACCAATATCAGTGGGACGTATATCGATGGGAACATTTAGACTCGCATGGTAGAGAGATGTATCAACTGTCAGGCGGACATGGACCCAGCTTTTTTGCCTGGCGTGAGCAGTTTGCACACTACGGTCTCACTCTGAAAACCAGCTTTGGACAAAAACGTTGGTTTCGACATCAAGACTTTTCCAAATGTTAAACGTGTAATATATCTCATGGTTTCTACTGAGATAAATACAACTACCAACAAAGGAAAAGCAATGACACAATTATTGAAATGGTTAGATCGCTTGTTAAGCACGGGCCAATCTAAATCAGCATTAGAAACATTTATAATCAGCAAAAACCCCAACTCAACCGCCGACATTGAACGTTGGACACGTGAATACGAAAATCGTTCAGGAGGATTAAAATTATGAAATTTTTAACTATTTTATTCTCTGCTATTAGAGAAGCTCGCCGTGCAAGAGTCGACTATGAACTTACAAAAAAATATCGTGTCAAATAACTGGTGGCCTGTCACTGATGAAGAGTGGCAACGTCTAAACTATCCGGGCCAATTCCGACGGTAATATCAATCCTCAGTTGTGTGCAATCAACTAAATACTAATATATTTAGGAACGATTGCAATGAGATTATATGAATTTGTTACTGAATCCACCACACTGGGTGGATTTCCAGTTCGGGTAGTGCATGTTGACAACGAAGTTGATGAAGCCATAGGGCTTGATGCTCCACACAAGGTGATACCACGCAGTGAGCTACAAGGCTACGCTGACAGAATTAAAACAGGTACTAAAACCAAACAAGACAAATTCAAACCCACTATTCATGCCAGCAACATCAAGGCTATTACCAAAGACGAAGCTGGTACTGAATGGGACTTGGATGATCTAGCACAACAGATCACACGTAGGCCCAAAGCCATCCTGGGCACCAATTACAAAATGAAAAAATCCGCCACCGAAGGCGAGATTGTTTATGATCTCACACTACCGGCACTAAGCGGTATTGTAGTGAACGAGGAGACTGGAGACTTTGTAGAAATCAACACCTGTCCCGGAGCCGGTGCTTGTCAGCTGTTCTGCTATGCTCGCAAGGGCGGGTACACCATGTTCCCAGCTTCCAGCATGAGTGCAGCACAGGCCTTGAACTTCCTAGTGAACGACGCCAAGGGCTATACTGACATGCTCAACGGTGAAATCAAAACAATCAAAGCCAAAACTGACCGGCTTGGCATACAACTAGTAATACGTTGGCATGATGCCGGCGACTTCTTCAGTAAAAAATATTTGGAATTGGCCTACGGTGTAGCACGAAGCAATCCTGAAGTCAAGTTCTATGCCTATACTAAAATTGCTTCGGTGGCCACTGGAGATAAACCCAACAATTTCATCATCAACTTCTCAGGCGGAGCCAAACGCGGTGAAGAAAAACGTGTGGAGTTTCACAAGGCCGCCGGCAATACAGTAAAGAACGCACCTACAATTAGTAGAGACTTGTTTAGAGATTTAATTGTTGTTGACCCCAAGGGCAAGGCTATTAAAGATGCTGAAGGTCGTACACAGTTTAAACCCGGTGGTTGGGCGACATTAAAACAACGCTTGGCCACCACCTATCATGTTGATGCTGACACCATTATCAGTTACGATCAAATGCTACAGATCCCGCCCGGAGATACACCTCGGTGGAACGTGGTGATATATCCGTCAGGCCACGGTGACAGAGCTGCAAATCGCCGAGATGTCGTCAATAGTTTTTTAATGTTTCACTAAGGACCGTCAATGAAAAAGTTTTTATTAGCACTTGTTTTACTAGTTGCAACAGGACTGGCGCAAGCACAGATCAATGCCCAATGCCCGCAGTTCACTGTGAACGGAACTCCGCAATATCGAGCACAGCCCGGAGATCAAGAAATTTGCCACATGAACTATGCTGTGATCCATCGTTGTAGTGTCAAGGCCCCCATAGCAGTGTTTGAGCATTTAACCATAGCCGCAATGACCGGTCCAGCAAAACGTCGAGATAACTTCCACCCCGATGCCGCAGTGACTCCGGAATGCAGTGCCAGCCTGGCCGACTATGCTGTGGTTGGCAAGACACATGATAGAGGACACATGGCGCCGGCTGGTAACAACACACAAAACGATGCCATCATGTCAGAGAGTTTTAACTTATCAAACATGGTGGCTCAAAATGCAAACAACAACAGAGGTGGATGGCGCTTGCTGGAAACAGCTGAACGCCAATGGGCCATGACTCCGGGCACAGATTTCTACATCATCTCCGGTGGTGTATTTGATCAAGATCATCCTACGGTGGGCAATGGCTTAGGAATTCCCACACGTTTGTATAAGATCATCATTGAAAAGAACAGCGGCCAGGTACAAGCATACCTGATGCCAAATGCACCGATTGTTCCAGCAACCAGTTGGCCCAATTATCAAGTACCTGTGTCTGCAGTGGAACAAGCCACTGGCATGCGATTTAATTTAGGTCAATAATGCGAGCTCGAGATTTCGTCAAACGCAACATAGCCTATCATCAACAGTTGAACCCAGTGGCCTGGCGTGGCAATGATCTAAGACCCGAAGTGCGTGAACACCTGTTGAAGATTGCAGAAATATTTGAACATTATTTAGAAATACCCAACTTTGAAGTGCAGGACATAGTGTTGACCGGCAGTATGGCCAACTACAACTATACACAATATTCGGACTTTGACCTGCATGTGGTCACCAACTATAATGACTTGCAATGTGACGATGTTGCAGAAGCATTATACCGTGCCAAAAAAGATATCTGGAACAATCAACACGACATCTCCATACGTGGACATGAAGTGGAATTGTACATAGAAGATACAGCCACCCCACCGGTGTCGGGCGGAGTATACAGTTTACTCAACGATGCTTGGATCAAAGAACCTGAATACAATCCACCTACAATCAACAACACAGCAGTGAATGCCAAAGTGACCGATCTCATCAAACAAATCACAGTGGCCATTGCCACAGCAGATGATCCTGCGGATTTAAAACGTATTAGAGATCGACTTCGCATCATGCGTAGATCGGGCCTGGACCGTGAAGGAGAATTTGGTGTTGAGAATCTAGCATTTAAAATACTACGCAATCAAGGTTATTTAGATCAGCTCAACCAAGCCTATTTAAATCAACAGGATTCAGCATTGAGCCTGAAGGAATCTAAACAAGACTACATGAGGGGTCACTGCCATGTGATGGCTCTGGCATTGAAAAGAATACACCCAGACTGGCAACTACGTGCCCACATAGGTTGGGATGAAGATGCCGAAGACGATGACGACTATAGAGTTGACCATGTGTATGCAGTGGCTCCCGATGGTGCCGCTTACGATTGTCGAGGAAGATTTGATTCAGAACAACAACTAGTGGGCCCCAATGAGGTTGGTGTGGAAGATACACAATTTGTTGACATGGACTGGGCTGAAATCAAACGACTGATATGGCGTGGTGAACTCAAGCCCTTTGACATGCAGGACGTGGAACGGGCTACTGCGGTGGCCAAACAGATGCAGTTGAACGAACAAGCAGTTGCCCCGGTCACAGTGTATCACGGCAACCAAGGTGGCATACATAGAGAATTAATCACACCCATGTGGTGGACCGAAGATCGAGACACTGCTGAGTACTATGCCACACAAGGTGGTGCTGATGGTTATGTATACAGTGCCACATTGACATGTAAAAATCCCTATGTGATTGTCAAGGGCAAAGATGAGCCAAACGATATGTTGCAAAAATATGCAAGTCTGATCGAACAAGGCTACGACAGCATCCATGATCCCAGACTGGGAGATTGGATTCCATTCCATGCTAGAGACATACATGTCACAGGTAGAGAAGATGTTGATGGAGATGAGGAAATAACAGAATCCACCATGGATTGGAAGGAAATTGAAGAGTTCATTGGCGAGCTTACTCCCGATGACGTTGGAGTTGAAGAATTTGGTGAATATCGTGTGCATTTTGAAGGATTTACAGATGACTGTCAAACCAGCAGTGATTACCAAGAAGATCCAGAAAAAGTTTTCCAACAGGTGTTTGCCGATTTTGTTGCTAGAGAAAACGGTGGTCAGCCTATCAAACAAGGCATAACAGGCAGTGATGACTATCCCATATTGTATTCGATATTTCGTATATCACAAAGCAATACAGTCAACGAAGTTGTTATTGACAACAACAGTGGCGCCGGTGTTGTACCACACAACATGGAGGTGGACTATTTTGGCCTGCGTGTCAAAATGCGACCCAGTGTGTTCTTGAAGTTAGCAGCTCCCTTGAATGATTTCCATCGATCCACCATCATGCGATACATTGCCGACGGTGGAGCCATTGCTTCGCCATTTTTAACAGTGGACATTCCCGATGCATGGAGTCAGGGCGATTTCTCAGAACCTGCACAGGTGAGTCAGCATGAAGGAAGAAATAGAATGACAGCGGTGTTGCAGTTGGAAGGCGATGATGCTGTTGAAGTACACATATTCCCAAGATACTATAGAAATCGAGACATGACAGACAAGTTCATTGAAAACTTGAACCGTCACTTACGTGTGGAAGACAGTGCCCGTGTGCTGTCCGGACCCTTGTTTACAATGTAAATTTTGGTTGACCCATAATTCCCCAACTGCTATAATAGCAGTATGAAATCAAACATTGCAACAACTATCAAATGGACTGCCACAGCAGTTACCTTAACAGGTGCTGTGTTGGCCAGTCTAAACATTTATCCTGCCTCGGCCCTTGTGCTGAATTTGGGCAGTTTTTTATTCTTGATCTGGAGCATTTTAATACGTGATAGAGCAATGATCACAGTAAATGCTGGATTATTGATGATTTACACCGTGGGATTACTGATAAAACTGTTGTAAATACGCAACAATTTTTGGTTGACCCAGAATTCACTATAGTTTATACTAGTTGTATTGTTAATAAAAAGGAATTGAAATGATAGCAAAAAGAGTTGTATTAGATTTAACCCCGCGTCAAGCGGAATTGGTTTTAGAGGCCTTGCGTGAAGATTTAGCCAACCAAGCATTGGTCAGCAAACGTAGAGAAGAATCTGACTATCAACGTATTCGTGCCATGATTTCCAACATCAAGGAGCAGTTATAATATGAAAACACCACAAACATCAGCATTATCGGGCATGACTCCACTAGGCGTCAACCCTGTTCCGGACTATGCCATGTTTTCGCATCGTGGCAATCAATTGGTACATGGTGTGGTGCAGGCGGCAGAAAAACAAGCCTGGGATTGGAACACTGTGCAACGTCATTTAATTCTTTTGGCTCAAGCTCATCCTAAAACAGCCAACGAAGCCACAGACACAGCAGTACGTGAAGCAGTTTATTCAGCATTAAATTTTAATGAATCTTTTTATTCTTAAGGAGCAGATATGACAACAGTATCAGACATTAGATCGGCATTACTCAGCGGACAATTTGAAAACGCTGACCTGGATGTGATAGTTGAAGCACTGAAATATGCACGGACTCAACTCACTCGTAGAAATGTTCGTGCATTCATGAGGGGCGACTTGGTAAAATTTACCAGCAACCGAGACGGCAGAACTTATCAAGGCACTGTGGAAAAAGTTGCAGTGAAATACATCAACGTTCGCACACCAATGGGCGTGTACCGTGTACCTGGCAACATGTTGGAGGCAGTATGATTGAAATGTACAACAAGATAGAGGCTGTCAAGGAGCAACTCCACACACTTCGGTTGGAACTGGCCAGACAGTATCCCCAGCACTATAACACAGCGTTGAGGCATACTCTCGGCAAAGCATCTGGGGAGTTAAACATTGCAATGTCAATAGTGCAACACGACATAGACCAGGAGTGTGCATAATGTTTGATCAAAGAATATGGGATCTCAAGACTCAGGCCTGTGCCTGGGCTCAAGAAAAATTGGAGGAACTGGAATCAGCTGGCCAACCTTATCATGGTTCAGTCAATCATTGGGCCGACATTCGATTTGCTGAATTAATATTACAGGAGTCAGTGCAATGAGTGAAATTTTAGTATACGGATTTGGATTTGTAATAGCGGCCTTGGTGCTGATACTTGTGGTGGCCATGGGAAGGATTGAAGAATGAGTACAAGAAGTTCGATTGCCATTCGACATGGCACAGTGATCAAGGCAGTGTACTGTCATTGGGATGGATACATAGGTTATGTGGGGCGACTGTTGGACCGTCACTACCAAGCCAGTCCCAAGGTGAACAAGTTGATCAGCATGGGCGATGTCTCAAGTTTAGGTGTGGCAATAGGTGAGCAACATGACTTCACCTTTAAGCCAGGTAATGATAGTGATGGTTTTAGTACTGAGTGTACCTTTTATAATAGAGATGGTGATGAAGCAAACACATTCTGCACTCACCCCAACGAACAGGACTGGATCTCTAAATTCAGCGGTTGCGAGTACTTTTACCTGTATGATGCAGGTATTTGGTATGTGAGTCAAGGTGGGGATTTTACACCGTTACATGAAGCAATAGAACAAGAACTTTTAATGAAGTTGCATACAGAGGAGGCATGGTGAGTAAATTTATACTAGGTGTAGTGGTGGGCATTGTGGTCTGCACAGTGGGGTTTTCTGGCATTGCTAGAATGTTTGACAACGGTGTCAACAAAGTACAGGCAGTGGCCAAGGAGGCATCGAAATGACATTTGCATACAATTACGAAGATCCCGAATACCAGCGTGAAGCGGATGAAGAAGATTTGCCGGAACTGGAACCAGAAGTAGAAATAGTTACAGTAGAATCACAAGATGACCGTCCGTTGTATATTTGGTTAAGATAATTTCGGACAAACCAAATTCCAATTCGAGTTGACCAATAATTCAAAATCAACTACAATTAGAATATACCAAGTGTGTTGGTATTGTATTTTCAACTTTTAAATAGGAGTAGTAAAAAATGGACAAACAGTTCAAAGTAGGTGGTGTTAGCAAGACTCAAGGTCAGTACAAAGTTCGTTTTGCGAATGACATGACTCGTGTTAAAATCTTGGCAAAAACTGATAGCGATATCAATCTTATGGATTTGCCTTCAGCAATGACCAAAGGCGAGTTGGTAACTTTCTTAAAAGGTACTGAGTTGTATGCCAATGCAGATTATCGTGCCGCGATTGATGCCGCTGATGAAAAGTACAACGGTTCAGCAGTGGTCAAGTCAACCAAGACCAAAATTGCCAAGCCAAGTTTAGAAGCCATTAAGGCTCGTGCTATTGCACAGGAAGTAATGGGCGAATAAGCCGGTATCAGCGAAAGGGAGATGCCTTCCGGTAGAGGCGAAGAAATTCGCTCGCTTGAAACAACGTCTACAAAACTTGCATGTCGACCCCGGTGAGACTCGAACCCCCCGGGATCCTATCTAGTATAGGTAAGTGTAGGAGAGGAAACTACGGGTATCGTTGACAGACGTGTTGACTAGGCGGGCTGAGTGGACCATCACACAGTCCTGACATAACCGTGTCAATGGTTAAGGACTTCTTAGCGGAAGACTCCGAAATACGACACTCCTGCATTTATCTATACTAAATAGTTATACTATGCCACACAAAGAAGAAGTTGTGATACTTCAGAAGTTTGAACAGAACAAGCAGAAAAAAGAACAGCAACATCAAGAAGCTGTTAAACGAGAATTGGCAAGATCAAATCCACCCATTGACAACAATGTCATACGTGGTTATAATTAAAAGAATTGTTGTAATTCCTTCAAAGTGAAGGACTTCTGGACGCGGGTTCGACTCCCGCCTGGTCCACCAAAAGAAAATTCAGCAGGATGCATACTGCGGCCAACCAGTAATGGAGCCAACCGTGAAAGGATCTGAGTTTTCTTCTGATGGGCCAGCCATGGTTTCGACAGGGGTAGGTAATGGAGACGGCAACACAGTAGGCGATGACTGTAAATCAAGCAAATCGATAAATGCAAACGCATCTAATGATGAGGTTTACGCCCTAGCGGCATGATCTCTGGGGTAGTTATACCTTATTACCAAAAATAGCAGAACCCGCTTCGGCGGGTTTTTTGTTACCCTCACAGTGCAAACTAAATACATTTACATACTCTTTCTTGTCATGCTCAAAAATATCAAACTTCTAGAAAAATTAAACCTTCCCATAGAATCTTTACAAGACAACAGCGACTTTCAAAAAAATCTTAAGATTTTAGCTCCGTTTTTTGATTTTGATTTTGCAACAGCAACTAATGCGGAAAAGAAAATTTTCTACTACAATTTAATGTATGTTGCCCAACGCGATTTATCCATGGCACACTGTGTTCAACACAATCATAAATCCAGATTAGCTGTCAGCCTTGTACCCGACCGAGCCGGCGATCGTCTGTTGAAATCTTGTGCATATCATGAAACGATTTGTTGCTATTCAAGTAGTCGTGCCGCAGATACTATACGTTACGATACAGACACAAACATGTTACTTCCTGGAACAAAATGTTGGGTAAGTAATTTAAAATCCGCTGACATTTGTGTGATAGAAGTACCAAAAACAGGTGCTCCGCAAGTCAGTTATGCACATAAACACAGTCAACACAATGCAGAAGTTTCAATATATGTTGTTTATTTAAATTTAAATAAAATCAAACATTCGAGAACCGATGGAACAGAAAGTCCAACTGCTGTGGGAATGAAAGGAGCAGCGCCAGGAATTTTAACCCTACATGAACCACTGCCAGTGGGTACAGATGATTGCTATATATTAAAAACAAATCCACGCTCGGATCCCACATATCCGTGGGGAAACTTTGTAAGACAATGTTGGGTCACTGTGCATTTGGGCGTCATCATTGGTCTCTATGACGAATTATCAAAATGTCCCGAGGTTCAAGATCCTGTGTTGGTGTATAAATTAAAGTCTATATTATTAGAAATATCTGCCTTAAAAATAATGTGGGAATCAGGGTTAGATCAACTTTCCTCCGACAATGTCAAAGAACACAATGATATTAATCCAGTCATGCCAACCACCAGTGTGTATCAAATACAAGATAGTGGTTATGCGTTGAGTAAAAAAGTACTATTGGATCTAATACGTTTTACTTTAGAAATAGGGTTGAATCAATTTGTAGACGATACTACGCCGCAATGGCTTCGAGTTCGAGATGCAATAACCTACTCCACTCACATGCTTAGTTTTTACAGATGTAATAAAAAATACGATACCGGTAATTACAATCTTTTTAATCGTTAAATATTCAATGATCGCATCAACACCATCCGAAATTTATTACATCTGTAATAATAAAATATTTTATAACATATATCTTGCACAGTACGAATCAATGACGTCTGGCAACACAGTGGAGTTGTATTGTCATGACCGAGAGTACGATGCCTTGGATTGGACTCAAGAGCCTGAACCGACATTTGACGACATAATGTCAGCTCATGCTGTCAACCTAAGAAACAAGTACGAGCGATTGATATTTATGTGGTCCGGTGGCACGGATAGCCATACAATTTATAATATATTCAAACGCAACAGAATACATGTAGACGAATTCATTGTTAAACACACCAATCAAATTTCTGGTGGCGATCCTTATCCAGACAGTCATGTGGATTGGTTGATGAAGCATCACTGGGATCCAACCAGTAAAATTACAACCTGGGGCGAATACGATCTAGAATTGCGTAGTCATGTTGTTAAAGATGAGGATTGGATTTTTCAAAACAAAGGCGACTTGTTACGCTTAGGACAGTCCAGTGTTTCTGATTTAACAGTAGAGCATTGCGAGCGTAATCACAGCGGGCATCGCTGGGGACTGGTGGTGGGATTAGAAAAACCAAATGTAGTATTCAACAATGGTTGCTACTATGCAAGCCAAGTTGACAAATTTATTCGCACTGCAATGGGACATAACAATATTGAATGTTTTTACTTGGATCCCATGGTGAATCTGAAACAAAGTCACTTGGCCAAACAAGCACTAAAATTATTGCAAAGTCGCAACCATGTCAGAGAAAGAGGTACGCATTCTCAAGTCAGAGATAGTCCACAAGAATACACTGCATGGGCAAGAGCAGTGGGGCGTCATCCTGAATTGACATTTGGTGCCAGTTGGGTTCAAAAGAGATTACTGAGTCCCATGTGGAACGCTAAAATTACACCAGGTGCAGATATAAATGAATATGATGCCGACGGAGAACCCATGTTGATTGCACAACTTAAATTGGGCAATTCAGTTGCCAGAAACTATGTCAAAGGATTGTATAATATACGAGCAGATGAAAAGTTTTTTAATTTTCTAAATAGCAACGCACTCAAAGAACAAAATACTTTATTAAAGTTAAAAGAAATTTATTCAAAACAATACTACCTAGGAGATTAACATGTTTAAAAGAATTATCATCGCCATAGCATTATTGACATCACTGTCAGCTGTGGCTGAGTTTGACCCAACCAAGCGACCCATTGAGATTGTGGTGGCATACCCGCCGGGTGGTAACAGTGATCGTGTTGCTCGTATCGTCGAGGAAATGTTTGCCAACAACGGATGGCGAGCTGTGGTTGTAAATCGACCCGGGGCAGACACTGTCATAGCCGCAAACTTTGTGGCACGGGCCAAGCCTGATGGACATACCTTGTTCATGGGCGGCACTGGATTCTTGGACAGCAACATAGCATTCAAGACTCGATCAGACGGCATTGAATATACAGAATCTAGTTTTGATCCTGTAGTACCCTTGGGCATCAGTACCATGGTGTTGGCTGTTCCAGCCAACAGTGCTGTCAACACCTATGCAGAACTAAAAGATTATGTGCGTAAAAATCCTCAACGGTTCAATGTGGCCTACTGGAATAAAAACACTGCAAATCTCTTTACACTGTGGGCCAAGTTGGAAAAATTACCTATGCCACAGATTATCAATTACAAAGGTGGTGCACCACAACTGACAGACCTAATAGGCGGCAATGTAGACTTTGCCTTTGATGTGTTGAGCACCATGCGTCCGGCTTGGATGTCGGGTAAAATTAAAATCATTGCGGCGCTGACACCTGAAGGTTCTAGACTGGTGCATGAATTGAATCCTGCCGTAACTGTACCAGTGTTGTCCAATTTACATCCAGAACTGGGCTTAAACATTTGGTATGGCGTGTATGCACCTGCAGATACACCTCTTTCGGCCAGAGCACGTATCAACAATTTAATAAATCAAGAACTTAAAAATCCAGTGTATGCTGAAAGATTAAAAGCAATTGGTATTATAAACCCGGGCGGTACGTTTGAGCAGTTGGCAAACACCCAATCCCAGACCTTAAAATTGCTTAAAAACGTGAGCAAAAACATAGAATAAGCCATGTGTTGCAGAAAAACAACAGCCGAGAGCCCCTGTTTACAAGGGGCTTTTTTTTGGACATTTTGGTTGCACCAGAAATCCAAAACCCGTATAATATATGTATAGTTAATAAAAAGGAGTTAGAAATGGTAGAAGCAAAATACAATGTAGGCGATGATGTAAGTTACGGTATCAACGGTGATAGATACTATGATGGTAAAATCACACGTATTACTCCGCGTTTTATTTTCACTGATACTGGTAAAAAGTACACTAAAAAACAGTCGTACGATGGTAGAACAATCTACACTGAAACTGGTTGCAGATATGTTTACTTAATTCCGGGAGTGCATAACCACTTGGATCCACACTTTTAATTTGGTTGACCCATAATGGGTCATTTGTTATAATATTAGTATAGTTAAATTTTAAGGAGCTGAACATGCGTAAAAAAACAATCATAGAAGGTTTTAAAAACAGCCAAAGATTCCGTGTGATTTTTGGTCAAGGTGGCAGTGAATATGACATTGGGTTTTACTTGACTGTTCGGCAAATGGCAGAAGATTTTGCCACAACAAATGCCAGAGTTGCTGTTTGGGATGTCATGGAGCAGTTGGCTCGCAAACGCAGTTTCGCTCAGCACTTGGGTGCCGATGTGCCCACAGGCCTGGGCATGACAGTGCGTGGATTCCAAGTACAAGTGACTCTAGCGTAATTTTGGTTGACCCAAAATTCCAAATATTGTATAATAGTAGTATAGTTAAACAAAAGGAGCTGTAAATGATAAAAGAAATTGTTCAAAATGCACAACAAGCCGCAGTACAAGCCGAAAACGATTTTCTTGCTAAACATGGTGAGCCTGCATACTGTGGTTTTGGTTGGGTTGAAGTTTATGTGGATCGAGTCAACTCCAAGCAAGCCCGAGAATTGATTGCCGCGGGTTTTAAGAAAAGTTACAAACCCAAATGTCTAAGCCTGTGGACAGCAGGTGCATATCATGGACAGAGCATGGACGTCAAAGAAGCTGGTGCCGATGCATTTGCTCGAGTATTACAGCAGGCCGGCTTACGTGCTTATGCTTGTTCCCGAGCTGATTAAACCAGGCTGTAATGGGGAGATGCCTTCCTTGGAGAGCCTTGATACTCCAGAAACCCGCATGTCGCTTTTGCTGGTTTTAGACTTGAAATAAAAACCAGCACTTATTTTTTAACAAGGATAGATGTGAAATTTTATAGAGAAACCACTGCCTGGGACACAGACTACACAGTGCCCAATCACATATACCTGTTGAACACGTCTCGGGACAAGATGTATGGCTACTTGCCAGCAGGCACCAGTGAGCCAGTGGTGATAAAGAAACCATACCAATTCAGTAGTCGTGGTCGTACATTTGAGGAAGTTCCGGAGCTGGGCGAAATTGATTTGAATGAGATCAAATCCACCCAGCAGTGGACAGTGGCAGGATCAAATGGCGGTCAATATATTGTACAGCGTGTGGACGGTGTGTTAGCATGTACATGTCCCGGCTACACATTTAGAGGTCAATGCCGTCATACAAAGGAGATTGATAGTGCCGGAACAGATATGTAATATATGCAGTACCGAATATTCCGACGATGAAGGTGGAGTACAAGGACACTTTGGCATGTTGCCAGTGAGTTTTTGTCCCACATGTTTCAGCAGTGCCTGTGACATGGCCATACAGTTTGTTGAACCGGATCTGGAGTTGCAGGAAGAACTACAGTTGTTACAAGAGAAAAATTCAGTCTTGACACAGGTGAATCAGGATCTCAAGTTTCAATTGATTGAAAAAGATACATTAATTAAACAATTACAAGTAGGAGAATAACATGCCAAATTGGTGTGAAAATAGTTTACAATTACAACATAGTGATCCTGACATGATTGACCGTGCAAAGAAGGCCTACACTCGCAGTGAGTTGTTGGCAGAATTTATCCCTTTACCCAACGGTGAGTGGGATTATGATTGGTGTGTAAACAATTGGGGAACCAAATGGGACGTGGGTGGCGGTAATTTTATTATGAACTGCAAGCCCACTGAGTTAGACTTGGCGTTTGATTCAGCCTGGTCGCCACCCATTGCCGCATACGAACGATTGCAGGACCTGGGCTTTCGAGTCACGGCCCGGTATTACGAACCCAACATGGCATTTTGTGGTATCTTTGATGAAACCGGAGACGACTGCTACAACATCGGCGACTTGACTGCCGCGGAAGTGGCCAACACCATTCCTGTGGATTTAGATACGGAATTTGGCATCAGTGCAGGTATTGCCGAATTGGAAGATGATGTCACAGTATGGTACAAAGATGGAGTTGAGGAATTGGGACTTGAACCACACAAACCTTATCAGGAGTCTGAATGAATTACAAATGGATTGGATGGTGTCGCGAAGATAACCATGACAAAATTTGGGCAGTTATTTGTTTGCGAACACCCAAGCACGGGGCAGATGCTGGAAACTATGCGACTGTTTGGGGCAGGCGTGGTAAGAAATTGCAAACCAAACCATTCAGTGGTGAAGCATATCAAATAAACAATTCGATCAGAGCCAAGCAAAAGAAAGGATACGCTGAGATACCCACAACAGAATTGGATAGAATATATCCCGAGTTTGAAACAGACTTAGAGCAGACTGCAATCTGGGCAGTACTTGGTAATTAACATAAAATACAGCAAGGACGACAATGTGCAATGATATAAAAATTATTGGCCTAGCAGAAACCATAGCCGATTTAACCGAGTCAGAGCTGGACGATTTAGCCGAAGACCTGGTGACACACTATCGTGGTCATGCCATGGAGTTGGAAGAACGCATTGGCCGGTATCGTGAACTACGCATTAAAAATCTGGTGCAGGCAGTGGTCAATAACAGTTGACCCAGAATTCAAGTCATGCTATAATAGTTGTATAGTGAAATGTTAGGAGCCGAAATGTTAAAACCGTGGGAAGTTGTTGGGGAATTAGAAAGCGATAACAGTCGCTTGTTTAAAGAATCTGTTGTGGCACGTGAAGCCAAAGCCGGCAACACAGAATTCTTTCGTGGAGCCCGTGCGGCACTGGACAGCATGATCACTTATGGTATTCGAAAGGTAGAAACCAAGTCTGATTCAGGTCCAGGTCTCAATGCAGATGTGTTTTGGAAAACAGCACAAGATTTATCTCAACGTAGATTGACTGGCAATGCCGCAATCACAGCAGTGAATCACATGAGACTCAAGGCCACTGAACAGGAGTGGAATCAGTGGTACCGTAGAATTTTAATCAAGGACTTACGCTGTGGTGTAAGTGAAAAAACAATCAATTCTGTTGTGGAGAAAACGTATGTCGATTATATTATCCCTGTGTTCAGTTGTCAACTTGCTCATGATAGCAGTAATCACGAATCAAAGGTTTCGGGCCAAAAGCTCGTGGAAGTTAAATTGGACGGCGTTAGAGTTATCTCTATTGTTTATCCAGACGGGGTTGTTAATCAGTATAGCCGTAATGGCAAGGAACTGGTAAACTTCCCACACATTTGCCAACAAATTGCACGTCACGCCAAGTTATTTCGTGAACCTATGGTGTTGGATGGTGAAGTAATGAGTTCGAGCTTCCAAGACCTCATGCGTCAAGTACATCGCAAAAGCAATATTGAAAGTGCAGATGCAGTATTGAATCTGTTTGATATACTGACATTGAAAGAATTTCTGTCAGGAGCCAGTGTTCGCACTCAGCATCAACGCAGTAATCAACTTCGTGCGTGGATTGAACCCATTGCGGATCACATGCCCAATGTCACAGCGTTGGCACAGGAACTAGTGGATTTAGACACCGAGCAAGGACAACTTCGCTTTCGTGAAATCAATAGATCAGCAGTGGCAGGCGGTTACGAAGGCATCATGATCAAAGACCCTGCGGCAGGATATCAATGCAAACGCACAGTGGCTTGGCTTAAACTCAAGCCGTACATTGAAGTATCATTAACAGTGACGGGTACCGAAGAAGGCACAGGTAAGAATCTAGGCCGACTGGGTGCATTAATTGTAGAAGGAGTAGATGATGGTAGACTTATTAGCACAAATGTCGGAAGCGGACTTACAGATGCTGATCGCATTGCTTATTGGGCCGGTCGGGATAACCTTATCGGTAATATTGTGGAAGTACGTGCAGATGCTGTTACGCAAAATCAAGACGGATCGTTCAGTTTGAGGTTTCCGAGATTCAAAGGATTCCGTGGATTTGACATTGGAGAAAAGATATGAGTATTGAACAACAGGTGATAGCCACAATCATTGGCATAGCACTATTAATTTTATATCTAGTTGCTACATACGGCAGTGATGGAATTAATGGAGATGAGGATCAATAACATGTTAGAATGTTTAATTGTAGGTGATAGTATAGCAGTGGGCACACAGCAAGCAAGACCGGAATGTAGTGTGATTGCTCGTAGTGGTATCAACAGTAGAGACTGGGTCAATCGCAACATCACCAGCAGTCCTTACCGTGCCCGAACGATAATCATCAGTCTTGGTAGCAATGACTATGCAGGCATTAAAACAGAAGCAGAGTTGCGTACTGTTAGAGTAATGTCCAAAGCAGAACGAGTGTATTGGATCTTGCCAGCTATCAAGCCCGATGTACAGGCCACAGTGCGAAAAATTGCACAGGAGTATGGAGACACTGTGCTACCCATTCCCGAAGTCAGTGCTGATGGTGTTCATCCCTCTGCACGTGGATATAAACAACTTGCAGAGAACTCACGATGAAACTATTGTTATCTATTTCTGCTTTGGTGGCAGGCATCATGATTGTTTTTATTGTGCTCATACGCCTTGCAGAGCTTAACACAGTTACAGTACAATACAATTGCGGCATGCTGATAGGTGGGTGGCATCCAGACATACCAGTAGAAGTACAACAACAATGTAGACAAAGAAAAGGAAATTAACATGGCATACGATCCAAGAGCAGTGCTATTAACCAAAGAAGATAAATTAACAGTGAGTCGCGTCACTGACCGAGCCTTGTTGAGAAGTCATTACAAGAGCCTGGCACAGGCAGTGTCCGCCAATCTCAGAAACAGAACCAAGGGCAACAGAAAAGAGAGCTCCAACTGATGGGCAGAGTGTTCTTAGAGGCCGAACAACATCTGTATTCTTTGACACCCGGTCGTTATATTGAAATAGGCACCAGCCGCAACGGCGATGATGGCAGTACAAAGATCATCGCCGAATGGGCTCACCGATACAGCTCCACCGGCGGGTTGACCACAGTGGACATAGATCCCATCAATTGTGCTTTGGTACAGTCTTGGGGATTGGAAAATGTTGAGGTGGTGAATAAAACCGGAGAAGCGTATTTGGCAAATGATTTCGCCAACATCAACGATCAAATAAGTTTTTTATACTTGGATAATTTTGATTGGGACTGGCATCCAGACCGTACCGAGGATTTTGTACTTGAGCAACAAGCAAGATATCAAGCTCTGGGACTGGAAATGACCAATGTCAACAGTCAACGAGCACACCTGGCACAGATCATGTTGGCCTTGCCCAAAATGGCCAGATACAGCATGGTTGTGTGTGACGACACTTGGTACGAACCCAGCTGGGCACAGTTCTTTGGAAAGTCGGCGGCAGTGGTGCCTTTTTTATTAAATTCAGGATATCGAATCTTAACAACTCGGGCCAATCCTGACTACGGAACAATATTGATAAGGGAATGACATGACAGAAACAGAAACGTTTTTAGCATTATTAGATGTGGATGGCAGAAATAGATACCTGCGTTCAGTACTCACCGAATACGATTGTGCAGTGACTTTTACCAAGATAGATGGATCAGTGAGAACCATGCCTTGCACTTTGCGTACAGAAGCCATGCCGGCACGTGTGGTCACAGAAGAACATCAAACCACACGGTTGTACAAACCAGAAACCCTAAGTGTGTTCTGTTTGGACAACAACGAATGGCGCAGTTTTCGTGTAATGAATGTAACTGATATTGAGATTTTGAGCAAACACAATACAATTGGTTAAACTGAAGGTTGTAATCCACCATAAGTTAGTGCATAATAACATCATGCATTGAGAAATCAAGCAAACTTAAAAGGAGAAATAAATGTCTGTTAATTTAAAAAGATTTGACCTAGAAACAAAACAGGGTAAGTTGTTCAAAGCATTGGTTCTTGACCGTGAAACATTGAGCGAGTCTGCTATTGCCAAGCGTTTTGGTATTAAAAACCCAACTGCTACTATTTCAGTTATTCGTAACCGTGGTTATGCTATCTATGCAAACCCACGTGTGGCTGGCAACGGTGTTCATGTAACTGAGTATCGTTATGGTGAAGCAAGCCGTAAAATGGTTGCCGCAGCATATCGTGCCATGGCAGCAGGTTTAGTTTGATCTAGATTTTACCGTTGTTGAAAAGCCCACCTCGGTGGGCTTTTTGTTTGAAACTTGATGTATCAATTGGTAGTTACTACCACTGTGGTGGTAAACTGATCATCAAAATACTTTTGCCTCCATCCCTGGAAATCACCTACACCTAATGCCTCGGCCTGGGTTTGTCTGGTACTGATACACATGTCATAAGCGTTATCCACAGTTAGACCCGGCACAGCTGAGATATCGTTTACGGCGTAAGTCAATGTAAATACATGTTTTCCTTCATTATTAATGGTATCAGTACCATAGTCAGCCACTTTAAAAACACTGGCAGAATTTAGCTGATCTCTCACTGACCACATTTTTTGTTGATCTATCACTTTGGCAAGATCATATCCATATGAAGGTATTGATGATAAATTGACATTATCCAAACTAAGATTTGGGTTAATCTGGTCTACTTCTTTAGCAGTTCTTGTAACTAATATGTTCATTGATGTCATTTAGAGCTCCTTTATGTTGTTGAGTGAGTTGTAATAAAATGATCATCAAAATATTTCTGTCTCCAATCATAGTAATCTCCAAGGCCAAGTGATTCAGCTTCTGCTTGTCGGGTACTGATACACATGTCATAAGCATTATCCGCAGTCAAGCCAGGAACAGTGCTGACGTCTTCTACTGTAAACGTTGTTGTTACAACTTTGACACCATCTACAGTGGTTTCAGTAGTACCATTTTCTGGTATTTTAAAAACACTAGAAACAAGAAATTCATGTCTTGCAAGTACCATTTGAGATTGACTTAATACAGCGTTGATATCATGTCCGTATGTGGGAAGTGTTGCTAACATTTCTGCTGTTGGGTTCTGCATCAATTGATCAGGTGTTGATGTTCCTGCTTGTTTAGCAGTTCTTGTGATTGCTATAGTTAAACTTGTCATTTAAAACTCCATTGTGTGTAATTATAAATATTTATCAAATTTGACTTTTAAAAAATAAAAGTAAATACAGTATGCCTCGACAAGTGTTTAACTTAGAACGCGATATACGCAGTACCGAGTGGTTGTTACACAAGGTACGCGATCAAGAAATCTATGCTCAAAATTTGTATGCTGCACTTTGTAACAACAACTTTGCCCCCAAGGACATGTGGGCTATTCTTAAAAATCTCACCTGGAATTGCAATTGGCGTTATGCTGCGGACCTGGTGGCGGATATTCGCGATGACAACAGTTACATAAATTGGTACTGTTCGGGCACAGGATTCAAAGGTACGGATTTTTGTGGATTTGTAGAAGAAAGTTTTGTCACAGCTGAAATCATTGCGGATTTTGACAACATAGGTTGGCTACTGGTCACACCGAGATTCTACACTTGGTAACATCAGTATTGACATAGTGTACAGCAGTTGTGTATACTTGTGCTATGGCAATGACATTCAACAATCCCACTTACACCTACGGAAACATAACTGTGTCCAATCCCACTGCAATCACCACCGGCGCTTGGGGGTCAACCCAGCTCAACGACCACTGTGAGCTGAGTAATCAGGAGGGATCAGGACGTTTGGATCTCCGTGGACCCCGGGCCGATGTTCGAATCAATGATGTCAGTGTCACGGCGTCTATCCGAGCCATCGAATCGGCCCTGTTGATTCCGGGACGCTTGACTCGAAATCCCCAATTGGAACAAGAATTTGCGGAACTTGAAGAATTGGGCAAACTGTACCAACAGCGTGAACAGGAGTTTTTGGAAAAACGCAAGATGTGGAATATACTAAAAACAACAGACCGGTAATTGATTTTGTATTATAATAAGACATGACCGATATAACCTTGGATTGTCGAAACAGAAACATATATGCCATTATTGAATGGTGCAACACTCATTATCACAGCAATTGGGCATGGCAAAATCAATGGCCCAATACTCGATACACTTTTTCCTTGCCCACTGAATCAGCAGCCATAATGTTTGGACTGAGATGGCTATAACCATACAAGTGCCTTGGCATAATACTTATGGTCACGGCGAAGCTTGGAACGAGTTGTTGACTTGGACATTGGAAACTTATGGCTTGAACGGTGATAAATGGGCCTACACTCCCACAGAGAATTATATGAATTTCCACTTTCCTGACGAGCAGGATGCACTCATGTTTCAACTCAAAACTGCCGGGCGTAGATTAACAGACGAGGAAGTCACTGTGGCGTTTGCTGGTGGATTGATCAATCGATGAGTAGGGGCATCTTGGTTAAAGAAATCGCCATGGGTGACTGTGAAGATCCTTACCTGTATGCAGCAGGTCCCATATCCGAATGGGAACGCACAGAGGAAGCCCACTATGTTAAAACACACAGTACAGAACAGTTGACATTTTACTGCGATGCAAGTGCCATGACCATGGGGTTTGTCATACGCATCTACGCTGAACTTGAAGGCGAAGCACTGACTTACTATAGGTTAAAATACAGCACACATGCACAACAACACATATAATTTCCGCCCCAAGGATTCAGTACTGGATCGTTGTCATTGTGTCACTCTGACAAATTCCAAGGCCAGCATGCGGGAAATGAAAACTTGGTGTTGGGATTCGGGCTCGGGCTTGGTCTGGGCCGAAATCATGGAACCACGGATGTTCGTCGAAAACAATTACGATAGAGTGGCGGTGTTTTATTTTGAATCGGACACAGATGCCACCATGTTAACCATGTTTAGATTGAGGTGGCTGTGATCAAGGTATCATATGCTCATGGAGCAGGCGGAGAATGGTTAGGTCATTTATTAGAATATTGTATTGTCCCAAATGCCACCTGGAAAGAATACAACACCAATTTTCACCGCCCCTACTCTCAGCACAGGCCATTAATAGAAACCTTTCATCATGTTGATACCGATGATTCTGTATTATCGATCGGCAATGGCAACTACAAATATAATTTTTGGAAACTTTATGTACATAAAAGAGTTTTGTTTGAGTTGAGTTATCAAAGAGTCAACGGAAAAAGATTAGTAGTATGCCCGTACGAAAAGTATACGGATCCTTGGGACGACTTCCAGTGGTTGCTTATACAGTCTAGGTTTATACAGGGATATCATTGTCCGGGCAAATTTCAAATTGACTGGAAAGATTTATTTTATTCTCCTGAAACAGCATGGCAAGTTATTTGTAACTTCTTAGAGCATAATCAAAAACAAAATTATATAACTTTTGAAAGATTTTTAGAACTCTTGGCAACTTATAAACGTACTTGCTTGAAATTTAATTTTAGTATCAATGTTAATCAAAAGTTTTTTAGAATTTGGCAACTGGCTTTTTTAGAAATCACAAAAGAAAACCCCGCACCGTTTCTCGTATACGAAAAATTTGATTCATTGGAAATGAAAGACTGGTTGTTGAGCAAGCAAGAAATGATACTAAACTATACTAATAATAATTACATTAATATAAAAATATGAAAAAATCCACTATCGGAATGGTATGTTACAGTGTTGTCAGACACAGATGCCACCATGTTTAGATTGAGGTGGCTATGACGATGCAACATGCTATAAGACTAGAAACCAACCGGCACAGTCTGTGGGTACAGGCAAGGCACTGGTGCAGAGAAATTTTTGGAGAACCGTGGGATCCTATGGATAATCCAAAAGGTTGTTGGAAACGAGAATGGCTGGAGGATGATCCCTATGCTATTTTTTACTGTTTTGCTCGAGCCGAAGATGCAACACTATTTAGATTGAGGTGGCTATGATTACAGAAGATGCGATAATCAATGCAATGGCAAAACAAATGAAAAATGACATTGATCGGGAAGTTTTAGAGAAAGTCTTAGAGAAAACAGGGCCTAGATTTGTATTGGGACCATATCGGGGTGAATCCCGTGCGGTTAGAGTGAGATACCGAGATGAAGAAATTACCCGGTGGATTGAACAACACCCACCGGGGTCGTGGCGTCAAGTAGGATACTTCGTTGATAACCATGTTTATATCCTAGACGAACAGTTGTACACCATGTTCGTATTGAGGTGGTCATCATGAACAGTCATCAACGCAGACGGAATCGAAGACAGGTGCGTTATGTTGTTGAACATACATGGCGGGGTCAAACTTGGAACGAGAGAGTTGCCGAACACCAGGAAATTGTTGATTGGTGTCGGAAACAGTTTGGCAATCGTTCACATTGGCGTAACATCACATATTCCACCCGGTGGGAATTTGACTGTTCAAAACGAGCCACATTATTTGCCCTGAGGTGGAGTTGAGTCTACCCATAGAACTAACCCACAGCCAGTGGCAAAAAATCCGGCAGAATATAGCGGAGAACCATCCACCCAGTGTGTTGTTGATACGTGCCTGCATGCGAAGAGATTTGGGATTTACAACTCGTGTGCACCGAGATTACCGAGATTTGCATCAATATTATGAAACCCCAATCATGTTGGATTTTTACGATGAAGCACAGCATACATTTTTTCTACTGAAGTATTCGCATATTTTGAACCAGGACACTGAATGAGCACTTGGATACCCGGCACCATCACCGAAGCCGAATGGGAAGAGTTTTTCCAAATCTACACTTGGCAAAAATTACAAACACCCGACTATAGATTGGGACAGGCCTTGATAAACCATTTTCCCGCTGTGCGAAGAATCATAGATGATGAAGCAGGTGCCATGGGTGTGGCCTTGGAATCGAGACTGTTTTACGAAACCGACGATGGTGTGGTGATGCGAGCTATTGATAGATTGAGGAAAAATGGTTGACCAGAAAACACTATCACAGTATAATAGTAGTATGTTAAATAATTTAAAGGAGTCAAAAATGAACAAATATATAGTTAGAGCCACTGTTCAAATAACAGGTCTAATGGTGTTGGGCGGTACAATTTCTTTTGGCATCATAACAGCATTGAATTATTTTAAACCCACTTCTGCGGATGCGGTGGTGGCATTGGGGTTATTGTTAATGGCGTTTGCCCTGTACCAATTGATTCAAATCAGAGCCAGTGCATTGGAATTTGAAGATCGTTTGAAAGAGCATAAAACAAAATGAAAGTGTACATGAATGGGTATCCCAACCACTGGTTGAGCCCTTATACAGTTATAGATTATGCCTTCTTCTGGACTGATTGGAGCCGATGCCATAGAGATAAGGGCATTGTGGAAGATCAAGATTTCATTGACAGACCTGCTTGGGTTGAACCATGGGCGAATCGTTTAGCACCCGTCTGTGAAGCATTACAGAAAGTCCGTAAGGTAATCAATCCAACTATTCGTTATGTGAAAATTGACAGGTACGACACCTGGAGCATGGATTCGACTCTGGCACACATAATCCATCCCATGTTGAAGCAGTTACGTGACACCAAGCATGGCTCACCCAACGTGGATGATGCGGATGTGCCCGATGCTTTGAAGTCCGTCAATGCCGATGCCAAAGAAAATGAATGGGACACTGACAGCCTTTGGCATGCCAGATGGGACTGGGTTCTCAACGAAATGATTTGGTCGTTTGAACAACTGTTGCGAGATGATGACGAAAGCGAATTCTTTGACCACAGTGAGAGCAACGGCGTCAAAGACTTCAACGAAAGTATGAAAAAATTAAAAGTCGATCATGCAGGATTAACTGCACATCAACAACGTAAACAAAATGGATTTAGACTGTTTGGACTGTATTTCCAAGCACTTTGGGATTAACTTATGCGTGTGACACAAATTTCAGATCTGCATTTAGAGTTCAGTGATTTGACATTGCCTGGTGGCGATGTGCTGATACTGGGTGGCGATATCTTGGAAGCCAAGAACTTGAAACGTGATATGTACGATCCCAACATGGTCATGATGCCTGACGAACGTGCTGATCGCAGACCCGACAGATTCTATAGATTCATTGAAGAGGAGTGTAGCCGCAAGTATAGAGAAGTGATCTACATCATGGGCAATCACGAGCATTATCGTATGCAGTTTCACAAAACTGGAGCCCATATCTTAGATCAGTTGCCCGACAATGTGCATTTATTGGAGAATGAAAGCCGCACCATTGACGATGTGACTTTTGTGGGTGCTACACTATGGACCGACTGCAACAGCGGTGACCCCATGACTGAACATCATCTGCGATTCAACATGAGTGACTACCGAGCCATCACCATGCTGGATCCGGTTCGCAATATCTATCACAAACTGACACCAGAATACACTGCACGTCAACATAGAAAAAGTCTTGAATACATTCGTGCTGTGGTGGAAAACAATCCTGATAAAAAGTATGTAGTGGCCACACACCATGCACCCAGCAGACTCAGCACACATCCTGTGTATCAACATGACACCTTGATGAATGGTGGATACAGCAGTAATTTAGATGATTTTATCATCAGTCATCCACAGATTCAATTTTGGACACATGGGCATACTCATGATCCATTTGATTACATGATTGGCACTACTCGAGTTCTATGCAACCCACGTGGTTATTTTGGGTACGAAGCAGTGGCCGATGCCTTTGATGCCACTGTGGGATTTGACATTTAGTTGACCAAAAAATCACAATCTTGTATAATTACTATTAACAACAATTAAAAGGATGGTATGCTGGACTTTTTACAAGAATTTGTAGTGTTTCTATTGAAGGTGGCAGTTTGGTATGTTATGTTTCGCATTTTAGCCACTTTTGTACATGTGAAATTGGTTGACTCAATTCAGCAAGACAGTGATGCAATAAAAAAGATTCAAGACCATGTGCATGCTGTCACTGTTGAGCACTTGGATGGTGTTTATTTTTGGTACGATACCAGTGACAATACATTTATTGCACAGGGACGCACACTGGAAGAAATACGAACGGTGTTGTGCATGCGTTGGCAACGACACGTATTCCTGATAGAAGATCAACAAATCTTGTTCATGGGACCAGATTTTCAACCAGTCAAGATTGCTGAAAAAACAACTTGACTTTTTATTCAACTTCAACTATACTACACTTATGACCATGCACCTAGCACACCCAGCACTCACAACCACCGGTAGGAAAAAAGGTCCACGCAAATGGGCCAGTGCCGAACAAAAACGTGAAGCAGAACAGCGTGACCGAGACTGGCAGGCTTTCCTAAAACAACAGGGCATCGCAGATCAAGCACGTCGACGTCAACGTGCCATGACCTCAGGAGTTTTAACCAGTGGTCCCAAGATTCCTCCCGGCAGAGAAACTCCTTACATTGCCAGTAGAGACACAGGATGGACAGCCTGTACCAAAAAGTCAGATCAAACCTATACCGGATCAAAAGTTCTGGGAATATCCACACTGCACAAAAGCAATGGCGTTCCTGTTTTTAGTCAAGAAGAGGCAATTGACATAAGTAAGATGAGACGAGGATAAAAGCAAGCATGAAAATTAAATTGGAATTGAGTGAAGAACTCAGCGACACTGTGACCAAATTGGCAAAGACTCGTGGTACCGATGTAGCCGAGGTGATACGCAGAAGCATTGGGTTGGCTAGTTTTTTTGAACAAGAACTGGCACAGGGAAATCGAGTTCTGTTACAAAATGTCGAGACAGATCGAATGCGTCAGGTAGAGCTACACTAACGCATGTCAAAAGAAGATATTATCAAAATGACTGGTAGAGTGGAAGAAGTACTGCCCAATGCCATGTTTAGAGTAGTGTTAGAAAACAATCACACTGTATTGGCCACTATAGGTGGCAGGCTTAGACAAAATAATATACGCATATTATTAGGTGATGGTGTTGATGTAGAAATGAGTCCGTACGATTTAAATCGCGGCCGTATTGTTTACAGAACCAAATAAAAAGAATTATTAAATTAAAACAGTTTAATATGCCATTGGATAATCAATTAATTACAGAAAAATTAAACCATTGGCTACAAGAATTTGTAGAAGTGCCTAATTCTGCATTGGGAGAGTGGGCCCCGTGTCCTTATGCACGACAAGCCAGAATCAATAAAAAAATAGAAATTAAATTTAGTCAAGCAAAGGATTTATTGTTTGACATAGTTGATAACATAGATTTATTAAATAACAAAGATGTTATAATTTTCTGCTTTGATCATTATGAAATTGCAACCGATTCCCTTGCTATTATTGTAGATGGTATAAACCAAGCCTTGATGAAAAAAGATATTGTGGTATTAGAAGATCACCCAGATTCACTAGAATTCGTTAACAATGTAAAAATGAATTTTGGCCTGTGCGGGTTATTGCTGGTACAAAACTTAAATAAATTAAATACAGCCTCACATCAACTAAAAGAAAAAGGGTATTATCATACATGGTCAAAAGAAAATTTAGATTATGTAGTAAATTGGAGACCCAATGAAATACGCTAGAATTGATCTATTTAAAACCAATTACAAACAACTGGATAATTGGAAGTATATTACAGATCCCAATATCGATAAATTAAACATTATATACTTAAAATATTGTCGTTACAAAAAGTTTAAAAGTGTCATGCCTATATTTGATAGTCAGTATTTAGACAGCAACACAGATATACTTGGGTACTATATAAATGATGCATTGGTGGCATTTAGCCTTGTACGCAAATACGACCAAGATAATGCTGAATGTGTTCAATTTGCTTGGGACTATGCTGATCCAAAAATAAGACTTGGAATAGAAACTATGAAACATGAATGCGCCTTGTACAAATCTTTAGGTTATAGTTATTTGTATCTTGGCGGAGCTGATGAATATAAAACAGAAATAACAGGATTCGAAATATTAGGACCAGCATAATGTATAATGTATATCAACATTGGGATCCATTAAAGGTTTGTTTAGTTGGACGCACCTATAGGCCTGAGTTTTATAAATTTATTACTAACAATCGTGTACGCACAGTAATGGAAAGAATTGCTCAAGAAACCGAAGAAGATTTTCAAAAATTAATTACTTTACTTGAATTGTTTGGAGTTGAAGTATGGAGACCATCAGTCTCTGACAACTACGTAGACTATCTAGGGGAAGATGGAAAAATTATGCCTCCTCCAATGACACCTCGTGATTATTCAGCAATGATTGGGTCGACATTTTATATAATAGATAATACGTCAAATACACTTTTCTTAGATTCGTGGAATCAGTGGAAAGGAGCAGATTGGCCAAATAATCCTCGCACGTCAGATAAAGAATTTAATTTGTTACCCGACACTATTAAGCAAGAATTATTAATGTTTAATAGGAATTTTAAATATCTCCCACGTGAGATGCATGCATGGAAAGATATAATTGAAAAAATTAAAAGCACAAATTTAGTTATTGAAAATCAACCAGGTATAAATTCAGCAATGATCACCAGGATAGGGAAAGATTTATATTTTGGTACTGACTCGGGTACCAAAATAACAAACCAAAATATTAACAAAGATATATATACCAATATGTTCTCCGACTATCGATGTCATATCATTAATACTGGAGGACACTCCGATGGCACTTACTGCCCAGTAAAACCGGGACTAATCGTAAGTCTTAAAGATATACCAACTTATGCCGATACTTTTCCTGGATGGGAAGTTGTCTACTTACCCGGGCAAAGTTGGGGCAAAGTTGGTGCATTTTTAAGATTAAAGGGGAAAAATCGAGGCAAGTGGTGGGTACCAGGGGAAGAATTAAATGATGATTTTACTAATTTTGTAGAATCATGGTTACATCATTGGGTTGGTTATGTAGAAGAAACTGTATTTGATGTAAACATGTTAGTCATCGATGAAAACAATGTAATATGTAATAATTATAACAAAAATGTATTTGATGCGTTTGAGCGACACGGAATAACCCCGCATGTGCTTAATTTTAGACATAGATATTTTTGGGACGGTGGACTTCATTGTATTACCAGCGATATACACAGAGAAGGTACATTAAAAGATTACTTTCCAGAGAGAAGATAATGGATATATATCATATTTGGGCAGACAAAGAAGGCGATATTACCGACACTGTTTGGGTCAATAATATGAAGGGATTTCTTAATCATTTAATTATAGAAAATAAAATGGTTAGTTATAGGATTACACGTTGTAAAATGGGATTTCGTAGTATACAAGATTTACCAGAATGGCATATTATGATGGAGTTTACAGATATGGCTCAATTGGAAAATGCTTTCAAGAGAGTAGCACCGTTGGAAGGTGAACTTGAAGATAAACATCGTAGTTTCAACCAGTTTGTTAAAGGTAATATACAACATGCACTGTATAGAGATTGGCCGGATACTTAACCAATGGCAATAAATACTATATGAACACAATTCGCGAAACTATTGACCTATTAGAAGCCACTGCTCCGGTAGTGCTCAAACAAGTAAAATTACCCTACGGTGTTGGAGATCTTGCTCCAGTGTTGACCAAGCGAAACATCGACATTCATTACGGTAAACTGTATCACGGATATGTGGAAAGATTCAACAATCATGAAGGTGATAGAAGTTTCAACGAAGCCGGAGCTTTTCTACATGATATTTGGTTCAGCCAATTTAAATCTCCCGGCAGCAATCGACCTTTTGGTCGTGTGTTGGATTTGATTGATCGTCACTTTGATAACTATATATCGTTCAAACAGGAATTCAAAACCGAAGCTATGAAGATACAGGGTTCAGGCTGGTGCTATCTTAGTAAAAACGGCAAGATTAGAACCATACGCAACCACGCAAAAAGAACTGACATAGCAGTATTGGTGGACATGTGGGAGCATGCTTACCAACCTGATTACGGATCAAACAAAAGCAAATATCTCAACAACATCTGGCGAATCATCGACTGGACTGTGGTGAACCATAGACTATAACATAGTCACTGTAAAAAAACAATCATAATATGACTAATTTTTATTGCTCGTCTATTCATCACACTGTCCGAGTGGAAGGTAATGTTTTGTCTGGTATCAAAATTCTTCCCTGCTGTGTTTACAAAACAAACAATATATACCCAACCTTGGAAGAATATCATTCTAGCCTAGAATTACAAAATTTAAAGAAAGCAACAGAATGGCCTGCAGGATGCATCAGTTGCAAACAACAGGAAGAACAAAATCAAACTAGTTTACGCAATTATGCTAATATAATGTGGCCTGATACAACTAAAGATTACGGAACACGATTTGAACTTTTTCCTTCAAATGTTTGCAATTTAAAATGTTTTATGTGCGGCCCAAATTCCAGTACAGCATTGGCACAAGAAAGATATGCTATTGAAAAAATTGGGTTTGATAGCATCAAAGAATTTAATATTGCCGAAGATTGTATTGATATACTCAAATCAGCAGATAATATAGAATCAATCAGTGTAATAGGAGGCGAATTTTTTCTAACAAAAGGAAATTTAAAAATTATGGATTTTGTTATTGAAAAAAATATTCCATTTCGAGTAGTCACCAACAGCACTGTTATTTTGTCCTCGCATATTGAAAAATTAAAAAAAATATCCAAACTAGAATTACAAATCAGTGCGGACGGCATAGGCTCAAGTTACGAGTTTATGCGGTATCCTGCAAAATGGCACACATTTGAATCAAATGTAAAAGTATTATTAAAAGAATTACGACCATCACGTACTAATTTTAATTACGTTGTTCAAACTTTAAATATACAAAATCTTGTACCCACACTGGAATATCTAAATCGATATAAAATAAAAACTAGAATAACTAACCTAGTGGGGCCAAGTTGGTTATCTTGGTTTATATTGAATGAACAAGAAAAACACAGTATAGTTGAACTACTAACACAACAGATAAATCAATATGTCATTACTAACACTCAAAAAAAATTCGTAGCTGAGTTGGGTCAAACTATAATAAGTACTCAATATAATACATTGTTACGAAATGAATTTGTTACTAAAATGAAGCAAATCGTCAAACATAGAAAATTATCATCTGATGTAATTCAACAACAATTTGGTATACTAACAGAATTAGAAAGATCTTTAACATGATAACCATTACCCCAGCAGCCGAAGTAAGAATTCGCGAAATACTGGCCGAAGAAAATACTCCTGGATTAAAACTGCGTGTGTTTGTACAAGGTGGTGGCTGTTCAGGCATGAGTTATGGGTTCACCCTGGATGAAGCAGTAGGCGAAGATGACTGGAGCTTGGATGTAAATGGCGTCACTGTGTTGGTAGACAGCATGAGCGGGCAGTATTTACAAGGTGCCAGAATAGACTTTCGAGATGACATCATGGGCGCCACATTCAGCATTGACAATCCCCAAGCACAAACCACTTGTGGTTGCGGTTCCAGCTTCAATCCCTTTTAACTCCTGTAAACAGATCTAGTTGAATATGCTAAATACAGCATACGAGGACAGATTTCTATGGCTTTTGCTAATGTTAATATCGGATCTACAGCCGACGACGGTACAGGTGATCCACTACGCACCGCATTTACAAAGATAAACTTAAATTTTGCCAACATTGCCAATGGCAGTGCTCCGGTAACTACTCCGGTTCAAACAGTTGCAAACAGAACCGGTAACATATCACTCACCATCAGCGATGTGTCGGGTGCTGTACCTTATGGTTATGTGATCAGTGGATTGATTGGTGCCAACACCTATACCAACGCTGCCGTGGCCAACATCACTACCACAGTTTACAATCAAGTATCTGCCAATTTGGCCACTAATATTTCCAATATTATTGTTGCTCAAGTCACTGCCAACATCAACAGCACAACATTGGCACCGGTCAATGCCAATGTCACAGCGGCCAATGCACAAATATCCAGATTGGATGCCAATTTAGGTGTGGCCACTACCAATATCAGCACTTTGCAAACTTATGTCAATACTTTGCAAAATAACACAGCCACGCTATTCAGCAATGCCATCAGTCAACAATCAAACATAAATGCATTACAGGCCAGCATTACAGGGGCCAATGGCGCCATCATCAATGCCAACACTGCTACAACGTCTTATGTGAATGATCAAATTTCATCAGTTACTGCCGCGTGGACAGCCAACGCAGTTGCACAGTTGGCACAAATTACCGCTGCCAACAGTGCCATAGTCACTGCCAATTCCTCTGTAGTTGCCTATGTCAACACACTAAATTCTGCTATGGCCAGCAATGTCTCTGGTGCCAATAGTGCTATTGTGTCAGCCAATGCCGCACTTAAATCCTACACAGACACACAGATCTCCACTGCCAACGTCACACTGAGAGCCTATACTGACTCGCAGGTGTATAGTTCTAATTCTTCAATGACAGTTTACGTTGATGCACGAGATAGTGCCATTGTTTCTGCATGGACAGCCAATGCCGCTGTTCAAGCCGGTAACCTTGCCACCTTGTTTGCCAATGCCGGGGTTCAAAGTGACGCCATTGCTGGTGCCAACGCCGCTATTGTGTCTGCTAACTCGGCTGTGGTTAGTTATGTCAACACACTGAATGTTGCAATGAGTTCAAACATTGTTGCTGCCAACTTGAGCATCAGTGGTGCTAACGCCGCTATTGTAACAGCCAACACAGCAATGAAGAGCTATGTTGATGCCAATGCTGTTTCCCAACTGAGTCAGATACAAGGTGCCAATGCCGCAATAGTCACTGCCAACACAGCATTAAAAAATTATGTGGATCAAGTAAACGCTGCTGATACACAAAACTGGCAAAGTGCAACCGGCACCTTAACTTCACAAGTCACTGCGGCCAACACACGTATTCAAACCCTAGATGCCAATGTTGGAAGTTTTTATACCTACGCCAATGCAACTTACAGTGTAAGCGGATACAGTAACGCAACAGTGGCAAGTTATTTGCCTGTGTACACAGGTAATATTTCAGCCAATCACATCACACCGTCGGGCGATCCGGTGACCGGTTTTAAGCCCATCACAGCTGGATTACAGTCTGGATACTCTGTAGTTCCCTACTACCTAGCTCAATTTACCACCAACTCCAACAGTTATTCTCAACTAAACATACAAAATATCAGTTTGGGAAATCAAAGCACTACTGATTACATAGCCACTGCCAACAATGGCTCAGATACCACATACTTTGTTGATTTAGGCATTGCTGGTAGCAATTACAACGGATTGAATCCCAACAACAGCTTGGGCACAGTGCTCAACATCAATGATGCTTATCTTTATGCACAGGGCAACATCACCGGTGGATCGCCTGGAGGTAATTTAGTCATTGGTACTGCTACCCCGGGAACCAATATCAAATTTATCGCTGGTGGGGCCAATACTGCCAACGTTGCAGTAAGCATTTACAATCCAGGAACTGCTCCGGTCAACAACACCACCGGCGCATTGGTGGTGAATGGTGGCATGGGTGTGCTGGGCAATATCAATGTTGGATCATATAATTATTCATTACACACTATTCGTGGCAACTTATTATTGGGTTTAGGCAATGCATTGGCTTCAGCTGACAGTATACTTACTCTCAACGCAACCACTGATGCTCCTATATCTAACAATAATGCTATTCTACATATAAATGGTGCCACTGCTGTAAATGCTGTTCTAGGTATAGATAGTTTTGGTACAGCCACAGCATCTGGTATCAGTCTTAGACATGCCAGAGGAACCACCGCTGTCCCATCGGCTGTTCAGTTGGGAGATAGATTGGGATTTTTTGTTGTCAAAGGATATGGATTATCGGGATATAATGCCAACTCCGGTGCTGGATTAAATGTATACGCAGATGAGAATTTTACCAACAGTTCAACCGGAGTTTACGCCACAGTTACTACTATAAGAAATAGTTCAAATGTTGCTGTTGAATCTTTAAGAATTGGTAGTGAAGGAAATATTGTAATTCCAGCTACTACAACTAGTGCCAACGTTAACTCTGGTGCATTGGTTGTCAAAGGCGGAGCTGGTGTGGCTGGCAACATCACCATTGGCGGCAATGTTATTGCTCCAAATTACTTGTTTGCCAATGGTGTTAATATTTTAACCACCATTGCTGCTGGCAGTGGAACGTATAGCAATACCAATGTCAGTGCCTATTTGACAACAGCAACTATATCAACCACAGCCAACATCACAGCCGGTAACTTAATCGGCGCACACTACGGTAACGCAATTGGCACCACAGCAACATACACAGGTAATGTCACTGTCAACGGTGTTACTTCTTTAACTGGCAACCTTGCTGTTGATGCAGGACAGGTTACAATTTACGATAGCATATTAGATTTACACACCTATGGTAACTTGGCCGCTTGGGCAGTGGATGATGGTAAGGACGTGGGCCTACGTATGCACTACTACAATGGTGTAGACAGTTTGGCATTCTTGGGATTGGAAAACTCTACAAGAACACTGCAATATTTGATAAGTGCCACAGAAACAAATAGCAATGTCACAGGTACATTTGGCAATGCTCAGCTGGGTAGCTTGGTGTTGAGTAACACAACCGTGGGAACTGGAACTACTATAGGAACTGCAGGTGCATTGTATGTGGCAGGTGGTGCCGGTGTTGCTGGTAACTTGGCAGTTGGTGGTAATTTAAATGTAAATGCAAACACATACCATACCGGTACTACTACATTGGTGGGCAACACATTCCAACAAGGTTCTTACTACGAAACTTACAGCAACGTAAGCAACACAGGTGGTAACCTAACACTTAACTTCATCAACGGTGGAGTGTACTATGCCACACTCACTGCCAATGTCACAGCAAATATTGTTAACATCAGCAATACGGCCTTTACCACTGCCGGCTTTACTGTGATAGTTGACCAAGGTGCTACTCCCTACCGTATTGCCAACATACAGTTTGCCGGCGGCACAGTCAGCAACATACGATGGGCCGGGGCCACAGTGCCCACTGGCACTGCCAGCAACACCGATGTCATCAGCATCAGTTTAATCAATCTAAACAACGGCTCCTACCGTATATTGGGACAGCAGAGCAACTACGCATAATGAAACTAGCGAGATTTACTGCGTATCAATCTCCACTCGGGCGTATTTACAAAACTCCTGCGGTAGTAGCAACATCAGCGGCACCTAACCTAGTACTTAATTTGGATGCAGCCAACTATAGTGCTGTTCCTGTCAATGGCAGTACCATAGCAGGCACAGGTGCCTACACCATCAATGTGGTGAATCCCACACCTAGAATTTCGTGGAACAGTGCCAATGGTGGTGTGTTTAGAGTCACCACTGCCAGCACCGCTGACTTCTTGACTTTTGGTCCCGACTACAGCAGTGGCACACAAGCATTTACTGTGGGTATGGCCTACAAGTGGAATGGAAGTACCATCAATAGGTTACTTAATGCTAACTCAGCAACACCTGATTTTTTAATGGGCCTGTGGAGTGGCAATGGCGGATCAATGAACGTTGCCTATGGTGATGCTTTTGTCGGCACCACTACCACAGCAGACACTGCTTGGCATTTTATATGGTTCACTAATAGTGGATCTGCTGGTGCAAGCAAAGCAAAAAGTTACATAGCAACCAACACAGCCCCCAGCGCCACATACGGTACTGGCACTACCAACAACGGATTCAACGGATTGAGATTGTTTGGAAGATATTTAAATGCCACTACCAGCACAGAACAAGTGGATGCGGATGTGGGATTTGTCAAAGTGTGGAACGGAGAATTGACCTTGGCACAGATACAGGCAGAACATGCCACTTACAAAACAAGATTTGGCTATTAATACACGAATCACTGCGAGCTCTAACTAATCTATCAGGCTAAATACTAATAATATTTGGAAAAGACACTATGGGCGTAGCAATTACCACAATCAACACCAGCTTAGGAAACCCCAACAGCGGTACCGGCGATAGTATTTACGCAGCATTTAATAAAGTCAACAACAACACCAGCAACTTGGCCACTGTGGTTGACAATATTAATGCTACCTATGCCAACACTGCGTACGGAGTGTTTGCTAATATTGCAGTGACAAATCGAGTGATTGGGCGACTGGATGCTTACACCACTGCCGGTGGTGGCTTGTATGTTGACGGTAGCCCAGTGGCCACAGCGGCGGCAAGTTTTACTGGTGGTAATGTTCCCAGTCAAGCCAATTTCCAAGCAGCAACTTCCAGTACATCTACTACCACAGGTGCAGTGGTCATCACAGGTGGCATGGGCGTGGGTGGAAACATTTATGCCAATGGCTCAGCCTATTCAAATTCAGTAGTAATCACAACTGGACTATATTGGTCCGGCAACGGTGTTGCCTACGCCACTGCTTATTACAGCTCTGGCGCCGGCAACATCACTGTGACTGGCACTAGCTTAAGTTTAACTCCCACAGGTCCTGGATCCGCATCAGTGGGCTCCAGTACTGCTATTCCTGTAATTACCACTGATGTATATGGTCGTGTTGTTTACAGCGGCACTGCCGCTGTGGTAGCACCAGCTGGTACATTGACTGGCACGACCCTGGCTTCTAATGTAGTTGCATCAAGTTTAACTTCGGTTGGTACATTGACAGGGTTAACAACATCGGGTACTGTTATTGCCGCAACTGTAAATGCTGCCACAATTGGTAATGCAGGTGCTACGGTAACTGGATCATCATTCACAGCATCTGGTACTGTCATAGCCGCAACAGTAAACGCCGCTACCATTGGTAACTCAGGTGCAACGTTAACTGGTAACATAAGTACCGCCGCACAAACAAACATAACTTCAGTCGGCACACTGACCGGATTAACTGTGTCGGGCACAATATTACCCAGTGCCAATGCGTCAATTAATTTAGGAAGTACCACTGCTTGGTGGGCAACAATATACGGTAAAGCGGTACAGGCACAATATGCTGACTTGGCAGAAAAATATCTAGCAGATCAAGAGTATCCTGTGGGCACTGTAGTTGCTGTAGGTGGCGACGCAGAAGTGACTGCATGTAGCTCGGGAGACTTGGCCATTGGTGTTGTTTCTGCCAATCCAGCCTACATGATGAATTCCGAGCTGGCGGGCGGTACTTACATAGCACTGAAAGGTCGTGTTCCGGTATCGGTCACCGGTGCTGTTCGCAAAGGACAACGATTAATTGCATCCAGCAATGGGTGTGCTGTGGTTGATGTTGCACACTCAAACACAGTGTTTGCTGTGGCATTGGAAACCAATGCCGACTCGGGTGTTAAGTTGGTCGAAGCTGTGATACTTTAAGGCCCACAATGGCATATCCCGTTTGGAATACCTCAGCAGGAAGTTTAGGAATAGTTCCTGAAAACAACTTCACTGAATTTGTGCTCAGTGCCACTGATCCAGGCGGGTCTGCCATTGCTTACACTTTAATATCTGGGCAAACTCCACCTGGAATGCGAGTTACCAGTGGGGGACTACTGCAAGGTGTGCCGGTGATAGTCAATGCCACCGGGCCACAGAATCGCAGTTATGAATTCACTGTACGTGCTAAAAACACACAAAATCGAGTTGCTGACAGAACCTTTAACATGACGGTCAGCAATGTTGTGCCGCCACAGATTATTCCAAGAACCACTTATCTTGGTGATTATTTTGATGGTACCTTGGTGTCAGGAATACAATTAAATGCCACTAGAGTTAATCCCTCTGCTCCGCTGACGTGGACCTTGACCAATGGTGCATTACCCGTTGGGTTGAGCTTGTCCAGTTCGGGATTAATATCAGGTTACATATATCCTATTCCTGTGTCAGGTGACGCTGGATTGTTGGGCTACAGCAATGCACCGTATAATGAATTTGGGTATAACAATGCACCCGTATACAGCAATCAAAATTATGAATTCACAGTTACAGTATTTGATGGATCCAACTATGACAGTTTTTCCTACTTGTTTCGAGTCACTGCCAAAGGCAGTTGGACAGCCGATGATGATTTAGATTTTGTCAGTGACGGATATCTCACCATTGATCACGATAACATTTATAATCCGGTTGTGCTTACTACTCCTGGAGCTTTACCCAGCACTAGATCTAATAGTAAATTTGCATTCCAGTTTTCGGCATTTGATGCCAATGGCGATGATATTTTATTTTTATTAACCACACAAGGCACCAGCAGTTTTGATCAAGATGTGCCCACAGTGGCGGCATTTGATTCTACGGGATTTGATCAACAATCTTTAAGTCTGCCACCAGGATTAATCATGGATAGTTTAACTGGTTGGTTGTCGGGTTCTATACCTGTACAGACTGAAAATTCCTTAACGTATCAATTTAGTGTGTCTGCTTACAAGGCCTCTAATTCCTCTTATGCCAGTGCCTTGATATCATATAGTTTAACTGTGTTGGGTGATGTAACAAATAATATAACTTGGACCACAGCCCAGGATCTTGGCGTCATTGACAATGGTGCTGTTAGTGAACTGGCAGTTTCGGCTGTTAGTTCCTTGGGCAAAAAATTAGTATACAGCTTGGCTCCGTATAGTTTAAGAACTATTAGAAATTATGGAGTAACAGATGACACAGCTATCAGTCGTTTACCTCAGGGTTTAAAATTATTATCAACAGGATTGATATCAGGTAGAACCACTTTTGAATATTTTTCGTTAGATGCCGGTGCTACCACGGTTGACGGTGTCACTACAACATTTGACAACACCTGTACATTCACAGTGCTGGCCTCCGCCACAGATGGCACTGTTAGCAGTACTCAAACATTTACAGTTAGATTAAACAACTACAATAAAAAACCTTACGAAAATTTATATTTAAAAGCATTGCCTACCTTGGATCAACGCAATACATTCTTGAGTGTGGTTAATAATAAAAACATATTCCCGGATAATTTAATTTATAGATCGCAGGATCCATGGTTTGGTCGTGCCAGTGATATCAGATCGTTGGCATTGGCCGGCATATCTCCCAGTACTCTGTCAGAATACATAACAGCCATGGGAACCAATCACTTTAACAAACGTATTGAGTTTGGAGATGTGCGTACTGCTAGAGCTGTAGATGCAAATTTCAATGTCAAGTACGAAGTGGTTTATGTACCATTGATAGATCTCAATACTTACAATGGTGCCAGTCCCGCCGATGTTGCCTATTTAAACTACACTAATTTTTCTGGCAACGTGTATCCCAACAGCTTTAAAAACATGCAATCAGCTGTATCCAGCAACCTAGGGTATTCACATCAAGGAGCTTTGCCTGCGTGGATGACCAGTCCGCAGGCCGACCAGAAGGTATTGGGATTTACCAATGCCATAGTGCTGGCCTACACTGTGCCCGGAGCCAGTGATTTAATTGCTTATAGACTACGGGCCAATGGCATAACATTTAACAGTATTAATTTTGTAGCTGATAGATATGACCTGGATAACTTGTTAAGTAAAAACTTTGACATTGCCAATGATGTTTATTACGGAATAACATTCAGTATAAAGAATACTACATTTGATACCATACGAAGAGTGGGCACAACAGCTGGCACAGTGGACTACGCTGTGTCGGGAATACCGTTTAATAAAATAAACAACAGTACCCTAGCGTCAGTACAGGCCTTGGGCGGCCTTGATGGAGTCGTAAGAATCTTAGATGGACAAAGTATGATTTTCTTCCAACAAGAAAATTTTGTCCCAGCAACAGCCAACGATGGATGGTTGTATGCCAACGGATCATTGGTAACCGGCTATCTGGAACATACTTATAATTCCAGTGTACCAAATCAACGAGCTGGCATTTGGCGAATCAACATCGATTCTGCCACTGATATCATAACTTTAACTTTTGTAAACACTGTTGAATTGGGACAAAAAATACAGGTAAATTTAGGGTCAACTCATGCCAGCAGTATTGTGTTGTATGATCCCACTTTAAAGCCAGGCACTGGAGTTCCATCTTACAGTGCTGTTAATAATGGAATTGCATCGCCCACTGTGTTTGACAAGAGTTATACTAAATTTATTGCTCGACGCGACAGTTATGCCGACCCCGAAACCGGCGACAGTTATTTAAAATTTCCCAAAACCACAATATTGCAATAAATATGCAACACCCTTGTAAAACAAGCTAAATAAAACTAATACTGGAGCATTCACACAATGGCATCAAACATTAATCCTTTTAACATTGACGGCACATACCCTGTGGCCGGACAAGACAACGACAGTCAAGGTTTCAGAGACAATTTTACCAATACTAGTACTAATTTTAGCACAGCATACACAGAAATCAGTGACTTGCAATCTAAAGTTTTACTAAAATCGGCATTGACTGGACAGGCTTTAAACAACAGCATGGGCGGTGCGGCCATTGCTGGCTTGGCACTGACAGGTGCCAGCTACACATTTAACAATCGCGGTACATTAAGTGGAGCAGTTACACTGGACTTTAGTACCGGAAACTTTCAAAAGATTGTCAGTGGAGGGTCATTGACACTGGGCTTTAGTAATTGGCCTGCAACAGGTACATTGGGCAGTATGGTGGTTTGGTTAAACATAACCAATGTTGCACACACTGTAACTGTGGGCACAACCTATACTAACTTAACTGACATTGCTGGTGCTGATGCCAACACCGGCGTCATTACTTTTGACACTGCGGGCAATTATCTGTTAGAATTTATTACCACAGATGCTGGCGTCACTGTAATGATTGCAGAACGCAATCGCAACTATGCTTCGATCCGTGACAAAAATTTATACTTTAACGACACAGTGGCCAACACTGTATTTGTAGGATATGGCCCAGCTATCACCACTGCCATTGCATACGATTCTGGACAAAGTATTATTACTGCCGCAGGAACTATTAACACCAGTGCTGTGGGCAACTTGACTTTGGCCAATTTAACCAATTCCAAAATTGACACAGGTTACTTGTCTGGTTATACTGTTACAAGTAGTAGAGGGAATTTACAAACTCCCAGCATCCTTCCGGCCAACAGCAATGACTATTTAGGTTTCCACAATGCTGTGACATTTACTGGTAACGGATCTGGCAACGTATTCCAGCAAGTGAGTTCTATAGCATTTTACGCAACTGGTTCCAATGTAACTTATGGTTTGGGCGGCAATATTGCTTTTCTCACTGCAAGAGACGGTGGCACAGATGCTGTAAGTTTTGTACGCCAAGCAGTGGGCATAGAAAACGACCAAAGTACCAAACTATATGGTAACTTGATTACCAGTAATACATTTGTTCCCTCAAGTTCTACCACTGTGGGCGGAGTAGCTGGACAATTTAGTTTTGATGGAACCAGTATGTATATTTGTATTGCATCAGGAAATTGGAAAAAAGTCACACTGTCCACGTTCTAATCAATCAATAAAATCATTGACTCCTGGTGGAAAATAGTATACACTATATAAAATCAGGAGTTTTCTTTTATGCATCCATTGACACAAAATTTAAGCAGTTTAAAAGACGAAGAACTGAATCAAAAGTTTGCTGACTTGCAAAAACGACTGGGTCAGTGTTATCGATCGGGCCCGGTCAGTGCCATTCCACAGATACAAATGTTACTTGCGGATTATCAAACCGAGATCAGTTATAGAAATCGTAAGATCATGGACGAAATGAATAAAAAGGTCAACGACGCTGGACTCAAAGGTATCATTGACATACAATGAACTACGATAAATTTGGGCAAGCGTATACCACAGAGGACGAACTTTGTGAGTTGTTGTATCAAAATCCCAATTTGGATTTGAGTAAGTTTTCTGTTGAGGATTATGTACAATACAACACAGCAGTTACAACAACCTATAGTGAGTTACCGCAGGTACAGGAATATCATCCGTATCCCGATAACTATGATGTTGATATGTTCCATCAATCACGACAGAGCTGTTGGCTCATGCCCGAAGAATATAAAAAGTTAGACATAGCAGAATATGTTTTAAATTTATGTTCAACACAGGCAGAGTTGCAACGTGTGGGCGAAGAATTAATATTATTTCAAGAGCGTGATTTATTTGACCTACTGAGATACTTAAAATATTTTGTAGATGTCATGCGAAAGAATTCAGTATTATGGGGCCTGGGTCGTGGGTCCAGTGTGGCATCATATGTGCTGTATCTCATGGGTGTACACAGAATCAATAGCATGTATTACGATTTAGATATTCGAGAATTTTTAAAATAGCAACAGCAGCTTATAAATATCACTACAAGACAGGAGTCAATCATGGGTAGAATATACAAAACAACACAAGGCAAGGCCATAGATATGGACAGTATCCGTTTGGTCAACGAAAAAACCATTGCCATTGGTAATATGAGAGTCAACGCCGCGGGGGATCAATTGGGATCCGGTGGTGCTGTGGTTCGCGGACGCAATCAGGCAATGGATCAACAGTATCAAATCAACAACAGATCACACGATCAACGAGCGTTTCACACCGAGCAAGCACAGGCACGACAGGGTGTGCCATCGGCTCAAGGACAGGCTGTACCACAACAACAGAATCCAGCTCCAGCGATTCCCGAGGTAGATCCCAATGGAGTGTCGTTTGACCCGCCAGCGGAGTCTGTAACAGACCCGCATGCAGAACCACAGTTACGTGGAAGTTTGGCTGATTCAATTGCCAAATCAGTAACAGTGACTCAAGAATTACTTGATCCAAGACCCACAGCCCCAAAAGGCCCTCAACGCATCTAAAGGAAACACATGCCATCAACATTTGAAAGTACCCCAGTAACGGATATCACTGCCATCAAGGACACAGTGATAGTTAGAGACATGAACTTTTCAGGTCGCACACTCAGTAGTGGAATTGTATTACTGGGCGACGACAGTCGAACAGCAGGAATTCGTCCACGTTGGGCACAGGTATTTCGTGTGGGTCCAGATCAAGTAGATGTAGCGCCAGGACAATGGGTTCTAGTCGAACACGGTCGTTGGACACGTGGTTCAAAAATTTCTATTGCGGATGAAGAAATCACTATACGACGTGTTGATCCCAAGGATATTATATTTGTGTCAGATGAAGAACCCCCAGCCGATGACACAATCTCCACAGCAGTGCAATCGCAACAAAAATTCCGAGACTAATGGGATTTCAACAGCCCAATCTACATGTTGCTCGTGTGGCCATAATGAAAAGTTTGGGCGAAATCACCAGTCCCTACAACGACGGTTTCACCAGTTCCAGTTGCAAACGAGATTTATATCTGTTAAAATGTTGGTTAGAAGACGAATATAATAGTCTACCAAAATTTAGCGGAGAAGAACAATGGGAAGCGGATCGAATATGGCAACGACTCAAACACAAGTAAAATGTGTTTATTGCGGTGAAACTGTACACAATAACTGCACATGGCGACAGGGACGTTGCCCGCATGGCAAATCATTTCTAGAGCAAACACTGGCGGACTCGTACAGGAGTCGCTTTTACAATCTTGTTCAAGCAATCAAGAAACTGTTATGACAGCATACCTAGCAAGACTCAAGCCGGACTGGTTGAGGCAGTTGATCTGGATTGCGTATTTTCCTGCAGTTTATTTAGATCTTTGGATTGAGTTTAGACGTAGTCCAAGATTACGAGAATTAACCACAGCAGCATTTTTATTGGGATGGAGAGGATTGAAATGATTGATCAACTGTTACAACAAGCATTTGAAATATTTGATATTATAATTTCCGAAATATTGACAGAAGCAGTGATAAAGAAAGCGAGTGAGAAATGACTATTGGTGAGTTTTTAATCTTGATAGCTATTTTAATGATTGTTTATTCTAGTAGGTAAAGAAAGCGAGTGAGAAATGAGTCGAATAGAACGAAGAATGGCAGAATTGATGGAGCCAGTGGATCAACAACTGTTGATGTGCGATGACAGAAACGAACAACTCATGATGGCCTGTGCCATGATGCAACGAGTAAAAGAAGTATTTGATCTTCACATAGGTGAAGCGGGACGTAAGACAATGTTTAAGGATCTAGCATGAAAGAACTATGGGTAGAAAAATTTAGGCCAAACACACTGGATGGATATGTGTTTACAAATGAATATCAACGTGAACAGGTTGAAAGTTGGGTTCGAGACAAAAGTATTCCGCATTTGATGTTGAGTGGATCACCGGGCACAGGTAAAACAACATTGGCCAAAATGTTGATACATGAGTTGGCGGTCGATGAGTATGACATCATGTATGCCAATGGTAGTAAGGAAGCACGTAAAATTGAATGGATTGACCGGTTAATTAACTTCTGCCAAACCATGCCATACGGTGATTTTAAAGTTGTCCTGATCGACGAGGCAGATCAAATGAACATACAAAGTGTACAACCAGCCTTGCGTAACCTAATGGAAGACTACAGCCAGTCGGTGAGGTTTATTGCAACGTGTAATTATCCAAACAAGATCATGCCGGCACTACACAGTCGCTTTTTGAGATTCCACATTGACAAAACCGATTTAACAGAATTTACTGCCCGTGCCGCAACTGTGTTAGTTAAAGAAAATATAGAATTTGATTTAGATACTCTGGATCTTTATGTCAAAGCCACCTATCCTGACCTGCGTAGTTGTTTAAAATTGTTACAGAGCAACTCCTTCAAAGGTACTTTGATTGCTCCTGGTGAAAATGACACCAGTGTTAACGACTGGAAATTGGATGCTGTGAGCATGTTCCGAGCCGGCAGGATTCGTGAGGCAAGAACATTGATTTGCGGTCAAGCTTCTGTGGATGACATGGATGCTGTGTTCAGATGGATGTACGACAACCTTGGAATTTGGAGCTCAACTCCCGAAGGGCAAGACGAAGCCATATTAATAATTAGAAAAGGTCTAGTAAGTCACAGTCAAGTGGCAGACCCGGAAATCAATTTGAGCGCCACACTCTGCGAATTAACACAAATAGGACAATAATGAAAAACAAAGAAATTTATCTAGTGGCATTTCATTATGCAAAACCACGCCCGGGAGTACAAACACAACGGGCCGGCTGGCAAAAAGATCCCAAGAATTTCTACTACGATGAACGTGTGGAAATTACCCGTGGTTTAAAACATGATGCTGTCACCAGTAGCAGTATTGTTTTAAATCTCAGTGCTAAAACAGTGTTAAAAGATCGTTCGGTTCCGGCTGAAACATTTGATGATAAATTTAAATATTTTTTCAAAGGATATCATCAATATATCACAGCAGTGATGAGTAAGTTAGATCTTGAATATTTTAATAGCATGTTGGATGCAATGCAGGCGGAAGAGGACAGTAAAACTGTTCAACCTGCTGAATAAATACAACATGACACCATTTTTTAAAAGTATGCAGGCCAAGAAAAAACGTGCAGTGGACCCTGATGCACCACCACGTCCAAACTTGTTGAGCCACGATAAAACCATTAGAGAAACACAAACAACCATAGAGCAGTTACAGGAGCAAAACCGTCAACTTGCCAGTCGTTTAGAGGATTTAGAAGGTAAGATGATACGTCAAACCCAGTACTTACAAGCCCTACACCAATCAATCAATGCTCGGGGTCGCGGTTGACCAGAAATTCACTTTTTGCTATAATAGTAACATAGTAAACACTGTGAGTGAAAAATGGCAAAAATACCAAAAATCAAAGTAGCAACTCAAGATGCTGTAAAAGCCGCAATCATGGCTTTTCGTATAAACAATCAATCTATCATTCGCAATGGGTGTAGCAACAACAAACAATTGATCTATCAACACTTCACTGGCACTGCCATGCAGGGATTTTCTGATTCAGAATTACAAGATCACGCTGATGAAATTGTCAACAGCTTGATGCAACGTGTGATGATGAACGCCTTGGCTGGTAGAGACTCGGGTGGATTTCTCAGAGAAGTGGTTGAGCTAATAACCAAGGATTCTGTCTCCAGCGACAGTTTTGGATTGTTGGCCTGGGCACCAAAATTGTATCACGACACTGTACGAGCCGATGTCACACGAGAAACAGTACTGTCCAAGAGTGCCAACAGCACCTTTATCGGTGTCATGGGCAAAAAAGTATCTGTTGATTTTGAGCCCTTGAGTTGTTCTTACGTAAAAAATTACAACATGTTTGTGCATGTGGGACACGATGGTGCAGGCAACTTGATAAGTTTTTGGAACAAACACAGATTCAATGCCCCTGTGAAAATCACTGCCCGTGTAAAAAGTCATCGTCGAGATCCGCACTACAGCGACGCAAGATTTACAGTTTTGAATTATATAAAAGAAGTCAACCAGCAGTAATCTCTACTGCTGTGGTTGATTAAATTTCTCCGTAAATTTTTAATACTTCTGCAACAGCCGCATGTCGTTGTATATCACGTCCCGCAAACTCTATACCAGCAATAAACTTGCTAGCACCAAATCCGTCTACTAGACGCTTGACGTCAATTAAACCGTTTTCTGACTCCCGGCGATCTGCCTGTTGTGTATCTCCGGTTACCACCATCTTACTGTTATCGCCTAGACGTGTGAGCAACATTTTCATTTGACTTGGTGTCGCATTTTGCATTTCGTCTGCTATGATCCAGGCATTTTTAAAAGTTCTACCCCTCATGTAGGCCAAGGGTGATACTTCAATTGTGCCTTCATCCAGCATACAGGTTATTTCACTTTGTCGATAGTACTCTGCAAATACATCCATTATTGGTCTAGTCCATGGTGCCATTTTGGCATTGATATCGCCCGGTAAGAAGCCATGCTGTTCGTCGTCCACTCCCACTGCTGGACGTGTGATTACTATTTTACTACAATCTCCTCTTTGGTACGCTTGTATTGCGGCCATAACTGCCAACATGGTTTTACCTGTGCCGGCTGGGCCTGTGGCAAATATAATTAATTTGGATTCATCTGTAAGCAAGTCTATGTATGATTCTTGATTTAGACTTTTGGGTATTAATTCTACTTTTCGTCGCTGATTTTGGTGTTTAAAGTAATCGTCGGTTACTAGTTTTATATCAGGTGTTTTTTGTTTGTTACGGGAAAGGTTGGTTTGATAATATTGTGTTGTTTCTACTGCTCTGTTTCGACGTTTGGCCAAAAGTATCTCCTTGAGTTTTAGTTGTGTGAACTGTGTTTCACAAAAATATTTAAGGAGATACTGTGTGATGATTTAACTGCGTTTATAACTTGTAAAAATTCAGCTAAGTATTAAACTAGACTACAGCATTTTGACTGATGTTTTTGCTGTTCCATTCAGCATAGATTCTATTACCGTTGTCCCAGTCCATTTCCACAATGTTGAACCCAAACAGTTCAGCCAAGCGTACTTGCTCATCAAAACTCCAGGGATAAAAGGGTATTGTTTCGCACTCGGTATTGCCGTGATCTGCCAGTGCAGGATTACAACGCCAAAAGATCTTGGCATCTCTGCGATGTAGCAATTTGATCACACAGGCAATTTGATGTTCTATATCTTCTCTAGTTCCAAAGTTTATACTGCCCAGGCAAAATGCCACGTGAAATTTCTGTATGTAATGAACTTGTGCATAGTCTTCTATGGTCATGCAAAAGTCTGCTTGATCAAATGCCGGATCAACACCGGTTAGGTTTGGTATGTAGTTTTTAAAAGGATTCACACCGCAACCCACATCAAGTACTCGTTGTCCGGGCAGTATCTTGTCCACTAGGCCGTAGCCCGAGTATTGATATTGATCCAGGCTTCGTTCACGCTGGCTCCAGATTTTTCCAAAATAATTGTTTAAGTGTTGTTGATCTAACATAATTAATAGTATAATATAATAGTAGTATTTAACGCAAGGAACGCATATGAAAAAATTATTAGCAGTATTATTATTGATACCCGTGCTGGCTTTTGCCTGGGAACCACAACGACCCATCACTGTGATATTTCCCAATGGCCCCGGTGCCGGCAATGAAATCAGTTTTAGATTTGTGGCCAGTATAGTGGAAAAGCGAACCAGTGCCACATTTGTTAGTGAATATAGACCCGGTGCCGATGGCAACATTGCCATGAATCACTTTGCCACAGTGCCTGCAGATGGATACACTGTTGCTGTGCCTGCTTGTCAAAGCAACTGGGTCACTGCGGACGTATGGTACAGCAATATGGTTCGTTATGATGCACAGGAATTTGAACCAGTGGCCAACATTGCCCGCAGTCCCTTGGCATTTTGGGCTGCACCCGGTAGCCCTGTCAACACCCCTCAAGACTTGGTCAAATTGATACAGAGTCAAAAGAGACCAGTTAATATTGCCATTGGTGGTGGTGGACACAGACTGGCAGTACAATATCTTGTTGATAGTCTGCAAATGCCCACCGATTCAGTAGTGACTCCCATGTACAAAGGACCGGCTCAAGCCCTGTTAGACGTCGTAGCAGGACATGTTGAATTCGGAGTTACACCTGTGGCAGTTGGATGGCCACATGCACAAGCAGGTAAATTAAAATTAATTGGTATTGCCAATGAACAGCCACTAAAAGGATTAGAATCAGCACCATTGATGCAAACAGTTGCTCCAGGATTATCGATACATGGATGCTGGAATATTGTGTTACCCCGGGGCACACCTGCTGATGTGCAGGCCTGGTATCGAGACCAGTTTGTACCAGCAATTAGAAGTACTGAAGCCGGAGCGAAATTTGCAGAAAACTTGATGTTTATCACACCCGCCGAACACTCACCCGCCGGTGTTAGAGCCAGCATGTTACGTTTACGCTCTGTGTGGCAACCTGTTGCTAGAAAGATCAAACCTGAATGAAATATATCGATTAGTAATGGATATCAAAAATTATAAAACAATAATAGTTTTATTTCCTCCCGGAATGGGCGGGAATCATCTCGCCAACATGATTTCTACATCTCCAAAAATAAACAATAGATTGCTTAAAGAAAGTGATGATAAATATAAAATAATTTTAGATGAGTACTATTCGTCTCCTATTAAAAATGCCCATGTAGGATTCACTCATTTTAATCCCACTGAAGTTTATCAAATTATTAAAAAAGCAGATAAACCGTTTATTATAGTTGGACATATTGATGAAACTTATTATGTTTTTCAAACAATACGGGATTTATCACAATTTTTGTTTATATATTTTGAATGGCAAACATTAACTGATACAATAAATCAAAGAATAAATTTTAATGATACTACATTAACTAGGTGGGCGTACAGTGGTAACGTTGTTTCAACAATTTTTGAAACAACGAAAGATAACATGTATAATATTAATCCCAATGATTTATTTAAATCAGATATTACAGATTTTTTAACAGCAATTAACAACAATTTAAACTTAAATTTAGATCTAGATTTTTGTTTATCTCTACATAAAAAATGGTTTAAGAAAATTTAATATGAAATATATTTTTGTCAGTGGAGCTCCTGGCTCCAAGTGGAGCAGTGTGGTTAAAAACATCTACTACAGTGCCGACGTTGACAGCACAGATTACAGTGATCAGCGTACCTATTGGCACGATGCTTCGGGCACATATGATTTAATGCACCTGGGAGTATATTGGGGTCCAGCCATGGAGTTTGGCGATGGGTTTGAACGTTTAAATGAATACTCCAAAGAAGAATGTGAAGCTGAGTTTGATCGCCCGTTCTCAGGCACCGGGGTACGTATTATCAAAAGCCATGTGTTTGGATATCACATTGACTATATCAAAAGAACCTGGCCTGACTGCCCTGTTGTGCTGATTGATAGATCAGATGATGCTTGCCTAGGCTGGTGGGTCAAGTGTGGCGAGTTTAAAATTAGCTATCCTGCCTATAGGGATTACTACAAAGATCTAAGATCCATGGCCGCGGCCATTGCGAGAGAAAATGCAGGTAATAGAGCAGCCGCAAGGGAATATCCAGCAAAAATCATGGAAACCAATAGGCAACTGGCAAGAACGTTGGGCATTGCAACACCTGCAAAAGAGTATTATCAAGACTATGTAGCGTCAGACATAAAGGTAACAGTGATATGATCAGTTCATGGGACACAACAAAAACAAGAAGCCGGTATCATTTTGATCCAACAAAAATAGATCCACAATACGACACAGTGATTCGTCTCGGGCAGTTTGAGGCCAATTGGGATAAAGAACTTGCCGAAGTCATTGCCACTGCCAAACCGGCAACTTGGCGTACTCGTGGGCAGGCAAGCAACACTAGACCCGAAGAGGAATTAGCCGCAGAAGAATACGATCTTGAGCGTGAAGGCTACGGTCGAGATTACATAATCACACACTTGAACTGGAATATACCCGATAAGTTTCAACGCATGGCTGATCGGTTTGCCATGGAAGATGCTATGACCAGAATTCATATACAACAGCCCGGAGAAGTATGGAACTTACATCTAGACAAGTTGGAAAAATGGAATCCCAACAGTCCCGATAGTGTATTACGGGTACAAATACAACTAACCAATTGGCAACCCGGGCATTTTTGGAGTTACGGAAACTACACACATTCTGGTTGGCGAGCCGGAGATGTTACTACATTTGACTGGCAAAATGTTCCACACTCAACTGCCAACGCTGGACATACGCCAAGAGTTACCTTACAAGTAACAGGTGTACGCACACCTGCTACCGATGCGTTTTTAGAACTATTGGCACGAGCTGATTCTATAACGGTATAACGTTTGATACAGATAAATAAAGTATAAACTTATACTAATATGACTGAATTATCCCGCAAATCTCGTAGTATTTCTGATGTTATAGAAAACACCAAAGATATCTACATGACCGACAGCAGTCTCAATACGTTGTTAGATTTTGAACGTATCATTGATGAACTGGACATATACACATTTGATCACTGGAAACAGGGCGAGCTAGTAGAAGGGCCTGTTTACGAAAAATATTTTGTCACCTGCACTTTTATGTGGCCGTACAAAACCAAGCCCGACACACGTGGTGCCAAACGTTTAGCTGACTACGGATGTGTGGTCAAGTATCATCGAGACACCATAAGTTATCCCATCAAACTCAAAAGCCCCATGGATTTTCAGCCTGGTACTAAACTGGCAAAAATGGCCAAAGCACCAATTTGGCTGGTAGAGATCACAGTTCCTAAAAAACTCATGCAAGACATACATCAAGGCAGTTTAGAATTAGACAACGAAACACTCAACAGTGAAGACGTGGAAGCCAGTTACGAGGAAGGCTTGGACGATGAAATGTACCAAAGCGGCGAACAGGCTGATCAAGAAAACGCACAAGCCTCGGGTGCACCAGCACCAGCCCCTACAGGAGCACCTGCACAATGACACAATTACACGAAGGTTTAGAACAGGGCGATTTAAAACGTCTAGTACACACAGAATTGCATTGTGACGAGTTCAAGAGCAAACTGGGTCGCGACGAAGATGTTGTTGTGATCAGCTTTAAAGTTGTGGGTAAAGAACCAGCCACTGACTTGGTAAACTTCATTGAAAAAGGTTACGATTGGATTATTGATGCTGATGTCAGTTCCGGAGAAATGGACGACGGTGATTACATTGTGTTTGTTGAATGTGAACGCAATTCCACAGTGCCTGAACACATCATTGAGATGATGCAGGATATAATGAATCTAACTGGTCAACAGTTGGAACAATGGCGTGTTCGTTACTACAAAGATCATACAGATAATCCATTGACTGTTGATAGTTTAAAAAAATTAATCCCCACCACCAGTGAGGAATATCATCGTAGATTTGGTAGCGAGGCCTTGGACGAAATGCGAGCTGTGGCGGGAGTACAAATTACCACACGAGCACCGGTCAACGATTTCACCGAAAGCTTACGCATTGCAGCCGGCTTAAAATAACAAACCTGTAACAAATTAAAATTCAAATTTTGATAAATAGTTTTATCAACACTGTTTAGGAGATTTCGATGAGTTTTGAATTTACATTTACAGCCAATCAATTAGCTCAATTATTACCACACAATCCACACATCACCGAGTGGTACAATGCCTTGAGTAAAGAACTCCCCAAATATAATATAACTTCTGTTTCACGTGTGGCCATGTTTATTGCACAAACAGCACATGAATCAGGTGGCTACACAGCACTTACTGAAAATTTAAACTATCGTGCCTCTGGATTAACCGGTACATGGCCCAAGCGTTTCCCCCCAGACATAGCAAAATTATACGAACACAATCCAGAAAAGATTGCCAATCGTGCCTACTGTGATAGAATGGGCAATGGTCCCGAAGCATCGGGCGATGGTTGGAAGTTTCACGGTCGTGGCTTGATACAACTTACAGGCAAAAGCAACTATGTGGCGTTTGCCAAAGAAATTGGTATGGCACTTGACGAGTGTGTAAAGTATTGTGAAACACCCGAAGGTGCTGTGGAATCGGCCTGTTTCTTTTGGGAACATCATGGATTAAATGCCATCAGTGATGCTGGAGATGTTGCACATGCCACTCGAGTCATCAATGGTGGATTATTGGGATTAGATGATCGCACAGCACGTTTTCATCACGCTGTTCAAGTATTGAGTGCATGATGTTTGGCTGGATAATCCAACACATAATTGGCAACATACCCGCTGAGTTCTGGGCGTTAATTGCTGGACTGGGTGCTGTTGCATATTTTTTCAGCGGATTTCTTTCTGCTGTTCCTTTTGTGCAGGCAAAACTCACCGGTGTTGCTGTTAAATATCTAGGATTTGCCACTATGCTGTTTGGTGTTTTTATGTTGGGCAGCGCCGGTGTCACTGCTGTTTGGAAACATGAACTGGAAGCGATGGCAGAGAAAGTGGCCGAGGCTGAAGTCAAGTCGGGGAAAGTCAACACAGTGATCAAAGAAAAAATTGTCAAAGAAGTAAAAATAATCAAGGAGAACACAAATGCCAACAATCAAGCAATTGAAGCACAGCGTGACAGTATTAACGCTGAGTGTCGGTTGTCTGACACTGCTTGGATGCTCTACAACCAGTCCACAAAAAATGCAGTGGCCCAAGGTTCCAGCAGAGCTCTCAGCACCAGCAAATGATTTAACTCCTTTGCCCGCAGACAAAAAAACCTTAACCGATCTGTTAGAAAATGCCAATGCCAATTTTGGTGAGTACTACATACTAAAACAAAAATACGAATCTTGGCAACAGTGGTATCGGGAACAAAAACAAATTTGGGATGCCGTAAAATAAAAATAAAAGGAAAAATATGCCAAAACTAGACCCATCAGATTCAAACTCAGCCGCTACAGCCGTAGCACCTGTACCCGCTACACCAGCTCCAGCCTTTGGAAGTGTGCCAATGGGTAACAGCATGAGTGTTGCTCCTTCGTCATTTGGCAGTACTCCATCTGGTTTTGGCAGTGGGTTTGGTGCCAGTTCCAGTGCAATGACTCAAACCAATAACTACTCAGGCACTGGACAGGCCAACAGCAATTTAGCCAGTACCGGTGGGGCCATGCAAGAAGGTGGCACCTCTGCAATTGAAACCAGCCATGGGTTTGGCAACTTTATCAACAGTAAATGGCGCCCCATGATGGCAGTTATATACATGATTACCTGTACCACTGACTTTGTGGTATTTCCAATATTATGGAGTTTATTGCAGGCTGTATTTCATGGATCAGTGACCAGTCAGTGGAGCCCACTGACACTGCAAGGTGCAGGATTGTATCACATTGCCATGGGTGCTGTGTTGGGATTAGCTGCTTATGGACGTAGCCAAGAAAAGATAGCCGGTAAGGCCTAACCACTTGACTGTAACCGAGTTTTCGTTTACACTAGCAGTATGACACACTACGCTACACTGGGGGTTGACGAATCAGCTACCCCAGAAGAAATCAAACGAGCTTATAGAAAATTAGCCAGTCAGCATCATCCTGACCGTGGAGGAGACACCGCCACATTCCAAACATTACAAGCAGCCTATGATGTCATCAGTGATGCAGATCGCAGAGCCCAGTATGATCACGAACAAGCCAATCCCGGTGGCATCAGATTCAATTTCAATGGACAACCATTTTCAGGTGTTCCACCAGGGATGGAAAGTATTTTTCAACAGTTTGGATTTAACTTTGGGGGTGGTGCTCCCTGGCATGCACACCAACAGCCAAGACGCAACAAAGATCTACGTATAGAAATCACTGTGGATTTGGCCAGCACCTTGGCGGATCAAACTCGAACAATCAGCGTTCAAACCACAAACGGACACAGAGAAACAGTGGAAGTCACCATACCCAGAGGTGTGACTCATGGTACACAAATCAAGTATTCTGGACTGGGAGATAATTTTTTCAATTCATTACCCAGGGGCGATTTATATGTGGTATTTGCTGTGGCTGTTCCACCAGGGTTTGAACTGCATGACCTAGATGTGGTCACTGCTGTGGAAGTTGATTGTTTAGACGCTGTCACTGGTACAGAAACCGAAGTTGTCGGTATCGATGGCAGTAAATTTTTACTTACCGTACCCCCAGGTGCACAGCACGATAATTTATTCAGAATACCCAACAACGGAGTCTGGCAATTAAACAGCTCGCAAAGAGGCAATTTACTTGTTAAAATAATGATTACAGTTCCAAGAAATCTTTCAACTGCTCAACTAGACTTAATTAAACAAATTAAGATCTCTCAATAAATATCTTTACGAGGCACTAACTTGGAAGACCGGATGATACAACCCAATCCTGAAATAGAAGTAATTATTAAAAATGCCAGCGACACTGCCAGGGCACTGAATCACGAATATGTGACTTTGGAACACTTGCTAAAAAGTCTAGTCGCATATGAGCCGTTTGGTGAATTTTTAGATAGTTACGGCGTAGATGTTGAGGGATTACAAAACGATTTAGATAATTATCTATCCGACCAGGTATTCTTAGTCAGTGCTGTGGAGTTCACAGAACCCAAGAAAACCAATGCACTGGAACGTGTGTTTAATCGTGCATTTACTCAAGTGCTGTTCAGTGGCAGATCCACCATGCAGGTGATTGATTTATACATCAGTGTGTTTGCCGAACACAACAGTTACGCACATTATTTTTTATTAAAATATGGACTTGACAATCGTCAAGATGTATTGGATTATTACAATGACAATTATTCCACCAAGCGTGGTAAGGCCCGTGCTGTCAATATCAAATCTACTGAAACATTAGAACAGTACTGTACCGACTTGAATGCACAGGCACGTGCGGGCAAAATTGATCCTGTGATTGGTAGAGATTACGAGATTGATGAAATAGCACAGGTGTTGGCCAAACGCAATAAATCAAACATATTACTAATTGGTGATCCCGGTGTTGGTAAAACTGCCATTGCCGAAGGCTTGGCAAAAAACATAGTGGATGGAGCAGTTCCTGACTATTTGCGGGACCATACAGTTTATAACCTGGACATTGGAAGTCTATTGGCCGGCAGCAAGTATCGCGGAGACTTTGAGGAAAAGCTCAAAGATGTCGTTGCCGCTTTGATTGCTCAAGGCAAATGCATATTGTTTATTGATGAAGCACATCAAATGCGTGGTGCCGGAGCCGGAAGCCAAAGCAATGTAGACTTTTCTAACATGATCAAGCCAGCCTTGGCCAAAGGTCAAATCAAAGTTATTGCGTCAACCACATGGGAAGAATACAGTCAAAGTTTTGAAAAAGATCGTGCTCTCATGCGTCGCTTCCATAGATTAACAGTGGAAGAACCAACACCTGCTGTGGCCAAAGATATACTGCGTGGCCTACGCACACACTTCGAAACATTTCATGGCGGCGTCATTGACGACTCAGCTATTGATGCTGCTGTGGACTTGAGTGTACGTTATCAAACAGATAAACGATTGCCGGACAAGGCCATTGATTTGATTGATTCAGCCTGTGCTAGATTAAAAATACGTGAAACTGATTGGTGTGTACAACGCGGTGACATTGTAGATGTCATCAGTAGATTTACCAAAATCCCAGTGGATCAAATCGGCACCGAGTCAATTAAAAATCTTGACAGTTTAGAAAGCAATATTAAAAATCGCCTATACGGACAAGAATCGGTAGTGGACACTGTATTGGAAAAGATCTATGTCAGCCGTGCTGGATTGAAATCAATCAACAAGCCCATTGGCAACTTTTTGTTTTTAGGGCCCACCGGCACAGGTAAAACTGAGTTGGCAAAACTACTGAGTGAAAATCTTGGAATGAAACTGTTGCGTTACGACATGAGCGAGTATCAAGAAAAGCATGCCGCAAGTAAACTGATTGGTGCTCCTCCCGGCTATGTTGGCTACGATGATGGCAATCTAGGCGGAGGATTATTAATATCCGATATTGAGAAAAACTCCAACAGTGTGTTGTTGTTTGATGAAATTGAAAAGGCACATCCGGATGTTGTCAATGTGTTGCTGAGCTTGATGGACGAAGGTGTTGTCACCAGCAGTAATGGTAAAAAAGCCGATGCACGTAACTGTATTGTTATTTTAACCAGCAATCTAGGTGCTGCCGACAATGAACGTAAAAGCATAGGATTTGGCGACATCAACCGAAGTGATGAAGATGACCGAGCAGTTCGGGAGTTCTTTAAACCTGAGTTTCGCAACAGACTGGATGGAGTTTGCAAGTTTAATCGGCTAGATGCACTGAGTATGAAAAAGATTGTAGCCAAGTTCATCAATGAACTCAATGAATTACTCAGCGAAAAATCTATTCGTGTTAGACTGACCGAATCAGCAATAGATTATCTAGCCAGAGTAGGACATGACAGTCAAATGGGTGCTAGACCCATGGCACGTAAAATTAACGATTTAATCAAAGTACCCTTGAGTAAAAAAATACTATTTGAAAAGATTCCTGAATCTACCACAGTGGTTGTTGACTGTGTGGATGAAGCATTGACATTCGAATCAATCTCAGTACCAACCCAAGCCACAGTGGACGCCGATGGACTCATCGTTCTGGAATAAAATACAACCGGGTATCAAACTCGCTACCACTGTGAAGCAATTTCACGGTAGATATCTTTGGCGTTTGGTAATACATGCCGAAGGCGGTAGACTGTTGGATTCAAAACTTGCAAGTCTTGAAGCGGCGTTGGAACATAGACGTGCTATGGCTCAATCTGGATATAATTTTGGTAAAACTGGTTGGTTTTATAGATCTCCCAACTTGGATCTAGTAGATTTAACGCTGTTGCGTACAGTTCAAGAGATCAAAACAGGCATGTCTGGCTCAGTTAGAACACGTATAGAAGAACCCAACATACAATTTTATACCCAAGATGAAGCCACATTAAAAACCATAGCATTGAAGATTGATCCAAAATATATAGAATCTATCACATACCCACAGCCGGAAATGGTGCCATTGTTACAGTGCGGTGCCATTGTAACACCAACACCATGGGCATACTCACACAAAGTAATTGTACGCGATGGTAGATATTCACTTCAAACTAAACAACAATTATTACACTATTTAGAAAATCTAGGCGACACAGTTAAACTAAGCAAAACATCTAAAGACATGCTGAATAAACAGTATGAAAGCACTTGGGGTGTGTTCTTTTACACCAACGATCCAGCGATTGTTACGTTTATTGGCCTAATAAACCCTGCATTAATATCAAATATTCATGCCATGGTGTCAGCGCCTGGCTAAATACTAGCATATTATTCAAGGAGCCCAACATGGCAAAACTTCAAGAGGACGTATTAGTAATTAAAATTAGTAAATTAATTAAAGATTCAGATGACATCAGTACAGCACTGAGCGAAGAATTAGTTACCAGTTTAGAAGCAGTAGTACAAGAATTAGCAGGTGCAGGCGCACTTGTTGAAATTGAAACAACCACAGCCTAATCAATTAAAGAGAGAAATCAATGAGTACAAAAAAATCCTCTGGCACTCCTGTCAGTCAAAATGATGCAGTAGCCATGATCAAAGCAGCTGCCGCACGTCAAGCACAACAAGCACAAAAACCACCTGAGCTAGTTCCGGCCAACCAAGGCCAGGGCGTTCCTTACGACTTCAGTCGAGTACACTTGCACATAGGTATTCCTTGCTACGGTGGTATGGTGAGCGAGCCCACAATGACCAGCTTTTTACGTTTTGTGTTGTTGGCAGGTCAAGCAGGACTCAATTGGAGCCTGGACACCATGGTGAACGAAAGCCTAGTGACTCGTGCCAGAAACAACTTGATGGCCAAAATGATGACCAACACCACTGCCACACATTTCATGTTTATTGATGCAGACATTCGTTTCCAACCAGAATCAATCTTGCAAATGATTGCCTGTGACAAAGAAGTCATTGGTGGATTATATCCTAAAAAAGCATTACCAGTTAATTATGTGATTAATTTAAAACCTGAAACTAAGATTCAAGGTGACATCTTCACTGTGGACACCACAGGCACAGGTTTCTTGTTGTTCAAACGTGCAGTGTATGAAAAAATGATTGCACAGTTTCCAGAAACAAAATATGTGGATGATGTAGGACTTGGTAAACAATACGAGCCCATGATGTACTCGATCTTCGATTGTAAAATTGACGCTCGTGGTCACTATCTCAGTGAAGACTGGTTGTTCTGTCGTAGATGGCAAGACATGGGTGGCGAAATTTGGGTACACAGTAAAGTATTGCTTAACCACATTGGACACTTTGAATTTGCCGGTGATCTCAGCAAGATTGATGTTATCAATCAAGCAAGAGGTGCTGCTCCAGCAGGATCCGGCGACACATTGCCATCCGGTGTTCCGGCGGCGCTGAAAGATGCTGTCAACATGGCCAAGGCTGGACAACCACAAGCACAAATCAACTAACAGCATAACAGGTCAACATGGAAAAAGAAACCTTACACTTTCGAATTGGACTCAGCGGCACGTATTGGGATCGGCCGCCCCAATACAGTGTTTTGGTCAATGACATGGCTGTGGTCAAATCCTCACTAATAGACGCGGCCACGGACGAAGTTTTTTATGTAGAATTTGATTTAGATTCTGACGTGGAACTCAATCGGTTGCAAATAAGATTGGAAAATAAAACTGCCAATGATGTTAAAAAAGACCAGTATACAGATCCTGACAATTTTACAATCATTGGCGATATGTTGTTAAATATTGTCAGCGTGGAAATTGACGAGATTGATCTGGGACATTTAATATATAACCTAAGTGAATATCATGTTGATCAACCGGTTAAACACAGTGGTGAAATTACTAAAATAATTAAAAACTGTGTGAATCTTGGCTGGAACGGTGAGTGGCGGCTCCAGTGGACCAATCCTTTTTACATATTTCTATTAGAAAACATTTAAACTAAATACTGCTATAAACGGATATTGCCATGTTCATAGCAGATTTATTTGAAGCAACGACTCTAAAAACTCTTGTGATAATGCCGGGGGGATTTCATCCATGGACTCCTGGACACATGTCTCTTTACACATCCGCACTGCGGGCATTTCCTGGAGCTGATGTATATGTGGCTTCTACCAACGATACTAGCGAACGTCCGATACCTTTTGCAGTTAAACAAGAATTGGCCACCATCGCTGGTGTTCCAGCAGACCACTTTGTACAGGTCAAAAGTCCTTTTACTGCAAAGGAAATTGTAGATCACTATGATCCCACAGCTACAGCATTGATATTTGTGCGTAGCGAAAAAGATCGCAACCAAGCACCACAACCAGCAAAAGTTGATCCTGCAACAGGTAAATTACCTTTGGTTACTCGTGGGCCACGTAAGGGGCAACCAGTAAGCAACTATTTGCAGTCTTTTACTAATATCAAAAATCTTCTACCCTTGGCTCAACATGCCTACATGGCCTATTTGCCCACTGTGGAATTTGCAGGTGGAGTCACCAGTGCCAGTGAAATACGTGCTGCTTGGGCAAAGGCCACGCCTGCAGGTCGTGCAAAAATTGCACAAACACTATACCCAAAAAATCCCCAACGTGCTTTGAAATTATTAAGCAGTGTGTTAGATGAAACTGTACAACAAGGTGTGGCAGAAAGCAATCCCACTGTGGATGCCACTGTGTACTTGATTAAAAAATATCGCGATGACATTGACCACTATCAGGACTTGATTGCCGATAGCAACATTGATTCTGCTGCCAAACCCCACTATCAAAAGAAAATTGCCGAGTTAAAGAGTAAAATTCAGCAACTTTGGCAAGGCACGTATCGATGACCTTATTGGCACTCTCTGTAGATGTTCATTGCAACTCTACTGCTGAGGGTGCTCCGGTGTATAGAGTTTATGTTGACAGTGATCTACTCACTGAACGCACTTGGCGTTGGCCCGCATACAGTGTTTATGTTCAAGAAAATATTGAAGTAGATCTTGAGCCGGGAACACATCAGTTAACAGTACAGGAATGTGTTACACAAGGTTGTATAAGCACACAAAATTTTACTGTCAACGGTGCCGGCATCAGCAGTCAAGATTTATCGTTTACAATCTAGCTGCTAAATACTATAATATACTGGAGTTTAACGCATGAAACCACAAGATTTTATCACAGAACACGAATTTATTGGCGATGACGCACATCAAATGCATAAGAGCCAACAACACCACATGCTGAGAGAAGAGTGCTATCACTCGGCTGCCAACGCAATCAAACTACATCAATTACTGGGCAAATTACCCGACGGGCACGAACTGGATGCTTGGGCCGCTGAAAAGATCAGTCTAGCCAATGACTATTTAAAAACTGTGGTCGAATGGTTGGAGTACGATGTCATGAGCGGCGAAAGACCCCATGCCAGTGGCATGACAGTGTTCAACATTGCCGAAGCTGAAGAAAAGTTTGCTGAATTGTTGGGCGAGAGTGATGCAGAACGTGCTTATGTTTGTGTACACGCAAAAAAAGGTCAGTGCGAAGTAACAGCCAAAACTTCCTATGAAGCTGCTCGAAAGGCCGCTGCCAAATGGAAATTAAAAAACACCGCGGGTGTTGATGCACACTTGAAGGATGTGAAACACCGGGCTGTGAATGAAGAACAAGGTGTGGAGGAAGGCTTGGATTGGGAAACACGCCACGATGAGTTTGTCACAGTGGGTGATAGAGCAACAGCTGAACAGATAGATAAAATTGTTAAGGCACTAATTGATGGTGCAAATCAAGCCAACCGCAAGCGTGGATTTTTAAATCAAATCGTTGGCAATCGGTCCAATGGTGATTTGGCCCGTCAAGCACTTGCCGCCGAAAATTTAGCAAAGAGTATACAGAAAAATAGCAATGCTAAACCAGGAACAGATCAACGAAAAGAACTTGGCCAGCATTTGGTTTATGCTGTGAGTTTGTTGAAAAGAATGAGTAGCAAGCAAGGTGTGGCGGAAGCAACCGGCGATATAAAATTTGACACCTGGCTCAACAACATCACTAGTAAAAAACAAGCGGATACACAGTCTCTGGGCCTTGAAGATATAATTTCAGCAATTGATCAAGAAGTAGCAGATCCAGGTCAACACATTGATACGTTGTATGATGTACTAAATCGTACTCGCGACTTGGCCAGTCCAAATCTTGCAAAAGCACGTCAATGGATCTTGCGTTATGCAAAAATTGTAACCTCAGGTCGTTACGAGTTGGACGACTGGAGCATTGATCTTGGCCGTGCCATGACACCTTATGAGATTGTAACAGCATATGATTTAATTGATTTTTTACAACATGCAGCAAGTGTATTAGAAAAAGATGCAAAGTCAGCCAATGGTAAACTAAACGAATTTGCACCCGGCGGAGAAGGTAACAATGGCCCGCTACAGTATGGTACAGCTATTGTTGAGTTCAGCAAACAGTACAGCACATTGTGGGATGATGAAGCTTCTGCAGAAGACGGAGAAATGATCAAAGAAGTAGGAGAAACTTTTTTACACAAAGGAATGACTGCTGGTATTGCCGCACTATTTGATCTCGACACCCAGGTCAGCGACGATGTATTGCATTACCTGGATAAACAAGGTTTTGATACACAAAAAGATATACATACTCCGTATCAGGCCGCTCTTAAAAAACCTCGTCGCGGCAATCCCGGCGGAATCAGCAAGCAGAGTGTAATGAATTTGAAAAAAATGCAGGCAGATTTCAATGCCCAGCCCGGACAAGTGTATGATGTCAAGGGCTATTTTGGTCAGTCTGGAACAAGCTATTCCAGCGCCACAATCAAAGCATTGAATCCGCAAGACGCTGAAGAAAAATTCAAAGCACGAATGAAAAACAGTAAATTTAGTAAAATTGAAGTTGTTCCTGCTGGCAAGTCGGGTGTGGCGGAAGGCAATGGCCCACAAAGTAAAATTGATCAACAGATCATTGACTTGCTGGTAAAGGGTGTACCAGCGGCAACTATTGCTCGTAAGTTAGATATTCCAGAGGAGTGGGTTCACGAAGTTCATGAATATAGTATGCCTGAGCCTAGTGCTGACTTCTCTGATCCACGCAATGTATCCCCAACAAATAGATTTGGTGAAGGTGTGGCGGAAGCATTAGGAACAAGTCCAGACAGACTGAGGGCTCGCACAGGTATGAACACTGCACATAAATTTCCTAGACCAGGTCAAACCGATCTAGGGAATATTCCTGGAATGAATACTCCCGGTGCAAGTCCAGAGACAAAAGAATTTGCTGATCAGCAGAGAGCCCGTCGTTCAGGCGATCTTAAAGCCGCTATTAAAGGTCAGCTTGGCCAACACCGCAAACCTAATTTACCAGAGTCGGGTGTAGCGGAAGCCACCGGCGACCCAAAGTTTGACAAGATGTTTAAAGGCATCACTGGTAAAAAAGCAGTAGCCAAACAACGAACAGCAGACACCAAACAACAATCTAAAGATGCTTTTGACAGCATGTTTGGTGGCGGCAATCCAGCAGCCAACCTGGGTGTCAAGAAGCCGGGTGTGTCGGAAGACAGAACTGAAACAAAAGATAAAGATGGAAATGTCACCAGTTGGCGAGACGAAGGCCCATGGAAACCAACCAATCCTAAGAAAAATCCTCAAGGCAAAGTACACAACTTAACCGGACAAGCTCTTAAGAAAACAAAAGAATTACCCACCCTGGATCAAGATCTAGATCGTATAGCCGAAACTTTTTCCAGTTCAATCAGCACAGCAATCACTCCAGGCTCAGGACCCGGAACCGGTACACTGTTTGGTGGTACTTACAAGAACCCCAGCAGTCCTTTTCGTAAGAAGTCAGTGAAAAAAGAAAGTATGATCAAACGCTGATGAATCTACGTACATTAATCCATCGTATGGACACCATTGCTGACACCGCAACGCCGTTGGATCAACCATCAACCCTTGTCACTGAAAGTGTACTGCGAGAATTACAAGCTGAATTAAAAAGTCGTCCGCAGGTGAAACAAACTGCCCGTGAGCTAATGCAGGAGTATTACTCCTACGTTACTGAATACGGTGGCGTGGGCGGATATGGAGCTGCCGCTCAAACCGCCCCGGGCTCCACTGCACAAAAACCCGATCCAGCGGCCCTTCAACAGAAAACAGATCAATCACAGATACAAAAATCAGTGAATCAAATCAAACCAAAGTTAAATCAGCTGGGTGCTGCTCAGCAGATGAATCCTGCCAAGTTCACTGCGGTAATGGATAAATTAGATCAGGCTCCCAGCACTGACCTCAGCAATCAAGAACAAAATCAGCTGGGCCCATTGGCTGTGGCTGCCAGCAACATGTTACAGAATCCACAAACTGCCAGTCAGTTCAAAGCATTGTTGGATAAAACACAACAAACAGAATTACAAAAAAACAAACAGGTACAACAGGCTCAAAAGTCCATGGGACAAACTCCCACAGCTGGCACTGCCTCGGCTACTGCCGGTCAACCCGCACAGCCTGGAACTAGCACAACACCAGCACCCTCTGCCACAACACCACCTTCAGCAGGAACTACACGATGAACATATACGACTTATTTGACAGCAACAAAAAACCAAGCAAACCCACGGTTAGCGAATCTCGAATTGAAATCATACACGAGTTTGCCGAAGACACGGATCTATTCACCTCAGCTGGCTTGAACGGTGTGGCGGCCACACAGGATTCAGACAATGTGGCCAGTCCCGTTGGCTCGGGTGTGGAGGAAGGCTCCGGTGGTCCAAGCTGGCCAGAAGTTATTTCTGCACTAACACAGGGCTATCCAGACATTGACCCAACAGATGCATTAAAACCACTAATGCAGAAATACCGAGTATCATATAATTACTTTGACAAACTAGCCCAGCAACAAGGCTATAAGGATGTATTTGATGCATACGCTGAGTTTGAAGAACTACCTACAACAGGTCCTACTATGAGCAAAGGTGTGGAGGAAAGCGGGCGTCATGATGCGAGAAGTCCAGAAGAAAAAGCAGAACGTAAAGCATATATCAAAGCCCATGGACATCCTCCACCATTGACCCCAGCCAGTGTGCTATTCAATTATACCCCTGAGGTTGGTAAACGAGCTAGAGACTTTTATCTCAGAAAAAAAGGAATTCCACAACACGAGCTGGATAAAATGAAAGAAGATGGTGTGGCGGAAGCAATTGAAACCATTCAAGGTAGAGAGTACCCAGTTGACCCCGGATTATATTATGTATGGGCCTGGGACGGTGCAGCAGTGATATACGGTGAATACAACACCCCCGAACAGGCTGAAATGCATCTACCCCATATAGAACAAAAAGCCATCAAGCGAGTGGGACCTTATGTAAAAGGTGCATTTAGAGTGAGTGATGGCAGGAACCTGTTGCGTCGCTACGGTGTTGCTGTGCGAGATGTAACGGAAACCTCAATAGAAAAAGCCGAGCAATATCTATTGGATGTGACCAAAAAACAAGCCGAAAAGCTGGGTGGCGTACAACGCGACATGTATGGCAAGATAGAGAAAACCTTTGGACCAAAAGGTCCGCAACGCAAAAAAGGTGTTGATCGTGCATTGAATCGTGTACATGGCAAAGATAATTTAGGTGAAGTCACTGGTGATTTGAAATTTGACACCATGTTGAGTAAACTGGTATCCAGTGGAAAATTTCAAACCATAGCCAAACAGTGGGCTGACATAATTCGTCAATTCCCCCAATATCAAGAAAAAAGCCAATCAGCTGACAAGATTGTTGGCATGTTTCCCGACATGTTCCCCAATGGATATCCCGGTGGACATTTCTATGGCAGTGATGGAGGTGCATACCAGGAGATGATGCAACTGTGGAAACGCATAGGACCTAGAGCCTTTGCCGGTAATGACGAAGATGAGGATGGAAATCCAGCAGACGGAGAAGACAGTTGGCATTCGGTGTTGGACTACAGCGAAAACTATACCGATTATTGGAATAGGTTGGCACCCATATACCAAATATTAAACACTGTGCCCGGCTCTAGAGCCTATGCACCAGTGCTTACAATGGTTTGGCATGAACTGTTTGGCGGCGGCGTTGAACACGGCACTGATGACATCAACAAGAAGGATGTGGCCGAAGGGGATCTAATGCGATCTGCTTGGGAGAAAAATCACAAAGCTTCAACAAGTCAACCAACCGGGCACAAGCCAGGATGGGCATTAGATCCACAGACTAAATTAAAATTAAAACAACGACAGCAGGTTAAACAACGGTCGGGTGTGGAGGAAACTGCTCCGTTGTCTAGAGATGCACGTAGAGAATTAGTTGCTCCAACCGATCGTGACACGATTAGACGTGAACTTTGGAAATACGTTCGCTCTCTAGATCAAGAAGGCAGTAGTAATCGTGCTCATGCAATGGCGTATAGTTGCCCAACTTGGGGTCAGTTATACCGTCAGTTCCATAACGATATATCACAATTACTCAGCCGGGCACCAACCGAACTGTTGGCTCAAGCATTACAAGAGATACAAAGTAAATTCCAAGTTGTGGCGGAAGGCTATGTTGATCGTAATGGCCCAATAGAAAATACTCCGCAAGTGGTTTGGTGGAGGAAAACTCAAGGTGGCGATAACATCTACTGGAAAGTATTTCCCTCTCTGTCAACAGCCAGTCGAGCCAGAGAAAATCTTGCAAATAGTCTTTATAAGAAATACGGCAAGAATTTTACAATTGGAAATGCAAAGTTTGATCCTTTAGATCCAGCACAGTGCAGAGCCGCAGATGCTGACCGGTACATGACTAAAAAGCCGGGTGTGACAGAAGGCTCCACACACAGCACCACCAATGAAAGCTCTTGGAGCACCAATCCTTTGAATCCCATGAGTCCCTTTAGTCCCATGAATCCCTATAGTCCTTTGAAACCCGAAAATCTCAATCACCTCTCCGGCATTGGCGTTGTGATTGGATCCGGACTAGCAGTCTATGGCGTCGCATTGGCACAGGCGTTCAAGGATCTGTTTCAACATCCAGAAACAGCCACCATGGGTGAAATCAAAAAAGTGCAGTCGCAAATCCGTGAATTATACAAAAAAACAAAAATACTGAAAACCGATCAGGGTCGTGCCAAAGCACAACAGGATCTAACAGCCGCCTATGAAGTGCTGGAACAACTGAAGACCCGTGTACACAGTGGCCTGGCCGAAGCCGCTGGAAAACCATTGAGTGTAGAACAGTTGGCCACCATCAGTGATGAGGCCCTAGACGCGGCTTATCATTATGGTCGTAGCACACCAGGTAACACATTTGGATGGCAGGCCAACTTGAAATCAGCTGCTTATGCTAAAAAGATGATTGACTCGGGTGAGACTGACATTGAAAAGATCAGTGATGCCATCCATAGAGGGTGGAATGTCACTGCACAGGCATTTATACAAAATCCAATGATATTTGATGATAGCAAAACAATGGCTCCGGAAAAATTACAAGCCAAATTGGCACAGCGTCAACGACTGGTAACACAGAACTATGCTCAATTGCCAGAAGATGAAAAAGAAAAAGATCGTGTGGTTGCCCGTGCCATGTTACAGGCCATCACAGGCGAGCCGGGTGTGGCGGAAGGCAGAGGAACTTTATCTCCAGAAGTTCAAACAAAAGTAGAACAGATGGCCCAGCGTTTTGCTACCTTACTGCGTAACAATATTCTTCGCACTCGAAAAGAAAATGTTTCTCAATTGGGATATTCAAAAGAACAAGCCGATCAAGAAGCCAAGGAAGCAGTTCAACAAATTCGTTTTGTTGCTAAAAACTTATCAAAGAATTGGCAAGCATCGGACTGGATCATTGATGTGGCGGATACTGGTGCTAAAGGTATCTATAATATTCTTATGAATCAAAAAAGTTTGGACGAGTTTAACTGGGAATCAAAATATCCAGGAATTACTCAAGCACTGAATCAAGCATTTGCTCATGCGTGGCAAAGCGTAGATGGTCTGGACCAACAAGGTGTGGCGGAATCAGCAGTTCCAAGCTGGTTAGCCAAGGGCAAACAGGTACGGCACGAGGGTATTTCAAATCGACCCTGCACAGTGCAGGGCATTGAGGGCGGAAAGGTTGTCATCCGAGATTGGACCGGCAAACTTTTCAAAGTGTTGGCTGCTACATTGAAGCCAGTGACTGGAGTTGCATCTGAGGATAGCAACATGCCAGTGGCAGTGGACAGCATCAGCCCCATACACGGTGTAACGGAATACAACGGCAATGTCAATGATACACAATTAAAAAATGTTGATGCTGACAATCATAGTCAAGGCGAGGGCGATTTTGTTAAAAATCAATTACACACCATGAAAAGAGTAATAACCCATTTAGACAATGCCATTGGTAGCAATGAAGATTTGCCAGACTGGGTTCAAAGCGAAATTGCTCAGGCAGTAGATAAGATTGTCGGTGTTATGGATTATTCTATCAGCAGCAAAGAACAAGATATCGAAAAGCATCATGGTGGTAGTGCTTTAATGAAGGAAGGCTCGCAATCATTCCGCAACGGCATGCAGGTCAAACTCACACCAGAGTACGCAGATCGCCCAGATGAGATATTCACAGTGAGTCACTGTGACCAAGAACGTGGTCGTTGCTGGATCGGTGACAAACAAGGTCGCGGATGGTCAGCCACATTTGATCAGCTGATACCGGTAGAAGATGACGATGACGAACTTGACATCATGGAAAATTACCTACAACAACTTAAACGAGCAGGATACGAGATACTATGAACGATGAACTAACACAAGCAGCAAAGATAGCCTTTGCCAGTCACTATACTTTTTATTTGAAAAGTCACTACTTCCACTGGAACGTGGAAGGTATACACTTTCAAGAACTACATAGTTTATTTGAAACCATCTACACCGAAGTGTATGGTGCTGTGGATGAATTCGCTGAGAAAATACGAAGTTTGGGTGCTTATGCTCCGGGGTCAAACAGTAGATTCGCCATGCTGACCCGCATTGAAGATGAAAGTGCAGTGTGGGTGGCAGAGAAGATGGTGGCGGAACTATTGAACGATGCAGATAAAATGTTTAAAATATTAAAGATTGTTTACGACCAAGCTGAAGCCGCAGGTGAACACGGCTTCAGCAATTTTCTTGCTGAAAGAATGGATGCCTTTAGAAAACACGCATGGATGTTAAGGAGTACATTAAAATGAGAATCAATGAAATACTAACAGAAAAGTGGAGTCAAAAATACAAAAACAGTATTAATTGCAGTCATCCCAAAGGTTTTAGTCAACGGGCTCACTGTGCTGGTAAACGCAAGCATAATGAAAGTCATGAAGTGATGGAAATGACTTGCCCGGACTGCGGTCGGTGTGAAACACACGGCAACATCAATGAAATTGCCAAAGGTCAAAAAGACGCCAACGGTTTTACCCGTTGCTGGCCAAATCATCATGCCGAAGGAACCAAGCGGGGCAAGAACGGTGGACAAGTTCGTAAATGTGTGCCCAATGAAAGTGTCACTGAAGAAGACCGACTCAACGAATTTTCTCCTAACAGAGACTCTGGCGAGGACTATATGCCACAATTGGTTCTTGTTTCGGCTGGGATACAAGCTGAGAACCATGGCAAACGCAGTTATAACTACCATTTTGATGTGATCGATGAGGATGGCGAGCAAATGGGTGACTGCATGGTCAATTCAGCTCGAGGCATACTCGAAGGTGATATTTTTCTCAATGGAAAAGTGAAATACTTTGCTTACAAGATGACAGATAGATATCGGCCTTTTGTTCAACAGGCACATGATTTGATCAACGATCACGAAAATCAAGGGGTATCGGAAGACAACTTAAAGGAATTTGCACCTCCCGAAGATCACAACTGGGACGACGGCGAGCTGGATGATGATCCAGTGGGTCGTGCAGCCTATCGTGCGGCCATGACCATCAAGGCTTGGCAAATGGATAGAGCTACTGCCATCAAGACCCTGGCTAGTTATCCGCAACTGATAGCTCAGCTGAAAACCTTGGAACCGGCCATCCTGACCGACAAAACAGAATTCCAAGAGCTGTTGGATTGGGCTGTGACCCAGTCCAGGATGTCGGATGCAAGCATGATGGATATTTCCAATGACATACGGAATACCGAAGGTCCTGAAGATGATGATGAATTGGACGAAGAGTTTGATTTAGTTGAAAGCATCATTGAAGGATTGGCTGATCACAACAGTGTAGATGCCGAAGTGATATGGGAAGACCTAGAATCATTAACAGATGACGAACTGTATGTGTTTGCAGTTACACAGCAAACCATCACAGAAGATTGGCAAAAGGTCAATAAACGGGATCACACTTCAGGTATGAGTCAAAAAGCTGTCAATGCCTATCGTAGAGAACATCCAGGTTCAAAATTAAAAACTGCTGTAACCACCAAGCCGTCAAAGCTAAAGCGTGGTAGTAAAGCGTCAAAGCGTAGAAAAAGCTACTGTTCAAGAAGCCGAGGACAAATGAAGATGCATAATATTTCGTGTGCCAAGACTCCGGACAAGGCCATTTGTAAAGCACGTCGACGTTGGAACTGCTGATGAACTATCCTTATCCTGTGTATCCTGAAAAGGAAAACCCCAACGATGATAGACCAACGAATCCCTACGCACCTGTATGAAAATCTTAGAAATCGTTGATCTAATAGAAGGCAAATACTCCGGACCCATGGAGCCTTTATCCGCCAAGGGCACAGCCAAGGATGGAGCAGTAGCAGCATTAGAAACGGCCCTGATACGTGCCAAGAAAAACGGCACCGAGATGAACTATGAAAACATAGATGCCATGATGCAACGAATCTGCCGGAGTCACAACATAACAGGTCAAAAACTACATGATGATTTTGTCAAAGCACACAATCTCATTCCGGACAATTGGATTAAGAAACAAAAGTTAAAAGAAAACACTGGATTAAACTACAACGGTCAAAGTTACATGGACACGCCACGTATTCAAAGTTTGATACAGCAGGCACAGGAGATTGAAAGTCAACTGGCTCCTGTTGAGTCTGGCCACACACGCTTGTGGCGCGGCAATAGGCCCGGCGAAGTGGGACAAAATCCAACTTTTACCAACAGTTTAGTGGGCATAGCATTACCGTTTTTACAACAGTACGGTGGATCATTGACCTATATAGATGTGCCCACTCAAGATTTAGCACAGTACACCGATAGTGTGGCCTCGGCACCCAACAGTGAATTCACAGTGACTCCAGAATTGGCACAACAAGCACAAGTAGTAAAAGAAAACTTTGCCGATGGCAAGGTCCGAGGCAAGAGTCGTCCCGGACGTGTAAAACGTGCAGGTGCCAGTTGTAAGGGATCGGTGACCAGTCTAAAACAAAAAGCCAAAGCAGCATCGGGAGAACGTAAACGAATGTATCAATGGTGTGCCAACATGAAGTCAGGCCATAAAAAATGAAAATTGTTGAGATACTGGTTGAAGGTCAGGACACTGTGTCAGTGGTTCGGCAGTACTTGCCTTGGTTTGTTGATCAAGTAAAATTAAAATCTGTTCCCAAAATTCGATTGCTTCGTGAACCCACTGGCACTGCCTTTGGTGGATTTGACCTAGACACAGAACAAATAAACCTAGTTGTGGGCGATAGACACCCCGTTGATGTGTTACGTACCCTGGCACATGAGCTGGTGCATGCACGTCAAAGAGAACAGGACGAACTAGATCCAGGTGATGGAGCCACAGGCAGTGCGGCCGAAAATCAAGCCAATGCTGAAGCCGGTGTACTCATGCGTGACTTTGGCGAACAGCATCCGGAGTTTTTTGAATCGTGAGAGCTGATGAAATACAACCAAGTAAATTAGTTGTCTTTGACATAGACGACACCTTGGTGCACACGCAAACTCAAGTGCATGTGATTCGCAATGGTGCTGTAGTTAAAAGTTTAAACAGTCATGACTTTACACTGTACCGACTCCAGCCTGGCGAGGAATTTGACTTTGCGGACTTTAGAAACGCACAAGAATTCTTTGAAAAATCGCGTCCAATTATTCCCATGATGAATCAACTCAAGCACGATATTGCCACAGGCAACCGAGTTGTGATGGTGACGGCCAGAGCTGACTTTGATGATAAAGAATTATTTTTAGACACGTTCCGCAAGTACGGTGTTGACATGAGTCGTGTGCATGTGTACCGTGCCGGCAACATGCAGGGTGCTACCACAGAAGAAAAGAAAAAGAAGATCATACGTGATTTATTAGATCAAGGTAGTTACACCAAGGCCATCATGTATGATGATGCTGTGCCCAACTTGAACAGTTTTATGGAATTGAAGCAGGAATATCCCGACACAAGATTCTATGCTTGGCATGTGGATCCAGAAGGCAGAGCCAGAGAATTTGCGAGAGAATCTGTTGCAGAGGCCAAAACTGTACACTACAACGGCATAGATATTTCAATTGAAACACAAGATGATATTGAAGGTTATATAGCTGACCCGGATGATGAACCACTCATATATGTTATTGCTAGAAGCGACGGTCAAGAACTGGGACATGTGCTGTTTTCATTTGATGGCGAATATCTTACACCAGAAGATTTAGAAGTTGATGATCGCTGTCGTGGTCAAGGCATTGCTGCCACCATGTATGACTATATGAAAAATCAAGGATATAAAATACGCCGTAATCCTTCACAAACTGCGGCTGGTGCTGGGTTTTGGAACAAACATAAACCAAGTAAAAATATCTGGGAACAACAGAAAAAAGAATTAGTAAAAGAAGTCAACGATGCAGATGAACTTGAAGTGAGCGAAAGAATACAGGATTATTTCTTTTCAAAAGGCTACAAGTACGTGGGTGAAGGGCGGGATCAAATAGTTTTCAAAAGTCCAAGAAACACCATAGTCAAGGTGCTGGGTGTGGGTGATGGTGATAGAGAACAAGCTGTGCGTGACTATGTGGAGTTTTTTCAACGCAATCAACGCAACCCACATTATCCACGAATATACAATTCAGGAGATTTTCAGCTGGGCGAAGAAACTTATTTTGTGTACGAAACAGAGTATTTGGAGTATGTGGCCAGTGAAGAAGCTACTCTAGAGTACATTGAGGATTTAATGACAGCCATGGCACGCGGTCAGCTGGGGGTAAATGCGTTCATGATGAATAAACCAAGACCCTCCGGCATCAGCGAACAAGAATTGGATGGCCTAATATATGCCACCGAAGCGATCATTGAGGGTCTAGTTGGACCCAAAGGTTATAATTTGGATTTGGGTCAGATTGAAAATATTAGAAGACGTGCCAACGGACAGTTGGTCATAGTGGATCCCATCAGTATCTACTAGCGTAAAGAACACCTACCTTAGGACCCTTGTGGTTTTGGTGTGGCCGGCTGCTGGCCTGGGAGGAGTAGGAGTCGTGCCCAAAACTCCCTAAAACGAGCAAATATTCTTTGCTTTTTCAACTTTTATAATATACAATAACATATTAATCACAACAGGAGAATTTTATGACATCAAGAATGTTTAGTGCCGAACAACGTGCAAAATTACAACAAGTGTTCAACGAAGGTATTGCTGTGCTTACCGAAATTGAAGCACTGAATGAAGGCTTGAGCGAAACAGTCAAGGCCATTGCCGAAGAATTAGAACTCAAACCAGCACTGTTGAAAAAAGCCATCAAAATTGCTCAAAAATCAAAACTCACTGACACCAATGCCGATCACGAGGAATTGAATGAGATTTTAGAAACAGCAGGCCACACTCTTTAATGGGTCATGTAGCCAATGTCATCGTCGAACTTTATCAGTGGGCTAAAAGAGACTATCAACAGTGGCCACTTAGGTTCTGTATTGAAATTTTGGCTTGGGCTATCAGTGTGGGTTGTAGCATTACTATGGCCCTTACTGTACCTAATCCTCCTCTCCTCTTCATGTACCCTTTTTGGATTTCAGGATGTTGCATGTACGCTTGGGCAAGCTGGACTCGTGGTAGCTTTGGTATGTTGGCTAATTACTGCCTCCTTGTTACTATTGATATTATAGGTCTTGTTCACATGATAAGTAAAACAGTATAATATAGAGTCGTTCACTTACGAACATGTAGAGCTGTGTGAGCTCAAAGTCACACTCAAGGAGAATTATCATCAGCTATATTGACGCATTGTTTGATCGCAATAAAGATCGTATTCATGTGGTAGAACGAGTTGCAGGTGAGCGAGTTTATCGAGAATATCCAGCCAACTACACCCTGTATTATGATGACCCCAAGGGCAAACATCGAACCATCTACGGTACACCTGTGAGCCGTTTTACCACACGTAACAATAAAGAATTCCAAAAAGAACTACGCATAAACTCCAACAAGCAACTGTGGGAAAGCGATATCAATCCCATATTTCGTTGCCTAGAGGAAAACTATCTCGGCGTGGCTTCACCCAGATTACACACAGCCTTTTTTGATATTGAAGTGGACTTTGATCCCGAGCGTGGCTATTCCAAGCCGGATGATCCATTCAACGCCATCACTTCAATATCAGTGTACATGGACTGGATGGACCGGATGGTTACTCTAGTGGTGCCACCCCGGAGTTACTCATGGCAATCGGCAGAAGAAATTTGCCGTAAATTTGACAACTGTTTCTTGTTTGAACGTGAAGCAGACATGTTGAACACATTCCTGGACATCATTGACGATGCCGACATCTTGAGCGGGTGGAATAGTGAGGGATATGATATTCCCTACACCACCATGCGTATCAATCGTGTGTTGAGCAAAGACGACACACGACGCCTGTGCTTGTGGGGACAGTTTCCCAAACAGCGAACATTTGAACGCTTTGGTGCCGAACAATTGACATTTGATTTGATAGGTCGTGTGCATATGGACTATATGCAGTTGTATAGAAAATACACCTATGAAGAACGTCACAGTTACAGTTTAGATGCCATTGGCGAATACGAAGAAGTGGGCAATAAAACTGCCTACGAAGGCACCTTGGATCAACTGTACAACAGAGAGTTTGAAAAGTTCATAGACTACAATCGTCAGGACGTGGCCTTGTTGGCCAAACTGGATAAGAAATTACGTTACTTGGATCTAGCCAATGAACTGGCACATGACAACACAGTGTTGTTGCCCACCACAATGGGTGCTGTGGCTGTTACTGAACAGGCCATCATCAACGAAGCACACAGTCGTGGCATGATTGCCCCCAACCGTAGAGGACGTGACGAAGAAGTCAACAGTCAAGCCGCAGGTGCTTATGTGGCCTATCCCAAACGCGGTGTACACGAATACATTGGTGCCATAGACATCAACAGTTTGTATCCCTCAGCCATTCGAGCACTCAACATGGGTCCAGAAACTGTTGTGGCTCAACTGCGTCCCATCATGACAGATAGATACATTGGGGATAAAATAGCCTCAGGCAGTAGTTTTGCTGATGCTTGGGAAAACATGTTTGGTAGTGTGGAATACACTGCTGTGATGAATGCCGAACCCGGCACAGAAATCACCATTGACTGGGAGGACTCGGGCAAAAGTACTGTACACTCGGCCGCTGAAGTATGGCGAATGATCTTTGACAGCAGACAACCATGGACACTCAGTGCCAATGGTACAATATTTAGATACGACACCAAAGGAATTATTCCTGGATTACTGGAGAGATGGTATGCCGAACGAAAAGACTTACAAGCCAAAAAGGAAGCCGCAGAAACTCCGGAAGATGTTGCGTTCTGGGACAAACGACAGTTGGTCAAAAAAATCAACCTCAACAGCCTCTACGGTGCGATCCTCAACCCGGGTTGCAGGTTCTTCGACCACCGCATTGGTCAGAGCACGACACTCACTGGCCGCATCATTGCAAGGCACATGGATGCACATGTTAATGAAGCCATTACAGGCGAATACGACCATGTGGGCTCGTCGATTATATACGGCGACACCGACTCGGTATACTTCTCAGCGTGGCCCGCAGTCAAAGAGGAAGTTGCGGCGGGTAGAATGGAATGGTCGCGGGAAATCTGCGTACAACTGTACGACACCATTGCCCAAAGTGTAAATGAAAGTTTCCCAGCGTTCATGGAACGTGCTTGTCACTGCCCCAGAGACATGGGTGCTATTATTCTAGGTGGCAGAGAACTGGTAGCAAGTAAAGGATTGTTCATTAAAAAGAAACGCTATGCTGTGTTGATCTATGATAAAGAAGGCAAGCGACAGGATGTCATGGGTCGGCCGGGTAAGGTCAAGGCCATGGGCTTGGATTTGAAACGCAGTGATACTCCCAAGATTGTGCAGGAGTTTCTCAGTGAAATTTTATTGGAAGTACTCACCGGCACCGGAGATGTTAGACAACGTGTGGTGGATAGAGTTAGAGAATTCAAGATTGAATTTGCTGAACGTCCGGCCTGGGAAAAAGGTACACCCAAACGTGTAAACAATCTAACCAAATACACAGCCGAAGAAAAACGCTTGGGCAAGGCCAACATGCCAGGACATGTTAGAGCTGCAATGAATTGGAACAACTTAAAACGCATGATGAGTGACAACTATTCCATGAGTATTGTGGATGGTATGAAAACCATTGTGTGTAAATTAAAGGACAATCCTTTGGGCTATACGTCGGTGGGCTATCCCACAGATGAAAGTCACATTCCCGACTGGTTTAAAAACTTGCCATTTGACAACGACCTCATGGAAGTGACCATTGTGGATCAAAAGGTGGAAAATTTGTTGGGTGTGCTGGAGTGGGGCATTGCTGAAGCCACTGACATTAAAACTACATTTGACAGTTTGTTTACATTTGAATAAAGATGAATTTATACAATCTTGTTGCACTACGACAATCGTTGCTTGAAGCAATGGCAGTTGACTCTGCCATTGAAGAATTGCAACAGTTGAAACGTAATTTTGAAAACATTGAGTCACAGGTCAGCGACATCAGTGACGAACACAAACAATACATTCAAACCAACATCATTAAACTTATACACTCAATTGAAAATTTAGTGCAACAGGCAGATGAGTTAGGGCCCAGGATTGAAAAGATCAACAATCAAATCAACGAAATAACTCATAGACTGTTTGCCAACAATTACGGCATAGAGCAACAGCCGGGAACCATAGAATCTATTAGAACCAATAGACGAATCGCAATATTGCCCGATACCGAACAAGACATAAAACAACGTATAATGTTGCATACCAGCTGGAGATATCCGGCCTTGGAAATTGGCTGTAGAGACGGTGAATGGACACAGTACATGGTGGCAGCGGATCCCTTATACCTAGCAGATCCCAATCAGGATTTCCTTGACTCAACCAACAGTCAGTTTACTCCAGAGTACCAAACAAGATTGAGAAAATATCGCATAAGCAATCATGATTTATCTGCATTGCCACTGCAACAAATGAGCTTTGTTTTCAGCTGGGGATATTTTAATTATGTCAGCTTGGACACTATGAAATCGTACCTGAGACAGATATTTGAGTTACTGAGACCGGGTGGTGTGTTTATGTTCAGTTACAATGATGGTGACACCACACATGGTGCCGGGCTAGCCGAATCGTTTGCACAGACATATATGCCCAAGAGCCTATTGATACCTTTGTGCGAAAGTCTAGGCTACTGCATACACAGTGATTTCAATCAATACAACATCACCTGGTTGGAAATTCAACGGCCAGGAACCTTACACACAGTCAAAGCACACCAAGTATTGGGCGAAATAAAATACCAAGAACGTTGACAGGTCTAAATACAATCACGTATAATACATACAACAGGAGAACTATATGCAAGATTTTTTAAAAGATATCGTATCGCACACACACGGACTGGGCATTATTGACCTAGTTAAAATTACCGGCACTGAAGACGACACAGTGATCAATGCAGTGGCCGAAGATAGATCAGTCATCGTAGAAGCACGATTCAAATCAGCACATCCAGATTTCATTGGTGTGTTTGGTATGCCTAACTTGGGCAAACTCAATACTATTTTGGGTATTCCAGAATACAGAGAAAATGCACAACTCAGTATCAATCGTCAAGACCGTAACGGTGAATCTATTCCCGCAGGAGTACATTTTCAAAATGCCGCCGGCGACTTTAAAAACGACTATCGTTTTATGGCTGCAGAAATCATCAATGACAAACTCAAAGCAGTGAAATTCAAAGGTGTCAAATGGGGTGTGGACTTTGTTCCCACCAATGCAAATATTCAACGTTTGAAATTTCAAGCCAGTGCCAACAGTGAAGAAACCACATTCATTGCCAAAACCGAAAACGGTGACTTGAAATTCTTCTTTGGTGATGCCAGCAGTCATGCAGGTAACTTTGTGTTTCAAGCAGGAGTTTCGGGTACTATCTCTAAAGCATGGAATTGGCCAGTTGCGGCTGTTATCAGTATTTTAAATCTAAGTGGAGACAAAACATTTAAAATCTCCGATGAAGGTGCTGCTATGATCACCGTAGACTCTGGACTTGCAGAATACTCTTACATTATCCCAGCACAGACCAAATGAAGATTGATGCAGGATTTTTAACTCAGTGGAGTTCAAAAGGCCATGTGTATGGTCAATGCATGTCCAGCAACAACACGGATCTCATGTATGTCAACATTCCTAAAAATGCCAGCTCGTGGACCAAACCCAACTTGAAAGATTTTGGTTGGGAGTTCTACAACTATCACACAGATAGAATTCTTCAGATCAAAACAGCCATGGTGGTACTGCGTGATCCTGTTGAGCGTTGGATTTCGGGCATTGCCGAATACCTTGCACTGTATCATCCAGATTTTATCATGCATGATCTAGAAGCCATGGATTTAATTTTTGATAGAATTGCATTTGACGACCACACCGAGCGTCAAGTAAACTTTGTACATGGACTTGACAGTGAACAATGTGTGTTTTTTCTATGTGACGAATACTATAGACAAGACTTCAGTGTGTTCTTGGATGAACAGGGTATGCCTAATAGGTATCATAGGTATGAACCACAACATGTCAGTGAAGCAGATCCCATACGTAAAAAGTTTAAAAATATATTTGAGAGAGAAATACAAAATCCTCGATATCTCAAAGCAGTCAAAGATTACTTTGCCGCAGACTACGAATTAATTAACTCAGTAAAGTTCTATGGAACAAGATAACTTAACAGCAAAACAAAAAGATTATGCAGTATTTCTTCCAGCCATCTCGGGGTTTTATGCCACATTCATAGGCAAACAACGTGATACCTCAGCAACACCTTATGTAGATCCTGCACGTTTTCCACAGGGCCTGACAGATATGGAACAGATGAACTGGCTTGATGCACAGAAAGCCCTGTTCCCTTATCGATGGAGTCTTTACTCGGGTGGTCATGCCAATCTTGATCTTAACAAGCAGGACTGGAGTGAGGACATGGTTCGTAATAGAGATCCCAACACCGTGATGCTGGGCGATTCAGGTGGTTTCCAAATTGCCAAAGGCCTATGGGAAGGTGACTGGCGGGCTAACAGTGGATGCCCCCGGGCTCAAGCTCGGCGTGAAGCTGTGCTTAAATGGCTGGATGGCATTGCCGATTATGGCATGACCTTGGATATTCCAACTTGGGTGATACACGATAAGAAAGCCAGTCTGGCATGTGGTATCAGCACTCTACAAGAAGCTGTGGATGCCACTAGATTCAACAATGACTTTTACATGAAGCATCGTCGAGGCATCAACAACGGTGGTATGCGAGTGTTGAACGTGTTGCAAGGTGCCAATCACGATGATGCTGAACAATGGTATCAAACAATGAAAGATTATTGCGATCCTGTCAAGTATCCCGACACACATTTTAATGGCTGGAGTATGGGTGGTCAGAACATGTGTGATGTAGAACTAGTATTAAAAAGACTTGTTGCATTACGATATGATAATTTGCTACAACCAGGCGTACATGATTGGATGCACTTCTTGGGCACTAGCAAATTAGAGTGGGCAGTGCTACTTACAGTTATACAACGTGCGGTGAGAAAACACATCAATCCTGCTTTTACCATTAGTTTTGATTGTGCCAGTCCTTTCTTGGCCACTGCCAACGGACAGGTGTACTTTGAAAACGTATTCCCACAGGACGGTAAATGGAGTTATAGAATGGCTCCTGTGTTGGATGATAAAAAATATGCCCAAGACACTCGTAAATGGAGTACAGGAGTATTGGCTGACTTGCCTGTCAAAGATCCTGGCACAGCAATTAAAAATTGGGATGAAAGCCCCATCAGCAACATGCTGAAAATGAAAGATATTTGTGTGTATGCACCTGGTGATCTTAATAAGAATGGCAAAGAGCCAGCACGAACTAGTTGGGACAGCTTCAGTTATATGTTGCTGATGGGTCACAATGTTTGGATGCATTTGACAGCAGTGCAAGAAGCCAATAGACGATTCGATAGTGGTGAACATCCGGCAATGATGCAGTACAGCGGAACCAAAGGACGCACCGGAGACCATGCCTACTTTGAAGACATTGTGGAAAGCATATTTGTTGCTCCAACGCAAGCAGACAGTTTAGAAATTATTAAAAAATACAGCAAGTATTGGACCGACATCATCGGAACCAGAGGATTCAAAGGCGATAAAGTTGTAAATGCATACACCATGGCCGGTAAACTGGTGGACATCGAAGGCAATTTGGCTCGCGATAAACCTGTTAAAACTGAACAACCACGGCCCTTACTCAACCCAGACCTATTTGGAGAATAACATGGATAGACCTGGACATGAAGATGTGAACTTTTTCGTTGGAACTGAAGTAGAACACACACCAGCATACAATAAAAAAACTTTATTTGTCATTGGTGTACACAGCGAATCGGCCATCATCACTGCCGCTGATGCACAACCATACCCAATTGATCATATTTATTTTGGTGCCAATCACAGTTTCCCACTGTTGGCAGTGAATGATGCCGAGGCCTGGCAAGCATGGGAACTTATGATTACTCCATTTTTACGCCGTGGTATGTTGTGCACCTTGGATATAGATGTTGCCTGTGCCGAAGGGTTATTGGAAAGTGGATTGACAGAGTTTCACAACTTTGTTCCCATGCTTTCGGTTAAATTGCCCTATATACAACAGCTGGGATATAATGCTACAATTAAACTAGACGATAGAGACTTTGCGGCCTCCAATCCTGGAGTCTGGTGTCATAGTTTACATGCGTTACAGGACCGTAAGTGTTTTACGGACTGGAGTCAATATACCAAAGATGAGGTAATAAAATGAATCAAGAATTGAGAGAAACAGTGGATAGAATCATGACACAGGCCCAAAGACAGATTTGGGTCACGTTCCAACGTGAAGGCATACATCGCTATCCAGCTGCAGCTACAGATCCCAACTTGTGTACTCCCGGTGAGTATGATGTGAGTTTCCTAGCCAATAGTCACAGACACATATTCCATTTTCAAGTCTGGATTGGTGTAGAGCATAATGATAGAGACATTGAATTTATACAATTCAAACGTTGGCTGGAAAGTCTTTACAGCAAGGATGTGTTACAGTTGGACTTTAAAAGTGTGGAAATGCTCGCCGACGATCTCTATCTTCAAGTAGCAGAACGATATCCTGGTCGTTATGTATCAATTGAGGTATCCGAGGACGGTGAAAACGGATGCCATATCAATTACAACGTAGTCCGTCCAAGTCTTTCAATCGTAATTTAAAGGAGTAGTATATGGGCCAGCCCACTTGGTTAAACAAATATCTTCGCTTAAGACCCGAAGTCCGCGACCTGTTTGATGATCTTGAAGAGTATCTCACGTTCTGTAAAAAACAAGGTTATGTGTATGATGAAAATCATCTCTACAATGAAAAAACTCCCTGGGGCGAAATGCAACGTGTGAAAGCCGGCAAACATCCTAAAGATAATTGGAGCCCGTATCCCAAAGAAAAACGTGATTTCAAACCACGTGATGCAAATTGGCGTCCAAGAACATGGCGCTAACACCCGAAACTCCTGCCACCGGAGTCTTGATCAAAAACACCTGGGGCGACGCCAAAATGTACAAGGTCATATGTGAGTGTGGCCAAAGTGATCATGATCATGATGTTTGGGTCGAATCCGATGAAACAGGTGTCACTGTTACTACCTATACCACAGGTAAAACCAACTGGTGGAGTAGAACTCGATGGTATCACATCTGGACACTGCTGACTCGAGGTTACATCCGATACGAATCTAGTCTCATAATGAATAGACAACAGGCTGTCAACTATGCTACAATACTACAACAAGCAGTGAAAGATGTTGAAGAATTTAGGAAAGCACGATGAGAAAACTTTGGTACATGGGCCTAGAGCCCTATAAAGCAAGATACACACTACAGTTACAAGACTGGAACGAACGTGTATTTCGGCGTCGTGGTATTGATTATGAAATTGTCGCTGGTGAAACATTAAGCAATGATCAAGCCATTGTAACCGGACAGGTGTTGGATGCACACGGACGTACTTACTTTGGTATGAGTCAATTAATGATGCTTGTGGCAAAAATGAAAGCAGGAGAAATCACAAATGAAGATGTTATATACTTTGAAGACATGTTTCAACCAGGCATCGAGAGCCTACCTTACATTATTAATCAAGTTGAGCCTAACATGCGTCCTAGGATCGCTGTTCGTTGTCTTGCACAAAGCATTGACCCGGACGATTTCGTTCATGTCTGGGGTATGTCAAAGTGGATGGCACTTTATGAGAAAATGGTGGATAGTTTTGCGGATATTGTATTAGCTTCAAACGAAGAAATGGCAATGCACATGAAAATAGCTGGCTGGGAAGCCCCGATCTACAACATCTCCGGCTTGGCGTTTGGTCGAGATGAAGTCCGTGCAAGAGTGCCTGGAGAATTAACACCGTTTGATCAAAGAGCCATGCGAGTGGCTTTTGCGGCCAGAACAGATCAAGAAAAACAGCCGCACTTTTATTTAGATTTAATTCAAGCATGGCACGATAACTTTCATTTGCCTCGAGTAGAGTTTGCTATCTTCAGTGGCTCTCAACTGCGTGGCAATGATCAAGGTGCCATTGATCGTATCCGTGCGTTTGAAGCAAAGGGCATGATCAAAGTGTACGATAACCTTGAGAAGAATGAATACTATGCGTTATTAAACGACACTAGGGTATTGTTTAACTGTGCTTTACAAGATTGGGTGTCTAACACTGTGAGTGAAGCAGATACCTTGGGTGCCAATGTGTTATATCCAGCATATAGAAGTTTCCCTGAGACTTTTGCCAACGACGCAAGCCGCTTGTATGTTCCTTGGAGTTTGGAAGATGCTATGAGCAAGTTACAATCTTTGTTGAACAAACCAAGCCAACACATGGGCCGTATCAGTGCCTGGACCGATGGTACTGTTGATCGTATTGTTGATATATTACAAGGATCTGGAGAACAGTGGCTACGCATGAGTACAGATTACAGAAAACACACACATGAGTCTAAATACTAAACGAGAAATTTGGATAACTTTGGCTCGAGAGCAGTACCCCATGTTGACCGAAACTGAACTTGATGCCTTGAGTATGCGAGCTGCCAGTCAATGGTTCCTGGGTGAGGAAAATGAATTAACTAAATTATTTGATCAATATGTAATGTTAAAAACTATTGTATTCCCGACCCCATTGACCCAAACATAAAAGGATTTTATATATGACCATTGACTTATTAACTGGTGTAGTTGGGATGGTAGGCTTTTTAGCCGGCTATGCCTATTGTGCCAGCCAACAAAAACCTCCCATCACTGATGAAAAGCTACAACGGGATTTAGCGTACCATCGTAATTTGACAGACAGTTTAATACAGGATGTCATTGACCTACGCAAAAAAAACAATATCTTGCTAGAAAAAAATTGGCAACTAACACAAACAAAACCCAAATGAGAAAAATCATAGTAACTGGAGGCTGTGGTTACATTGGTAGCCACGTGGCACGAGCATTCAAACAGAATGGTGATCATGTGGTTATCATTGATCGAGAGCAAAGAGATCATACCTTACAAGGTATAGATGGCTATTTGATTGCAGATTTCGCCAGTGATAGCAGTCTAGCCACCATGCACAGCCTGGCACCAGATGTTGTTGTACACTGTGCCGGAACCAGCTTGGTTGGGCCCAGCATGGACAATCCTGGTGAATACTACGACAACAACATTGCCAAGACCATACGCATGCTGAATGCGGTGAAAGACTTTGATACTAAACCTGTAGTAATGTTCAGTAGCAGTGCCAGTGTGTACGGAGAACCCGATAGATTGCCTTGCAGAGAATACGACACTATCCAACCCATCAGTCCCTACGGTGCCACCAAGGCCATGACTGAACGCATGTTGGCCGACTACTGGGGCGCCTATGCTGTACCCAGTGTGTGCTTTAGGTACTTTAATGCTGCTGGTGCAGAACCTTTCAGTGCAGATCTAGGTCAAGAACCTGGTGCCACACACTTGATAGCTCGTGCTTTAGAAGCCAGCATAGCTCAACAACCTGTTACTATCAACGGTGGTGATTACCCCACAGAGGACGGTACCTGTGTAAGAGACTACATACATGTATGGGATATAGCCAGAGCACATGTCATGGCCGCTGATTATAAACTCAATGACTATCCACAACCTGGTGCTGAAGTGTTTAACCTAGGCACCAACACAGGCACCAGCAATCAAGCCATTGTGGATTATGTATTAGAAAAATACGGGATAACTTCGGTTAATTATGGTCCAGCTAGATTTGGAGATCCTGCGGAACTTGTGGCCGATGCTGGTTTAATAAAAGAAAAGATGGCGTGGGTGCCTGAACACAGTGACATTGCCACCATCATTGATAGTGCCCATCGGTGGTACACCAGGAATGTTTAATCAACCAGGAGTTTTTTATTTTAATCAGCCAGATACGATTTTTAACAAGACTACTTGGTGCTTGGATCAAGAAAAAATAACACTATTAAAAACACACAATTTGGTTGTTGCCGACTTTGGCAGTGAGCATTACGGAGACCGTGACTTTTTGTACAACTTGCATAATGACTTGGAATCCCATGGTCTTAATTTTTTATTGTTGAGTCACAATCCACAGGATCATTTAATAAAACCACGATTGTTATTTTATCCGCACTGGTATCACTGGTGCCGGAAAAACTTATATAATTGCCCCGACTTACTTGAAATAGAAAAGAAATACAAAGTGTCTTGCCTAAATGGCGTACCACGACCGCATAGAATTTATAATTGGATGACTCTTCAAGAAAAACCCTATGTTGCTGATCTTTTGTTTAGTATGCATCGTCAATCCGATCAGTTCTCAATGAGAACTGATAATTATGAGTTAAGCAACAATATGCTAGAAAAATGGAATTCAATTCAATCCAGGCTAGGAGATGCAAGGGTGTCGTTAATGGTAAAGACCAGTACCGATTTATCCCATTCTGCCTATGCTGATAGTTATATCAACTTGGTAACAGAAACTACAGTTATACCTAAGGTATTTGTCACTGAAAAAACTTGGAAACCTGTGGCCACGGGACAACTATTTCTAATAATAGGCAATCCCGGCACAGTTGACTATCTCAGAACTCAGGGAGTAGATGTTTTTGACGACATAATCGATCATAAGTACTATGACAACGAACTCGACTGGCAAACAAGAATCACAAAAGTCCATGAACTTGTTGAAGATTTAATCCAGCAAGATTTATATAAAATTAATCAAAACACTGTGGCAAGACGAGCACTTAATAGAGCTAAATTTTTTGCCGGTGAGTTTGATACTCAATATCAACCTAAAATACAAGAATGTATCAATACGCTGAAGTAGCACACTGGATGACAAACTCCGACAGTATGAAAATACTACCGGCTCAAGTAGACATTGACCTGACCAATGTGTGTAACCAAGACTGTTACTATTGCAACAGTGCCGAGTTTAGACAACAACAGCCAGTGCAAAAGAAATATACAGAATACATAGACTTGTTAGATCAACTAGCTGGGTGGAGAGCCCACTCGCCTCGCAGTTACGGAACAACACACACCATAACCTATCCCGGCGGCGGCGAACCCACTGTATTGGTCAATTATGAACAAGTGATAGAACATACCATAGACTTGGGATTTTTAACCAGCATCACCACTAACGGAAGTAACTTGGATCAATTGCTAGACACAGTCAGAGTAGAAAAGTTACGCAAAATAGCCTGGATTGGCATTGACATAGATGCTGGCACAGAAGATTTATACGAACAGATACGACGCAGTTTAACTGCCAAAAGTTTGTTTACTAAAGTGTGCAACAACGCTCGTGGATTAATTGAGGCCGGAGTTAATGTAGACTTCAAGTGCTTGATCAATCCGCTCAATGACAATGACGAAGCAATAAACGACTTGTTTAGGCTGGTTAAAGAACTCAAGGGTCGCATGTTATATTTCCGTCCTGTAATTGTTGATAATCAAGCGTATCCTATTACCAAAGAGACTATTGCTCGTTTAGACAAGTATAGCCAACAGTACCAGTTACCATACTGGGCCAACCAAAACAAAACACTTCCACGCAACTATAAGAAATGTCATCAAATGTTCCACTTTCCTGTGTTCTGTGCCAACGGTAAAATCTATTTGTGCTGTGAAGGCAAGGGTAATCCTCAGTTTGAGTTAACTAACTGGGACAAAAACGACTTCCGTGACAGTTGGTTAAACAAACGTCATTATGACATATATAATAAAACTCGGGTTGAATTTTGCCAACCTTGTAGACCCAATATAAGTAATATTAAGATACAAAATATTCTAAATAATCCCAAAGATATCGAGGCCTTATATCTATGAACAATGAAAACATATTTTTTGATACGTCTCGTTTAAAATATAGAGGCAATAATGTAATCATTGGCAAAACGGTTCGTATTAGATTTCCGGAACTGGTAGAATTGCACGACAATGTTATTATTGACGATTTTACTTTTATTTCCACTGGGTTGATTATGAATTCCAATACTAAAATAGAAGCGGGTTGTGTTCTTATGGGTGGCAAAAATTATAAAATTACTATGGGAGAACACTCCGCTGTAGCTCCAAACTCTACTTTATTGTGCAGTAGCAACGATTTTTATAAATCAATAGTAATTGTAAACGAACAAACTGATTATCATTTTTTTGTAACTGGAGATATTAATATTGGCTCGCATGTCATTGTAGGTGCAAATTCAGTTATATTACCAAACGTAGCTGTAGACACCGGAGCAAGAATTGGTGCTAATAGCCTAGTTAATAAAAATTTAAATGGATGGATTGTATATGCTGGATCTCCTGTTAAAGAAATAGGGTCGGTTAATAAAGATTTAATTTTATCAAATGCAAAAAAATATCATGATCATATTTCCTGTTATTGAACTAATTGATAGACTGGCCATTGCCGAAGTAAAATTTGCACGTACCTCGGGTGCAAACAGGGAAGAACTTGAGTGGTATCTTGATCAATCGTCACATTTTGATCTTGCACCTGTTACTGGTTTATACAACAATTTAGTACAGATACATAACGAGATCTGGGAATTAGAAAGCCTACTAAAGACCGGTCGCGAGCAGGAGTTGGGATTGGAAGAAATCGGGCGCCGCGCCATAAAGATACGAGATTGGAATAACAAACGCATCGCCATTAAAAATACTCTTGCTGAAAAATTGGGATGCAGTGTGAGGGAAATTAAACAGGATCATTTGTCGGAATGAAGCATAAGCAAGGCCATATCGATATATTATGGGATGACAGTTTTAAAGATCTTCCATACCAATATTTGCCTATTAAAAACACGTGGGACGAAAAACGCTGGCAACAACAGGGCTATGTTAATGTGACGTTAAATGGTGCATTATATAGTATGCCAAATCCTATGCCCGATTATGTACATACAATTATTGAATTATTTACCAATAGTTTCCAATGGAAAGACATCGGTGTTGGGTTTTTTTGCATGAATACATTAAATATGTTTCCAACACACCAAGACCACTATCATTCTTATCAACAAAATTTTAACATAAAAGATCCCACAACTATCTGGCGTTGTATTGTATTTTTAGAGGATTGGAAGTCCGGTCATTACATGGAAGTTGATGGAAACCCTATTATGTCGTGGAACAGAGGAGATTATGTGATGTGGAATTACGATGTACCACATTTTGCCGGAAACTTTGGGGTAGAGTCAAGATACACTATGCAGATTACAGGAACACATTTACATGATTAAATTAAGTGATTATAAAAATCCATTTAATGTTATTCAAGACTTTGAGTTGGCGGTAGCCAACTATACTGGTGCACCTTATTGCGTAACCACAGATTGCTGTACTCATGCTATAGAAATAGCATTTCGTATAAATTTTAATAATGACATGGTTATGTTTCCAGCATACACTTATCTGAGTGTGCCAATGACCATGAAGAAGTTAAACATTCCGTACATGTTAACCAATGACCGCTGGCATGGGTCATATGAGTTTAAAGGGTCTAATATTTGGGACTATGCTCGTAAATTTGAATCTAATATGTACAAATCGGGCACTATACAATGTGTAAGTTTTGGCATGAGTAAACCATTGGAAATTGGCCTTGGTGGTTGCCTGTTGACCGATGATCCAGAAGTATATCGTCGTGCCAGTCGTATGCGTTATGATGGCAGGGATATTTTTAACTATACTCCGTGGATTTCACAATGTGAATTTGAAGTCGGATATCATTATTACCTACGTCCAGAAGAGTGTGTAGCGGGATTAAACTTGCTCAATGAAAAGAAATTCACTCCTCAACTTGACAAGCATTTTGACTATCCCGATTGTAGATTAATTAATATCAAATGATTCTTGACCATTACGAATATACACTACTACACGACAACAGACAATCTTTATGTTTTGTTAGCAACACAAAATATACAAGTTAACCAAAACACCAGTTTATAACTTAAAATACTTTAGTAAAGAGTATTTAACAAACTGCGGGATACTTTACCTGCAGGAGTCAAGGGTATAGCAGAAACAGATTCCAATACTGTGGCTCGACAGTATGGTGCTAGATCAATTAAGAATTGTTGAATTTCTTTACTGTCAACAGATCCAACATAAACACATTTAACCGAATCTGAGCCAAACACTGCCACCGCCGACACTCCGGCGATATTCTCAAGTATTTTTTGTTCCAGACTCAACGGATTTAATTTAACACCTTTGACATTGATTTGATCACGGCTGCGACCAAGTATTCGATAGTATCCTTTTTCATCTTGCTCGGCCAAGTCACCGGTGTCAAACCATACCTCTCTATCCAAAGTGGGACCACGCAACAACAGGTGCCCATCATCAATTTGAGCTTCAACTCCTGACGGTAAACCCACGGTGCCCATTCTTTGCTCACCGTGTAAGGGATTGGTAAAACAATGACTCATTGCCTCGGTCATACCAAATGCTTCCAATACCGGGACGTCGAAACATTCTCGTAGTGCAGTGTACAACCGATCAGGCAATGGAGCACTGGCTGTGCGTATAAACCTTAGATTGTTATCAAATTTTAACTGAGTGGCGGTTTGTAATACATCAGGTATGGCAGTGACAAAGGTAGGACTGTAGCTGGGCCAGGCACGTAGGTTTTTAACTGAAAGATAGTGTGTTTCACATCCAGCCAACTGTGTGGCCCAATAAAATCCTTGCCCGTGTGCATGCCAAAGACTCATGACACTGACATACCTATCCTGTTCGGTTAGATCATATGCTTGTACAATGGTTTCGGCCATATGGTTTAATTGTCGTTGACTAAAACTGCAAAACTTACTGTCGCCGGTGGTGCCCGAAGTATACCATAACACTCGTTCATTGGGGTAGTCGGCACCGTCACGATGTTGCTCACCATCGGCTGTGATCAGCAGGCTCCAATCTGAATTATCTAGTAGATACTGCTGTCGTGACACGGGAGCATCAGGATTGACAATCATAATACTGTAATCATCAAGTTGATTGATATAGTCCTGCGGATTGGCAACACAAAGAACGGCACGTTTCATTTTGAATATAATCACATTGTTTTGGTATTTATTATATAATATATGTTCATAATTATTTGACACTTGAATCTAAATACTATACAATAACACAATACACGGGAGAACTAATTGACAAATAAAAAAGAAACAGGCCTAGCCGCAATGGCAGGTGACGGTGGTTATCAACTATGCCCAGTATCAGACGTGATTCGTGCCACAATGAAACGAAATGGTAAAAGATTTTGGGCTGGAGACAATATTAGCGAATATGTCAATAATGATGCCGTCAAACGACAATTGATCAACGAAGCCGCTGAGGCATTCGAAACTGTTTTAGATCGCTTGCTGATTGATAGAGAAACGGATCCAAACAGCAAGGGCACTGCCAAGCGATTGGCTAAAATGTATTTTAACGAAACGATGGCGGGTAGATATGATGCAGCACCAGATGCAACAGCTTTTCCAAATGATAGCGAGGATAGATATGAAGGTATGTTGGTTATTAGAAGTGAGTTGCGTAGTATGTGTAGTCATCATCATCAGCCTGTTAGTGGTGTGGCTTACATTGGTATTATCGCCGCTAACAAACTTATTGGTCTTAGCAAGTACACTAGGATTGCTCAGTGGTGTGCTAGGCGTGGTACTTTACAAGAAGAGCTCTGCAACGACATCGCAAAAGAAATAATGAGAGCAACAGATTCGGAACATATTGGAGTTTACATACAGGCGGAACATGGATGTTGCACCAATAGAGGCATCATGGCACATAGTAGTTTGACACAGACCACAGTACTCAAAGGTGCGTTCAACACAGACCCAGGAACTAAAAAAGAGTTCATGGACAATATCAAACTACAACAGGACTTTGCTCCAAGATGAAAAAAATCTATTACACCGATGCAGATGTTCGTGGTTGGGTGCATGAAATTATACGTGACCTGCACGAGGGCTCATGGCGCCCCGATTACATTGTGGGACTCACACGTGGTGGATTGACTCCGGCATTGATGTTGAGTCATTATTTGGGCGTACCAATGCGGAGTCTGGATGTGAGTTTGCGTGACGGAGATGAGCGTACAAGTAATCTCAGCATGGCCGAAGATGCATTCGGTTGGGTGGATGGCGGATATCAAGGCCTGGGCACCAACAGTGCATTTGACTACACCATACATGCTAAACGTATATTAATAGTAGACGACATCAATGATTCCGGTGCCACACTGGCTTGGATTCGGGAGGATTGGCAAAGCAGTTGTTTGCCCAATCACGATCGTTGGCTGAACGTCTGGCATCACAATGTACGCACTGCTGTGCTGGTGAACAACACTGCGAGTGAGTTTTTGGTGGACTATTCGGGGACGGACATCAACAAACTGGAAGACCCGGTGTGGATTTGTTTTCCTTGGGAAACTTGGTGGCAACAATAAATACTGTTTCAAGCGGCCTTTCTGGCTTTCATTCCCGCTATACAAATTCTGCAAGTCTATGCTATAATCTAACATAGGAGAATACAATGGCAAATAAAACTTTCACATCAGCACTGAGCGACTATTTTGATGCTCGAATCAACCATTACCATAGCACCAAGGCAAATAGTGACGAGACATCTGAATACATTGAACAGTTACGCAATACAGTTCAATCAACCGAGCAAGCACTCAATGACATTGCCGAAACAGGGCAAAGGTCTGGGGCAAAATATTACTCAACCAAGCACTACGGACACAACATAGGACTCAGTGCTGTGTTTCGTCAACCCAACGCAGATCACAGTCATTGTCATTTGCTACATGGTTACAGTCTAGCATTTACATTTACATTTGGTTGCGATGAATTAGATGATAAAAACTGGGCAGTGGACTTTGGCGGACTCAAACCGCTCAAGGCATGGTTAGAAGATAACTTTGATCATAAATTGGCGTTGGATCTCGCTGATCCATATCTTGCCAAATTCCAAGAACTGGAAGAGTTGGGATTAGCCGAAATTAGAATATTCAATGGTGTGGGTGCAGAGAAATTTGCCGAACATGCATTTTATTTTGCCGATCAATTGATTAGAGAAAAAACCAATGGTCGTTGTTACTGTGTAAGAGCGGAATGTGCTGAACATGGAGCCAACAGTGCCATCTACGAAGGTTAGGCATCTTTGGAGAATTTGGGCCAAGGCACTGGGTGAAAAAACTGGTGCTACTGATCAAGAAGCCGACGGCGTCGCCGGTGTTCGCACAGTAATTGTGTTGATATACATAATAACAAATTTTGTTATAATCGCAGGTGTAGTAAGACATTGGAACCAATGTTGAATCCACAGCACAAGCAATAAAAATCAATGGCATATAATAAACCGTTTAATTTATCTCGGCGTGGGAAAGTCAATTGCTATATCATTGAACAAATACTACCGCAACTGTCACAGGATCATGTTTTCATTGATACCAGTGGTATCACTGCAACAGATACAGAACTTGATAAACTAGATTGTAAAAAAATTGCAGTGTGTTATTCCAGTATTGATTGGGAGAGCACAGGATGTATTCCTCTTAGAACTGCAGCACATGAAATAATTTGCAATCGATCTAGAGCACAAATACACATTGGTAACAGTTATGGGCAGTATTATTTTAGTTATTGGGTGGAGTTTATACGACAAAATCCTGAGTATTTCTTTGATCAACGTTATACTCAAGCACCCAATATAAAAAAATTATATCTATGTTTAAATAGAAAACTGCATCCGTTTAGAATTGAATTTTTAGAACAACTTGCCAGTGTGAAAGATCATGGAATTGTGAGTCAAAGTACTCAAGGATTCATTGATCCGCACTATGATGTAAAGCAGTTTGATCCTCACGAACCAGAAAACATTGGAAAAATAGCCAACGACATTTTTAGCCTAGGCGATCCCACAATATGGAATCAAATTTTTATCAATGTGGTCACAGAATCCTGCAAACATTCCAATGTTTTTCTCAGTGAGAAATCATGGAAACCCATTATTGGCCTACGTCCATTTTTAATATTAGGTGACGATAATTTATACAATCAATTGCATCAATCGGGATTTGATACCTTTGATGATGTATTTGGTACTTGGTGGAGTCTCCCGCATTGGCGTGACCGGGCACATGCCATTGCGGAGATATTAAAAAACTTTGATAAACGCCCGTCAGATCTAAATATGTTATATCAAAAACTATTGCCGAGATTGATCAATAATAGAACGAGATTTGAAGAATACATGATAGAAAATCACAATAAAATACAGAATTTGGGAATTTGATATGAACACAAGATTAGTAGTGTCGGGGTGTAGTTTTACTGATTACTGTTGGAGTACTTGGGCCGACTATCTCGGTGCAGAATTTAATGAGTTTCGCAACGTAGGCATCGCTGGTGGAGACAATGCCACCATTGCACGATCGGTGGTTGATCAAGCCCGATCCGGTGATACAGTGGTGATCATGTGGTCTGGATTTGATCGTTGGTCCAGGTATCGAGATACACCAAAATCAAGTCCGTCCAATAAACATGATCCACACTGGCATCACCTGGGCAGTATACGAGGAGACAAAACATTTTTAGTCAATTTTTATCACTGTGTGGAACGTTTTCAAACCACAATGGATTACATGTATTTGGTTGACTGTGACAGTTATAGAAAAAAATATACTGTGTATCATTTTTCAGCTTTTCCGTTTTTTACAGGCGAAACAGAAAAAGAGGTAGATGCCAAATTGTTGGACATATATAAAAAATATAATATTGCCAACAATCATGTCGAGGGAATTTCCTTGCTGGATTATCAAGAACAAAACAATCAATACATGTTGACTCGACATCAATATCACCCAGATGGCACAGATAATCACCCAACACCATTGACTCATTGGGAATATTGTAATAAAATAATAGCACCCAAGTTGGGATTGTCTATAAACACCACACTGGATCAAGTGATGCAGGAACAAACTAATTTAGTTTTAAATGGAATTGCAAGAAAATGACTAGCAAGATAACAGAAATATTAGATATACTACAAGAAGAGTGTGCCGAGGTGATACAAAGCATCAGCAAGTGTAGACGTTTTGGTATGGACAATGTGTACCTCAAAGAATCAGGCACACAACGTGAAAACTTAGTGAAAGAAATTGGCGATGTAGTGGCCATGATTGAGCTGTTAAAACAACACGGTGTGGTAACAGAATCAGAAATAACCGTAGCAAAACAAAACAAATTTAACAAATTACGAAAGTGGAGTACAATATTCGATGAGCAAGATTAAAATAGCAGAACTGTTTTATTCAATCCAGGGAGAAGGAAGATACATGGGAGTACCCAGTGTGTTCCTTCGAACATTTGGGTGTAACTTCACTTGTAGCGGATTTGGCATGCCACGTGGCGAGTCAAGTACCGAAGCCGATGACTTGGCCGCAATACATGAGTTGTATCCTTACCCACGATATGAGGCATTACCATTGGTGTCAACTGGTTGTGACAGTTATGCGTCGTGGCATCCGGACTTTAAACAGCTCAGTCCCATGTTGACTACGGATGCCATTGTGGCTCGTATCATGGAGATCTTACCACATGGTGAGTGGAGAGACGAACATCTTGTGATCACTGGAGGGGAACCTTTGTTGGGATGGCAACGTGCCTACCCAGATTTACTAGATCATCCCAGTTTGAAGGCTTTGAAAGAAATAACCTTTGAAACAAATGGCACTCAAAAACTAACAGAAGAATTTAAAAGTTATTTAGAAGATTGGGTTTATGAAAACTCAAAAGAAGTTACGTTTAGTGTTAGTGCTAAACTTCCAGCGTCAGGTGAAAAGTGGGAAGAAGCTATTCTTCCAGATGTTGTATGCGAATATGAAAATTATGGAACAGCGTATTTGAAATTTGTTGTGGCCACACAACAAGATGTTGCTGATGCAGAATGTGCCGTGGGTGCATATCGTAGTGCAGGCTTTACAGGTCCTGTGTACTTGATGCCAGTGGGTGGTGTGGAAAGTGTGTACTCACTGAATGCACGTAATGTAGCAGGGGCGGCTATGAAGCGTGGTTGGAGATACAGTGACAGACTTCAAGTGCCGCTTTTCAAGAACGAGTGGGGTACGTAATGCCCATGCCAGGAATACTAGGACCCGGCAGGAGATCAATGACTGAAGACTGGGTAGCTGAATGGTACCGCGAACACATTGAATGGCGGTTGCTGTTTTTATGGTGGCCTCAGCGTTGTGACATAAGTGGACGGCTGATGTGGTTGGAAACAGCATACCGCGGTGCTTATAATAATCACAGTGATTCAACTTCTGCTGTTGCGATTCCGAGACCACCAGTACACGTTGTTAGATATCACAGCACAGTAGAACACTTAATATGGTTATTGAAAGGATAATAAATGGGAATATTTGATCGATTTAAAAAAGCAAATCCAGAGACCGCACCCGAGCCGGCATCTCCACCAGCACCCAAGCCCAAGCGACAAAAAGCCGCAACAAAAAAAACTGCAGATGCTGATGATGCATTGGACACGTGGGCACGATTGGGTGACATGTCGCCCAAAGACACAGCTACACTCAAAGGTGAGCCTTGGGTCAGTGTGGTCAAAGTGGACTTGGATCCAGACAACATTGGCAACGGTGCATTTGAACTGGATTGGAATGAAAAATTCATTGTCAACTTGGTGCGTCAAGGTTATCAAAGCAAGCCGGGCGAAGATGAAAGTGCTATTGTGGATCGTTGGTTTCAGGATGTGTGTCGCAATGTGGTGCAGGAAAACTACGAACAGTGGGAAGCCAATCAACCTTATGAAGCTAGACCAAGAGTGCTGGATCGTCGAGATCTAGGCGACGGCAAAACCGAGATCAGTTAATTGATTCTTTACGTCAACGGCGACAGTCATAGTGCTGGAGCGGAAGCAGTGAACGGTTATTGTTTTGCCAATGACGACCCACTATACTGGGCCTTGGCTCGTAGGCCTCATCCTGACAATGAACGGGCAAGTTACGGTTGTCACATAGCCAATCAGTTGGGTGCCGTGTTGCACTGTGATGCCGAAAGTGCTGCCAGCAACAGTAGAATAATAAGAACCACTGGGCAATATCTAAAAAATAATCCCAGACCCGATTTAGTCATCATTGGCTGGAGCACATGGGAACGTGAAGAGTGGTTTTATGATGATGTATGGTGGCAAATAAATGCTGGCGGGGCGGGTGAAGATTGGCCCCAGCAGATAAAAGAACAGTATCGGAAATGGGTGACAGAATTCCAATGGCAACCCACCATGAATCGTTCGCATCAGTACATTTACAATTTTCATCAAGAGTTGGAAAGATTGGGCATAAATCATTTTTTCTTCACTAGTTATGAACCCTGGACCGGTGTTGAGCAGTTTGATTGGAATGGTCGCTACCTGGAACCTTACAATCCCGACTTCACGTATTACAACTGGTGTAAAAACCATGGGTTTGCTACAGTGGCTCCTGACAGTTACCATTTTGGTGCAGCAGCACACCAAGCCTGGGCGGAATTCTTATACAAGCAAATGGTGTTGAAATTTTTAACGAGATAATATGAATCATTGGCTAACACAACAGATACCGTGGAATTCAAATGTAAAAAATGTCACACAGAATTGGTATGGTAGTGACACTGAAACAGCGTTGTCACAAAACGCTGATCGGGAAAAGTGGAGCGGAGTTGAGATAGCGTATCAATTCAATGCACAGGGATTTAGAACATATGATTTAGAGGAGATGTACAACAAAAAAGTAGACATCGCCCTGGGGTGCAGTTTCACTCAAGGAGTGGGCATGCCAGAGGACAGTACATGGCCCTCACTGATCGAAAAGAACCGTCCGTACCCTATGTTAAACTTGGGTTACAGCGGCGGCAGTACCGACACAGTGGCAAGAATATTAACCAATGTATGTGGACTATATCAGATACAAACTATTTACATACTTTGGCCAGACATGGCCAGATTTGAACTGTACGGTAACGAAATACAGAACATTATGCCAATGAATCCAAAAATAGAATATGTATGGAATATGGAAGACTCTGTTGCTGTTCAAAGATTTTACCAAAATCAATCAAGAGTTGCATTGTTGAGCAAAATTTATAAATTCAAAGTAAAGGAATTCAGTATTGCCGAATTCAACCGCAGATATAGCCAACAGAACCTGTTGTGCGATGTTGCTCGAGACGGATTGCACTATGGATTCAAATCCAACGAGGAAATAGCAGAAATCTTGTTGACTGCTAAATAGTTATATGCTATTATTACTGTATGACAAAATATCTAATAGTTGACACTGCAAACACATTCTTTCGTGCAAGACACTCGGCCCATAGACAAACAGATACATGGGATAAATTGGGCTTTGCCATACATGTTACCTTGGGCAGTGTAAACAAGGCTTTTCGAGATCAACGGGCCGATCATGTGGTGTTCTGCTTGGAAGGTAGAAGTTGGCGTAAGGACTTTTACGAGCCATACAAAAAGAATCGTGCGGTGGCCCGTGCGGCCTTGACCGAGGCTGAGGCAGAAGAAGATCGATTATTTTGGGAAAGTTTTGATGAACTTAAAACTTTTTTAACAGAAAAGACCAATTGCACAGTGCTACAACACGCTGAGTTAGAAGCAGATGATTTAATTGCCGGATGGATACAGACACATCCTGAAGACGAGCATGTCATAGTCAGCAGTGACACAGACTTTTATCAACTACTAAGTGAAAACGTAAAACAATACAACGGGATAGCAGATGAGCTCCACACTATTACGGGCATTTTTGACAAAAAAGGTGCCCCAGTCAAAGATAAAAAGACTAAGGAAAACCGATCCATCCCTGATCCAAGTTGGATCTTATTTGAAAAAGCTATGCGAGGCGACCCCACAGACAACGTATTCAGTGCGTACCCTGGAGTCAGGACGACTGGCAGTAAGAATAAAGTTGGACTTAAAGAAGCCTACGAAGACCGGGATAAAAAAGGCTTTGCGTGGAATAATTTAATGCTGAGTCGCTGGACTGACCACAACGGTGTAGAACACAGAGTGCTGGACGATTATCAACGCAATGTTACACTGGTGGATTTATCTGCACAGCCCGACGATGTCAAAGCAAAAATAACAGAAACCGTTGTTGCCGGATCAGTGCCCAAGGCAGTGAGTCAGATTGGCACACTGTTTTTAAAGTTTTGTGGAAAATATGATTTAAAGCGTATCAGCGATCAAGCCGCCAGTTACGTGGAATTTTTGTCAAGAAGTTATCCCAAATGATTAGAAAAGTTTGGTCGGCAATGATGAAGTGGGGCTGGGATTACAACCGCGGCCGCGGCTACGAGAGCGAAGATATATACAATACAAAAGCGGGCAGAAATCATGCTCACGTTGAAGTTGAAGGTTTGTCATTTAAGGTTATGCCAGCACAGGGCGGAACTGTTGTGCAGATTCACACTTACAATCGTAAAACAGATCAAGATAACTTGGTCACACATGTTATTCCCGAGGGCGAAGACATCACCACTGCCATTGGACACATTGTCAGCATGGAGTTGTTGAAGTCATGACTGGGCAAAAAAATAATCACCATGAGCTGTTTGAAAGAATAACGTGAATACTACCCTTGCACTGGTTCTAGTATTGTTCGTCAAGCATTTTGTTGTGGACTTTTTACTACAGAGGCCTTATCAATATCTAAACAAAGGTGTCTATGGGCACCCGGGTGGTGTACTACATGCTGGCCTACATGGCACAGCTACAATGCTATGCCTAGCATTGTTTGGATATGATGAAATGACTGCTTCTCTTATGGGTTTATTAGATGCAGTGGCACACTATCACATTGACTGGGCCAAGGTCAACATCAATCGGCACTACGGTTGGACTGCTACTACCCATGAAGAATTTTGGTGGTTGTTGGGTCTAGACCAATTGTTACACACAGCGACTTACATACTAATAATAGGATCACTAACATGACAGAAACCATAGCAAAACAAATAGTAAAAAATAAATTTTGGATCGTAGAAGCATCGGGAGAAAAGATTGCCACCATACAGGCCATTGACGAAGGAGGAGTTGCCTATGTTCGCAATGACCAGCGTGAAGTATTCCCGTCGATCAAACTGTTGAGCAAGAAATACAACATTGAATTTGTTAAACCGGAAAAACCACGTGCTGTAGAAGGTAAAGCCTACGAAATTTATGGTTATCCCACTCCACACCGTCCTTACAATGTGTTGTTTGATGTACAACGGCAGTTGCCAATTTTCACCAAAACTGCCAAAAGCAAAAGTTTTTTCTGTGCTGGCTACTACATTGTAAAGTTTGATTCACATTGGGCACGTGGCTATTGTCCCAAGGCCATTACCTTAAATCGCTATGAATATCAAGGGCCATTTCACACACAGGAAACAGCCAACCAACACCTAAGGACAGCAAATGGATCATAAACTAAGCATACATGTACGAAACTTCAATGACAGAATTCGTGTAATGAATCAAACGCAAAGTGCCACCGTGGTCATGACTGCTCAGGATGCACGTAACCTGCATGCGGACATATTTGCACTGCTGTCACACATCGCTGAACTCAGTGAGCAACCCGATGTAACCACCGGTGCTGTGGAAATTACCATGGACGGCGGCGGATTTTAATATAATATACGCACTTATAGGAGATAAATAACTGTATCAAAAGTATGGGAGATATCGATAATGAGTAGGCCAAAACCAACAGTTCTGCTGGAACATGTAAACAAGTCAAACTACAAAAGTGACCAAATTTTGGCCAGCGAAGGAATCTGGGCGATATTTTACAACAACCAGCCTATCAATTTAAAAACATTCAACGTGCTGATAAATTACCCTGGACCAAAATACAAGAAGGTTTCATTCTCTAATTCAGGTCATGCCATCAACTTGGCCAAAAAACTCAACATTCTTTTTAAAACCACTGCCTTTACTGTTGTGCTATTAAAGCAAGGTGACACAGTCTACCGACCTTAATTCACAAGCCACATGGACTCAATTTTTAATTGATCACGTGGAGCCCGGTTCTGCCTGGCCCGGTGTTGAACATCAATGGTGGAAGAACCCACTAAACCCACACAGTCTTAGATTAACCACTGTGGGCTATCGTTGGATTAAACGGCACACTGATATTGCGTTTCACCCTGTTGCTGTGGCATCCGATATTCATTATCGGCAACTGTTGCAGTTGGAAAGAATCTTTCAGGCACCCTATTACCTTACCACAACCAAACAACTGTATGTCCACAGTGAAACAGATGCTGTGATGCTACAGTTACACGGTGGCGATCTTGCTACATATCTAAACAATCTCCAATCAAATCTGTAGCCGTTGTGTAAAAACAACACACGATAATCCAATACATCGTACAATGACTACTTGTCTAACCACTTGTAGAGGTCTTTGTGAATCGTTCCATACTGTTTTTATCTGGCATTGCTGTGTTGTTGTTGATCAAACTGTCATTTACCATTGGTGATATATCAACCCAAACCCAACAAATTGAACAACGCCTGAATAGATTGGAAGGTATTGTTGACACGGGTCATCGTGTCGACTACACTGCTCGAGACGTGGATTGCTTGGCTCGAAACATCTATTACGAAGCCGGTAACCAAGAAGATGTAGGTAGATATGCTGTGGGTCATGTCACTGTGAATCGTGTACGTTCGGGATACTGGGGTACAACTGTGTGTGGTGTGGTGCATGCACCCAGCCAATTTTCATGGACACTATTAAAACGATTGCCACAGCCCGACCCAGGTATATACCATCGTTGTGAAGAGATTGCCCAAGCAGTGTTGGCGGGCGAAGGTGTCGCTGGCTTGGAACGCAGTTTATTTTATCATGCCGATTATATTCGAAATCCTGCCTGGGCCGATGTTACTCAACGTGCAAAGAAAATTGGTGTACATATTTTCTACAATCGGGCAAAAGGCAGTACACTAGAAATTTAGAGGTTGACAGTAGATTTGAAGTTGTGTATAGTTGTAAATAGTTAAAGTAAATCGTTTACTAAACTAATCCCGCATTGTGTCGGGTAACGAAGCTTAATAAAGGAGAAATAAATGGCCGCAAAACGCCTAGTCCGTAAATTTACGGAGGTAGTAGCAGAAGTAGAATCACAGCTCAAAGCACATTACGAAGTTTCCGAAAAAGACCTTGAGGCTTGGCGAGCTCGTGCAAAAGCATTAGTACATACATTTCCACACAGCACCATGATTGACATTGAAGATCTTTGGATCGACTATGAGGTCCAACGTGACGTACTACACAAACACGTGATCAATATCATGAAAAAATGGGATCCTAGAATATGCAGTCCTGGGTCGGCTTGTTGTATTAAAGGCGGTACTATCTATTTGTATGATGCTCAGCACCGGGCACTGGCCGCGGCAATCCTTGACTACACAAAAATTCCCTGTGCTGTAGTGGAAACAGACGATCCAAACTTTGCCTCGTATGCTTTCGAAATGCTAAACGACACAGGTGTAAAACGTCTCAACCCAGGCGACTTACATCGTAACGCATTGGTACGCTACAAAAACGGTAGTCGTGATATCAAAAATGTTCGTGCTCGTACCATGCAGGATCAATTTGATCAACTGGGAATAGACCTTCAAGACAAGAATTCACGCAACAGCGATACCTTGCGTGGAGACAACGATCACTTCTTTAGTCATTTTAAATATGCACAAAAAGGTATTGAATTAGATGAATCCGGAACAATTTTGAATCGTGTACTGGACGCTATCAAAACAGTATTTCTAATGCAGGAAGAAATTGACCAGGGTTGTTATATCGGGCTAGTAGAACTGCAAAGATTGATTGGTACCAACCCTACTCAATTTGATCTTCCGGACAATTGGATGCTTCAGGTATTGTCCACAGCCAAACGATCATTTAAAAGTTCATCATTGGTGCACAAAAAGGCCAAAACACAATGGGAACACAGTCATCCAGGTGCCGGTTGGAATGCTCCGTTGGCGATGAGTAATTTTTTACGTGAACTGCATTTACGCAACGGCGGAACGCTAAATTTACCATTTCACGGTAATGCAAGTAAAACTGGTATAGAGGATGGCAATATTGCTCCAGGTCTATTTCCACAGGAGGTAGCACAATGAGCCATTTTTTATATGCACACAAAGATTTAACCGGCCAAGCAGATGTATGGAAAGTAGGAAAGGCGTTGACTCCTTGGTCGGCTGTTCGATTGAGACAAAGAAATTGTTGGAACACTGTTGGACTTGATTATTTGTTTTTTGGCCGAGCCAGCCACATTGAAAAATTAGAATCAAGAGTTAAAAAGAATTTTGATTATTGTTCAGGAACAAGTCTAGTTGGCGACTGTCGTACAGAATTATTTCAAGTTAAGGAAAAAATGCTTTTTGACTACATAAGAAATCAGATTAAACAAGATGAATTACATATCAAAGAAATAGTTCTTGAAAAACCGTACATAGCAACTTCTTTTGGATCATGCCCGTTTAAGGTGCCTAGCGAAGACCATGCTCGAGCATGGTGCAATAAAATTGTAAAAAATAATTGGGGTGACGAGCCAGAACAAATTCTGATCAGACGCCTGTTCGGAGAAGATTTATGGGGATTGGCCAATGCTTAAGGAGTCATTAGAAAAGTTCATAGTACCCAATTATGGCAAAACCAAACGTACCCCTGAAACTTATCAAACAGTGGCCCGTCGTTGTACTAGAAATCTTGGCCGCTTGCTTGATGAATACCATGCTGTGAAAAACGATCAACAAGAATTACGAGAAATTCGCAATGAAATTGATGACAATTTACGCAGATATCATGGATATTGCATCGAACAACGAGATGGTATGCAAGCACACTATCATGAAATTGGAGCCGACAAAAAATGCGATTTTGAGCATTTGATTCCGGAGAAAATCATTCGTGATTTATTATTATCCAAGACCATCACAATCAAGCAAGCACTTAATTCGCCCACGGTTAAATTGAGTCGTGCTAAACACAAGGAACTAAAGGAAACCGGGTGGGCCAGTCGTACTCCAAATATTTGGTTGCCATTTGTACGGTATTCAAATGTTTTTTCGGCCACCTACCAGACGCACGACGGAACGGCTATTGATCCATTGGCTTGGACCCTGGAAGACCATTACAATTATTTTAAACATTTGATTATATAATATGAGCTACTTAGAAACCATTAAAACAAAATACGATATCAAAGATTATCAAGAATCTGCGGTCGCTATCCCTGATCTGCCACAAGAAGGTATTGTGCTGATTGTAGGCACATCGGGTTCGGGTAAGAGCACAATCCTACGCAACATTGGAGAACTCAAACAACCTTACATTGACGACGAAGCGTGGGTTATAAGTAATTTCTCTACAGCCGAGCGTGGAGAAGAATTATTATTGGCCTGCGGATTAAGATCAATACCAGCATGGTTCCGCCCTGTGTCAACACTGAGCAATGGCGAGCGCCACAGATTTGAAATGGCCCAGTGCTTGGACCAAGGCATCAACAAAATAGATGAGTTTACGTCAGTAGTGGACAGGGATACTGCTAAAAGTCTTGCATTGAGTATGCGTAAGTTTTATGACCGGCAAACAGAAAAGTCTGCACTTTACATTGCGTCATGCCACAGAGACATAGTAGAATGGCTTGATCCCGACTACGTTTATGACACAGATCTCTGTGTCTTAGAAAATCGGAGGTCACTTCTTCCAATGGGAACAAGACCCAAGATTACGCTTACCATCCAAAGCACAAGTCGAGACTATTGGCAATATTTTGGTAAGTATCACTATCTAGACACTGCTATCTCAAAGAGTGCTCACTACTATGTACTGTTGTTGGGCAACAAGCCCATTGGGTTTCATGCCGCGATACATTCAACCAATAGAGATATACATAGTTACTGGCGTGGTCACAGGACAGTGATCTTGCCCGAGTTCCAAGGCATGGGCATAGGCACAGCCTTCTCGGACGCCATTGCTGAAATCTATGTCAGTCGTGGATTACGATACTTTTCTAAAACTGCACACCCATCATTTGGTGAACACAGAGAAAAGTCACCATTATGGCGAGCCACTTCAATGAACAAGAAAAGCAGGACAGGTAGTTATCTCAATTCCGATGGCTCTGCACGTAAGATGCCGGGATATGGTGGTACCACCACTGTTAGAGATGCTTATCGTATTTGTTACAGTCACGAATATATCGGCAAAAAATAACTAAAAATTAGTACTAAAATTAATAATAAAAGCTCCTTCGTGGGGCTTTTCTTTTGGTTGACCCAGAATTCGCAATACCGTATAATAACTGTATTATGAAAATTAAACAAAAACCCCAAAAAACCCGTGCTCATAGAGTGTTGTTTATGAACAACAGCCCTTTTCGTAGCCGTACAGTGGAGTTGAAAACACGTTTCAAACGTCAAGAAAAGCATCAAAATCGTGAGCTTTTTGGTTGACCCATAATTCAGGGTTTGTTATAATATTAGTATAGTAAACAAAAAGGAGTGTTAAATGAGTACAGTAACTTTTGCAGGATTTAGCCGTTTAAACGGTAGTTTAAAATTCCGTACTGCCAACGACATTGGTCGTGCTCAGCAGTTGGCCAAATTAGGCGATACTGACATTTGTATGACAATTTTGCCTACTGCAATGACTAAAAATGATGCCGCTCGGTATGTACTTGCTAACTTAGTAGATCGTTATTCAAATTTTAATACAGTGGAAGCGGCGGCTTTGTTGGAAGGTTTGATCAAAGATGAAAGCACTGTTGCTAAGACTAAAACAGTTAAAAAGCCCCGGGCAGTTGCCGTAGGTAAAAACACTGTTAAAGTTGCACAGGCCGGCGATTTTGTTTATAAAACAATCCCAGGCACTGACCGCCGGGTCAAGTATGAAAAAGACACAATCAGCCCAAAAGAAGCAGGCAAATTACGTGCTGAATTTATGAAGCAGTTGAAGGCAGTGTACGAGGCTAACTAACATGTACACTTATCGCCCAGAAAATACACAAGTGCCAACAACAAATCTTGTAACTCAAAGTTTTGTTGCTGGGTTTGTGGAATTGTATGAGGTGGCCAGCACCAATCCTGACCTGCGTATGATACCGATCAAACATTACAACGCAGTGAAATCGGGATTGACTCAGTTGGGCTATCGGGTTAGAATTCGTTATCGTGGACCGCATGCTCAGCAACAAGACACCCACAAAGCAGATGCCCGTGCGTTTACAGTTTATTTTAAAAATCAGCCGTTTGGTTGACCCAGAATTCCAGATTTGTTATAATATATGTATAGTTAAATTTTAAGGAGCAGTCGATGAATACATTAGCCCAATACTCAGTAGAAGAATTACAAGGTTATTTCAGCGATTTCCACAAGGATTTTTACGGTTCTCGTCCACGTTCGGCTACCCCGGAACAATGGCGTAGTCGTGAGTGGTTGGAGTCCAGCATTAATAGTATCCATGATTGTATGGATCGCATGAAGGCAACCTTTGCTGGTCGCGAAGAACTTCGTGCCGCGGGTTGGGTGATTGAAGAGTCAGATGAAGAGTCAGCCATGCATGCCAAATGGTTGGCCGATGAACGCAGTCGCGAACAGGCAGAACTGTCGGCCAGATTGGATGCCGAATTTTACTCAGTAGCATAAAAGCCACAGACCAGGAATTAGTATTCGTATATAATAGTAGTAACAATTAACAAAAGGAAAGTAATTATGTCAGTGACTGAAAATAGAACCGTTAGCCCCAACGATGCTCGCAGTAGAATTTTACGCTGTTTCAAAAAACAACGTCCAGTATTTTTATGGGGCCCTCCAGGTATTGGTAAAAGCGAAATCATCGCCGAAATAACAGAAGAATTGGGCGGACACATGATTGACTTGCGACTGAGTCAGATGGAACCCACAGATATTCGTGGTATCCCATTCTTCAACAAGAACAAAGAAGTTATGGATTGGGCTCCTCCAATTGACTTGCCTAGCGAAGAATTGGCCAGCCAGTACCCCATCGTGGTGTTGTTCTTGGACGAAATGAACTCAGCGGCGCCCAGTGTACAGGCCGCAGGTTATCAACTTATTTTGAATCGTCGCAGTGGCAAGTATGTCCTGCCTAAAAACGTAGTCATGGTGGCGGCGGGTAACAGAGAAAGCGACAAAGGTGTCACCTATCGTATGCCTACTCCGCTTGCCAATCGTTTCGTACACTTGGAAATGCGTAAGGACTTTGATTCATGGTTCGCTTGGAGTGTGAAGAATTATGTACACCAAGATGTAGTGGGTTACTTGACCTTTGCCAAACAGGACCTGTTTGACTTTGATCCAAAAAGCTCAAGCCGTGCATTTGCTACACCAAGATCGTGGACATTTGTAAGTCAGTTCTTGGATGATGAAGATGCCACTGATGCTGAACTCACTGACTTGATTGCTGGTACTGTGGGCGAAGGACTTGCTCTCAAGTTCATGGCACATCGCAAGGTGTCAAGTTCCATGCCCAAGCCAGACGATATTTTAAGTGGCAAGACCACTGAATTAAAGACCAAAGAAATTTCGGCCATGTATTCATTGACCATTAGTTTATGCTATGAATTGCAGGAAAGATTTAAGAAGTCTGGCGCTACCAACTTGGCAGAATGGCATGCCCAAGCGGATCGTTTCTTGAAGTTTATGATGGATAATTTTACCACTGAAGTTGTTGTTATGGGTGCTAGAGTTGCGTTAACCACATACAACTTACCAATGGTACCGGGCAAGATGCCTAACTTCAACGAATTCCACAAGAGATTTGGTAAGTACATCATTGCCGCAAGCGGTAAGTAAGATCAGCCGGTCTCTGAGCCGGAGGCAGGTAGAATTGGCCGTAAGTCCTCCAATTTATTTGCAGTGTAAATACAACACATTGAGAATTGAAAAGTAGTATAATACTAGTATAGAATAAGGAATTGCATATGACAACACTACAAGCCGTAAAACCCGTGACAGTGACTGATCCAAGAATTGACGAGGCCGCACGTGAAAAATTCATCACTGCACGTATTGGTTTACTACTCAAGGCTCCGTTCTTTGGTAATCTAGCCACACGTATGCAGTTGGTCAATGCCGATGCTTGGTGTGCCACTGCCGCAACCGACGGTAGAAGATTGTACTACAACAGCGAATTTGTCAATAAAATGCCACTAAAGCAGGTGGAATTTTTAGTTGGGCATGAAGTGTTGCACGTGGTATACGATCACATGGGACGTAGAGACAGCAGAGATCCTAAACTGTGGAACATTGCCGATGACTACTGTGTCAATGCTGATTTAGAAGAACAGCGTATTGGCGAGCGTATTCCAATTGGTTTATACAATACCAAATATCGTGGCATGAGTGCCGAAGAAGTGTACGATGACTTGTACAAAAACGCCACCAAACTTGACATTGAATCTTTGTTGAAACAGATGTTGGACGAGCACTTGGATGGTGATGATGGTGAGGGCGAGGACGGCGAGGGCGAAGGCAAAGGTCGTCCCAAACTGTCTGCCAGTGAACGTCAAGCCATACGTGACGAAATCAAAGATGCTGTGTTGCAAGCGGCACAGGCCGCAGGTGCTGGCAACATACCCGGCGGTGTCAAAAGACTTATTAAAGATTTAACTGAACCGAGAATTTCTTGGCAGGAATTGATTCAACAACAGATCCAAAGCACCATCAAACAAGACTATACCTTTGGTAGAATGAATCGCAAGGGCTGGGGCATGGATGCTATACTGCCAGGTATGAAGCCAGGCGAACAGATTGATGTTGTGATTGGCATTGACACTTCGGGCAGTATTGGCGCCGCAGAGTTGAAAATATTCTTTAGCGAGATCAAAGGCATCATGGAAGCCTACAGTGAATACAAAATCACTGTGCTGGGTTGGGACACTGAGATTGGTGGTGTAGGTGAATTCACCAGTGATAACTTGGAAGATATTACCAGTTTTGACCCCAAAGGTGGTGGTGGTACAGATCCACACTGTGTTTGGAACTACTTGATTGAGCAGGGCATTGAACCCAAGAAGTTGATCATGTTTACTGACTACTGCTTCTTTGGCTGGAATCCCAGCGAAGTAGAAAACTACTGTGATACGGTATGGATTATCAAAGGTAATCCTTCAGCAGAACCTGAGTTTGGAGTGGGAGTACACTATGAGGACGTTGAATAATGACCATCACTGTACAACAAACTCCATGGGTCGAACTGCGTCCCGGTGATGTCAGTTTCCAACTGCAGGGTGATGTTGCAGTGACCGGCCGTGCCGCAATTGAAATCGCTAAAAACTGCCCCCCGTATTATGCAGATGTCATAGCCTTGGCCGTTGAACAACGGTGGATACGGCCAGTGGCCTCTGTTCCGCGAACCGATCCAACACTGATATGGGAGACTTTAAAACAATGAAAATCGAATCATCAAACGTGATGTCACCAATTAACGAAATTGATACTGGATCCAGCACAATTAAACGAATGGAGCTGTTGCAAATAGCTTTGGCCATAGAAGCACTTGCCAACTGCCCTCCCAGCACCATTGTACAGATTTCGCAAGCGGCAATAGATAGACTGGCCCAAGACGTAGGTAGACTATGATTGCAGAAAGAAAATCTTAAATGGGAATGTTTGATCTTTTAAATTTTGAAGGACGCGAGTATCAAACCAAAGACACTCCGGCTCAGGCATTGGACAATTATAAAATTGAAAACCATCAGCTGTGGTACGAGGAATATGATGCAGAGTGGGAAGATGGTGAAGGTATATTTGGTGGCGGATTGACAAAGTCCAATGAACGCTGGGTACTGTGCGACGAATTCGATGGCTTGATAAGATTTTATCGTGAAGATGAACCTCGTGGTGGCTACAAGGCAGATGCTTGGATTGAATACCAAGCCTTGTTCATGAATGGCTGTATGATTAAATTGACTCAGACCCGGGGAGTTGAACCCTTGACTGCTTGGTACAAAAGCGGAGTTGAAGCACTGGCATTACCCCCACATGAATCAAACACAACACAAGGAACAGCATGAGCGATAACACAGCAGTTGATAAACAAGATTTGCCTGTAGATAGAAAACCCATTCATCACAATGCACCCGAGGACATGGATCAGGCCATTGCCCGCATCATGGAATTGGAAATGCGACTGGAGGATTTGGTTAGAGCCACAGAAATCGCCGAAGCATCGTCACAGTGGCACATCATTGGTGGATTTAGACTGGATGCAGATTCAGCGTTGGTGAATAAAATCACTGTGGAGTATCCGCAATCAGATGAACCAAATATCACTGTGATCACTGGTAAAGTCAGTGATGCCACACAGGAACGACTGAACCAATCCATCACTGAACAGGCAAAAAAGGCCGCGGGAAATGCTTAAACTGGGCGATGCCAATCCCTTGGCAGTGTTTGGGCTACGACAGTTGGCTCACTGTCCGCCACACTTCACACCAGTGGATTTTGAGTGCTTGGTGGATGACAAAGACATCACAGACTGGATTTGGGCAAATCTTGACGGTAGATTTTACTTCGGCGATGCATCATGGGCGAATCAGCAATCCATCGATATATCATTGAGTACAGGTTTTTTAAAACGAGCAGCCTTTGAAACAGCCGGCGAAGCCAGTTACTTTGCACTGGTATTATCTACGTTTAATACAGACAATCACCCTTTCTAATAAAAATTTTTTCGTGGCCGGCATCACTGGTTAAATAACTGTAGTTAATTATTTAAACGGAGATAACATGTCAGAAGAATTACAACAACCACAAGCCCCAGTAGACGCACCTGCACCGCAGTTGACCTTGAGCGATCTTACACTGGCTTTACAAACTATTCAAGTAACAGCACAACGTGGTGCTATTCGTGCAGACGAAATGGCTTTAGTTGGCGGTTTACATGATCGTTTAGCTGCATTTTTACAAGCCCAAGGTGTTGCAACTGCTCCTAATACAGAAGCAGATACAACACCACCACAAGGAGAATAAACATGGCACAAGGCGTACTCAAGCACATTGGCAAGCACAATGGCAAAAGAATTGTATTAGCATATCGTCAGATTCCCGGCGATGATCACATGTGCCTGGTAATTTACAGCGACACATTACCACAGATGATTCACGATGATGTAATGAAGGTGTTGGAAAGCCCAGTGGGACAAAACAGTCCAGAACTGGCCGATGCACTGTTTCGTCATGTGTTGGCCGATGGACGCAACTGTCTAGAAGCACTGCATGTTCAAGGTCTGTTAAAGAAGGTGAATACCAATCAAGTCATCATTACCCCCAATGCCAAAAGCACAGTTCGTTTGGACGAATTAAACAAAATCCTAAACGAAATGAGCCAGGGCGAAGAGGCCATCAAAAAATTAGCTGATTTAGATGCCAATGCCGGAATGACCGGACGTCGTGAACCAAGAGAAGTGGGTGTAAGTCCAGCAAGTCGCAGTCAGCCCGCTGTAGTCAGCACTGCCACTGTCAGTGATGTGTTGACCGACGAGCAGTTGGCCAGTCAGCGTATTGCACAGTCTGCCAAAATGCGATTAGATGCACAGACTTTATTAAAAGAAGCAGAGAGATTAGAACTCGAAGCTGCCGAATTCACTACTCCTGCAAAAAATGTCAAACCAACCAAAGCCAAAAAAGCCCCCGCGAAAAAACAAACGGCTTAAGTTAACTATTACCGAACGTGACAAATGGCGACAGATACTGGCAGAAGTCGAAAAGGCTCAAGCTCCAGTATCTGTACTCCGTGCAATCACTGTTAATCTAATAGATGGCACCCAAGTAGATATTGATATCCAAGAACTACTGGCCGAGGGTGTAGCACCAGAAGATTTAGAACAACGTATCAATGATCGATTAGAATCCCTAGACGACATTATAAAAAATGTCGACTTTTTTATCAGTGTTGACCATGTTGCTCGAGCAGTACAACCCATCACAGACAACTTACTTAAAAATTTATAATCAATGACTATCAACGCACTATTTGCCGTGGACCACTACGGCGGTATGGGTGTCAATGGCACCAGACCATGGCCCAGCACCACACACAATCTTGACTCGTTCGCCCGACTGACCCAAAACCATGTAGTGGTCATGGGACGACGCACCTGGGATGATCCAGCCATGCCCAAACCCCTATTGGGACGTATTGTCTATGTGGCCACTCACAGTCATGTGGCTACAGCAGGAACAGTGTCAGGGGACATTGTGGAATCTGTACTTGCACTGGAACAGGAAAACCCCAATCGTATAATATGGGTCATAGGTGGACCAGGATTAATCGAATCATGCATTAACATTCTGGATGCAGTTTACTTGACACATGTCAAGGGTTCGTTTAAAATAGATACTAGGATGGAACTTAAAACGTTCCTGACAGGATTTGTTCCTGTCAAAGCAGAAGTAGCAGCCGACTTTCGATCAACCTTGGTAAAATACACACCAATTTTTAAACGACAACATAAACATGCAAGTTAAACTAATAAGTTATTCCGCACCCAGTCAAGACATGCTGGCATCACAAGTGGACAACGTGCAGGAACTGGTAGCGTTCTGTGCCAGAGTTAGTAATCCCAACAATCAAATCAATACAGAAACCAGTGAACGATTGATTAGATACTTAGTCAAACATCAACACTGGAGCCCGTTGGAAATGGTGTCGGCCTGTTTGGAAATTACCACAACCAGAGACATTGCTAGGCAGATGTTGCGTCACAGAAGTTTTAGTTTCCAAGAGTTCAGTCAACGCTATGCAGATCCCACACAGGATTTAAGTTTTGTTACAAGACCAGCACGTTTACAAGATACTAAAAATCGTCAGAACAGCATTGAGTTGGACGACACTGTTTCTAATCAAATTCTTCGAGAAACTTGGCAGGAACGACAACAGGCAGTGATTGACCTGGCTCGAGACACTTATGCATGGGCTGTACGCAACGGCATTGCCAAGGAACAGGCCCGTGCTGTGTTGCCCGAAGGCAACACTGTGAGCAGACTCTACATGAATGGCACACTGAGAAGTTGGATACACTACATAGAACTTCGCAGTGCCAACGGCACACAACTGGAGCATCAAGAGATTGCTCAAACCTGTGCTGGTGTGATTGCAGAAATATTTCCCATGGCCGGTGAATTTGTACAATGAAATTTCTAGTAACCGGCGGTGCTGGATTTATTGGACACAACGTAGTACGACTATTAGAACATCAAGGTCATGAAGTTTGTGTGCTGGACAACTTTACCAACTATGGTATTATACCTGACGCAGAATTAACTCCCCTACATCAACAACGTCTTGACCGTATCTCAACACAGAGCATACACAATGTAGACATTAGAAACTACAATTACGTCGTAAATGCGTTTGAAGAATGTCGTCCGGATGTGGTTATACACTGTGCAGCATATCCCCGAGCCAAAGCAGTGGATTTAAATCCTGCAGAAGGCAGTCAAGTGTTGACACAAGGATTGATAAATCTACTTCGTGCCAGCGAGCAGGTACAGTTACGCAGATTTGTTTACATCAGTAGCAGCATGGTGTACGGTGACTTTGCTCCCTTGGCCTATGAAGACATGCAGTGCAGGCCACGTGGCATCTACGGAATATTAAAACTCACTGGTGAAACTCTTACTAGAGATCTTTGTAGAACAGCCGGCATTGACCATGTTGTGGTTCGGCCCAGTGCTGTGTATGGCCCACATGATGTTGTTGATAGAGTTGTGAGTAGATTTTTACTCTCGGCCATACGCAATGAAGAATTGACTGTGTGTGGCGCCAGAGAACTGTTGGATTTTACCTATGTGGATGATGTAGTGGATGGTATTGTTCGTGCCGCTGTCAATTTCAACAGCAGTGGTAGAACATATAATATTACCCGAGGTGAGGCAAGAAGTTTGGTGGAAGCTGCCGAATTGGCAGTGAAGATAGCCGGTGGTGGCAGAATAAAAATTGTCGATGCCAATCCTAGATTTCCATCAAGAGGAACATTAAGTAACATACGTGCCGGCGAAGACTTTGGTTATCGTGGCACCACAGACATTGAGTCAGGATTTAGAAAATATCATGAGTGGATCACGGATACCCTTCTTCGGCGTTGATCGTCAATTCTTGACTCTGCGTGAAGAGATACTTGATGCTGTGGATCAAGTGTACAGATCCGGGCAGGTGTTAGATGGTGACTCGACTCGACGGTTCGAAACAGCCATAGCCCGTCGATGTGATCGAGAATATGCAGTGGCAGTGAACAGTGCCACACAGGGATTGATTTTTGCACAACAAGTGATATTGGCACAGGAATCTCGTGTGTTAATTCCCACCTTGAGTTTTGCAGCCACCATCAACTCGGTACTGTATGCCGGCAATACTCCGGTGTTTTGCGACACCGATGATGCAGCACTGATAGATTTAGAAAGCATGGACATGGCCCTAACCGGAGCTGGGGTTAACTGTATCATGTATGCCAACCTGTTTGGACATGTTGTAGACTATGATAGATTTAGACTGCAAACAGAGTTTTTCAACAGCAACATACGTGTGATAGAAGATGCTGCACAGAGTTTTGGTGCTAGATACAAGGACCAACCCTCGGGCAGTCTTGGTGACATCGGTGTGTTGAGTTTTGACCCTACCAAGAATCTAAATAACTATGGTTCAGGTGGCATGGTGCTCACGGACGATGTTGATGTTTATCATCAGTTACTAAATTTACGTGACAATGGCAAATACCTGGATCATTGCTTCATTGGCACCAACAGCAAAATGAGCGAAAGCGATTCAGCTCAAATGTTGGTCAAACTCAAATACTTTGATGCTTGGCAAACACGTAGACAGGCTATCGCCGAATACTATACACAAGAACTTGCGGAATGGGTGGATGTGGTATTACCCGGTGAACACGTAACTTCGGCCTGGAGTAAATTTGTAATACGCTTGAGCGAACGTCATGGCCTGCGTGATTACTTACAGAGTTGTGGAATCGACTCACGTTTCCACTATGACACACCCTTGTTTGAATTGCCTGTGGGTTACAACTATATTGACTATGCTAGAGAATTGTTTAGAGAATCTACAGCGTTTTCGAGAGAAGCAATCAGCTTACCGATTTATCCTGAACTGCGTGACACGGAAGTTGAAAGTGTGGTCAATGCGGTTAAGAATTATCTGCGTTAATTTGTCCTTCGTGACTACCTGTTAAGGCACGATCAACATAGTCCCCATCCACTGTTTGTTCCACATCAACCTCCACACCCAACTGCCGAGCCAGTGATAAAATTTTACCACGAACAGCACGGTCTTTATATATAGCACTTAAACTATATTGACCTTCACTGTAATCGGTCCAGTCTTGATATAAAGGTATTACTCCGGGGATTTTTTGTAATTCTCTATACAGTTTTCGTTGCACAGCGGGATCTGTAGCGTCAGGATGCTCTGCATTGGCACAGACAAATTCTATTTCTTTATATTGAGGTACGGAGATTTCGTGTATACGCATCTGGTATTTGCGTTAATAATAGCCGCCACCACCGGCTATATTTTTTAATCCTTTTACAGTATCTCCATATACACCGGATGCTACACCAGCCACACTGCGAGCACCAGCCGCTATTCCGCGGGCACCAGCCTTGCCAATATCGCCCACCGTATCCGCGGCCCAGTGAGCAGCACTTTTAACTAGTTCAGTACCAGCGGCAAATTCCAGTGCCTTGCCTATACCCCAGGCTAATCCACCAGCTACAACACCTGCACCAACAGCTTCATGTGCTTTTTTACCCAATACCAATTCATCTACTGTTTTAAGAAGACCGATTACAATAGCACCAGTGAGTGTTCCTACGGCTGCACCTGCAAGCACCGCCAGAGTAGCTAAAATTGCGGCCTGTGTCACAGGATGCTTTTTTGCCCACAATTGATACCTTCCTAGATAATGTAAAACAGTTTTTTTCTCTTCAGGATCTTTGATTGATCCCATTATTTTTTGTTCTAGTTGTGCGACATCTTGATCAAATGTTTGTACAGCACCGGCTGGAACAGCGAGTATTTTTTGTATAGTGGAATTGGTAGCTTGCTTAACCTCTGCGGCAGCTTGCGGATTAATGCCTTCTAACAATACGTTAGGGTTGAGTATATTTTCAAAAATACGCCCAATTTGAGCGGGAGTTAAATCTGCTACTCTGTTAGATGTTATAAATTCACTGGATCTCATATTATTATTTATTGTCAAAACGTTGTTTCAGCCAGGCCCAATCAAAACTCAACTTCAGCAGTTCATAATCTCCCGCAACTTGATCGTAGTACTCTACAGCGTCCCGGGCACCGGCCAAACAGTATTCGGCAAAATTGCCTTCAGCCACTGTCAGCCAAGTATTTAGTCTATGTTCTGTTTCCACGGTGGGTTCTACTGCCATGAAGTGTTTGAGTTTGACCACTTCACGGAATGCAGTCCTCCATGTCATCCAAGCATCTTGATTGAAGTGTGCTACACCAGAAAGTACAGGAACACTTTCATGAGGTTGACTCAAGGTAAAATCAATGCCGGGTGTGTTATTTTCCAGCACCAATCTCTTGTTATAAGCGATTATACCCATATGACCATACTCCAAGCCATTTACAGGATTACGGCTGTTGAAGATATAGTGTTTGGGTTCTTGGAAATAGTCCGGCATCCAGGTCCAATCAAAATCGGCAACTACTTCCAATTTAGCAAACACAGCAAAGAACCAAGGGGTCGAACATCGACGTGCGGCTTCTTGATAAGCGGCTGTTCTACCATTGACGCCACGCACCCATTGTACCCGATTTTCATATGTATAACTGTCCAATTGGCCTGTGCCGTTTACCAAATGATCGTGCCAGCGTTGTTCGTCGGGTTCTCCGTTACTAATGTATACAATATCTAATCTAGGGTCGCAAAACCTATAAACCGAGTCCTTGATGTAGGGATAATCGTAGATTTGCGACTTCAAATCCACCTTGACGTCGCGGGGTACGAACACAGTACTACCGGCTTCGCTACACCGCGAAACCACACGGTCTTTAGGACTCCACAAGCACTCAGTACTTTCAATTTGAGTTTGTAAATATCGCACATCTCTTCGATTTGTAAATAACACATACGGTGTTTCGAACTGGTATTTCTTTATTTCTGTAACTAAATCGTCTGATTCATAATAATGAACAGGAATCGAAAAACGATTCACTGGGTGATCTTCAACATAGTTAATTACGTTGAACCAATCCAACAGTTCTAGTTCAATCATTTGTCGTTTAAATGATTCTACATGTATGCGAAATGTATCACCACGTTTCTGAACACCTGTGGGGAAACAATGAATCATTTCTCTTTGTTCTTCCGGAGGGTGCCATGTGAAATCAAAATCAGTGTAATCACAAACACTGCTGATGATCCAAACAAATTCTGTAGTGGCCATGAACATGATTCTACGGAACACTGTGAGATGATTGTCTACGTATCTTGTTCGTTTAATGTCAGGATGTTTGGTGCGTAGGTATTCAAATTGATGCTGTGCCATAGTTCCATTTAAAAAATCCATGTAAAATATCTGTACAGCATTGGCGCGAATACGTTGATCAGTGACATATTTTATTCCGGCCGATCCTCGATACACAGGACCGCCATCTCGCTGATGCTGGGTAGGAAATTGGTAACTGTAGTTGGGTTCTCTAGGGTCTGGATGCCACGAGAAATCAAACTCTGCGGTATCAATTCCTGGAGGTATGCTCCACGATTCCTGCACAGGCACTGCTCGAGCAGTTTGATCTGCAACTAATTTTATCCCAGCAGTGCCCGGGTATACAGGGCCGCCGGCTGATTGGTGTTGTGTGGGAAAATAGTAACTGTAATCCGGTTCCAGTGGATCAGGATGCCAGGAGAAATCAAACTCTGCGGTGTCTATATTGTTGGGTATCTTCCATTGATCCCGGTCGGGCTGTCTAACAACCTGTTGTTCAGTTCTAAAATGCCACTCTCTGTTGTGTACAGTATTTCGATCGGCCAGATACACGCCACCGTTTCTTTGCCATTGACTGGGCCAAACATGTACGTGCTGACTTTCCCAAGGAACTGGTTGATAATCAAAATCAAATCCTGTGTAGTCATTGCCACCATAAATATACCAGTAGCGGCCTGTTCGTGACAAAGCGGCCGCATGATCCAAATTGTCAGCGGGCCGTTCAAAAGCAAATAAATTGGGTTTAGGTCCCCAATAAAAAACATCAAACATGTATAATATCCACAGTCATTACGAAAATATCTTTTCGTATTTAAACACTATTGTAACAGATCCCAGGCTCATTTACCTAATGCCCTACGGTTCAACTCAACCAGAAAATTTTGAATTCTTAATGACTGATATGGGCCATTGGCCAGGAAAACGCGGACCTCTATTTGTATTTTATGATCAAGAGCCCGTACTGGGAGAATTTAATTATCCCGTATTTGATCAAGTGTGCAAAAACTTCTTAGATGGTGATCAGTTTATATTAGTTACAACCGAAAAAAATTCCAACTCGGTAGATCTAATACAAGAACGATACAGTTGCCCGGTTGTTTATTATTTCCATCACGCTTTTTCTGCAAACGATTGGTTTCGCGGATACCGTTACAATCCTTTATTAATTGCACCAGGTGAAAGGCAACTAACTAAAAAATATATCACCTTTAATCGACTAACCAGTGGACCACGAGTTTACCGTAGTCTCTTAATCAGTGAATTGCTTCAACGTGACATACTCGATGATGGATACGTTAGTTACAATGATGTCTGTCCTGAAGGTGGTACTTATCAAGAAAATTTATTATCCTCGGCTTTGGTGCCAAGAGTTGTTGCTGAGCAAGCTGTTGCTAGTATCAACCAAATTCAACTACCGTTACGCATAGATTATCAGGACCATGAATCGATTCCCAATCATAGTTTTGTGCTGAGTGCTGTAGAACAGACACAGGAAAGTTTTGTTTACGTGGTTACAGAAACTTGTTACTGGGAACACAAATGTCATTTAACTGAAAAAATATTCAAACCCATTGTGAGTCGTATGCCATTTGTATTAGTGGGACCAGCACACAACTTGGAATACCTACGCAGTTATGGCTTTAGAACATTCGGACGTTGGTTCAACGAAAGTTACGATGCCATAGAAGATCCCATCTTACGCATGACTGCTGTGGCAGAGGTGATTGAGGAAATTTGCAGTTACGGTATGCAGGATCTTGAATTCATGTTGAGAGAAATGACACCCATATTAAATCACAACTACAATCTGTTTTACAGTAATGATTTTTTAGATCATTGCTGGCAGGAGTTGCAAACTAATCTTGCCGTTGCTGTCCCCAAGAGATCCTGTTCCACACTCGCTCGTGCATCCAAAATAAAAATATCTTAGTGATTATTTCAGTGAGTGCTATACCTGATGCCAACAGCACTTCACCGGTGATCAGCCAACTTATTAGGAATGTATCTACAGTTCCAGTCACTCGCCAACTGACAGCTTTGGCTAGACTTCTAACAGCGGTGTCATTCATTTCAATCCCAACTCTTTTCTTATTTTGGTAGCACTGATATCTGTAATACTAGCATCAAATGTTTCTTCGCCTGCTGTATAACCTACGCCACGACCCCAGCCAATGTGTACAATGTTAGGTACCAGTCTAATGTTAAACTGTCCTTGATACACGGGCTCTAGATCTCGTCGAATGAAACGCACAACATCAAAGAAACCGAACGGATTGCTGTCTTGCCATCCTTGTACATCACGCACTTGAATATCAACTTGCCCTGTGCGTGCCAGTAATCTTTCAAACAATGCTCTGTGTCCCGCATGCCAAGGTTGCCATCTGCCCATCATCTGTACAGTTTCTTTTTTAGAATCCCACTGTGGGCGACGACGATTGTCTAGGATATGGTCAGCAACAAAGTCTGCCCATTTCTCTGCCGCTTGTTCTGTAATGCGGAAATCGTATACTTCGGGCTCAATAAAAGCAGCATTGGTGTCGGCGTAACGTCCCGCACTGATAGTGTCCATCCATATGATCCAATCGGCTTTGTAGTTGTTGCGTTGTTCTACCAATGGAGCAACAAAGTCGCAGATGACATAGTCAGTGGCGGCGGCATCGGCACGTTCTCTCATGCGAATACTTTGTCTAATTCTACCGGCTTCACTAAAGTCCCAGTCATTTGTGTCACGTCGCACATCGTCGGCATTGAACCATGCCACTGTACGCCCGGCTTGCCATAATTGTTCTCTCAGTGTTTCTGCCAGTGTAGTTTTTCCTGAGCCCGGAAGGCCCATTATTAATATTCTTTGTGTCATGTGTTTCCTTTAAAGTAAATGACTGTATTCGGGGAATAGATGATCTCTCAGCAGTCTATGTGATTGGCTAGTGGGATGAAAACTTGCAAATTTATCCGGCTGAGTCAACATAAATTTTCTTTTCCTAAATGCCATCCCCGAAATACGTTCGTATTCGGTTATTAAATCTGATCTGTGTATTTCTAATTCTTTTTTTAATCGCGTAAACTCGTCGGCTTGATGTGCAAATATAGATGCAGGATATGATTCGTCTATTAATTTCCCCCAACTGGGAACCAACATGTTTAAATTTTTAAAGTGCCCGATATCAACTGAATCCAAGTCACACGACGCTCCAATTAAATTTATAACAATGTTATATTTTCCAGCCACGGTATTTGCATACGATAACTGATCGATTACTATTTTTTCAACGGAAGCAACGAGACTTGCTTGCCCTTGGTATATTTGTTCTATCGGCATACAGGCTAAAGGATTATGTACTAACCAATAAACAGCATCACTGTTGTTTTGTATTTTATACCTAGTTAAAAAATTATCCAATCGATGTATTTGATCAAAATTTGACAAGGCTCCCTTGCACAAATTTACAACACAATCATGCAATGCAACGTACTGAGTTATACTGGGCCCAACCAGCCGATTATGTTCACCAAACTCACCAATGGACCAGCTGGCTCCTGTAAAAATTTTCACGAACATACCTTTATGTTATATAATCGTTCAAATCGATCTGCATCTGCTCTATTGTTTACCATGGGTTCGCCACGTATGTTTAAACTGGTGTTTAACAACATGGGACAGCCAGTGCGTTGATGCCATGCTTCCAATACCTGTCTTATTCCCGATCCATCTCGGGGCACAGTCTGTATACGGCTAGTGCCGTCAACGTGAACAACAGCAGGATATAAGTCAGGATGCCGGCAACCACCGACAATTTGCATATACCTACTGTCACTCCAGCCACGGGGGATATCAAAATAATCATGTACATGTTCCTCCAAAATTGCTGGAGCGAACGGTCTAAATTGCTGTCTTCGTTTGATTTCATTTACTCGATCCTTTACATTATGCCCTCTTGGGTCTGCCAACAAACTTCTATTGCCTAGTGCCCTGGGCCCGAATTCCGCTCGACCACTAGCCACACCAACGATGCTGTTGTTGTATAAATGATCAACAACGGCATCAACGGGATAAGCACCAGGAATATCACTGCCCAAGTAAGCATCACGCCAGTGTAGTCTTTTCCCAAATCGTAAAGCAGCCGCACCCAGGCTGCTACCAGCATCACCAGGACAAGGCATAATCCAAATGTTATCAAAATAATCTCCTAAACGTCTATTTGCCAAACAATTGAGTGCTACGCCACCAGTATACACTAGATTTCCGCTCCAGTCAAACTGTTTGGCACGTTGCATCACGGAGTAAATCAATTCCTCGCACAACGCCTGTGCTGATGCGGCTATATCCACACCATTGTAATAGTCTGCATAACTTGAAGGTAATCCGGTGTGTAGGTTTTGTTGGAATGTTATCAAAGACTGATTGCTTACCAAATCCGTTTTCATTTTTGATACTACCACAGGCTTACCATATGCACTCATGCCCATCAGCACGTACTCATCTTCCATGGGCCGTAAGCCCACTTCGGCTGTGGCCGCTGTGTAAAACAATCCTATACTGTGCGGATATTGTTGACTCCAAAGTTTTTTATATCGTGCTTGACCATTGACATATTCCGCCGCCCATATGGTGATGGTGTCCCACTCACCTACTGCATCAATCACCACCACCGTGGCTCGATTAAATATACTGGTTTGAAATCCACCGGCTGCATGACTTAAATGATGACTGTGTGTACTGATGGGAACATCTTTAAAAAGTCCGCATAGTTGTTGTTTTACAATTTGGCCAGCAGTTAGTTTGTTCCACTCAATGCCCTGCCCTGAGTACAACTGTCGTAGTTGTTTTAGCCACGGACGTTCATAGTATGCAATATGATCGATGTTCCATTGCCCCAACTCAGCTATCAAGTCACGATGTATGTCAGCATCGTTCTTTATTTTACTATAACGTTCACTGTGAGCAGCAAATAAGATTTCACCTGCAGGATCTACCACTGCCACCGAGGCATCGTGGAAGCCGGCACTAACTCCTAGAATTGACATGATGATATATTTTTTCTGCCACTTGTTGGTGACCTTCTTCTAAAAAATGCCCACCGGCACCACGCGGACAACTTTGAGTCCATTCTGCCATGCCCTCTCGAGGCCATCCTAAATAATGTTCTGCATCTACTAATTGTGTTAGATGTGCAAATTGCGAATAGTAAGTGTTGTGATAATATTCGTTGCTGACTGTGTTCAACATAACATAACGTTGATTGTGACTTTTTAAAAAATTCTGCAACATGATGACATTTAGCAAATATTGTTGGTACAAATATTGTGGATCATGATATTTGCTTATGTAGTCTATTAGTTCCAGTCGCCAGGACTGACCTTCGCGGGTAAACATGTTGCCTGAATATCCAGGCCATATGTCGTAAACGCCAGTGGCATCTGCAAATTCTATTCTTCCGGGGCTACTCCAACCAATGATGATCAAATCAGCTCGATCAATTGCCACAGGACTGTTACGACCCACATGATCAACAACAGTTCTAACCATTCGTGTGTTGCCTGATCCTGGCCTAGCTTGATTATCAACTTGTGCACCAAATTGTTGTGCCAGTAAAGCAGGGTAAGCTGTGGCAAGATCGGTTAGTTCGTCACCGTAGGTAAAACTGTCACCCACTGCTAATATACGGTTAATCATTTGTAAATAAACGGATCTCTTCGACGCAACTCTTTTAACTTCTTACGATAACGTCGTTCTAGTACAATTCTGTTATATAGATTTCGTAACCAGTTCATTGAATTTCTCCTGTATTAAGTTGGCGGCTGCTTGATGGGCCGGTTCTAATGGATGTGTGGTGCCTATAGGGTATTTATTCTCTACTGCCCACTGGTAAAAACCTCTTGGAGTTGTTGTTTGATCTGCTCCTGTTCCGCAAGGAAACGAGTACCAACGACTCCAATCAATTTGATTATAAATTGACTGCATTGTGACATCTGCACTGTGTCTAAGATAAGCATCACTATTTTCTAAATAAATGTCAGCTGGTGCAAACAAGTACGGTATTTTATTTATTTCTAAATATTGTTGTAAGAACAGTATTTCTTTTAAACTGGTATAGGTTTCATAATACTCGTTGTTGCCCACATGCTTGTAAAATGTTTTGGCAAAATCTGTCAGCCCAGAATTATCCAGCATTAATTTATTGTTTACATGAGCATCAAATACTGCGGAATCAAAAGTAACAAACTCTTTTTTTAAACTGGCTGGATCGTCCACTATATCCCATAAATTGATACTGTGCCAAGGCGAGGATCTGCGTTGAGTGTTGTAGTTGAATCTGAATTCATACCTGTGTGTGAATGTCCATTGAACTATTACAAACAAGTCTTGATGTTTACGTGCTTCGCAAGCAGTCATTAATTGGCGTGCAATGGCGTTGTTGGCATTTCCGCTTTCAGCAACACATGTATATTCAGCGTTGATATTTTTTGATAGCAGTGCAGGCCAAGTTGATTCACTGGGTTTTCCTGCACAGTCTTTTAATTCTGCACCATATACAAAACTGTCACCCCCGGCTACTATAATCATACCCAGGCCTCATCATGTTGATTTGCTGTTGTTGGTAAGTGGCATCACTCCAGCAATAGTCAAATGTCTGTGCTACACCGTCTACTTCTATCTTGTAAATGTCCAAGTGTGAGGACAATATATTCCAAATTGTTCGATAATCCATAGTACCAAAACTACCCAGTAAGTCAACCTGTCCCAAGGGCAGGTATCCTAGACTAAGTTTAGCATCTCTGGAATCTCTTCCATTTTCAATTAACCAAGCCTCAAAATGACTTTGCTCTTTGTCATGCCACGGGTGCCCACTGTTACGCACAACATCATTTCCCCACTCTACGTCAAACTCGCCCGAGTAATATTTCAATTCTGTAACTGCTTCGCATGTTGCGGCTGTCAATCGTGGAGCCGATTCATCACGGAACACTTCAAACAGGGTCTTGCCTATCTGTGTCCAGTGCATGTAAACACCACCCTGTACTCGATCATATCCGTTGGCAACAAACCCCGATCTATGTGCATCTTTTAAATCGTACCTGTCAGCATTTAAGAATGTAGTGATCTGACTGGGACGTACCCAGTAAGGGTCAGTTGTTAACTTACGCTGACTCAGTATCAAACCTTCCATTTCGTGACAAAGATTATTTAACTGACGTATGGCATACTTGACGTCATAATTTGCGTTTCGGTAATAGGTGCTTAGGTCATCCACTGTGCCTTGCAATTGTTCAAAGTGATTGTGTAGACGATTCATTACTGCATGGTTGATACCATTTTCAGCATAGTCACGTCCACGCACTGAGTCGGGAGAGAATGTTTCCGCAATTTGATAATCAAAGAAAAAATCATTAATTGTCGTTACATGTTGATTTAATTCCCCACACAAATAATCCAAGTTTCTGGCGGTTCGGGGGAAGCCCATGAAGCAAAAGTTCTTCTCCAGCAGTTTTCCACTCTGTAGTAATAATTTTAAAGCTGAAATCCAATCCTGTGCCAGTTCAGAGTCGTTGGCAACAATAGTGTAGTCCATCTGTTCTTGATGATTCAGGGGATTGCGTAGTACTATTCGAACTTTATTCATTGTCATATTGAATTCCACCATGTCAATACCGCAGGTCGTTCTGCCAGTATATCCTTCATAGTATACACGTCTCGTCGGATAGATTCAAGTGTTTCTATGCGGCGTTTGCCCTTTTTGAGTCCTGCTGAATAGGTATCTGGCCACTGTTCCTCGAAGGTGGGTCTAGTTTTCAGCTGGACAAGTATATCCTGTAGGGCACCGGGCTTTAACTCGGCAATGATTTCGTCCACCCAAGGATGTAATAACTCTCGAGGTAAGGCCAACGGGCTCATGACAATGTCTGGTGTGAAACTAAAAACCACTTTGGCTAATACATCTACTCCGAGTTCTTTTGCGAGCGATTGTATCTTTTGTACTTCAAAGAGTCCTGGTGTAGTAAGAGTGAAGTCCAAACGGATTTGGCGGCTATGACGTTGGATCTCAATTCCTTGGCGGATGTTTGCAAGCCATTGAGTAAAATCAAGACCTGATCTAATATACTCTCCAATTCGTCCCGTGCCATCGATGCTTGCACAGATTTGCCAGTCACGTAGCCCAGCCAGTATGTCCCGATAGAGATTAACACCACGATGATCAACCCTACTGAGATTTGTATTGTATCTAGCGTAAACATTTTTTCCGTCTCCCAATTCTATTATTCTTTTCATGTACCGCCAATGCTGTTCATACATCAGGGGTTCGCCACCTACCCAATATACTTCTTCTATTCTATGCTGTTCCACTGCCTCACTGAATTCTGCTTCAATTTGTGTGTCTTGAAACTGAGAGATCTGTTGTTTAACTTCGGGCCGCATCCAATTGTTTTTTGGATTTGTGTAGTCAATCATGTTGTGTTGGCGTTGTTCTGTTTCCCAACTACTGCTCAACATGTCACCGCACATACGGCATTTGAAGTTACAAAGATTGCTAAATCTATAATCCCACGATACTGGTTTTACAGTGGTGTATCCCCCAGCATCTGTGTTTGCCATTGCATACTCATACTTATTGCCAAACATGTTGTTGAAATAACTGCGGTAAACATCTGTGTTGAGCAGTTGATCATTGCACACAGTACACTCGGGTAGGGTTTCGCCTGCCATCATTCTACGTCTCACACTACGCATGTGTTCACTGTTCCAGTGTTGGTCTAAAGTAATGGGTCGATATTCGCCTGTGCCAGCAGCTGTGTCTATGTATTGCTCAAAATTTTGTGCTGGTTCTCTTGATGCACAGCACATTCTTCTTTCTGTTTGTGGGCTTAGATAAGTGTGTGTCCAAGGAGCCATACATAAAGTGGTGGGTTTATGCATTGACAAATTCCAGTATGTGTTCTATTTTTTCTTCATTTTGTCGATTAGCATGATCAACAAATCCATCGAAAAAATAATGATAATTATAATCTGCCATTTCTTGTGCTGTTGATGATGTTAAAAAACTAGCGAAATCAAACGTATCCATTAAATTAATTACACCTGCGAAACGATCAAGATCGGATAAATCATCAAACTGTATGTTGAATTCATCTGTATAGTCCAGGAACCCCAACGATTTTATTCTAGCGTAACTGTGTTTTTGTCCTACTATAATAAACGGAGTTCTACTGACCAGTGATTTAATTGTTTTTTCAGTTAGGTATGCAGTAGGGGCATTATGCCTAGATAAAAATATAGACTCTGTGGTCCAAATCAGTTGAGATTCTGTATAAATCCTGTTGTCAACCGACCACTGATGCCCCTCAACTACAGTTGGATTGTTGTGTAAATATGTCAATAAATTTAATTGAGCATCGGTTGGCGTTAATCCAGGATAGTACATATCTAGAGTTTGACTCAATTTTTCTAAACTATATTCGTGCTCGGGCTCGTTACAAAATGTATACTGTAGATCCTTTGAAAAACGTTCTAATAGATTTATCAAGATATAACTTTTATGAAATGTTGTACGTCTAGATAATATTCCGTGTGTGTAGATTCTTTGTTTAATATTTTTTGATTCTGTTGGTTTAAAAAATCTAATTATTGTTTGTAAATGTTCTAAATAAAATACTTTTATTGTGTTGAATTTATTCGGCTCCCAATACTGCGAAGTTAATAAAATTACCATCTTGTTATTGAAGTACTTGTCTTGATCTATTAGATTTAAAAACTCTTCATTGACAAATTCCCCAAAAGCACAGATTATATATACATCATATCCCTTTGAGGGATATTTCATTTTCCAATGGATTATGTCTGTCAGGTGAATTTTTTTCCTTGTCTTTATTCTTTTTAAAAAAAATAACAAATCACCAAATTCTTTGTCGCACGGGTAATTATAATAGGCTAAATCCCCGGAATAATATGACATGTCCCAAAGCTGAAGATGCATTATTTATATCCCATTGCCTTGGCTATTTCTAGGTGTGTATCCGCGAAACACTGCTTGCGATAAGCATCGGTCTGTTGCATCTGTCTTAAAAACTCTTGACCATCACTGCCCGAGCCAAGTTCTATAAATCGAATTACACTGTCAATTTCTTGTTGGTATTTACTGCTGGTCCAAAATACGGTTTTGAGTTTGTTCAACACTAATTCTTGTGCAGCTGGTGTCATGTTCTGTATGCTCATATGGTCAGGACTGTGCAACATGTTAAAGTACACACTACCAAACTTTTTTGTGTCGGCCCAGGCAAGTAGCTCATCTAAGTAGTAGACATTCTGTATATTAATAGTGAAACATAACTGTGTAGTAATAGAACCGTGGCGAAATGTTCTAAAACCATGTATTTTGTCAACTATTGTATTTGCTTGATCCCATTTTGCACCGTAGCGTTCATATTCAAATCTATCCCCAACATTGTCAACGCTAAACGCAATATCCACACGGCCGAACTCGTCCCATAAATTAAAATGTTCTTGTGAGGGTTCTTGTGTGGCATTGGTGTTGTAATGAATGTCAATATGCTTGCTGTGTCCACGCAACACTGCATACTTTAAAAGATCAAAATGTTCTTCAATCAGCCAGGGTTCACCGCCGGTGAATTCTATATACCGTATATTGGGCAACAATGACCTCATGTTGTCCCAGAATGTAGCAGTCTTGCGTGGCCATGCACCCTGTCGTAACCAGGTATAGGCTATGTGTGATTTTTTGTCTACGCCTGCGGGCAAGTAGGCCATTTCCTCTTCAGCCCACTTGCTGCTACTCCACGAGCCACATATACGACATTTGAGATTGCAAATGTTTCCCAGTTTCAAATCCACAAACCACAGTTGATCCGGGTCATCGTTTGCCCAGTCCACTTTTGGGTATAATTCCTTTAGTCTTATCTGTGTGTGTATTCTTTTGCTGGCTCGGCCAGCGGCTTCTTCGTCCCAACAACGTGTACAGGTGGCAGGCTTTGCACCTGCACGAAATTGCCTACGTAACTCCTGCATATACTCACTGTGATACGCAGTTTCAAGATCGGTGTTGTTTAAATCGTACTTGACTCCTTGCTCATCTGGGATCTCATCATGAGCCAAACAGCAAGGCCGTACAGTGCCCATGGGACTGGCCTCCACACTGATCCATGGTAGCATACAAATTGTGTCAGGAAGGGTCATATTGTTGTATCGCCTTTAATTCTGGAAACACTGCAAAGAAATCTTCACTGCGTACTTGATCTATTAGATTATTAGTTTTAAAGAAACTAGGTAATTCATGTGTGCTGTCTTGTGCCATCATAAAGTTGACTACACCTTCGTACCCCGAAGTGGCACGGGATAATGTATCCAAGGGACGTAACCATTCTAAATGTGTTTGAATTTTATCTTGTGCTTGCAATTTTAACGGTTCAGGCAGTACATCTACACGATAGCGATGTGGATGTTGTAGTATGTTTATGTTCCAATCCATTGGGCGTAACAGTCCCAGATCCACCCATTCTCTATGAAAGTCTGTGATGTGCAACACGTTCATCATGCTGACTGTACTCGATACATAGAAATCCACGTTGGGACAAATCTTCAACATACGCTCACGGTTCTCTACAGTTTCTTTCCAGTTTTGCCCTTTGCGTATGTACTCTCCACGCTGATAACTACCATCAAGGCTGGCACCTATGCTGACACAGTCAAACAGTTTCCACATCTCAAGTACATCACGACCTTTGAATTTGAGTTCACTGAAGTTTGTGTTATAAATTAGTCGTACATGAAACATTTCACGTCGAACCAGCTCGTCTAACACTTTCCAATGTTCTTCCATGATCAGGGGTTCGCCGCCGGCCCAGTAGATTTGTTCCAAGTGAGGAATGTGCTCTTGCATCTGTTGCCACATGTCACCTTTGTCTCGTCCGGCATACATTATCTGTGGATGCTTCGGATCCCATCCTGCGGCCTTTTCGTCTTTGTGCCAATTGCTAGAGAAGATACCACCACAAGTTCTGCAGGCAAAATTGCAAAGGTTACTGAAGCGAATGTCGTAGTAGCGTAATTTAAAATCATCGTACTGACCATCGGGCCGTGTGTTGTCCACTAGGCCAATATGATGTCCAAAGTTTTTGTTAGCACTTTCTCTCATACTAAACAAGCGACTTTTCTCTTGTTCGTAACATTTAGTACATTCTTTTGATGGAACGTTGTTCAGCATGTTGACTCGCATTTGTTTCAGCGGTGCATCATTCCATATTTCACGCATGGTGTGTGTTTTGAGATTGCCAACAGGATGATCGGGCTCACTTAAACAACAGGGATAAGCACGACCATCCGGGAAGGCATGCATGTGTATCCAAGGGATCATGCAGAACTCATCGCTTTTTACTAGTCTATCAAGTTGATCTGGTGTTAATTCTGATTCTTTGATATAAATGGGCTTGCGGGCACCGTAGTTGTAATTTTTGTAATAATCTTCTATGTTGTCTGCCATGTCAATATATTTCTTTCAGCCAAAAATGGCATTGCTATTGCTTTAGTCCAAGTTTCGTGTCCTTGCATACTGGGATGGAACTTATCATCTTGCAATAAATCTAGATCTCTACAGTAGTCACCTAAGCATGGTACTATCCATTTTGTTTTATCAATCGATAAATTCAAGTCTGTTAATTCTTTATTGTAATCGACCCATAACTCTTTGGTATTCTTGATATCTGTTATCGATGAGTAATAGAATTCAAATCCTTTTACTGTTAGGTAGTTAGACAAATTTGACATTGATAACCAACTGTGTAATGCAAAACTGTGCGAGCTTTGATATTTGCTGTATTCAACTAGTGTTTGCTCAATATGCGTTCTGCGTTTGGGGTGCCACCAACTACCGCCAAGAACCAACTCATTGTAACCATCATAATTGTAAGTAAATGGGTATGCATTTTTAAAATTTGATAACGACTTGTCTGTTATCCAATCTATACGTGCCACTCCCGACCACATGGCCATAACTAATGTGTCAGCAGGATCTAAATTGTGTTGTTCAATATATAGCATGATGCTATTGGCAATGTGAGTGTTGCCAGCACCCGGTATGGCTAGGTTAATAATATTCATTCCAGTCCACACTGCTAAATCATTTGCCCAAGCAAAATGCTCTTCACAGTCATTATGTGTAAAACTGCACCCCGAAACTAGTAGTGTTTTATATTTAGAACGAGTCATACCATTCTGCTAGGTTGGGAAATGTTGTTGTAAAGTTTTTGCCTCTGCGTTGGTCGTATTGTGTATAAAATTTCTTAAAGTCCTGTTGTAATACGCTTTGTTCTGCTGCACCCACATGCGGAGTTTTGACTACATCTAAATAGTCTATCAAGCGTTGTACTTGATTGGTTTCAAATTGATGTAATAACTGATTGTTTTTATTTGTGTTGAACCATGCTTGTAATTTAAGTTTATAGCCGTTGCGTATGTCATCTGGCAACACTAAAGGACTTTGAAAACTTGGAAAGCGTAATATATTTAGTGAGAATGTAGGGAAGTCTCGGCCACATAGGTCTTTCCACTCCAGGCATTGATCCAAAAAATCAGTTAAACTATCCAAGCATAATGCGTTGATGGTACACATAATGTGAAATCCTTCTAGGTCAGCATCACGCAACACCTGTTCCACATTGGCAGTCCATGTATCCCATACCAGCCCATCACGAATGTATTCGCTTTGTACACCTGTTGCTTCGTTACTGGTGTACAGGTGAAAATGCTTGATGCTGTGGGCGGCCGCAACAAGTCGATCAATCAATTCTGGTTTGGCGCCAAGATTGCTGTTGATGGCAAACCGCATGTCAGGGTTGACTCGACTGTTGTTGTTCTTGAACCATTCCAATAATCTCCAGGTGTCGCCCGACATCAGTGGCTCTCCACCAGTTAATCGAAGCTCCTGAAGTGTGCGATGGAGATCTGACTCCCACCATGCAAAGAACGCTTCAACGTAAGGATTACTTTCACCAAAGCGATAAAGCTGACTACTTGCATGATTATGAGTGTAATGATTCCTACCGTCTGAAGTGAGGCCGGTATAAGCACCCATGGTGTCAATATCTTTAACCCAAGTGCTGCTGAAAGCAGGGTTACAGTAACTACACCCAAAATTGCATGTGCGATCAAAAGCAATTTCAAGCGTTTGTAAATCCACATCTGTGCTGGCTGGCCTAGCGAATGCATTTCTCAAATCCTCATCTGAATATATAACTGTTTTGTAAACTCTATCACTTATGTTGTCTCGCCCGATGTCTTCAATCTTCCAACAGTACTCACAACCTGCGGGACGTTCTCCGCGTTGCATCTGTTCGCGTTCCATTTTTTTCCGTTGTGTGTTGTGTATGGCCTTGGGATTGGTTCGAATCTCGTCGATATCTATGGCATGTGGTAATGGATGATGACAACTGGTGGTTTGACCTGATCCCAACCATATGGTGGCGTTGTACCATTTGGCCGCACAAAAGCTTTCGCTCTTGATGTCAATTACTCTTTTTTTGTATTCTAAGTCGGTCTCATTGTCAATTCTTGGCATGGTATTCACATTCTTTCCAAAATTCACGCATTTCGGGAAAAGTAGTTAAAAAATCTGTTTGACGCCTTTTGTCGTGTTCATTGAAGAACCGATAAAAGTCTGCACGTTGTAGTTTAACATAGTCGGGGTCTAACTTGCAACCTTCCTGCATCCATGCTATGTCTCTGCGTAGGCGTTGTACTTCGTAGTCTTTAAAACCTTGGAATGGATCTTCCTCTGTTTCCAAGTTCAGTTCCATCCAGTCGGACACACGTTCCAACACACCTGTGTATACAGGTGGCAGTATCTGTAGGCTTTGCCAGGTGGGTGTGCGTAGCAAGGGAGTATCAAACCAAACACGTTGATATGTGGTGCTGTGACGTTTTCTTAAATCCAGTATCCATTGCAATTGACGTTGTAGGCCCAGCACACTTAAATTATTCATGGTGATAATGAATGTCAGACTGTTACGGTGGGGCACTTCTGTCAAATATCTGTTGACATATTCATGTAATCTATTCATGTTGAGACCATGCCTGATATATTCTGCATGTTTGATGTTGCCAGAATCCAAGCTGACATACTGCATGAAATGTTCTATCTGTATTGCACATAACTGTTTTACATAGTCCAAATATCGTTCAAACAACGCCTGGTCCACGCTGAAGTTGCTGGTGACATTTAAATGTAGATCTGGTTTTGGCATGGCCAACACATAATCAAATACCCGATAAGTGTTGCGGTCCATCAATGGTTCACCACCGGTCATTCTAAAGTGTCGCAGTTTGGGGTACAGTTCTGGCCACCATGACCAAAATGCCTCTACGTAAGGATTTTCATGACTGGCCGGGATTGGCCTATTACGACCAGTAAAATGACTAGGGTCGTTATGAATTGTTGTAGTTGGGTACCCTCCCCATCGATCCACTTCCGCTTGCCATGTTGAACTAAACTGCGGACTACAATAACTGCAAGCAAGGTTACAAGCATGATTAAAATTAACTTCCACATAACTGGGTACAACATCTTCATCTCCTCGAGAGTTTTTGATTGCTTCGTAGTGTTCTGCGGCCCACGGTTCTCCTGACCTATAATGTCTGTCGCTTAATTGATCATGTCGTTCTATGTTCCAACAGTAACTACACTCTGCAGGTTGTTCATTTTTCAACATGATGATGCGTTGCTGTTTCTTGTGTTCGGTGTTGTGTAATGCACTGGGATTGAGTTTTACAGCATCAGCATCTATGGCATGCAATGGTGGATGGTAACACGAATTATTGAGACCGGTGGGAAGATGTAGGCTCACTTGTTGCCATTTGGCCAAGCAGAGTGAGTTGCCAAGTTTTGCTTGCATCTCTTCGGCTGCTGACATGAATACGCTTTTATCCAACATAGGTCAATTTAGTTAGAAATTTTTTATTGATTAGCAAATTATAATTGTGTTCCAATATTTCTTGCATGTCTGCGTACATGGAACTTATTTCTTGCTGTGATTTAGATGCTATATTATCTATCGATTCTAATATCATTTTGTATTTTTGTTTTGGTTCATATCCATCGTAATCTTCGCTCCAATAGTCATTAAATGTTTTAAATCCCATTTGCCGTAGATGTATTAGAAAGCACTTTGGGCCCATTATAATAAATGGTTTTTTAAGCAATATTGGTCTTACTGTTTTTTCAGTAGCAAAAAAAGTTTTACCACTGGTGAATGTTTCTGCTACAATATCAATTAAAAACTCAGTGTATAATTTGCACAATTGGTCGGTGTGTTGCGTTGTTGTGGCTCCAACAGTATAGTCGTCAAATTCTTTCAGCAGTGCGGGAAATTTTTTATATGTTTGTATAAAGTTCTCAACCGATGCAGGATCTGTTTCAAACAAGGACTGTAGTTCAAAAAGTGTTCGACTGTCCTCATCATGTGGGTTGGCTCGAAAATTTACCATGCTGACTGTCCTGTGATTTGCATACAAGTGACTTGCAATACCAATTCGATGCCATATTGGTCGATTGTACAGAGCTCCAAACAGCTTAGAGTTATTCCATACATGATACTCTTTGTATTCTTTTTCAATCTGAAAAAATTTAAAGTAAGATTGAGCATTAACTATGTTATAGGTGTTATGAGATTCAAAAATGTTATTAGATAATATAGTCACTGATTTAAATTTAAATAAATCTAAAATTTTGTATACACCAATAGCATTGAGGCAACATCCTTCGCTATTAACTGACAACAGTATATCTTTCTCTTGATTGTTCACCAAGAACGACATTAACTCCGATTGATTCCATATAAAATTATCAGCTGGTATTATAACAAATTTCATTCGCGTATCATCAGTCCTTGGATTTTTTCTATCAATAAGTTTGCGTATATTTCATATGCTTCTGGGCTAGGGTGGGACTGATCGGTGACATCCCACATGTTGTTGTTTTCTGCAATATCAAGTAAAAATTGATCGACATACATATGGTTCATGTCAAGTTGATTAAACAAATGCCTATGTCTGTCAAATGTTTTAAATTTTCTACCAAAACAAAACAAATAAGGAATTGAGTTTGCTTTTAAATAACTTTGTAGGGAGATCATTTTTATTAATAAATGATATGTTTGCTCTGATGACCCAATATATTGATAATAATTTTCAAATACCTTGACTATATTTGGATCTCTGTCTTGATTAACAGCATATCCGCAACCAAAGATCCAATCTTTTTCTACATAATCTTGATCATTAATCGGATAAATTATTTTACCAGGCCAGTCATTCTGTTTGTATTGATAATTTGATGTAAATATTGTATTATTAAATAATTCAATATTTTGCACTTTATAATCAATACGTATAAAAGGTACCCACTGTACAATAACTAAATCGTATGTTCTTTGTGCTAACTCTGATATTGTTGTTTCGTGTAGATAAGTATTACCGGCACCAGCTTGTGATAGGTTTACAATATTACTATTAAATTTTTTTTGTATGGCGTACGGCCAGCTAGTGGGTCCACGACTAATCGAACCTCCATTAATAAGTAAATTCATTTATGTAAATCCTTTAATTAAACCACCACCGGCTCTATTTGTTAAATTTATCATTCTCTTGCCATGGGACCAGTATTTCTAAACTGCGATTTGTAATGATGTTTGAAGAATCTACTGGCATCAGCCGACATGTCTACAATAGGCAATCCCAAGCGTGTGCGTAAGGTTTCTCCCACACTGGCACATTGATCTGGGCCGTCTTGTTTAAAACTTTGCCATAATCTTGCCAATACATCAAAGTCTTGTACATCTCGATAGTTCCACTTTTCTATCATGGTCATGTATGTGCCAAGTCTTGCTCCGTATATTGCCCATGATCCGTTTTCGACATCGGCGCCCACAGTTTGCCAAATGCATAAATGATCATAGTTGCGATTGTGTACACGTCTTTCAAATTCGGGCATGTTGGGCCTTGCGCCACGATCCAAACACATCTTGACACCTTCGCGGAATCCAGCTCGCCATGCCTGTTCAGGTGTGGCATTGGGATAGGTAGTCGAATAACAATCGTGCATGGCCCAGTAATTAGGATAAAAACAAAACTCTACATCATTCTCTGCAGAACCATCCGTGGCTTCGTGGGTACGCATGTTGTATATAAATTCTCGAGTCCAACAGCTGACACCACCGTTGCCATACATCAATCCATTTATGTGATTTTTAGCCCGCCATCTAAATACACAGTCACGATTGGTATCGTCTAGCTCTAGTTGTAGATTAAAAAATTCAGGGTCAGGAATGTTGTCACCATCAATTAATACAAAGCGATCAGTGTCACTGGCCGCTGCCGCTGCCTTGTGTGCAGCATCCGATCCTTTGACTCCATCTACTCGCTTGGCCCAAGGCACCATGTTTTGTACTCTAATCCAATTGATTTCTCGATTGGGTTCATTGTAGGTTAAAAAGATGCAATCTAAATCTGCAACGTCAATGATTTCTGTGGTCATAATATTCTGTTTCCGAGTATGATTCGCCAGTCTCTATAATTAATCCAGCGTGATTTTTTACTGTTCGGTAGCCTGTATTGGATTTAGTTAATTTTACACTATAAATGCTGGCTTGGTCAATCTTTATTAATTGTCCTTTAACTATGCGATAATCAAAGTATCGTTCATATTTGTCTTTTGATACCACAACATAGTGGTTTGATTCAGGGTGGTCTGCCATACTACACATAACAATCTCGCCCAATTCATTGTAGTGCAATCTATATTCTATTTCAACTTTAGGAATGGGGATGATCAGGCTTTCAACTTGTGCCCAAAAATCACGTTCGTCTTGATTCATAATATTCCGTTAACTCTTGGGTGGCATAGGTTTTGTCATGGTAGTGTACTGGATGATATTGATTCAAGTTGTTGATACGTACAACATTGCCATCACGTTCATGCACCACTGTGTCCAACCAACTCTGTGTGTCGCTCCAGCCGTTGAAGCCTGACTTCATGTGTACAAAATTTATAAAGTCCATACTGGGCATAGTAACTGCATCTGTGCCCACTGTCAATGCGGCAATGGCATATATCACATCTGTGCTGGGAGTTTCTTCTGCACAGTTCTTCAATTGCTCTTGATACAGATCCCAACACTGTGAAATCAAACCAGCTGTGTTGAAAAAATCCGCTGCCTGTCTTGAATATCTAAAATACATCAAACCGTTGTACACATCGGGTAAATTATTTTCATCAAACAACTGTCGGTATTTTCTTACACCGGATAGTATGCCGCGATAATTTTTAGCACCAGTGCTGAGACAAACATCGCGTAATCTAAATGCTGTCCACCAGTGATCTATGCTTCGCGTAAACAACAGATCGCTTTCCAACTTGACAGTTTCTTTAAACGGAGTAAGAGCAAACACTTGATACTCGTTGGCAAATCTAGCAGTGGTGGTGTTGTGATCCACAGGTAAATCAATGATGTAATCAAACGTTTTGGTATGGCGATCTTCTACCAGAGCACGAGTTTCAGCGTCCACTATGACAGCATAACTGTTGTTCTTTTGCGTGGCTTTGACATTCAAGCACTGCAAGTAAGCCAGTTCTAGGTAATTCACTTCTTCAGTATTTTGTGCAAAGGTAACGAACCCTTGCGGTTCTTTATGCTGACTCAATTATTGCCTCTACCAGTTGTTGAAAATTATCGCTTTGTAAATATTCTTTATCCATCACGTGTATGCATTGCCGGGGTACAACTATTGCCGTGGCCTGATGATAAATTCTAATTTGCGAATTTATCATTGCCATCCGTTCTATCTTTTGATCAACAGTAAACATGCTCCAGGGTATGCCTTGCGATGCATTCACTGTGTACCCGTTCAATATTATATTGGCTATGGCAAAAGCATAATCATTTCTGTAACTTGTTTCGTGTATACTGTACAAACTTTTATAGTAGGAATAGTTTCTTTGCACACGACCAATTAAATCGAAAAACAATCGAGCACGTTCACTGCGTCTAAATAACGCCACAGTGGCCCAAACAAATGGCAAGGAATTCACTCCCATGGTGCTAGTGTCTATACCCTTTGCTGTTCGATTATCATGCATCAATTTGTAATCAAACTCCGTGGCCCACAGTTTCAATATGCTGTGGTCCAGTACTAGATAATCTGTATCCAGCAATACTGTTTCATCATAGGGCGATAGTTGGTATGCCAGGTATCTACCAAAGTTACGCCATTCCACTGGTTGATTGTTTAAGTCGTTGCGAACATTGCCACCGATGGTGTCGACTCTTATGATTTCATCGTATGCAAATTTGGGTTCAGCGGCGTGGTCAGTGATCAATGTGATGGGTAATTGTAAATGATGTGCAGTTAATCTACTAGTTTGATCTGCTATGGCAACATAATCAACTGTAGCTGTGTTAAATGCAAATACTACAACACCCTTAGATTTTTCTAAGTTGTTTAATTTCTGCATGTTGTTGGTGCCAGGTATTCATTGCTTGTTGATAGTGCTGTTCGCAAATAGTACGAAACTCATCGCGGTCAACTTCGATTGGATTATGATATGTATCTTCTATGTACAAGGTATCAGCACGATAAGTGGCAACAAATGCCAACAGTTCTTGTGTAACTTTAAATAATCCACCGTTGTATGCCACGTGCAAATCTGTTTGGATTTTTTCTCTCAGTATTGTTTTGTTAACGTGATAATCGGTGGCTCTGCGTATTTCGGCAGTGAGTTTTTCTAGTTCAGTCATATTGCTATTGTAACATTAAAAGCCAATCCAATCAACACTATTGGTTGATTGAATTAGGATATGGTGGGAGTGCCCCACACATTGGATAAATATGTGGATTCTGGGGGTGTGATGTCTACTCTACTGGTTATATTGAGACTTATTGTGTCGTCCCAAGTGTGGTCCGCTACTAAGTAACTAATATAAAAATAAACCTGGCTACCATTGGCTCCAGAGGTTGTATCGATGGTAGGAGTGTACAAGCCAATTGATGCAGCATCGGCAGTGTAGGCTGCTGTTGTGTCAGTTACAGATATAATATTTGTATTAGAAGTTCCTTGATTTCTGTATCCAAATGCAGTGTTATTGGTATTTAATGTAATACCCGAACCTGAACGTCCAGTATTGGTTGTGTTTCTCACTGTGACTCCGCCCAGTCCTGTGATTAATCTTGCCAGGCTTGAACTGGAACCTGATCCATTGCTGCTGTTGGTGCCCAGAACCAAAGTCAGCTGTCCGCCGGCATTGAAAAAGTATCTAGCAGCTTGAACACTGGAAAAAGTTACACCTCGACTAAAACCAGTATTAACACCTGTGGTACTTGAAACACCTAGAGTAAATGTTGATCCAGTCACTGTGGTTCCCTGTGTGGCATACAAAGCAGCATTGGTGTAAGTGGTGTTGATTTGAGTTGCCAAGGTACTCAGATAGTTGATGGTAGAGCCAGCAGTGGTGGCACTAATGCCCGATCCAACTCCACTTTGATGATTTCTCACGTTGTTTAATGTGTTGATCATCGTAGCCCACTGAGTAGCTGTCACTGTTCCGCTTTGACTAACAGTGGATAATGCAGTTTGACCATAGCCAACGGCTCCTGATCCTGTGCTCCAAACAGTGTTTAATTGGTTTGAGCCATTTAAAAAGTTATTATAATCCGAGGCTTCAATCAAGCCACCTTGTGCATACGACATTTTTATTCCTTACGAATTTAGTTTTACCACAGCTTCGATTGTGCCTGATCCCGAATCTAGTTTATCTTCCAATGCTCGCCCAATTACATTCCATGCGGTAATTTCATTACGTGCACCGGCTCTTGCCCTACCGTTTCCTGCTGAAACTAATCTATCACCTTTGCGTACAACACCGGTTACTTGAACAGGAACACGACCTTGTACTGCCACAGGAGGATGTGTTTCGTTTGACCCAGCTCCAGAATTCATTAAGTAAGCTGCTTTAGTACTTATGACTCCAAACACACTTTCACTTAATTCTTGATCAACTACTGTAATTTCTGCCGAGCCACCCAATGCCACCACTGTGCCCGCTGTCATGGGCTGATCTGCGGCAAAACGTTCAGCTAAGTCAGCGTATTGTGCGTGTATTGCTGTGCCATAAATGTTGTTCCACCAGGCTGTGGTTGAACCTAAATTGTATGTTAAATTAGCTGTAGGAGTTATGTTGCCTGCGGTGGTAACTGTGGTAAATGCACCCGCGGCCGGAGTTGCATTGCCAACAATACCATTGAAACTGCCACTGGTTAAAGTTGTAAATGCTCCTGTGCTGGGCACAGCATTGCCAATTGGGGTGGAGTTGATGGCTGCAAAACTAGCAACTCCGCTGTTGCTGACAGTGGCAATGGGCGAACCATTTAAAGTTGCGGTGCCGGTTATTGCCAACCCTTGTCCAGAAATACTACCTCCAATGGTAACATTATTGGCTATGGTAAATCCTGGTGCTATTGTAGTTTGACCCAATACTGGCGTTGACACAGTGAATGAGGTTGACTCTGTACTAACCACTGCAGCAAGTTTGTTGTTGACCACAAGGTTACCCACATTGTGTATTGCTGAAAGTGGGTCTGTTAATTGATTGTTTACAAATTGTGTCACAGCTGAACCTGGAGGAATAGCCGGGCCGATGGTAATCCAGGCAGTTCCGCTGTAAACATTTAATGTACTGGCAGTGGTATTCCACCAAAGATCTCCGGCTATGGCATTACTTGGACTGGTGCTACCCGGAGCAGAATGTGCTATTTCTTTCCAAGCTGTGCCATTATAAACTTTTAACACAGCGTTTGAAGTATCCCACCAAATTTGTCCAGTGGTTGGGCTAACAGGTGCAGTACTGTAGGCAAAATTTTCCAATAATTTTATGAAATTTTCGTTTAGGTAAAATCCATAACTGGCTTTGTTTTTTCCAATTAAATTGACACTGGCCACAGCAGCGTTGGCATCGATGTCTGGTCCGTTGGCTACACCATCAGCTAAATTTATTAAAGTAGATCCGTTTGTTTTTGTTAAGCTATACGCCATAGAAAATTTCCATATTAATGTTATTTACCACGAGAACGACACATAACCATTACCACCCGAGGCAGCTGTTGGGCCTCCGTTGTAATTAGTGCCGGTGTTCAATGCCGCCAAAGTATTCCATAATTCTGATCCGCTTGGGTTTACGATTTGTGCTGATATTGCTGCTGGTCCGCCGTAGTTTGTACCAGTTACAGTTATAGTGTGAGATCCAGCAGAAACATAAACTGAAGCACTATCTACTCCTCCCCAACTAGAGGGGTTGTCTAATACCTCCGTGCCATCAATGCTAATAAAACCAGCATTATCAATACTTATATTAAATGTATAGTTGCCCGAGGTCGGGAAGTTTAAAGTGGTACTGTAACTCACTGTAGCGACATCGTATGGTCCGCCGATCCAAATGCCATAAGTAGATATAAAACTATTCCAAACACCAGCTTCTTGTCCTGTAGCATACCATCCGCTGTCACCACTTTGACCTGACTGACTCCATCCACCTAATACTATATCAGCACCGTCACTGCCCGAATAAGCACCGTTGTCTCCGCCTACCAGTCCGCCACCGGACCCACCGTTTGATCCGCCTCCACCTCCGCCTCCGCCTCCACCGTCACCGGGATAGTCTTGTCCTGCACCACCAGCAGTACTGCCACTGGAACTGTAGCCCGATCTTCCTCGTCCGGCACTGTGCCAGCCACCGCCACCACCACCACCACCACCACCGGCTACTGCCATAGGTGATCCATTTTTTAATATAACTGTGGCGCCACCTCCGCCACCACCACCGCCCGATACTCCACCTGAGCCGGCATTACCGCCTCGCCCGCCATCGTATGTACCATTGCCCCATCCGCCGGGCCCACTGCCTACAGGAGATTGATTGCTGGAGTATCCACCCGAGCCACCACCACCAATGTAAAATGTTAAGGTATCCCCGGGTACCACATTAAGTGGCCCAGAGATTAAATGTCCAGTAAAGCCAGCATGCCCGGGACTAGCGTCATTACCTCCACCACCGCCACCGCCGCCCAGGGCTGTAACATTGATGCTTAGTACTCCCGCAGGTACAGTCCAAGTGTAGGTGCCAACTGTAGTAAAATTTTCACTGCCATGAGCAGCCAATACGTTGAGTGTCACTGGAACTGTGTATGTGTTTTTGCTACGTGCATTACTATTAACAACAAATTGATCTTGATATGTGCCGGCTTTCAAATTGGCCAGTGTGATAGCTCTGCTGACGGAATTGCCAGAGAATGTAGTAAAATTGGCACCAATGTTGCCAACAAAATTAGCAACTTGTGTATAAGTGCCAGAAGTGATGCCGGACACCACAAGATTGGCACCAGTGCCAGAATTGGTAATGGTCAATGTGTCCGAACTGGTGGTTCCTTGATAGTAAGTGTATCCGTTATTAGCTGGTCCAGGCACTGTTGTGATGTCGCTGTAGCCGGCCAGCACTGTGGTGGTAATGGGTATCACTGTTTGATTGCCAGGCCAATAGGCAACATTACCGTCTGAGCCAAAGTATCCAGTGTCATTGACAAAGGTAATGTTGCCTGTGCTGGTGCCCACGGCTTTGCCATAAACATTAGCAACAACAGATCCAGTGCCACCTGTATCTATGGTGTAGGGTACACCACTATTCATGCCTGACAGGTTCACTGTGGTTATGGTTTTTACACCATCGTAGGCAATTACATTGGCAATAGTTAAAGCCCTATCGCCAATATTTGTAAAATTTATAGTTTGAAAAGCCGGACGCCAGTTCTGATATACTTCAACTGTGAATGATGTGGGGGTGGCAGTATTGACACCGGCCGGTGTGGGATAAACTCTTTCCCACACTCCATCCGAGCGTTTAGTCCACGCTGTTTTTACTGCGATCCAAGTACCCGCAGAGTTTTTATACCAAAGACTCTTTATGGGTTTCCATGCGGAACCTTGTTTGATTCTAGTTAGGCCGTATGGTAGATAGGTCATAGTTTAGATTTGAAACCAAAAATCTCCCACACTACCATCTAATACAGTGGGAGTCACTGTGCTGACAAATTGATGACTGCCTTGCCACAGTGCCTGTGTACTGGCCGCAATGGCCGCTTGTGTAAATGCTGTTGTTGCAATTCTAGTGGTGTTGTCTGTAGCTACAGGTGTAGTCGAGTTGGGAGTACCTGTTAGTGTTGCACTGGCTATGGGTGCCAATGGAGTAGTTGCTGTGACTATGCTGGTGTCAACATAATTTTTTGTTGCAACACCTGTGTTAGAGATGGGATCTCCTGCCACTGTTACTAACCCAGTTGCACCATCAATCGTTACAGTTGGTGTAGTAATTCCACTAACATTGTTGTATAAAGTGATATTGGCACCTAGTACAGGATTGCCGATGGAAGCTGCACCGCCCGGGGCTGATTTAAATGTAAAGTTTCCGCCACCGATTGATATGTTGGCCGCAAAGGAGGAAGTGATGTCAGTTCTTGCATAGTTGGTAGCAACAATGTTGCCCAAGTTTTGACTGTTAGTGGCTGTACCAATGAAAATGCCTGAAAGGGCAGTGCTCATGTTGATACCTGTTTGTATTGTAGCAAATCCTGTCAAGGCTGACAGTGGAGTAAAAGCTGCATCGTTGCTAATAATACTGGTTATCACACCATTGATATACATTTTAATCACAGTGTGACTGATATTGCCGGTATCTATTATGTGATCAACAATGGCACCAGAAACGCCATCCACTTGACTGTAACCAGGACCAATTGTAGTCCAAGTGCTGCCGTTGAACATTTTAAGTTGATAATTTACCGTGTCCCACCATTCAGCACCAATGACTGTTGAAGTGGGTTGTGTGTCTGACACAGTTAGTGGACTCACTGCTGTCCATGTGTTGCCCGAATATACCTTTAAGAAACTAGTGGATGTATCGTACCATATTTCTCCTGTCAAAGGATTTAACGGTGGAGTATCATAGGCAAAATTTTGTAATAATTTTATAAAATTTTCATTTTGTATCAAACCGTATGTGGCATAATTTTTACCAATCAAATTGATGTCAGTTTTATTTAATCCGGGGTTGACATCAGGTCCGTCGGCTGTGCCGTCGGGTAACTGTAATATTATTGTTCCATCTGTTTGGGTAATAGTATAGCTCATGTTTTATCCTAGCTTAAATTAGTTAAAGTTTGGATTCTCACTGTGTAATCAACTTGAATCAATCTGTTCAATGCTTTTTGTACTGGATGGAAAATCACATGCGTCAACAAGGGTCCAGCATCAGATGTAAATGTTCCACTGCCCGATACATCTGTTGTTCCAGCGGGATCTCTGCCTACAAGGCCCAATTCATCAAATGTGTATGTATCTGCCAGGGTTTGACTGTTGTCAAATGCACTTTGGCCAGCAGGCTCACCGTAGTCTAGCAAGCAACTCACCAATATATCAGTGTAAACTGTGCCGGGCACATGACGAATTTGTATGTAGTTTCTTGTGGGGTCTAGATTGGCACTGGTTGTGTCATCAACAATTTTACTATAAGTGGGATTGTACAAGTTACTGTTTTGAGTAGTGGTGTTGGGTGGCAAATAAGTAATAACTCCGGTTGGATCTATACTGGATCCACCGTTGCCAAATCGCATTTCATAGATGAAATTACCGTTTGTTCCATTTTTATTGGACAAACAGTAGGCAATGGCTTGACTGATGTTTTCGTAGTGTATGGCATTTGATTTATCCACCAAAACTTCTTTGGTTTCTGGATCAGAAATTTTGATATGTCCACGAACATATATTCCGCCTACATCGTCGGGTTGACGTTCTGGCTGTGTAGTTTTGGGTTGTTGAGTAGTGTGTGTCATAAGGTACCTAATTATATCTATATATTTATTGTGTTTTATCACCACGAAACTGTAAATGGCACACGTTGTCTCAAATTCCAACGGTCTACGTGATAACCTTCACTGTTTTGCGGATCTCCAATGGAGACTTGAAAATAATAACTGTCTCCACTGAGATAAGGAGTCCCGCCACCACTGATGGTGCCTCTACCGCTGTAGTAGCTGTTATACACCTGTAAATCTCCTTGGCATACCTCCAATAGAACTGGAGTTAATGATAGATTTTTGCCCAGTGTGCCATGATTGCTTTCGGCATTTATTTGAAAACTCTGGGCTCCGGCACAACTGGTGGTTATTACCAACACAGCATCGACATTACCACTGCGAGAATAAACCTGTGTGTCAAACACCGGAGCTGTTATACCACCAAATGTACTGGCGCTGCCAAAGTCAGCTATGTTGTAAGCAAAGGCATCACCCGGTGTCACTGAGAAACCTTGTGATACGATTCCACCAGCAGTGGGATAGGACACTGTTAGGCTATATATTCCTGACGGAACAGTAAATGTACCCGAACCTGAGTTAAGAAATTGACTGCCGTGAACAGGATAAGTAAGTAGCCAATTGCCATTGGAATTCACGTAAACCTCGCGAACTGTATTCCATCCGCCATTGGCACGAACAAAAATCTCTTTAGGTTCTGTCCAGACACCAGAATTACGCACATAGACTTGTGGCATTGATTAAATCCTGTACCAGATATCACCATCACTACCGCCCGACGGTGTTCCCGAACTTATGACTCGTGCCCCATAACCGTTGTAGCCGCTGGCAAGAGAAATTGTCACAGCACCTGTTGCGGCACTAACAGCAACTCCCGACCCGCCGTTGACTCCGGTTACACCTGTGTTGGTTATTGTAACCGCACCCGACACTGTGGCAACACTTAGCCCTCCGCCACTGGTAACACTAAGTATTCCAGAATTATTTAAAGTTACTGAACCAGTTGGTCCGGCAACAGTTCCGCCACCACTCATGCCTGTACCTGCTGTCACAGTGACCGACGTTAATACACGATTGCTGTTGTCGTACACAGTTGTAGACGCTACGTTAGCAGCAGAAATATTAGTAACATTCAGTTGACTGGGTATACTTAGAGTCAATGCCCCAACATTGCCGCCGGTGACTGTGATTTGATTGGCGGTGCCTGCTAAATTAGTAACTGCTGATGCAGTTAAATTTAATGCAGTATTGCCAGCATAGGTTATTAGTCCTTTGGCGTTTACTGTTAAATTTGGAATTTGATATATTCCACTGGCAGTTCCTCCCCAAGTACCGGGGTAACTGTTTACGGTGTTTAATACAGCAGTAATATTACCAATGTTGCCAGTGAGCGACATGTCGCTGCCGGATCGTGTATTCAATGCAGTTGTGACAGTGACACCATTGGTGGTTGCATCTGCTAGGGCACTTCTGGCTGTGTACAAATTTGCTACAAGGGTCGTACTGGCAACGGCCAGTGGAGCTGTTCCAGTGGCAAGGGTGCTGACTATTTGCCCTGTGGTGCTGACCCCAGTCAATACACCCAATGTAGCAATATTGGGTTGTGTAGCAGTGGTCAAAGTTCCACCAATGGTGCCGGCAACCGTCAAGTTTGGCAAGGTGGTCATGTAGGTTTTTAGCGATAACCCAGTGATTTTTTGGGTTACAGCAGCGTTGTCCACCGGCAGATATGTGGCATCTGTCATTGTGGTGCTTAGTGGTAGTGCGGTGATGGTTATTGTTGCCATATTATTTCATTTCTCTATTGTTATATTTATTGCATTAATACCCTCTAATAAACACAGCTTGAGTTGTGTTACTGCCAGCCAATCCTGTGCCATCCACTGTGTCGTAGGAAATACCCACAGTTTTGGCAGTTAAATTGGCACCATTTCTGTAAACATAGGTGTTGGCCAAGATATTGGACGAGAAAGCTCCAGTTGCATTGGCGGCCCATATTGTAACAGTGATTCCGGTGCTGTTGGCTGCTACCACACCCGATGCACCTGTTGCCAATTGGGCAATGGTATTTCCCACAGTCACAGTGGCATTTGTGTTCAATGTTAGATATTCTAGTAGATCCTGCGGGTACGAAGTTATGTTATTGGAAATGTTGTCCACTATATCATTGGATAAGTTATCATCTAATATTGATACATTGGCAGATACTTTTAAGTTTAACCAACTGCCAAGATGCACATTGGCACCACGTGTGGTACTGGTTGGTATCAGCTGATTTACAGATGATTCAACCACTGCTGTTCCTGCTGGATGAACTACAGGTGCTCCGGTGCCATCTACCCCTCGACGTAGCTGTCCCAATACATTGTTAACTCTATCAATTGTATAGTAAGTAATTTTTTCGCCGTTGACATAAATTACACCCGGTTGTGTATACTGTGGCAACGGTGTAGCCAATCCAGCGGTACTGGTTACATATACATTACTGTCAGTGATGTTTAAATTTGCCGACAGTGCAGTGGTATTGGCTGAGAAAATAGCGTAGTACTGAGGCCAATACTGTGTGCTGACACTGGCCGCATTGGCCGACATGTTGTGAACCACACGATAACCCACATTGGCATTCCCAGTTTGTGTATACACCATCATGTTTAAACTGTCAAATGTCACTCCTGGTATCAATTCCTCAGGAGCATGACTGCTATAAGTGTCGTAGTATCCACCGCCATCAACGTTGATATCTTCGGCACGGGTGCCGAGTGCAGAGTCACGATAAAAACTTTGTATGTTGGTGTCTAAGTAGGCAGGATCGTTGTAATCATAATACACAATACTGATGTTGGCACCCAATGCGATATTGGCCATTGCACCCACCAGGAACATTGATCCAGTTGTGACATTTAATATTGTGACATTGCTTCTCAACCCGGTGTCAAGATTAACAATAGATATGGGCAATGTTGGTTGTAGCCCGTAGGTAGTAAAATCAAGCACGGCCACGTTAGAACTGTACAGTGTTGAAGTGTTACTGTAAAAATACAGTATGTTAGATGCGATATTTGAAGTTGTGGCTCCAAATTTTACGCCTTGCACTTGTACACCTGGATATTCTATGCCCGACATCAACTGTGCCAAATCTAAACCCGGCATACCCGATCCAGGTTGATAAGCAGCAGTAATGCGATCACTGGCATTGCTTAAATTAGCAGTTGACAATAATGAATATTTTCCATAATCAAATATATTTGTAACTGCCACAGGACTGGCTACAGAAGTGATGCCGTTGATTGCAATATTACCGGTGCGTCGTAAAAAATTACCAGTTAAATTGGCCACTGTGATTAAACTGTTGCTGGCAATTGAAACAATTCTAGCATTGGCACTGACATTGTTACCTTGTGTTACATAGTCACCCACTGTGGCTGAAATATTACTGCTTAATTTAAGTGTAGCACTGCTGTATACTGTGGAGTTGGCTTGGTATGCACTGCCTTGATAACTCACACGCGAATTGGCCGACACTGTGACGTTGGGTTGCCATGCTGATATATTGCTGGTATAAGTGGTTCTATCAAATTTCACATGTGTAGTAAATGTTCTAACTTTGTTGTAGCTTTGATCCTCAAATGCAGTATAAGAACCAACAGGTGTCACTGTGGAAACAGTATAATACGCAGGCTTAATATTGAGGTTTGACCCGTTTCTATATAGATATGCGTTACCAACAAAAGTTCCTGAATAATTCCACAGTGATACAACATTTCCTGTGGTATTGTAGTATACTTCTGCCTGTGCACCACTGCCCGGTTGATTAATAATATTGCCTGTGTAGGCAACGAGATTGCCGGTCAATTTCATTGACACTGTGGCTACACCTGGACGTATTGATAAATTACTGGAGTCGCTGAACAACCATTGGTTGCTGACAAATGTACCAACAACATCTTTTAAAGTAATAATGTTGCCTGTTGAAGCTGAGTAAGCAACTCCTGATGCACCTGTGTTGGGTTGAGTAACAATGTTGCCAACATAAATCACAGCGTTGCCCACAGTGGTTATAGTCTGCACAGGTACACTGGTAATGAACTGCTCTGACACCAATTTTGGATATCCAGCAGCATTTACACCTGACCCATTGATCTGTATGGTAGGAGTAGAAGTATAGCCTGATCCTGAATCAACTACGTCAAATCTAGCAATGGTATTGCTGGCCACGTCAAGAACTGCTTGTATATTGGCGCCTGTGCCGCCACCGCCTGTCACTGTGATTGTAGGAGTTGTATAGTAGTTGGCACCTGAGTTGCTCACAGTGACAGTGTTGATGCTGTAACTGTGATTGTTGTTCCATTGACTGTACTGCGGCAATGTGGCTAAACTGTAAGCATCTGACGGCAAACTACCATCAGGACTACGATAAGCATTGATATTGGCAATATAAGTTGCTGGGATATCAAAGTCTGTAATATCGCCAGTGAAATCATCGGTACCTTGATAGTTGATCAAGTATTCACGTATGCTGGTTCTATACGGCTTAACTTCGTTGATATAATTCTCGTAGTATGTTTGGTTGTCTTGAATATACGCAGGGAACTGTTCTAATTTTTTCAGCTGATGCAACACTGTGACAAAGCTGGTTTTAAATACCCAATCTACAGATTTTTGTTCGGTTAGTACATAGTTAATCAAATAAAAGAACAGACCATTGAAATTACCAATTAGTGTATCAACAAAAATACTGTCACGTATGGTTTCAAATAGTATTCTGATTTCATTAGCAGCCACATCAGTGGTGTACAATGTACTGTTGTATTGAATGGTACCGTTTTCAAGTCCCACCAAGTCCCAGGCAGAACCGTTGTAACGATACACAGCAAATTCACCGTTACCTCTGTTGGCTACTTGAGCAGTGTCATTTGCCGAGGCTGTCAATGTGGCTAGATCAGCGTAGGTGTTGGCCAAATATTTTACAGTGTCGCTGGAGTTGTAGGTACTGTCGTACCAGTCAGCAAAACTCCAGTAAAACGGAGTGTAGTAACTTTGAGTACGCACCGTGCTCCACGCTGTACCTGTCCATGTATGCACAGTCCAAAGTCCGTTTTGTGTTTCGTTATTGATCACCAGCACAGTATAATTTGATAATGTTGTTGCTGTGTTGATGTAATCTAGTTCTGCCCGAGTAGCAATAGCAAGATCATACTCAGTATCTGCAGGTTGAGCTTCTGCACTGTATAAATTGTTGATGTTGCGTTGCTCTACAATGGGATATTGTATCATTACGTTATTGACATATTCAACAAAGTTTTTCAACGCTGTCATTCTGTCAACAAATACAGTTTGAGTAAAGTCTAACCCAATTCTTGTTTGTGGTGTTAATGTTGCGTCTGGGATTGTGTTGCCATACTGGTCCACTCCAGCCAAACTGTCAATTATTTTTTCAACAATCCTGGTGGGAATCAAACTGTTGCTGTTGCCTTCTTGAACCAATTGCCACTCGTTATGCATGATATTGTTGTTAATTAATGCATCTGTGTCAGCATGGAATACCACTGTGTTGCCAGCACCAGTTAAATAATCGCCTATGTTGTAAAGACTTACAGCATCATTGCGTAGTACGGCAGCATAGGGAACCGATTGAGCAGTGGGGTTGGCAATAATTTCTTGTAAAATTTTAACACTGTTTCTTCTTGTTGAATTTGTTGGCACTGTGGTTTTATCTTTAACCCAGAAGTAATATCTGGTGCGTACAACTTTGGTTGCTTGGTCTACATAGTTTTCTTCTACATAAGATTGAAATTCTGTATAAAGCGGTTGGCCACTGCCGGTGTATTGGTCGGGCGGAACAGAACTTGCCACCCACTCACACACTTGAACAGTGCTGCCCGGGAACATTTCGCCCCAGTGGTTAGCACGATAAGTTAAGTTGCCCTGCTCATAATCTACATAACGAACCAGGCTGGTATCCCACCAAGTTTTCCCAACTTGTGCAGATCCCCAATGGAAGTCTGGACTGGCTCCGCCCAAGGGACCGGCTTCGGGGCCACCACCGGCATTGTAAATGGCCGGATCATACGAAGTAATGTAATCTAAATCTTGTTCAGCAATACCTAGTACCTTGCCTTTGGCCGGATCAATATGATCAAAGTTTGTCAACAAGGTATCAGTAACGTTATTGTATAGATACATTCTAGTAATGCTGCTGATGTCAACTTGTGGTTGCTCACTGCCGATAATATCCCAGCCCACGTTGCCGCTGATGTTTTTGTATGTGTAGTATGTACCGGCATTGGGAATACTGGTCAATGCTTGACTCACAGAGTCAGTCGTTAAGTGGTTACTATCGCCGGGAGCCCCGACTAATAATATGTTGGCATTCAATGCCAGACTACTGCCCAATTGATCATTAGAGCTTACTGCGTTGTTTTGTAATTGTTGCACCAACACGTATTGATCCAGTGTGGTTGATGTCAATGAACCTTCAACTAAACCATAAATGTATACCACTCCCGAACCCTGTAGCATATCGCTGAATGACGTAGCATCTGCATCAAAGCGAGTCAGCAATTGATCAAAAGTCATTGCGTTGTTGGTTTGGCCTCTGTTGGCACTGACTATTAAATTGTTGCTGTCCGCACTGGATGTAAGTTGACTACCAAAAGCGTTGACATCAGCTGAGCCTGGATGTTTGATAGATTGCACATTGGTATAAACATCTAGCCCAATGTTGGCCAATGCTGTTCCTGTACCTGGTGTAATTAATAATTTCTTGTATGGTACTGCTACGTTGCTGGTCAATGTCAATAATCCATAATCTTGTGCTGTTGCTGTGATGCCCGGTATGTTGGCTGAATTGATGTTGGCCACAATGGATTGTAAATTGCCCACTAAACTGCCACCAACATTGGCACCAAACGTCACTAACTGTCCATTGATATACAAGTTATGACCCACTGTGACCACTGGATCGTATACTGTGCCTGCCACAGTGCCGTAATTGGCACCGTAGTTGGCAAATCTATAAACAACACCACTGTGGTAACCCACTTCGCTGTAACCGGGACTTGATGCATACACATCTGCGTCATTGCCGGATATGTGTGCCACTGTTCCAAATTGATTTCCGCTGCCAGGAACAGTTTCTGTTAATTTTTTTACTAATTGTATTTTATTAGTATCGATGGTGATAGTGGTTCCCACTGTGGGTGTTGCTGTAAATGTCACAGCACTGCTGTTGCTGGTGTATCCAGTGGTTACAACATTGCCATTGACTGTGACCAATAAAGTATTAGCGGAAATAGCATACTGTGGGTAATATGCTGTGTTGCCTGAGGCAATAAATGATTCTTGACTGCGGTTAAACGTATAAACTGCACCAGCAGATGATACTCCTGCGATGCTTTCACCTGGAGCTCCAATGGCAGTATAGTCACCTTCGCTTGTGGTGCTGACTACATAACCAAATCGTGATGATACAGCATTGCCTGTGCTGACATAGCTGTTGCCCACAATGGTGTTGGCAAGGCTGTAGTAACTGGTTGTATTGGCATGATATACATAAACATTGCCTGCACCAGGAGCCCCAACATATAACCAAGTACCATCATCGCTGGCACTTACACTGTAACCAAATTGATCTCCAGTATTACCAGTGAATGGGCTTGATAATGTTTGTGATAAAGTAAAGAAGTCATTAATATATGCGCCATAAGTGGCAGGGTTTGCTAGAATATAAGGGTGTAAAGTACCGGTAATCCAAGAAATCTGACCTGGGTTTGTGTTGACTCCGCCTATCCATTGATTGTATGCCAATGCATCCAATGGAGATACTGTGCCGGAATTATTAACATCTGCCAGTGGTCTTCCGCCAACTGTTGTTGTTTTAAATAAAGTCTTTCCAGGTTCAACGTCAACCGACGCTTGCAGGATAGCGGTAGCAACAGCAGTAGTGTTTACAGTGGGAGTACCAGTGTCAGTAGCATTAAATTTATGGATATGTGTTCTACCATACTCTGTGCTGCCGTTGCCAGGATTTCCTACATATAATAAATTACCCGAACTGTGTAGACTGGCGCCAAACAAACTTGCACTATTACTTGGCGGTGCACCAAGATTGGCCACCATGGTAAAGTTGTAACCATTGGTGACATTGGATACAAATGCAATTACATTGCCCATACCTAAATTAGGTAAACTGGCCGCTGCAAATGTTCCTGCCTGATTTATAGTCGACACTGTGCCGAATCCAGAATTACTGATGTAACTGTTGGCATCCAACTGCATACTCAAGGGACTGGTCACCACGCTGGCATTGGCAGTGGTCCACGGGCTGGACTTGTTGTATACCAACCAACCTGGTGTATTTTGATCTGCATCAACCCATAACTTATCGCCATCCAGCCATTGATTTAAAGGAGTAATGGCGTTTAAATCTGTAGGTGATTTTATTCTCACTGTTTGTAATCGATAAACTACCCCCAGTCCGGTGATGGTTCCTGCAGACTTCAGCACAGGATAACTGTTGACATCAATTATTAGATTGAAATTATAATTATCAACCACAGAAGACACTTGATAAAAACCATCAACTCTTCCGTCAAATCCTTTGATCACAACATAGTCGCCACGACCAAAGCCATGTGCCCGATTTGTAGTTGCAGTGATGGTGTAATCAACATTGTAAAAAACTGAATTTATTAGAACATTGGTTTCGTTTACACGATACACTGCCCAGCTGGAGCTGACGTTGTCCTGTGCGGCCCAAATTTTGTAGCCCGGGGCTACATTGGCCATTTGCGAATTAAGTTGTCCATATGCTTGTATGTTGAATATCTGTGTGTCCACATCTGCCACGCTGACATAACCGGCAGTTAATATATCGTTTTCATAAAAACTTGCGTCATCTCTATCTTTAAAGATTGTTGGAGAATACCCAATGCTGGACCGGTATATATTGTCGGGATACACTGACACAATGTTGTCTGTGGCTGTGGTGCCGTTGTTTAAAAAATTAAACACAGCAGGTTCGCCTTTGAACACGCCTTCGCTGAGTATTAATTCAACATATCTATTGTTGTTTGTTGCACCGTACTCGCCCACACGCATGGCCCAATCTTCATACAAATTGATTGTGCTGCTTACGCCATTGAAACCTGCCGCTGTAAATGCTGATATAGAATTTAATGTGCCTTTTTGTCTAATGAACCCTTGATAAAATTTAGCCTGTGTGGGTATATCAATACCAAAGTTTGTCAAGTATTGTCTAGGTGTGAATCCTATTTCGTTACCAACAAAGTTAGCGAAGTCGCCTTGCAATTCTGGGTCATTGAAATTGTTATATCTCAGTGACTTGCCGGCATTGTAACTAAAGTTTGGTAGTAGTCCTGTTTGTATTTGATTCTTGTTGAGACGTTTCCATTGTGAAGGAGAAAATGTGTTGGTGGCTGTTAAATTTTGTGTGTTGGTATAATAAACATCTTTGTATGTAACCAAACTGCCCAACAAGTAATCAACTCCCGGTTGCCATACATCTACTGTGCTACTGTTGTAAACAAATCCTGGAGGATTTAATGCACCAGTCCACGATCCAGTTTTTTGCCCTATCAATTTTAATCTGTACTGTCTGTTACCCAAACTAGGTACATAGATCACATCGTTGAACACCGTGACGTTGTCAAAAATTACTACATGTTCATATTCCACTATGTCCAACACAGCCAAAGCAATGGTACGGCCAGATACAGCAGTCAATGTAAACACATTATCTGTTCTTGTCACTGTGAGTTCGTTGTACTTGATAAAATTAAATTCAGGGTCTAAGATTCTAGACTGCAATGGTGCATTTTCTATCTTATCAACCACTCCTGACGTGCTGTTCACAGTCAAGTGATTCAGCACAGGACTTAATATCATAACAGTGCCCACTGCCCAGCCCTGCTGGCTCCAGGCTAAAAATTCTTGAACACTGAGTTTAAAATCTCTTTGTGTTTCTAAGTTGGGATCTTTATCAGCAAGAACAAATCCACTGCCAATTAAGTATCTTTCATAACTGATTAAGAAATCCACCACTTGTTGTTTATTGGTAAACTCAAATCCATAAGGCACTGTGATCTTGTATTTTTGATAATCTTGATACACTATGCCGGTGTCGTTCAACACTGTTACGGGATAAGCATTGTTATTGGCCAAACTGGGAATAATAGTAAAGTAAGGATTACTGGTGTCGTAACCACTCACCGTATAACCGTTTTCGCTTTTTTCTACTATAACTGCACTGTAGGCAACTGTTTTAACTGGAGTTGATTTATACAATTCCAGTGTGTAGTTTTCTGCTGGTATTACCACACTGTTGGTGGTACTGGTGGGACTTGCTTGTTCCGCCAATACTTGTAAAAATGATTTATCACTGTATCCGGCCATTTTATAAGCCAATTGCACAGTGACCGAGTCCAAGTATCCAGAAATTTTGTCGACCGGTTCTATTCCCTGTCCACGTAAATATTCAGCTATCCAGTTTATGTAACCGGCCACTCGACGAATGCTGGTGCCAGAGCTTTGGCCATTAATACGAATTGCCCCCGGAGTTATGCGTTGCAAACTGTCACTCAATACATATTGATCCAGCATGGTATCTTTGTAATATCTAGTGACATCCATCAAGGTACCAAAGAAATATCCTGGTCTTGCCAGTGCAATGGCTTCTTGCACAGCATAAGGATAATCGCTACTGCGACGCCAAGCTGTTTCTACTGGACCTTGTTGTCCCACTGCATAACTGCCATTGGCTTGGTTACTGTTGAAAGACTTTACTAAAAATTGTGCAGGATTGCGTAAATTGCCGTTTTCGTCTACAGGGATAATACTCAACAATCCCGGACGTGCAAATCTTGCATCAGTATAACTGTCACCGTTGTTCCAAACATAGCCAACTTCTAAGTCGCCCCATAATACTAAATTTCCACCGGTGTAGGGTGCAACACCATAACGTGTTTCCCACCAAAGGGGTTGTTCGCTAAAGCCCAACATTTCCCACGGTGCTGTGTTAGGGGCTACAGTGTCGTAAAAATATTGATAAATGGCACGCCAAGTTCCCGGCAAGGCTTCTCCGTTGACTGTGTCAAAGAATCTGCTGAAGTTCCAAGTGAATGGATCGTCTCCAACAAAATACGTATTACTGGTAAAGTCAACTCTATTGGCACCAACCCATTGCAAAAAGCTTCTGCTTAATAATCTTGTAAACTCTGCATTGGTGTAATCTGTTGTACGAAATTTTCCCGGAACTGTGTCATAGATGTTGTTACTGACCACAGTGGCATCAATTTTGATATTGTTGTAAATACGCAATTCAAATTCCAACAGCAATTGATCTCTGAAATCGTTAAATGCTGGTGTTATACTGCCGTCATGTCCTTGTATTACATTGATAGGATCGACATAAGTTTCATCTAAATAAATTTTAGGAGTAAATTTAGGATACAATCCTAATTTAGTCGGAGTTTCAGGAATATAATTTCCGTCAGTGTCACTGTACTCGTTGATTGTAATTACATCGTCCACAGCCAATGAGATTTTAAACGTAATACCGGCACGTGTGGTATCAAACACATAGTCTTGACCTTTGGTCAATTGCACATTGTTGACATATACCAGTACCGATTGATTGCTCAACTCAGTATCAACAAAAATGTTTGTTATTTCGTAATCTATCTGTTCAGCATCAATCACTGTGTAAGTAATAGTATTTTTTAACGGACCATATGGAACCATGTCACTATAATACCACGGGAACGAGCTGTTCTTAACACTGTTAATAGTCAACAATATAGAGTCCAACATGCCTGGAATGTCGTTGGTGTCAATGGTTTTTAATTTAACAGCCGATTCAAGTATTTTGTTTTTAATTCTGCCGTAATTGTGTCTGGCCAGTTCTAAGCCTTTTAAGAAATTAATTTCGGGATCAACTAAAAATAATTCACTGTACAACACTGGGCTGGCGTTTTGTAAAATATTTCCGCCTTGAGCTTTGATGGGTCTATCTCTGAGATTATTAGCACCAAATGCTGAACCTGTGACTTGATTGCTGTTGGACACCAATGTTACCAAGTGGTTACGCAACTGTCCCAAAGTTAAACTAGAAAAATTAGTGTTTTCAGTGTTGAAGTTTAGGTTATCCGGAACTTGATAATAACCCAAGGCACTGACTGTTTTGCTGTAAATCAAAATATCTATTTTATCGTCAATGGCCAAGGTGGAGTCTGTTATTTTTACATACAGTTTAACACCGGCTGATACTGTTTGAAATTGTGCAGTGGTCAATTCGACAAAGTTTTTAAAAACTTTAAAATAAGGTATTGTGGTTCTAGCTTCAGGTCGTATGTCAATTTCAAAATAACGATTTACACCATCATACACTCCACTTATCAGCTGATACTGACGGCTGGGTTCAGTAACTTTGGCCCACGAATTTCTTGCGGCACTGGCAACAAGTCCAGAATTTTTTCTTAGTGTGCCCGCAGAATGAATATTTTCTGTTTGTGTGGCAGAGGCGGCTGTGTATGAAAATACATCTGTATCAAAATTGTTATTGAACTGTATATCACCAACTTGATTAAATGTTCTATAACTCAAAGGGAAACCTAAGATTTGGTCATCAACACCAGTGCCTGGTTGGTATGAAAAGATTTTTGTTCCTCCAACAACAGTTCCAAGATTATTAGTAGCAGTAGCAAAAGTAGATGCGGGATATATTGTAACGTCGCCCAGGCTGATGCCATTGCCGTCGTATACATCAAACATGGGAGTTTGATTGACCCCAGTCTTTTGTTGCCCTGCAATCCAGTTGCTACCGTTGAACCAATATTCTGTGCCTTTGTTGGCTCCTTGTAACACAATTAAATTATTGTAAGTGCTGGTCTCACTGTCTTCTGCCAGACTTAAAGTAATAACAGGAGTTTGACTGATCTCCGAAATGTTGATAACAAATATTTGATTTCTCACTGTGGGATCAAAATCATTGGCAAACACCACACGTTGCCCGTTTTGTAATGAGACCCCGTTTAATTGAAACGACCCACTAAGCTCAACTGTGTTACGTGCATCTGTTGTAGTCAAGTCAAATATGTCTACTGGAGTTTTTGCCACACGTCCAAAATTATAAAGTTGCAAATCAGCTTCAAATTCAATAATGGGACGGTTGGCTCTGACGTTTTGGTCAAATACTGGTACTTCGTTGTTGTAAGAGGCTGCGGCTTTGATAACATCAATGTGGAACCAACGATTACTACGTGTCCACGGATTTAAATCTTGACTGGCACGATTGATTGTAATGTAGTCCGGAGTGCCAATGCCGTTGGCAGCATATGGCTCCGGTGTTTGAAAATTTGTTGCTAATAATAATTGTATAGCAGTTCCTACACCCTCAACATAATATGCGTTGTTGGCATAAGTGGCAGGCACAGCACTGGCATCAAATTGAATTTTTAATCCGTTGGTGAATACAACACCGTTGGGGCTGGTATAATCTGCTTTACCCACAATGTCATCATCAACTTTTAATGTGTTGTCATCAATTGCAACAAGATTAAATTGTCCCGCATATCCGGCACTGACACCATCTTGATAATAAATGGTAGACAACGGTGCTGTGATGTTTGGAATTTGTTTGTACGTAAGAAACTGTTGGTCTAAATAAAAACTATATTCTGCATAGTTTTGTCCACTGGCTACATAAATTTTTTGATTTTTTGTCACAGTGGTGATTGATATCAAACTAATAACCGGGTCTTGGGCCAATGGATCAACAGCTTGAATTTGCCAAACATTCCTACGTGTGGCTTTGGGTACAGTGTTTCCGTCGACTGTCCAATAGGCATCATCAATATCACTGTTGGTAAAGATAAAAGTTTTACCCAATAACTGCGATTTTACTCCGTCAAGTCCGCCCAGGGCCGCCAATTGGCTAAGCGTGGCGCCTTGAATTTGATTGTAATGCAAATCAGTTGAAGTATCCACAGTGCCCGACCCAATATCATTATTGGGGTATTGCATGTAAATGTAATAATCTTGTGCTGTGGATTGCGGAACTCGAAATGTAATGGTGCCCACATCGGTGCCATTGTTTTCTATTCCCAAGATGTCTCTACTGCTTAAATTACTTTGATTGTTTTTTAATCCCGATGTGCCTATAGTGCTTTGAATCCAAAAAGGATAACCAGGTTGATTTACTACAAACTGATAAGTACCGCCACGGGCTAACCGCACGGCTGGATTTTTTGCCAACCCTGATCCAGAAAAACGATAGGCTCCATTGCCGGCATCTCTTGTCACGGTGAAAGTTTGAGTTTGATCCACACCGGCACCAAACACTTCCACTGTGGTTGGTCCGTCGGTTAACCAATAGTATTGATTAAAATTTACAAATTTGTCAAAATCAAATAAGCCATCAAAACTATAAGTTTCACTGGAAAACAATCTACTGTGATCGTTGACAAAGCCGCCACTGTATCCAATTTGATTAATTAAATCAATATAACTGCTAAAAAATTCCACTGTGCCAGTTTTATTTTTAACTACTACACTGGGCTCTAGTTGATAATTCTGTCTTAACGCACTGCTCTCAGGCTGGTAGTTATTGGAATTTTGATACGTTGGTGCAAATTTACGACCCACATAAGCATTGACTTTTCTCAAGTCTGGCGGAGTAACCAATTGGTCCAGGGTAGCACCCAAGAACTTACGATTGGTGTCTGTCCTAAATACTTCAGGTAAAAAATTTGCAGTTTTTATTGATGCCATTGCTGTTCCCGATTATACGATTGTGTTTGACCCGGCCAAGGTCTGATTAATTTGTGCAGCAGTTATGGCACTGATGATTTGTACATTGCTGGCTGTGGCACAACTTATGATAATTTCATCTGGATTGGAATTAATCTGCATGAGTCCACCAAACGCCACATCAGTGTTGGCTGGCACAATAATAATACTGGCCACGTTTGGTGCCAGTGTGTTATGCAAATAAGTAGCTAGTTCACTGAAATAAAATGTCTCGCCAAAGTTCCAATTGGCTGTGTCAAAATAAGTGTTGATTGCAGCAATCACTCCACTGATTACATCATTATCGCTGATGGTTAAATTTGGATTTTTAACCACTTTAAATGTGGCTTGCAGTGCTGAGTCTGCCTTGGCGCCAAACACCGGCTTATATCTGCCAGGGTTATAAATGATTGTGTCACTGAGTGCTTTGTAATTTTCTAAGCTGGTGGCACCAGAACCATAGGTTAATTTTAATTCTTCATTGGTTGGCAGTGCTGGTTCTGTCAAGGTATTGGTAGTATCTCTTACCCATGCTGTGTAATCGGTGGTATAGTCTGTGGTCAACAAATACAAGTCCATAATATTGTTGGGACTGGGATCTATACGGCGTGTGTTTGGGCTGTTGTGTCTATACTGGAAGTTTAACTTTTGTCTTCCAACTTCGGCTATGTAGCTGGTAGACTGTGCAAGTGTACGGTTTCCAGCAGCAGAAATTGACAGTACATAAAATTTATCTTCGCTGGTGGCATAAAATACTTGCCCATCAACATATAAATTTTGATTGGTTAATATAGCACTTTGAGTGGTATAGGTTGTCACTATCAAGCTGTTGTCAACCGGAGCGGCTGTTAAAAAGTTTCCAACGTTGGTGTTGGCATCAGTGACCTGTTGAAAAAATACATACTTACCTGTGGTTGCAGTGTTGGCAACATTGGTAAAAATATCTGGATCATCAGGAACACCGTCATTGTTGACAGCACTAAAAGTAACCAATACCTGTGTATAGTCAATTCTTCCATCCGCTGTGACAACATTGTTGTAAATGTACCATAATTGATCTTGTCCCAATGCTGTGGTTAAACTGTCAGGTGCTGTGTTGTTTTTTAATATCGATACCTGATCAATCACAGTTGCTCCGGATTTGCTGTCAAATACTTTTACTTTTGGATCAAAGTAAAAACGTGTTTGTTCTAAACTTTCAAATACATATTTTAAATTACGATGGGCTAGATTGTAGTTGACACCGTTGTAGGCAAAGGATACTATCCAACTGCTGTCTAGTCCCCCACCCGTGGTATCACCTGTATTGGCCAAGCTGAATGCCGAGGTAGTGTTTAAATCGGCTGGTGCAATAATTTTCCAAGTTTGTGAGGGTACATCGTATCTGATTCCAAAGTTTTTATAACTCTTTATCAAATTAACCATGGTGCTAACAAATGCCAAGTTACTGAAATCATTTTTAAACACAGGAATAATACTTTCAAGCACAGCACCTGTGGGTATGTTTTGTGTTATTTGTAATGTATTACTGTTGGCAACAGATGCCACTGCTACCCAAATATATTTTTTATCATTTTCATATACCGGAGTACCAGACACTATTACGTTTTGTGCATTGAAATAATTTCCTGTGCCGGCTGTGAATTTTAATAGTGTTCCGTTAGTGATATATTTAAAGTTGGTGTTGGTTACGTATCCAACCGTTTGAATTACAGTTCCGTTGGTCAAGTAACCAGTGCTGCTACCAGAATTGGCCGTGGCCTGTGTCCACGTGGTGGTCACAGCAGGTGTATATCTTGTGTAATTGGCATAATAGAAATGCTTAACTTCTGTACTGTTTAAAATAGGTATTACTGTGTTGTAAATTACATTGTTTATGTCGTTGGTTGATGCAAAGCCAAACGTTGAGCTGGGCACAGAATTTTGTTTATACAACCAACCATCTGTACCAAACATGTTGGTACTGGAATATTTTCCAGTGACATCCAGCACATCTAGATATCTACTGATACCGGAACTGGTTCTGTTCACTGCCTTGACTTTTAAAATGCTACTGAAGTTGGTGTACGGGAAAAGATTATAGTCTTCACCTGTGATCATTCTGTTCTGTGTATAGTACTGCTGTGGTGCTTTTACACGAATGTCGTCCACTAGTTCTCTTGTGGCAGCATTGGTCACTGTGTAGTATAAACTGGCACGTACAGTCAGCGTTTCTACTCTGTTGCTCTTACTGACATAGTTTAAAGCAATCACAATGTTTTGCATTTCGTCGGGAGTAATTTTATAATTTAATCCGTTGCTGACTCGATAAAATAATTGGAAATTTCCCTGCGGAATGTTGGCAAAACTACCGTCACCAAATACTAAATCAATTTGATCATTGGCTCTGGTATTGATCTGATACAAGTTACGATTGGTGCTTTGATTGTAAATGATGTTGATGCCGGCCACAGCAGGAACACTGCTCCATATGGTATTGGGTACTCCAGCATTGTCAAGTTTATACAACCAAACATCTGTGTTGTTGATGTTGTCGTAGTTGACATTGACTATGCGATTGGGTAAACTCTGTTGTAGGTTTAAAACTAAATTGTTCAGTGTACCTTGTTTAAAGTAAACAAAATACCCGGTGTTGTTGCTGGCATTGCCAAGATTGTCATTTTGATACAGGATATTGAATTTTCCACTGGGTGCCGGACTGGCTTCGTATACATAACTTTGTCCTGCTGATGTGGCACTCACTGCTTCAAACGGTGTACTGGTGCCTTCTATTGTGGCATTGAAAGTGTAAGTGGGAATCACTCCGCCCAATAAATTAATGCTGTACTCACTGGTCATGATGCCATTGATGTCTTGTGTGTTGCCCGGAGTGCCGATGTTTTGATTGTTAATTAAAGCAGCATTAAATATGGCAGTGAATTGTTCTTGCCAATCTTCGTTGGTGGTGTCATTCCAATTGATCAACAGGTTGGCTAGATCTAGGCCGTTGCTGTCTGTCACACTCTCGCTGGTGGTGATGCTGTCAATTTTCAAATAGCCCGCAGCAGGTACAGTACGTTTGGCATTGTAATTGATTAAACTGGCCAGTTTTAAAATACTGTCACGTCTTTGTGCAGTGTCAAAAAAACTTTCACGTGCATTTAAATCTGTTCTAAATGCTAGACTCTGTCCTAAAAAAGCAATCAAGTCAATTAATGCTATGTACTCTGAGCTTTCTGTAAAATCATTAAAATCTTCTGGATAGTAGTTACGCAGATAATCGATCATGCTTTTGCGTATGGTTTCAAAGTCATAGCTTTGAAAGTTGGCATTTTGAAAACTCTGGTACAGGGTAGTCCAGTCCTGGTTTACCAATAAATTTGTTTGACGTGTAGTGATAGACATGCGAAAATATCCCTTATAGAGTATTTATTACAATCAAAAACAGGGTATATTATTAGCTATCTTACTGTGAGTCGTTGTGTATTGGAATCAAATTGCAAGTTCAATGCTGTCAATTGATTGGTGGGAATATACAGTAGATCCACCATTATTTGTATACCGTTCTGGTATTCGTTGATGGTTATGTTTTGTAAATTGGTGCGTGGATCATATCCCACCACCGACTTGACATCATCGATGATGGCTTGACGCACAGTGGCAGTCATGGGTTCAAACAACAGGCTCCAAACAATGGTGCCAAAGTCCGGTTGCATGACTTTTTCACCTTTTTTAATGTTGAAATGATTGATCAAGTCCTGTTTGATCAAGTCAATGTCAGTGACACGAAACTTTTTGTATCGGTTGACAGTGCTGAATCCTTTGTATAGTGTGGTCATAGTAATATATTTATTCTAAAATTACGCCGATCTCACATCAGAAATTATGTTAGCCGATACCGCTGCCACGATGGCCATGTGATTGACACTGCTTGCTATGTGGGTAACTCTTGGTGCTGGCGGAGGAGCTGGATAAGGGTTACCGTAACCAGCATCGCCATAATTACGAGGATTATAATAGTTCACTGCTCGTACTACATTTGATGGTAAATTGGCCAAACGCATGCCCACTGTGGGGAACCCGTCAATACACACCATGAGGTCTATTTTCATACCTGTGGCAGCCATTTGGTTAACTATTTCAGCACCTTTACTAAATCCAATTAATATTACCTTCTTGGTTCCACGATTTTTTACAACATAAGCAGAGGCTCCGCCTATATCAGTACAACTAAACACTTCTGCGGCAGCACCTAGCCCAGTTAATTGTGCGGCCAGGGCTCGAACACCGGTCTTGTATGCTTCACCGGCTTTTTCTAGTCCAGTGATCAATACAACCAATTGGTCACCGGGACCACTGGCCTTGGGTTCTGTAGTGGCATCTGTGGCCTTGGTGTTGATTGTTTGTATATGTGGCCAATCGTTGGGGATAGTTTTTAAATTGTATTTGCCTAGACCCAATTCTGTGTCAAGTGCATATACATCGTGTTGAATGTCCATTGCTTGACCAAGATTGTGTTGACTTGTGCCCGGGGGTGCAACCAAGTTTCCTTTTTTGCCTCCTGCAACCCAGGCATTATAAAGTCCCGCTTGCTCTTCATTGGTGCGAAGTGTTGAATTAACCTGCATTTTTTTATCGTACTTTTCTTTATAGGCCTTGGCCAATTGCAGGGTGGCCGATCGTAGTACGGGGGTGGATGCATCAAAGCGAGCTCGGGTACCAGTTCCGCTGGATCTAAACAGCATCACTGTGTCAGGATCAATGCTGAGGTCGATTGGGCCAGCAGCATTGCTGGTGCCGGTTATGGCTTGAGCACTTAATACATCAATTGCATATCTACCGTGATTAAAGTATTCTTCAGCAGTGCCGGCCTCCCCAGCAACTGTAGGTGGTGTTTTTACCTTGCCTGACTGGCGCCATTCGGCAGCCAATGCCGCACTGCGATACTTGTGTGCCACAAACAGCATACCGGCGGCCATACAAATGTCATCTTCAGGTTTGATACCTTTGTTGGTGACCAGTGTTTTATAGTTGGCCAAAAATTCTTTATTTTGTAAATCATCTTGCAGTTGTTTGTTGGCAAAAAAATCTTTTTGACTGCGTATGCTGTCTTTACCGGTCCAACTTTCGTTTTTAGATAATGTTTGTGCACCGTATTGTTTGATAGCATCTGGTTTGATATATCCAGCTTCGGCCAAAAGGTACGCATCCACTTGATACTTGCCAATTCTTGTGCCATCACCCGGGGTGGCCTTGGCTGTGGCATCGGAATTACTAGCAGAAGATCCAGCTGTTATTTCTGTTATTATTTTTTGCAATGCACCAGCCACATTTGGATAACTTGTTGGATGCAGTGGTGGTTTATCGCCGCTGGGGTAATCGGTCAGTGCCACAGTTTTATCGCCGGTGATGCTGGCAACTTGCGTTACAGCAGCGCAGGCTATGCTGTCATAGGGTAAAATCCAAATGTATTTTTCTGCTCGCAATGCGGCTCTAATGGCCTTTAAGTTTTCAATCAACAGTGTTTTATTACCAACACCTTTGACAATATCATTGCTACCGCAAGAAATTACTGCCACTTTGACTTTACCTACCCAATCATTTTCATACTGATAATCTTGATAAGTTCCCACACGTCCGGAGGCCGGTGCAGGAGGATTTTTGGCATTGGCCAATATGGTTGTACTGTTGTCACCAACTCGGGCCATGACACTGGTTGAGGACAATTTTTTCTGTAGTGCTTGACCAGTTCCCCAAGCAATACTGTCGCCCATGACCAATATTGTACCTTTAGTGCCGACGTTAATAGCTGCACCTGCAGGTGTTGAAGTTTTCCCACCAGTGCTGGCATAGTCCCACTGGCTTTCAAAATAGCCTAATTCGGCATGCATATTGGTGGCATAGGCCTGTGTCAACAAAGGAGCTGCGGAGCTGATGGCCCCTGGTGATTTATACAGTTCAGCTTTACCTAACCAATCTTTGGGACAGCTGGATGATACTGTGCGACCGTATGCGTTGTTGATGCCGACGTCGGTGTTGGCACTGGTGGTTTTAGATCCCGAAGCAATGGCATTTCCTGAACTGTCTGTGACTTTAATTCCTGAACTAGACTGTAGTGTGCCTGGATCCACAGCAGTACCAGCATTGGCCAAGCATTGTTTTACAGCGTTTAATTTGGTTTGCATAAATGTTTCAAAATCTTGTACATTTACGTAACCTTTTCCAGTTTTGTCAAAGTGGTTTTGACTATAGGCTTTGTTTTGAAATGCAGTGTAGGTTGCACCCGGAGGAGATCCATTTAATCCATACACTATATAAGTTAAATCTTGGCCAGTGGCCACTGGCCAATTGATACACGAATACACATCTACCATGCGACCTTTGCTTTTCTTCCACGGCGCATTTAATTTAAAATATTTTTCAACTAGATCTAACTGCTGTACTCGGGACAGCCCAGTAAATGCTGGGATATCACTGGGATTGTAGCCCACTAGTTTTCTAGCGTCACCACCAAACTGTATCAACCCGTAAAATCCCAATCCGTTGGGCTCGGCTGGATCCATTGTACCACCGGTTTCTAAATACATAGCAGCCAATAACCATAGCCAATTGCTAATTCCTAAATTTGCAGCCACTTGTTTGGTTTTATCTAAAAATGCTGTATCGGTAGACCAAGGTGCCGAACCTTTGGCACCACCGTGTACTCTGCCCAAATCTAATTTATTACCATTGGGTTTGGGTAATATATAGTCACCAGGAGATGAAGTGGTTCTAGGTGGGCACACACTGGCAGGCAATATCTGTACGGGTGCTTCTGTAGGGGCACCAGGTGTGGAAGATTTAATCCAAGGTTGATGTGCTGGGAATATTGATACTATGCTGGCAGCTTGATTAGCCACACTGTTCCACAGTCGTGTTTTAGTATCGTAAGTGGTATCAGGAAACTGTTGAGTTTGTAAACTTACTCCTGATCCAGCATTGTTGGCCCCACCGGTGTCTATGGCTACAGAGCCGCCTTTGAGTTCTAATGCACCGCCCGATCCCACCGACACAGACCCACCGCCCAAGGTCAATGCACCTCCGGCGCCAATGTTGATTTTAGATCCATGAACATTGGTGGAACTAGTAGCAGAAATGTTGATGTCGGCACTGACTGCATTGACATAGGTGGCACCTCGTAGGTTCAATGCACTGCCGGCTTCAATGTTGATGTTCTTGTCAGCACGTAGGTTTAAATCGCCTTGAGCACGAACACTGAAACTGCCACCGTTGTAGATGTTCATGTCACCATTTTTACTCAGCTCAATCCAACTACTGCCACTGGAGTTAATGATAAACATGATGCCTTCTGTATCATTCATTAGGATCTGATGTCCTGCAGATGAACGTATGCGTACCAACTGGTCTTTGCCGTTGACATCACCGTCGTCCATGACAAATGTATGTCCACCTTTTCTGGCCTTGACTTCGTAGTCAAGAATGTTGATTGACCCGTCGGCTAATTTTTTCTCGTAGGTGGGATCATCTGCGGGATCGTTGCCCAAGGCTCGGCCCGGGGTACTGATACCAAACACATGACTGGGACTTTCTCTATGGCTGTTGGAACTTATGGCACCACGCACAGCATCTCTGTCCAGTCCTTGCTGAAACAGCACATTGGCTTGAAATTCGTGTATGGGTCTGGCATTGTTATAGGAATCTGCAGCAAAAGCATCGTCTCGATTTTCGTTGTATTCTGCCACTGGCAATACTTGACTGCCGTCTGTGACTAAACTGCTTTTTAAATCTGCACTGGCCAATTCTGTGTCGGTTTTTTTAGCACCTGCCAAGGCTGGTACCATGTAATGACTTATAGTGGGGTTGACGCAGGCAAACCAATAACCGCGATCTGGATCACCATTGACAAATGTACACAGCACTTGATTGCCCACATCCGGTGGCACCATCCACATGCCGTAGGTGTGATTGGTTGTTTCAAATTTATTATTAGCGGTTTGATCGCCTACAAATGTAGCACCAAAAAACGGGCTTGCATAATTTACTGTTTGCCACGCGGATTCCACACCTTGATCTCCTAGACCAAATTCTGGAATCCATACACGTAATCTGCCCAATCTGCGAGGATCTTTATTATCTTTCACCACTCCCATAAATGTGGCCGTGTCAAATTTGATGCCCGAGTCACCGTCTCGCTTGGCCCACTTGGGTATTTTGGTTCCTGCTACTTTATCTATTGGCATATTTTATATTTAAGTTGATGTTATATGGAGTAACCAATTATTGATTCACCTGTGGCTAGAGAGTTATCGCCAATGGCCACTGTGACAGCAGTGTCCACTACTGTCTGTAAATCAAATGTTCCAAGATCCGATTCAGGCAATTCTCTCAACACTGTGGTAGCAACTGGAGGTGTTTTGAACTTTTCTTTGGTTTTGATCCTTGTTTTCTCTTCTACTCTTGCAGTACTTAAATTAACATTGTTGGTTTTTTGTTTTGCATTTTTGCTTTGTTCTGGTGCTTTGATTGTTTTATCTCGCTCAACATTGTCAGTGCTTTTTTTACCATCGCCGGGTTGATTTATTTGTCTTACAGTTTCTAAAGTTTGCATAAATTTACCACTACGAAACTCACTGGAAACTTTTAAAACTCGATACAGCCCACTGAAGCTGCTGGTACTATCACCTTTATAATACGCCAATCCGCCGGTGGCTTCATTGATGTCGGCGGGGGTTTTAAATGTCACTCGACAATATATTGCCCCGCGATCCATTACCAAACTGCTTGCTTCTCCGTCGACAAATTGTTGGTTGGGTTTATAATCTGTTGTAAGTGCTGTATATAATATATCATCCTGTTTAATAAAATCTGGATCGCCTATGATGTTTAATTTTAAATTTAACATGTCACCGCCCATTTGACTGTAAAGACTATCTCTAAAACTGGTATTTTTTTGTGCTTCGGCGCTGCCTAAATTACCACCGCTGGAATTGGAAACATTAAGAGGCATGGGTATTTGTTCCGGGTTGGTTGGGTTCCCATATCCGGTTTTGATTGAAATTTCTGACGAGTCGCTGGCTGTGTTTGCATCATTGTTGTTGAGAGCTTTACTCGTTGCTGCCTTGGCATTCTTGTCCACTTGTATTGCAGTAAAAAATAAAGCATTAAAATCTATGTCAAAAGAAATAACATCTTGATTTTTTCCAGTATAAAAATATTGATAATCTTTAACTGCATTTGGTAATTGAGATTTTGCCGCACGATCGTCGCTGGTGTTGTAGTAAATATATTCGCTGATGATAAAGGTGATTTTTTTACCCCAGGCCTGTCGCTGGTTGTCAAACTTTGTCAGTTCAATGTGAGGAACTACTTTAAACCAATTTATATTTTTATTTCCAACAGCCTTACTAAGATCCTTGGCACTGGTTGGAATAGACATATCTTTATTTTGATCACCATCACGTTTCAATTGATTTGTGATGTACTCGCTATTGGTTATAACCTGTTCTACTATTGATTGAATTGAAGTTCCGGCATTGACTGTAAATGTTTGTCTGGTTTCTTGGCCAGATTGAACTGCTGCGGGCCCATTGGGATTGTCATTCTTCAACTGCACTGCTATAGCAGAAGGATCATCATTCATTGGCTTTTTATTTTCATTGAGTTTTTTAGGCGGAACCAACAGGGCATTTTTTATTTTATCGCTGGTAATTTTAAAAAAGATTTCATCCGGTACAGTGATATTTTTTTCTTTATTGATTATCAATGCTTGATACCAGGCATTGTACGCAGCAGCCAGACCTTGATCTGTTTTAATTACAAAATTTAGATTACTGGCAGACCCTGCAGGAGTTGAGGTTTTGTCTTTGACTACTGGTGTAGTTGCCTGTTTAGTCTTTAAAGTGGGATCCGAGTCTTTTACTAACTCAGTTCCATCATCGTAATTGGTTATTTTAATAGAGGCTATCGCTTCTTTTCTCTCGTCATCTTTTTTCACTTCGGTTTGAATAGAATTGGCAAAAGATTTAATTGTTGCAGCGTTTGCCCCTTGTTCATTGAGATACTCGCCCACTGTGCCGGCTGTGACTTCCACTGTGGTTTTGAGTGATTGTGTGTTGGAAAAGTTGGCCTGATGATTGAATGGTACCGCAGTGATTTGATATTCTGTGCCTTTGACTGTGGCCCGCATTTTCATGTTAATTAATTTAATGGGGATTTTTTTATTTAATTCTGCAATTTTTTTCTCTTGAGCCCCGGCATCGTTGTAACCAAAAAAATCAATTTCTAATAGATAAGGAACTTGCAAGTAGTTTTCTATTTGTAGAGTTTTTTCGCTGAGATCCAGCAATCTATTGATCAATGTCATACCGTAGGGCTCGATGATGGTGAAAGATATTTCAATGGCGTTGCCAGATCTGCTGGTGGCATTGAGTCCAATCACTGTGCCTAACTTTAACTCTTCAAAATAAAAGTCATCAGTAAAAAACTCACTTCTGGTGGCATGATGTCTACTGGCAGAACTGATCAATGTGTGATTAATTTTAAACTGTTTTGGATTGTTGTTTAATTGTTTATAGTCGGCTTGAGTGAGTGCATGTAGACTCAACCCATAGGTATAATTGTTGTATTGATGTAGCCGATTTTCTGTTGTTTTATAAGTTATCTCAGCGGTATCTTCGGCAGTGGAAGTATTTTTTTTGTTTGATTGATCTGCTTTGGTCAATGGGCCACCGGCTTGATTACCTGTACTGGTGGGCGATTTCAATGTGGCCTGTTGTGCAGGATTGGGTTTATAAGGTACTGCGGCGCCTTCACTGCCCCAGGCATTGGGGTTGTAAGGATCAATGTTGTTTGTTTCTTCTTTGGTTAATTTGGTGGTACCCGTGGGCACTGTGGTTCCAGTTTGGTCGCTGTCTGTGACCACTGCGTCTGTGGCAGTGTTGGAACCGGGATCGGCAGTCTTGGAATCCAGATAAGCAGCAGTGGTGTTCAAGAGTTTGATTGTGGCGGTGTTTTTTAGTCGCAACTCGGCAAGAAGTTCGGTATCCCCATTTGCTTTGGCATCGGCGATGCGAGATTCAAATTGAGTTTGCTTGTTACTCAGTGATTTAAATATCTCTGTTAAATTAGACCTGTTTTGAGCAATGGCTTGGGCATCTCCATTGGCAATAGCGGCACTCAGTTGTGCAGCATAGTCATTGGCAAGGTTTTCTAAGGTGTCAAGTACAGGGTAGCCGGTGGCCATGAGTTAAATTCCCAAATCTGCGGTCAATTGAGACTTGGTGGGGATCTGTATCACCGCCCCGGAACGAAAATCCAACAAGGGATCTTCAATCACATTGGGGTTACGAGCAGCAAACACCCACCATAAAGCACTGTCACCATACAAGTCAAATGCCAACAGGTCGGGACGAAATTGATAAATTGCGTCTATAGTATAAACTACATCGTCATCCTGTGCAGTGATGGGTCGTGCAGTTAATACATCAAGAAACTGACCAAAACTTGCAGTGCCAAAGTACGGGCTGGATCTACTGTAGGTAACTTGAGCCATTATAAGAATCCTCCATTGCCAGATAATAGTTGTCCTTTTGCAAATTTGCCCAGTGTAAAGTTTTTGTAAATGTTGGCTCTGCTGTATACCGGTTGCACTGTTACAGATAATTGACTGGCTGTGGGCAGTCTTACCAATCGATTGGCGGCAGATTTAGTACCGGTGGACACTGTGGCCGAAGATCCTACAGGAATTTCTATATAATCTACTGAATCCGGCAGGGTGTGTGTGAAGTTTGTTATTACACAACTCACATGCGGAAAATAAAAGTCCCCGTAGCCATCTAAAAATACTATGGGCGGTGGGTTTCCAGCATTTGTATCATTACCAAAAAACATTTTGGTACAGGTTCTAAAAAAGTATATGGCTGCCAGCAGATATTGTCCTTCGTCTAGGTTTTGCACAGTGAAGTCTCCACTGATGGTGATTGCACCCACATCCGAGCCTTCATAAAAATAATTTTTATAATTGCTGTGTGTCAGAGCTTGTTCTTGATATCTGGCATTGTGTGCCACAGTGATTGCAGGTGTGTACGGAAAAATTACCCCTGTTTCAGCAGTTCTTGTCAAGGGAGATAACAATGATGTATCAGCATCGTCCATCAACGGTGTCCACCCGGTTCCGGCTAGACTTATACGCACTCGCCAATCCACTGGTTGTGGTTGACCTTGGCTCAGGGTGTTTACCTTGGGCATTGTGGTAACACGATTGGTTTGGGCACCTCCGGAAAATAACCCAGCAGCTCGTTTTCTTATACTGCTCATGTCTAGAAAACTGGAAGCTGATCCCTTGTCTTTGACAGAATCGGTACTGGGACTGGAGCTCAAAGAGCCGTCATTGCCCACAGCCAGCGTGGAGCCATCGTCAAATGTTTGCATACTGGAACCGTCATCGTATTGTATTGGCATATTTGTTCTGTGATAATTAAGTTATACAGTATTTATAAACAAAATAAACTGCTATTATTATAAAAGTGGTTGACCCAAGGTGTAAATATATGTTAGTATACACTTACAACGAGGAAATAAATTGCGCCAAAATTACTTAAATAACAAAGATATACTCAAAGAAATCCACAAAAGCAAAACTACTTATTGCAGTTACAGCGACCCCGGTTATGTCAACTATGACATGATACTGCCCACAGTGGACAAAATTAACAAGAAAAATACACTGGAAGGCCGTAGGTTACGTGCAGAACGCTTGGGCAAATTGGCACACGAAACTGCTGTGGCTGAAACCGGTGTCAAGAGAAAATTGGATGAATTTCAAGTCAAGTTACGTGATGTTGCCGACAGTGATGTAGTATTCAGAATCATGACATGGGATCACATTCCTGTAGATGATGTCAAAACTCGAAAAGCCCGCATGAGTGCCTTGGACATTGATGACTCAGAAGATCCACTTATTACAGAATACGACGAATTAGATACCACACACAACAAATATGTCAAGGTAAACTTTCCCCCATTTCAGCACTGGCGAATCAATGAGTCAGGCGCGGCAGAATGTGTGGGCAAAAGTCACTGGAGTGGAGCTGTTGACACAGGCCGATTCAATAGAGATCACGGAAAAATGACAGCAAAATTGGCACACATGTTTGTTAAACTGTGCGAACGTTATGCCACTCGTAGCAACTGGCGTGGCTACACCTACAATGACGAGATGCGTAGCCAAGCACTGCTACAACTGAGTCAAATTGGCCTGCAATTTGACGAATCAAAAAGTCAAAACCCGTTTGCCTACTACACTGCTGCAATTACCAATAGTTTTACCCGTGTGCTCAATATCGAAAAGCGAAATCAAAATCTTCGTGATGACATACTGGAAATGAACGGCTTAACACCCAGTTATACTCGACAGGGCGACTGGGGTTCAGGTGTGGGCCACGGGTCAGACGAATGATAGTTTATTCAAATTCTTGCAGTTTTGGTAGCATTCAAGAGCATGTTATTTACCCTGAATTGGTATCAACTGAACTTAAAGGAAAATTATTAAACGAGGGAATTCCAGGTTCGTGTAACCGACGTATTATACGTAGTTCTATTAGATCGCTAATTGATATTAGAAAACACCACATTGGGCCTGTACTAGCATTGATTGGATTAACATTTATCAGTAGAACCGAACTATGGCAACCACATTTGCCATCCAATGGCAACGACGGAGATTTTCACCCAATCACAAGTTTATCTATAAAGAAACTCGATTGGTCTACCGGGCTAGTTAATACTAAACACAATGTATACGAATATGCCGATTCTGAAGTAAAAAATTACTATAAACAGTGGCTTCTACACTTTAGTAAAGAAGCAGAAGTTACTAATTTACTGACCGATATAATTATGTTTGAGTCTTTTGCTAAATCCAATGGCATTGACTGTTTAATTTTTTGTAACTGTCAAAAATTTCCATCATTACCTGAGGTGTCGACCTCGGCTCCTTTTTTAAATAGTTTAGTAGAATTTTCATATACAAAAAATTCCATTATTGATTTATGGAATTTTAGTTTTGCAGATTTTGCTTTGGACAACGGGTATCAGCCTAAGGACTATTTAAAATATGGAGCGAATGGGCATCCAGGAAAAGTTGCCCATGAAAAATTTGGGTTTCATCTACTAGAAATATACAAGACAAATATTACTAAAGAGTAAATCAGTGGTTGCAAATGTATGGATAAATTTGCTACACTATGTAAATGACCAACTTATTTAAAAAAGCAGCAGTTTTCACAGACATACATTTTGGCTTGAAAAGCAACAGCACCTTGCACAACGAGGATTGTTTGGCATTTGTCAAATGGGCCACTGCTCGGGCCCGGGCAGAAGGCTGTGAAACTTGTATTTTTACCGGTGACTGGCACAACAATCGTGCGTCGATCAATATTCTCACACTGGGCTACAGCCTACGTGCTTTGGAGCATTTGAATGAAAACTTTTCGCAAACATTCTTTATTCCCGGCAATCACGATTTATATTATCGTGACAAGCGTGATGTACAAAGTGTGGAGTGGGCCCGACACCTGGCCAACATCCATATTTGTAACGATTGGACTACTATGGGCGATGTTACTATTGCTCCGTGGCTGGTGGGCGACGACCATAAACGATTAAAGAAGCTGTCCGGCAAGTACATGTTTGGGCATTTTGAACTGCCGGGCTACTTGATGAATGCCATGGTGGCCATGCCGGATCACGGTGAAGTCGATCCTCGAACGGATTTGACCGGATTTGAACATGTTTATTCTGGACACTTTCATAAAAGACAAACTAGAGGCAATGTCACTTACTTGGGCAACTGTTTCCCGCACAACTATGCTGATGCCGGTGACGATGATAGAGGCCTAATGATACTGGAGTGGGATCATGAACCGGTGTATCATGCATGGCCCGATCAGCCCAGATATCGTGTGTTTCAACTCAGTGATGTACTCAAGCACACCGAGTCCATGTTGGAACCCAATATGCATGTTAGAGTTAACCTAGACATTGATATTAGTTACGAAGAAGCCACTTTTATCAAAGAAACTTTTATAGATACGTATAAGTTACGAGAGATTACACTTATACCGGCCAAAGTGACAGAGTTGTCTGATTACGAAATAGCTGGCAATATTAATTTTGAAAGTGTGGATCAAATTGTGTTTGGACAGTTGAGCAACATCGAAAGCGAACAATTCAATAAAAATCTGTTATTAGATATCTATAGGAATTTATAATGTCTGACTCTTTTTGTGTTAATCCTTGGATTAGTATGCACTATTTCATGGGCAAACAAATTAATCCTTGCTGTTTGTTTGCAGGCGGGATAAAAACAAACAACATCAATGAATATGCCAATAGTACACAATTGGCCAACATAAAACAAAATTTACTCGACAATAAAAAAATTAACGAATGTGCTACCTGTTGGAATCAAGAAAGTCAAGGCGGTGTCAGCAAACGCCAACAAGATAATAAAACTTACAAGAAAATATTTGATTATCAATTTAAAAATCAACTAACAGAACCCAATACCAATTTTGTTGAATACTATGTTAGGTTGGGAAATCATTGCAATATACGATGCACTACCTGTAACGATACACTAAGTACTGGCTGGATAAGTGAAAAGAAAAAATTCAATTTGCCGTCGGGTCCTGTGCTGAATATTACATCTGCAGATCCAATTTGGCAACACCTCAAAGACCATGCAAAGAATATAGCCAGCATAGAATTCATCGGGGGCGAACCGTTTATGATGAACATCGACGAACAACGCGATTTATTTGATTATTTTGTAAAGTCCGGCGATGCTAGACATATTAAATTAAAATACAATACAAACGGCACACGTATGCCTGCAGAACAAATAGAATTCTGGAGCAAATTTGGTGAGATTGAGTTAAATGTTAGTATGGACGGAGTAGAGAATCAATTTGAATATTTAAGATTTCCGGCAGTATGGTCTGAATTTGATGCAAATTTAACCAAGTACAAAGAATTGGCCACGATATTACCTAATTTAAAATTAACGGTGATGCACACATTGAGTATATTTAATATTGGGTATGTGCAAAAAACTATAGATTATTGTAAAGAAAAAGAAATTGCAATATTTTTTAATATGTTACATGCTCCAACTTATTTTAATCTTTATAATTTTACAGCCGATGTGTCTGAATGGATACAAAATCAAATCAATGAGGTTGATGATACAACTATTAAAAATATACATGACCGTTTATCAAAGGAACCAGGTTTCTCCAATTCAAAGTTTTTGAGTAAATGCCAAGAACTTGACCGTCGTAGAGGATTAAGTATAGCAGAAACATTTCCAGAATTGTACCAATGTTTAACTTAGATCAAATCACTACGTTAGATATTGAAACTATTAATAATTGCAACGCTCTTTGTCCTTTATGTCTGCGAGGAGAAGGAATGACCACGAATGATCGATTGGATTGGACTCAAGTAATCAAACAAATACCCGATACTGTCTGGCAACAGGTTAAAAAAATTAATTTTAATGGCACAACAGGTGACAATCTAATGCATCCAGAAATTGCAGATATTTTGGCATGGGCCATTAACAATACCAATGCACAGGTTATTTTACATACCAATGGTAGTTTAAGAAACACCACCTGGTGGGGCAATTTAGGAAAAGTATTTGGTACCAAGCATCGTGTGGTATTTGGTATAGACGGGTTAGAGGATACTCACAATGTGTATCGAGTAAACACAGATTGGCAAAAAATTATAGATAATGCAAAGGCTTTTATCGACGTAGGCGGCTGTGCTGTTTGGCAATTTATTATATTTGACCACAATCGGCATCAAATTGATGAGTGCAGGGCATTAAGTGAAAAATTAGGGTTCCGCAAGTTTTTACCTATACTTCAAGATCGATTTGATGCTACTGGGACTCAAGGCCAAATACAACGTGCAAATATCGTCGCAGTACCTGTTGATACTATCATAAAGCCAACTAGCAATAATTTCAATAAAAAGAAGTTTACACAAGTAAAAGTTGATTGTCTGAGTCAAAAAACAGGATGGGTCAGCATATATGCAGATGGTACCATATGGCCTTGCTGTTGGTTAATGGGGTGGCACTTGGCTAAACATCAAAAAACTCAATATGCAATTATCAACTATCATTTTAAGAAAATATTAAATATTGACTTTGCACAAATTAGTCTTTATAATAAGACGCTAGAAGAAATTATTGGCAGTGATTTGTGGCAAAAAAGATTTCCAGATAGTTTTAACAACAACCCAAACTTGGTGTGTGTACAACAATGTTCAAAATAAAAGATTTAACTGTAAAAAATTTCATGAGCGTGGGCAACAGCACCCAGGCTGTAAACTTTGACCGTCAAGACTTGACCTTGGTGCTGGGTGAAAACTTGGACTTGGGTGGAGACGATTCTGGTGCTAGAAACGGCACCGGTAAGACCACCATCATCAATGCTCTCAGTTATGCCTTGTATGGCAATGCACTAACCAATATCCGTAAAGAAAACTTGATCAATAAAACCAATCAAAAAAACATGATGGTGACTGTGGATTTTGAAAAGGATGGAGAAACTTATAGAATTGAACGTGGCAGAAAACCCAATGTCATGCGTTTCTTTGTGGGAGATACAGAACGAGAAATCACCGATGATGCTCAAGGTGATTCAAGAGAAACACAAGCAGAAATAGAACGCATGTTGGGCATGAGCCACGACATGTTCAAACACATTGTAGCACTCAACACCTATACCGAACCATTTCTTGCCCTGCGTGCCAACGATCAAAGATCTATCATCGAACAGTTGCTGGGCATTACATTACTAAGTGAAAAAGCTGATCGACTAAAAGAACAGAACAAAGCCACTCGAGATTCAATTACGCAAGAAGAATATCGTATCAAGGCCGTGGGCGATGCCAATGTGCGTGTACAAGAACAAATTGAAAACTTAAAGCGTAGACAAACCTTATGGAAGACTCGACATGACGCAGACATTGCCAACCTGGAGACGGCGCTCGATCAGTTACTCGAGCTTGATATCGATCAAGAGATTGGGGCACACCGGGCACTTACGGCGTATCTTCAAAAGAAGAAAGACATCAGTGACGTACAGTCCTATCTTCGACGTTCTGCACAGGATCAAGTACGTGAAACTAAAGCTATTGAAAAACTCCAGCAAGAGATCGCATCGCTGCATGACCATCAGTGTCACACCTGTGGGCAGGAGTTCCACGACGAGCGGCATGTACAGGTCTTGGAGGCTAAACAACAGGATTTAACTGTGGCTGAAGAAAATTTGATCACTGCTGTCAACGATGTGGCGGCATTTACCGAAGCTGTGACTACATTGGGCGAACTGGGCTCGGCACCTGCTACGTTTTATGATCAAGAACAAGATGCTGTGCAACACAGAGCCAGCGTGGCCAGTTTGCAACAACAGTTAGCCGTGAAAAGCGAGGAAGACGATCCTTATCGTGATCAAATTGCAGAAATGCAAAGTCAAGGCATTGAGGAAATTAGTTATGATGCTATCAACACCCTGACCAATGTGCGAGAACATCAAGAGTTTCTGTTAAAGTTATTGACTAATAAAGATTCGTTTATTCGCAAACGTATCATTGATCAAAATCTAAGTTACTTAAATGCTAGACTGGGACAATATCTAGACCGTATTGGTTTACCGCACACTGTGAAATTCCTTAACGACCTAACTGTAAGCATCACTGAACTGGGAAGAGATCTAGACTTTGACAACTTGAGCCGTGGCGAGCGTAATCGTTTAATACTTTCCTTGAGCTGGAGTTTCCGCGATGTGTGGGAAAGTTTATATCAACCCATCAACTTGTTGTTTATAGACGAGTTGATTGATTCCGGGCTTGACTCATCGGGAGTTGAAAACAGCTTGGCTATTCTTAAAAAAATGTCCAGGGAAGGTAATAAATCAATTTGGCTGGTAAGTCACAAGGATGAACTGGTTGGTAGGGTCAACAACACTCTTAAAGTAGTTAAAGAACACGGCTATACCACTTACAACACGGATGTAGAAATTGTATAAGGTCTTGCACATCGAACCCACTGATGTTTGTCACGCCACTTGCGCCTTGTGTGCTAGAGAAACCGATTCAAATTTTGATAAAAATAAAAAACATCATTTGTCTGTGGATCGAATCAAAGATAAATTTGACACTGAATTTATAAAAAATCTAGACAAAATGTTCATGTGTGGCAACTACGGCGACCCAGCTGCTGGAAAACATACTTTAGAAATATACGATTACTTTAGATCCGTTAATACTGAAATTACACTAGGCATGAATACCAATGGTGGCATTCGCGAATCTTGGTGGTGGACTCAAATTGGATCAATATTCAATCAACCGCGGGACTATGTTGTATTCAGCATCGACGGACTAGAAGACACCAATCGTATATATAGAAAAGGTGTAAGTTGGAATGTTATTATGGCCAATGCTCAAGCATTTATTGTTGCAGGTGGCTCAGCACATTGGGACATGTTGGTGTATCGGCATAACGAACATCAAGTTGATGCTTGTGAACAACTGGCACGTGACATGGGATTCAAATGGTTTAGAGCCAAAGTGAGTCGACGTCCGCTGGCCAATGGATTAGAGTATCCCATCAAATGGCAATCACCTTTAGAAAAAACTGGTACTGTAGAGTGTTTTGCGTTAAACGAACAAAGTATATACATAGATGCTCAAGGTCGTGTTAGCCCGTGTTGTTGGCTAGGTTCTAGACAACAGGATTTTGATTTTAAAGGGGTTGCCACTGCATCAAATCCTGTATGCCGTGCAACATGTAGCACCCATAGTAAAAAAACTACATTTACTGCACAATGGCAACGTGAGGTTGAACTATGCTAGCCACCTGGCATTTTCATATCGAAATATCTAGTAAATGTACACTACGTTGTCCTAGATGTGCTAGACAAGAAGTTCCCGACACACTGGTCAATACTGAACTGGATTTAGAATTCTTTAAACGTAACTTTACAGCAGAATTTATTATAAACAATGTAGAAAAGATCACCTTCTGCGGCGACGACGGAGATCCTGTATATGCACATGACTTGATTTCTGTAATACATTATGTTAAAAGTGTCAAACCGGTGGAGTTTGTCATCATTACAAACGGTAGCTATAAGCGAGCAGAATGGTGGGCAGAGCTGGGTGCTATGCTAACAGAAAAAGACACTGTACACTTTAGTATAGATGGATGGGACAATGCCAGTAATAATTTATATCGTGTAAACAGCGATTTCAACAGCATTACCCAGGGCATAACAGCATTGAGAACCGCTAGCCAATGTCGCTTGATATGGGCCGCTATAGCATTTAAGTTTAACCAAGAATATCTAGGACAAATGAAAAACTATGCTGCTGCATTGGGGATGGATGCGTTTCAATTGACCAAAAGTACCAAATTTGGCAGTGTATATCCCAGTTACGGTGCTAACGATCCGTTAGAACCCAGTGATAAATTTGTCAGCAACACACTTAGATTTGAACGAGAGCAAATCGATTTTACCAATCGAGCACCTGTCACGCACCCAATTAATTTTGAATTATATACTCAGAATCAAGATAGAACACCGGTGGTACCTTTGTGCGAAATAGGTAATAAAGGATTATACATAGATGCTCGCGGTAGATTATTTCCGTGCTGTTGGGTAGCTAATAGGTATAACCACAATCAAGAATGGCAAACATTAGCAGAACAGTTCGATTTACACCACCGTACATTAACAGAGGCTTTATCCAGCAGTTTTTGGAGAGAAGAATTTCAAACATTCAAGTGGCAAGAATGCCAAACAAAATGTTCCGCAAGGGTCGTAAATCAAGATTATGCGACACAGTGGTGATCGATGATAACTACTATGCATGACATGGCTATTCAAAAACTCTCTTGTAGAAACCTTACCCGAAGACTGTGTTGGATTTGTATATCTTATAACAAATTTAACTACAGGCAGGAGATATATTGGCAAAAAATTAGCCAAGTTTGCAAAAACAACTTACAAGACAGTGAAATTAAAAAACGGCACCAAGCGAAAGAAAAAGATTAGAAGTAAGATCGATAGTGACTGGCAATCATATTACGGATCAAACGCAGAACTAAATGCAGACGTGGAGAAATTAGGCGTTGACAATTTTTCAAGAGAAATACTATACTACTGCAACAGTAAAGCTGAATGCAGTTACATAGAAGCAAGAGAACAATTCAGACACCAAGTCTTGGAATCAGACAATTACTACAATGGCCAAATAGCCTGTAGAATCCATGGCTCTCATATTAAAAATAAAATAGACACCCGGTCGACAGTAACAAACTAGCACAGGTTAAACTCGTGTGCCTATGACAACCGGATAATAACGGGGACGGAAGACTCTTGCTGTCAAGAGCACTCAATCAGTATCCTTGACAGGACCATGATCGGATATGCCTATAACCGGTTTGATTGTTTGAAAAGTAGTAGGAACAGGCTAAAAGAGTGGGTAATGCCCACACGTGGTTAAATGTGTTAGCGTATGTTTAACCGCCGCCGTTGTATAAAGACAGAACGAGCAGGTACCGGACAACCGCCTGTGTGTACGCAAGTACGTAGTTCTAACGCTAAGTGACTGGTTCAACTCGGATGAAGCAGATCATTTTTGCCCTTGAGCGGGCAAAGTGTGACCAAAGAATCTGGATGAAACGGGAAGCAAACTGCTTTCGTTAATAATAAAAAAAAAGATTTCTGAACGAAGTGAAAGAAATAGATTAGCTCTGCTAATCTCAAAAGGATAGGCTCGAAGAAATCAAAAGAATGGCATACCCGATTTGTTTGTGACTTCCATGTTTTCTTTTATCAGTTTGGCTATCAACTGTCGTTCTTCTGTACTCAGTTCCATGGCTTCGCTGTAAGTGAGACCGCCACGCATGTACCAACAAAAACTAAACAACTCGGCTTTCAAGGCTTTTGACTCCTGCTCCATTTGATCCAACCACTTGAAAACTTCTTCAGTGGTTAGAGTCAAAAGCCTCATTCGAAAAAATTTGATTGATTGAATGTTAGAGTATTTTCAAATTCTTTTTGACAACTGTTGCACACAATCTTCAAAGGTTGTACTTTGAATGTATCCACTAGCGACTGTATGTGGTCCTTGATTTGATTGTAAACCTGTCGGCTGCATTGATCTAAAAACTCAGTGATTTGAGCACGATCTTTAACTACAACTCCAGTTTCGGTTTCTATGCTGTTGATGCTTACAACAACTGAGTCTATGTTCATTTGTCGCAACTTTTCAAAGCTGGCGTTGAATTGGGCTGTTTTTTCTTCCTGTGACAAAGACTCGTTAAGTATCACTGAATCCACCAATCTCTGCTCTTCGTAGGTTATGAGTCCTGCTTGATTTATATCTTGATAGGTTTGTGGGCGGAAATGAAATTGCAATCCATCAATAGTAACCGGAGACGAATAGTCTGCTGTTTCCAGTCCATCCAGCACGCCTGTCAAATCCACTGTGTATTCATCCTGTACCCGGCAGTGAGCACAGGTGCAGTTGATGTCCATGCCCTTGCCGTAGCTGGCCAAACGTATGGCAATAAAAACGGGATCCAAATCCACTGCTGGCATGGTCCACGGATCGCGAATGTTTGGGCAGCAACTTTTAATAACATTGATTATTCCCTCCCCGTTCATTAGTGCATCTGGAGTTTTCATTGTTAACTCGTCACGCACAGTCATAGGATACACGGGAATTTCCCCGGTCACCGGTAGGTCTATAGTGTTGTCGGGGTAAAAACGTCCGCGACTGGGTAGTTTTAAATAAATTGCTGGTTGTCTAAAATGTCCGGATAAGGGATTGTTAGCGGGGTTTGCCATGGTTGATTGAACTCCATAAATAAATGTATAAATCTATTTATCGTAAAAAACTATGGCAGATGTAAAAATTAACATACCCGGTATCGGCGAAGTAGTGGCTTCTAATGCTGCTTCAGAGGAAACCATGCTTAAAATTCTTGCGGTGATGGACAAAACCACCAAGAAACAGCAGGATCCATCTCAAGGCATCTTTAAAAACATGGTAAAAGATTACCAAAGTCAAAAGAAGGCTGCCGATGAATATGAAAAATCCCTAGAAGGACTTACCAAAGAACAGAAAAAAGCACTGGCCTCTGAACGTGAAGTGGCTTTGTCGCAACTGAAGTTTGAACGGGCGTTACTGGGTGGCGTACAAGCAGTCAGTGCCATAACCGGAACCATAGGCAGCTTGGGCAAAAGTGTTCTCAGCCTTGGAGTACAAATGGCCACCTCTTATGATGAGATGGCCAAAAACCCTATAGGAGCCGCTGCTGGACAGGTAAACACCTTTATTGACATGGCCAACACTGCTGTAAAAGGTGTTGCGGATGCCAGTGCAGGGGTAGCACATGCATTTGGTGGTATCCCAATCGTTGGACCTATAATTTCTGGGCTAGGTGATGCCGCTGCCGCTGCCACTAAAGGCCTAGCAGATCTAGCCGCCGCAGTGCTACACACAGCCAATGATGTAATGGCCAAAGAGTTTCAAAAGTCTGCCACAGCACTGGACGTGTATACCAAGCAAGGTGCTAGTTTTGCCAACGGTATGGTGGAAATGCGTACAATAGCAAACGATGCTGGTTTGAGTTTAACATTGTTGCAAGATGCTGCAAAAAATTCTAGACAAGAACTGAGAGAATCGGGATTGAGCCAAGGCGATGCAGTAAAAGTTTTGGCCAAAGGCATGTTGTCTGCAAAGGACACTATAGGAAAGAGTGGTGCTAGTTTACGCAACGAGATGTTGGCCTTGGGTTATAATTATCAAGAGCAGGGCGAAATTATGGCTCAGTACATGGCACAACAACGCAGTGCTGGCGAAAATTTGAAGAATATTGCTCCTGCAGAACTTGCCCGCGGTGCTAGAGAATATGCACAAAATTTAAAAATTATCAGCGACATCACTGGTGAAGATGCTAAAAAATTAATGGAAAAAGCTAAGGCACAAGCCATGGAAGCTGATTTAATGGCCGAAGCTTATGCCAAGGGTGGTCCCGAAGCTGTAAAAAAATTACAAGCACAATTGGCTACAATGCCGGAAGCTATGAAAAAGGGCTATATGGAGTTTGTTAGTACCGGCGGAACTGCTATTGCCGATGCAGCAACCAACGTGGCCATTACACAAAATCCTAAAATTATGGAACAGTATCGCCAGCAGTACGAAACGCTGGGTGATGCAAACAAAAAACAACAAGATGCACTAATCGAGTCCGGAAAACTAACTGAGCAGACAGGAAAGTATGCTAGAGAACATTTAGAAGATACAAGAACACTTGCTATGGCCGGAAGGCTCAGTGGCGATGGTCAATTGCAAGCTGTGAGCACACTTAACAATTCATTAATAATGGCAGGTGCCAAACTTGAAGAAGGTACAACGCAAGCATCTAAGGATGCATCGGATGCACAGGCCAAATTGGCTGCAAGTGCCAACAGTCTTGAATCAAATTTTGCAAGTATAACAAAAACAATGCAGGACAATGCAGTACGAATGGAAGAACTGGCTGGAGAGCATTTAGAAGAGTACGGAGAAGTATTAAAAAGAACAGCAGACGCAACTGCAGAAGCATTTGACAAAGCCATTAAATTTATCAACAGTGGGTTTGATGTGGCAAGTCTTACAGCAAAACCCGGCGATGCAGAAAACAAAGCACGAATGTCCGAGGCTAAAAACAACTACGATAAAGAATTCGCAGGTGCCGGTTTTTTTCAAAAATTCTTTCAAATAGGAATGACCGAAAGCCAACGCAAAGCCAATGCAAATCTCAACGACGCCGGTACAGCAAATATGCAACACAACGATACAGACTACTTCAGCAGTATTCCGCATCTTGATGGTGGTGGTGTAGTATCGGGTCCATCAAGTGGCTATTTGGCCATGTTGCACGGCACTGAGAAAGTTGAAAAACTGGGATCAAAGGAAGATTTAGCCGAAGCCGACACTTTGAAGGGCACACTAAAAGGCCTGCTAGCGGGAGCATACGGAGATGCATCAAGATCAAGTATGGATAGATTAGTTGACTTGGTCGAGCGCCAGCTTGAACAACAGCAAGAAATGATAATGCAGTTGCGTGACCACAAAGACATAGCACAAAAACAGCTTTATGCTAGTTACTAGCACAAAAACTTCTTTATGCTAGTACATAATACGCTAAATACAGCATAGAGGACAATTCACAATGGCATGGCGAAAATATTTTAAGACCAGTAACATACCTGGAGCTACAAGCCCTATAGGCAGTGGCACTTCCGCAATGGCTGCTCCCGGACACACCAAGTTTGGCAGTAACTTACCCGAAGTTTATATTGGACACCCAAACCGTATTGAGCGTTATAATCAGTACGAGCAAATGGACATGGACTCGGAAGTCAATGCAGCCTTAGACATCTTGGCCGAGTTCTGCACACAAAAAAACGACGAAAACCTCACAGCATTTGACATACACTTTCACGAAAAGCCCACAGACAACGAAGTTAAAATCATCAAAGAACAACTGCAACAGTGGGTCAATCTCAACGAATTAAACAAACGTATCTTTAAAATTGTACGCAATACCATCAAGTACGGTGATCAAGTGTTTATACGTGACCCCGAGACATTTAAATTGTTTTGGACAGAAATGTCAAAAGTCACCAAAGTGATTGTGAACGAGAGCGAGGGCAAAAAACCCGAGCAGTATGTGGTCAAAGACATCAACCCCAACTTTCGAAATCTCACTGTGACAGCAGTGACAACATCAGACACATTTACCAATCACCCACAGGTGGGCGGAGCCAGTGGTGCTTATGTACAACCAAGAACACCTTATTCGGGTGGTTCAAGATTCAGCCATGCACAGAACGAAGCAGTGGTGGATGCAGAACACATAGTACATCTAAGTTTGACCGAGGGCTTGGATGTGTTTTGGCCGTTTGGTAATAGTGTGCTGGAAAACATTTTCAAAGTGTTCAAACAAAAAGAATTACTGGAAGATAGTATCATTATCTATCGTGTGCAACGTGCTCCGGAACGTAGAATGTTTAAAATTGACGTGGGCAACATGCCCACACACATGGCCATGGCTTTTATTGAACGTGTTAAAAACGAGATAAGCCAGCGTAGAATCCCCACACAGAGTGCCAGTGGTCAAAACATGATGGATGCTACGTATAACCCTCTCAGCACAAATGAGGATTTCTTCTTCCCACAAACAGCAGATGGGCGTGGCTCCAGTGTAGAAATACTGCCGGGTGGACAGAACCTAGGTGAAATCACAGACCTACGCTTCTTTACCAATAAATTATTCCGCGGCCTACGTATTCCTTCAAGCTATTTGCCACACCCCACAGGAGATGACAACGGCGGCAGCAGTTTCAGCGACGGCAAAACTGGAGTGGCCCTGATTCAGGAATGGAGATTCAACCAGTACTGTATGCGACTGCAGGCCATGATTGTGGATAGACTAGACAAAGAATTTAAAATGTTCATGAAGTGGCGTGGCATCAATATCGACGGACAACTGTTTGATTTGATGTTTAACGAGCCACAAAACTTTGCACAGTATCGTCAAGCCGACATTGACAGTGCTAAAATTGCCACATTTACACAGTTGGAACAGATCCCCTATCTCAGCAAACGTTTCTTAATGAAGCGTTATCTAGGCTTGACCGAAATGGAAATGAGCGAAAACGAAATCATGTGGCGAGAGGAAAAAGGCGAAGCCGAAGCTCCTGCAGCAGGACAAAGTTCAATGCGAGCCGCAGGCATCAGTGCCGGTGGCATTGCCAGTGACTTGGAAAATCTAGCACCGCCGCCCGAAGGCGGTGAAGCACCCGCACCCGGAGCCGAAGCTGGCGCCGCACCCGGAGCGGGTACTCCCACAGGTGGACCCGGACTAGCAGCATCTGCACCCGGCGTTGCTTAAGACTTTTTGGTAAATACTTTACTATGTTCCTAAATGAAATGTACGATGATGCTGTTCCCGGCAGAGAAATTGAAAAAGACGACCGCAGTGTCCAGCATCTCAATGATCTTAGAAAAACAAGATTGACACTAAATCACTTGAATCGTCTAAGAATGGCGTCGGATGTTCGCAAAGTAGAGTTTGAAGAAAAGATGAAACAAACCAAAGTTCAGTATGCTGCCGCACCCGCTGAAGGCGGAATGATGTAGTGTTTTTATAGCAGTTTATAAAAATACCTCAAAAAACACCTGTTTAACCCCCGATATTATCAAAATCATTAAATATATTATATAGCTTAATAAAACACGGCTAATTTAAAGGAGAATTACATGAACCGATACGAACAGTTGATAGAACACATTATCAACGATGACGAAGCAGCAGCTAAAGCATTATTCCATAAAATTGTAGTTGAGAAATCACGCGACATTTATGAGAGTTTAATGGACGAAGAAATGGGCGGATCACCTGCTCAAGGATTTGTACAAGACATGCATCAACAAGATGATGCAGCTCAAGAACATGGACTTGGCGAAGACGACGAAGAAATGGGCGAAATTGAATTAGACGGCGGCGACGATGAGTTCGATGACGCAGAAGACGAAACATTTGGCGAGCCAGGCGAACACGACGACCACACAGAAATTGTCAGTAAAATTGATGATCTCGAAGCACAATTGGCAGAACTCAAAGACATGTTAGGTGGCAACGATGACATGGGCGACATGGATGACATGGACCACGAAGAGCCAGAGATGGATAGTGACTTTGACAAAGAAGAGCCAGAGATGGATCATGATGCAGAAGAGTCCGACATGAGCAAGAAACCATTTGAATCACGCACACGTAAATTAAGTGATGTAGAAATCATGAAAGAATACGTTAACAAGATTGGCGAAATCTACAATCCCAACATGACCAGTGAAAAAGGTTCAGTAGTTGGCAAAGGTACAGCCACTGATGGTGATTCTAAGCCCACAATCAACAACAAAGGTGTAGTGCGTAACAAGGATCTAGGCAAGTTTGATGGTGAAACAACCGACAACATTGCACGTGGTGGATCAGAAAACGCTGCCGACGGCAAGCCAATTCCCAAGCCAAAGAATGCATACACCAAAGGCGAAACAACACAGCCTTTAGCTTCCAAAGACGGTGGCTACAAAAATCAACAGGGTGGTAACAAGCCCTGGAACCAAAAAGCTCCAGCAGAAGGTCACGGAGCTGAGAAAAAAGGCACTGAGTCAGGCAAACAAGCCGGCGCAAAAGAGACCATGGGCGGTTCAATCAACCCAAAATCTGAAATTGGAGGCCGAGTACGTTAATTCGTACTTGAACCGGGCGACAGTATGTCTAAAATTTTAAAAGAACATTTGACTTTTGACAATGCCGAAATCAAGGTGTTGTCGGAGTCCGATGGTCCAGACGGAAATGGAAAAAAACATTTCTATATGGAAGGGATATTCATTCAAGGTGGTGTCAAAAACGCCAACCAACGTGTTTATCCTGTACACGAAATTGAACGTGCTGTTTCTGCCATCAACGATCAAATCAAAGGTGGCTATAGTGTTTTGGGCGAAGTAGATCACCCAGAAGACTTAAAAATTGGTCTAGACCGTGTGAGCCATATGATCACTAAAATGTGGATGGACGGCGCCACAGGTTATGGAAAATTAAAAGTATTACCTACCCCAATGGGACAAATAGTAGAAGCTATGTTGACAAGCGGCGTCAAACTGGGAGTCAGCAGCAGAGGATCGGGTCAGGTAAATGAAGGAAGTGGACACGTTAGCGATTTTGAAATCGTTACTGTAGACATAGTAGCACAACCCAGTGCACCAAACGCATATCCCAAAGCAATCTATGAGGGCTTGATGAATATGAAGGGCGGTCAACAAGTATTTGAGATGGCACGTGATGCCAGCACTGATCAAAGAGTACAGAAGTACCTAAAAGAGGCAGTGGTAGGCCTTATTAAAGATTTAAAATTATAGGAGATATCCAATGTTAGATGCTATCAAAACATTATTGGACAGCGGAATTATCAATGAATCTACACAGCAGGCCATCAACGAAGCTTGGGAAACTAAACTGGTTGAAGCACGTGAGCAGGTACGTGCAGAACTGCGTGAAGAATTTGCTGGTCGTTACGAACACGATAAAGGTGTTATGGTTGAAGCTCTAGACAAAATGGTTACTGAATCCCTAACTGCAGAACTCACAGAGTTCCAAGCAGAAAAACAAGCTCTAGCTGAAGACCGTGCAAAGTTTAACTCACGCATGGTGGAATCAGCAGGCAAATTTGATAACTTCATGGTTACTAAACTTGCTGAAGAAATTCAAGAACTACGTGCAGATCGCAAAACATACGAGAACAGCATTGCTCAACTCGAATCATTTGTAATCAAAGCACTGGCCGAAGAAATTCAAGAGTTTGAACAAGACAAACGTGCCTTAGTTGAAACCAAAGTTGCATTGGTAGCCGGAGCTAAAGAAAAATTAGCCGAGTTACAAAAGACTTTTGTACAACGCAGTGCAGAACTTGTTAAAGAATCAGTTACTGAAAAACTAGAGACAGAAATGACTCAACTCAAAGAAGACATCCAACTTGCTCGCGAGAACATGTTTGGTCGTCGATTATTCGAAGCTTTTGCTAGTGAATTTGCTGTTACTCATTTGAATGAGAACAAAGAAATTGCTCGATTACAAGCTACAATCAAACAGCAGAAACAAGCTGTTGCTGAAGCTCGTCATGTAGCTGAAGAAAAGTCAGTGTTGGTTGAATCAAAAGAACGTGAAATTAAAATTATTCGGGAATCAGCAGAACGCAAAGAAACATTTGCAAAATTGTTGAAACCGTTAAACAAAGAGAAAGCCTCAGTAATGAGTGAACTACTCGAATCAGTGCAGACCGATAAGTTACAGTCGGCATTTGATAAGTATCTACCAGCTGTACTTAACAACAGTTCTGTTAAGCCAGTTGCTGAAAAGCAAACTGTTTTAACTGAGAGTCGTCAAGTAGTAACTGGTGATAAAACTGCTAAAAACGTGGAAAACTATGTTGGAACCAACGTGGTTGAGTTAAAGCGTTTGGCAGGGCTAAAGTGACTTAACCCTAAATAGGAGAAAAAGAAATGACACAAGCATTATTAGAAAGCCGTTGGGGCGAAACCAAAGACGCTCTGCTTGAAGGCTTAAACGGAAGTAAAAGAACTACAATGGGTGTAATTTTGGAAAACACTCGCAAAAACTTGATGGAAACTGCAACAGCAGGTGCAACAGGCTCCAGTAACGTGGCTACACTTAATCGTGTGATTCTGCCAGTTATTCGTCGTGTTATGCCTACAGTTATTGCAAACGAAATCGTTGGTGTTCAGCCAATGACAGGTCCAGTAGCACAGATCCATACCTTACGTGTGCGTTACGCTGACGGTGTAACAGCCACAGGTGGTGCAACAGGTACTGTGGCTGGTGACGAAGCATTATCACCATTCAAGATTGCAACTGCATATTCAGGCGCAACTGATGGTTTCGCAAGAACCACATCAGCACTGGAAGGTGTAGCAGGTAACAGAATCAACGTTCAAATCTTGAAACAGGTAGTAGAAGCCAAGACACGTAAGTTGTCAGCTCGTTGGACATTTGAAGCGGCTCAAGACGCACAAAGCATGCATGGTTTAGATGTAGAAGCAGAAATCATGGCAGCATTGGCACAAGAAATCACTGTGGAAATCGATCAAGAAATCCTCGGTAGTTTACGTAGCTTGGGTGCAGTTGATTATGCATATGATCAGTCCAGCGTTTCAGGTACAGCAACATTTGTTGGTGATGAGCATGCTGCTTTGGCAGTGTTGGTCAATCGTAGTGCAAACTTGATTGCTCAACGTACACGTCGTGGCGCTGGTAACTGGGCAGTTGTAAGTCCGGCTGCTTTGACAGTGTTGCAAAGTGCTACAACAAGTGCATTTGCTAGAACAACAGAAGGTACATTTGAAGCTCCTACAAACACCAAGTTTGTTGGTACATTGAATGGCGCAATGCGTATCTATGTAGACAGTTATGCAAACGATTCAACAGCAGTATTGGTTGGATATAAGGGTTCAAGCGAAGCTGATGCAGCTGCGTTCTATTGCCCATATATTCCTTTGATGAGTTCAGGCGTTGTTTTAGATCCAGCTACTTTTGAACCAGTAGTTGGCTTTATGACAAGATATGGCTACGTCGAGCTCACGAATACTTCGAGTTCTTTAGGTAATGCTGGTGATTACCTTTCAGAAATATCGATTTCGAACCTTAGTTTTCAATAAATCGAAACTGTATTTGTATCAAACAAAAACCTGCCCAGTGCAGGTTTTTTGTTGACAACGGCATAAATATTCATGTTCACTCGCTGAGAGAGACTCTCGGAGCACCACTTCGGGCGGCCTAGAACGCTAACGCCCTGAAGGGCAAAGGAGAAACAAAATGGCAAAATTAAAAATTTCAACAACAACTTCGGTATCATCAGTAAACTATCCACAAGCTCAAACGGATAGATTTGTCACACCAACCCAGGTCAACGGTAATCGCATCGGCGGCGTGGGTGGTGTCACCAGTCAGGTCGGCTTACAGATCAAGCCCACAGTGTTTGTCACTGGCGGCAGTGCCTTACCCGGCAGTATTACATCACAAAAAGGGGCTCACAAGTTTCGTGTGAGTGATGGCACTAGAACAGGTGTATGCAAGTTGGTAAACAGTACAACACTAGCGGCAGGTCAAATGAACTTATGGGCAAACATCTGTGTTATTCCCAGTGCAAACATAGCAGCAGCCAACATTGCCGGCAATGCCACACAAACTTGGGTGTCATGGACCACAGGTACAACCATTGGTCCAGTGGCAACGCCACGTGTGGGCGACTATATTCTTGGATTCACCAGTGCCAACATTGGCGTATACGGTGCACAAGTTACTGCTGTAGTTTCCACTACCAACGTGGCTGTGGCTGTTACTGGTAATGTTTCCTCTTCTACTTTTGTGCTGGCCAACACCATGACATTAGTAAGTAGAATTGACAACAAGTATATACATGACTTCACCACTAATGGTACCCGTGACAGCACAGACGGTACAGTGACCTATTACACCAACGGTTTCAATCCAACTAGATTCCGTTATGTGTTGGGTGGAAATGCTGTGTCGGCATCAGCCACAATAACATCGGGATTTGCCAGAGTAATCAGCGGTTAATAACTATAATCAGCTGACGTCGATCAGCATGAATCAGTTCAAAACAGCCTGTCACAACACAGGTTGTTTTTTTTTTTGAAATTGTATATTAGATATTTGCTAAATACTCTATAACAGGACTGTAAAGATGGCAACTTTTAAAAGAATCTCAGGTGACTATACAATTCAAAGTGCAGGTGCCAGTGACAATGTCTACGTCAACACCAACACACTCACTGTGAATGGTAACTTGATAGTGACCGGTAACTCTACCAGTATCAACACCACCAACACCTCAATTTGGGACAACATCATCACATTGAATGCCAATTTGTCGTCCAACACAGCACCCACCTTGAACGCAGGTATAGAAGTCAATCGTGGCTCCAGTGCCAATGTGGCCCTGCGTTGGAACGAAACAGTGCGAAATTGGCAAGTGACCACAGACGGCAGCACCTATGCCAATATTTCCACTGGGCTTGCTGGCTTAACTGCCAACTTAAACATAACCGGATATAGAATATACGACACTGTATCAAACGTGCAATTTTATGCCAACACCCCTTCAGCGGGTGGCTCGGGCGTATATGCTACAAACAACAATTATGTAAATCAAGAGTTGATTACAAAACAACGCAGTATTGCGTACAGTATTATTTTTGGATAGGATAAAAAAATGGCAATACAAAACACCGCATTAACAACCACTGCTGCCAGCATTTACACCAGTGCCGGCAACACAGCAATCACCACCATACACCTGTGCAACTACACTGGCTCGTCGGTACAGGCCAATGTGTATGTGGTACCCTCGGGCGGGGTGGCCAACGGTACCACAGTGATCTATGGCAATGTCACCATATCAGCCTACAACACCTTGATCATTTATCAAGAAAAGTTCATATTGGCCAACGGTGATTTCATTGCTGCCAATGCATCAGCCACTACCAGTGTAACTGCCACAGTAAGTTCAATAGGAATCTAACACATGGCACGATTTTTAAAAAACCCGGACCTAACACCCGGCAGCCAAGCTGCTAGATTGCCCATGGTGCCCAGCAGTAGCTATGGTGACGCACCTGTGGACGGTATCATTAGATTCAACGTGGCCACAAATAGAATTGAATTTTATTACAACGGTGCTTGGAATCAAGTGGCCAAAATTGGTACCTTGACTCCTACAGTGGACGACCTAGTGGGCGATGGTTCAACCACAGTGTTCACCATGAGTCAAAGCGAAAGTGATGCAAAAAACATAGTTGTCACCATTGGCGGGGTTTATCAATTGCCAGGAACTGCTTACACGGTGGCGGGAACTGCCATAACATTCACATCAGCGCCACCGGCACCCAGCTTGCCCACAAGTCCCAACAGAATTAATATAATTCACAATCTCAACAGCACCAACGTGCCAGCCTAGGACTCAACATGGCCATTGGACGTATATCAGGACCAATGCTGTACAACAACTTGGATCGCCAAGGAGTTGATTTATCCATTGATGCTAATCTTGTGTATTTTGATGTCAACAATCGTTGGGTGGGCATCAACACCACCGCACCGGGCTATGCACTAGACAGCACAGGCAATGCTAGAATTGCCAATATCTTTGTACTAGGCAACACCATCTCCAGCAACAGTGGTGGTTTAAGCATGGGATCGGCCACCACCTTTACCAACACCACTGACTCCTCCGGTCCCACAACAGGTGCAGTGACAGTGGCAGGTGGCATGGGCATTGTTCGGGATCTACGTGTGGGCGGTACTATACATGCCAACACCATAGTATCGGACAACTTTCAAGTACTCAGCATTGGTGAGTCATTGGTTTATTTGTCACCGTCCTCAACCACCCCCTACAACTACGATATTGGGCTTTACAGTGCTTTTACTGGTGGATCCAGCAACAACTATCAACACACCGGTGTAGTGAGAAACGATGCAGACAACTATTGGTATTTTTTCAGTAATGCTGCTGAACCCACAGGCGCCACAGTGGACTTGGCCAATGCCAATGTTGTCATGGATACCATTCGTGCAGGTGGCATAACGCTAAGTAATGCCACTGTAAGCTCTAGTTCCTCAACAGGTGCTGTGGTTGTCACCGGTGGTGTGGGTGTTGGTGGTAATGTCACAGTGAGTGGCAATGTAGTTGCACCAAACTTTTTATTTGCCAATGGTGTTAATATTTTTACTGCTATTGCCGCCGGCAGTTACGGAAACGCCAATGTAGCCACATACTTGCCCAATTATACAGGCAACATCGCCAGCGGTAATACCACAGTCACCGGCAACTTTTATGGAAATATTTTAACTGATCAAATTTCTCCACGTACTGGAAATATTGTAACATTTAATTCATCCGCTGCAATTAAATTACCCGTGGGCGACACTGCAACTAGACCCACAGGTGCATCGGGATATTTAAGATTCAACACAGCCCTGGGCACAGTGGAATACCACAATGGCACTGCTTGGGTTCCTTTGACCAATACCATTACAGATCAACAAATTACGCCCGACGGTGTTGCTCAAACATTTACATTGACACAGTCAACCACTGCAGCTGGTATTCTTGTCAGTATCAACGGTACCATGCAACAACCAGATATAGCCTACACAGTGTCGGGCACCAGCTTGACATTTACGGAAGTACCACTAACAACAGATATTGTAAACGTTAGATATATTGCCACAGTGAGCACTGTGGTCAGCACAGATTCTACTCTGGTTGATTCTGCCAATGTAGCATTGGGCACCGTATTAAAAATTATTGATAGTTTTGACACCACTGCTTATAGAAGTGCCAAATACACAATTTCCAGCAGTAACTCCTCGGACGCACAATTTTCAGAGTTGATGTTGATACAAAATGCCGGATCTGTTGCAATCAGCAACGTGGCCAATGTTAGAGTTGGCGTCAGTGCAGTGACATACACAGCAAACGTAAGCGGTACCACTGTTAATTTGTTGGCACAAGCCACCACAGCGTCAAATCAGCTGAGAATTCAACGCACATATTTCGTAATTTAACTTTGAGCATAAATACTTGATATAAAAAGGAATCGGTATGGCAGTTACTAGAATCAAGAATAATCAGATCACTGATGCAACCATTACGTTTGCCAAGATTGCTGCCGGTACACTGACTGGTTCCTTATTTAATGCCAATCTTACATTAAATAGCAATGTTTCTATTATTGGTAACTTTTCTGTTTCTGGTACTCCCACCACAATCAACAGTGTTAATACCTATGTCAATGACCCGGTTGTGGTGTTTAACAACGGTTACGCAGGTAGCTTGGTCGGTTACGACATTGGTTTATTAGTCAATCGTAACCTAAGCTCATTGGCTCCGTATGGTTCAGTAAATGCATTCTGGGGTTGGGTAGAAAATGATGCTGCTTTTGAAGCCATTGCTACAACAGACACTGGTACTGGTATCACCAGTATTAATAATTCAGGTTTTGCCAACTTAAAAGTTGGTAATATATTTTCTCAAAGTGGAACTATCACTGCCAGTACAGTGACAGCTGCCACCATTGGTAATTCGGGCACAACACTGTCGGGCACATTAAGTGCCGCAGGTGTATCGGGCACAGTGGCCACAGCCAACGTGTCACAGTATGACTCAGTGACTCCGTTCACTACCACAGCTAACTTTTTCCCGCAATTCAGTAATATTTCAACCGCGGGCAACACTGTGGGTGGTGTTGCTACTAACCTGGTGTTTAACCCCGGCTCTGGTAATTTATTTGCAGGTTCATTTGTTGGGTCTGGAATTTATTTAACCGGCGTTGCAGCAGCCAGTGCCGGTAACACAGCGTTCTACGCTTGCACAGCACCCTACACCACAAGTCAAGTATTTTATCCCATGTTCAGTAACTTGGTGTCTGCTGGAAATACCACACATGGTGTTGCAACCAACTTGTCATTCAATCCCGGCACTGCCAATTTGACCATTGGTAATATTGCACTCACTGGTAATGCCATTAGTAGTTTAAGCGGTACTGTTTTAGGACTGGGTGCCATTGGCAACGTGAGCGTAACAGGTGGCACAAGTGGCTATACAGTGATTACCAACGGTGCTGGTGTGTTGAGTTTCAACCCAGGCAATGCATTGGTGTTGGGATCTAACAGTTCTGGGCAACTGGTAAGCAACGCAATAACATTAACAAGTACAACCAACGTGACAGATGCAATCGCACAATTAAATCAAATTTTAGGCAAGTTAACTCCAGCCGCACCTCCCAACTTCCCGGGCAACGTAGCAACATCTGTTGGCGCGGCCAGCACATTCAGTATCACAACAGGTACCACATCGGCCATCATGACCGGTGATGCGGCACGTGGTACTGGATGGACACAGCAAAATAATATTTCTGGTAACACTTATCAGTTGGCCGGCGGAACAACATTTTCGGCGGTGCGTGCCAATACCATTGCAACATCAACGCTGGCAGCAATCAAATCGGGTCAAGGTAACGTAAGATCTTGGTACGGTGGCAACATCATAACAGGATTTGTAAACTTAACTGGTGCATTGGGCACAGTGACCAATGGTAATTTGTCAATTGTCAACGATACAGACTACAACAACATCAAGAGCACAGTGTCTGCTGGATTCTGGTACAGTGCCAACGTTTCTATATCGGCTACAGCAGGTATGTTGCCGGGCTGGAACAGTATTTTAATTGAAGACCTTGGCGGATACACAAATGGCAATACCAACTCACTGCTGTGGTACAACGATATTAGTTCCACTGCTGCTGGAACACCAACATTCTCCAACACCAGTGCAGTATTGACCACCAACGTGGTGGCGTACTCTAGCTCAATTCCGCACTTTACATCGGGTGCAGTATTTAGATTAAAAGGCAACGTAAACAACTTATCCGGAGACACATATCCAACAGGTAACGTAAACTTAACCAGTGCCACTGCTGCCGCAGGTGGCTTCCAAGCTCCTACTGCTGTACCTTACACAGCAGCCGTGGCCAGTGCCGGTTATTGGTCTGGTACTGTACCGTTACCAAGATATTTGTGTAATACCACATACGGCTCTGGAACCAGTGCTTACTATGAAACAAACTCAAGTATAGTGACTACAGGCTTTGGTTCTAGTACCTCAGGTCCAACATTAACTGTAACCAACGGCTATAACGCATCTCTCGCTACAGCACACCAAGCGTCAGGTGCTCCAACCATATTATGGAAAAACGGTACCGGTACTGCCATTGATGAAACTACTATTCCTGTTAACTCAGTAGGTACGGGATCGGGTAACGGTTTCCGTGTTGCTAGTCAAGGCAGTTCTAACAACCCGGTGTATGTAGCAGGTAACGTTAGCTCACCAATTTGGAACAGCCAAACAACAACACTACAGACCTACGATGCAGTTGTCGTTGGATCGGGCTCACAAGGTATTATTGCGTGGAGTCAAACTAACTTCTCTACTGGTTACTTGCCAGTGGGCCCAAATTTAAGTGGACAAGCCACAACACAATATTTCACGATGAAGTTTATTCGTACAGCGGTGTCTAAGTTTAACATCAAGTATTCGGGCACTATTGCTGGTTTATGGGTAGCATTACCTGGTGGCTCACCAAATGGTACAGACACCTATGCATCACCCACTAACGGTTGGTTAGATGTAAGTGTTACTTATGCAGGGGGAATTCCCGGCACCGGCACCGGCGGCAACGGAATATCAAATGGTTGTGCAGTCGGTGGAAATGCAGTACTTAACTCGTTACAAACCAACAAGAGCGTGACAGCAACATTTGGTACGTTGAGTTCAACAAACTCAACAAACAATGAAATTTGGGTGAGAGTTGCTTTAACAAGTGGACAATCACTAACAGCATTAACTATGGAAACGGCGACAAACTAATATGGCTATCTCAGACGCACAAAAAGTAGACTATCTATTTAAGAAAATAGGTTTTGGTATATCCAAGACTGACATATCTACCAACAAGAGTCCTGCTAATGAATCGATCAGTAGCCCGTTGTTGATACGCGGCGATAACATTTGGGACCAAAGTGATTCCATTGCCAACGGTGCGGTTGCCTTACCTACCAGCAACGTAGTGGTCAACGGCACCACAGTGGTTGCAGTATATCGCGACAGTTTGAGCAGTGCAGTACAAACCACAAACGACGGTACAGCTGCAGTGAACCGTACTTGGAAAACAGGATTAACCAACTGGATCGGCCCAGAATTTGGTACTGGTTATCAGCTTAAAGTATATACTGGCACGGTATTGACATCTGCAAATGCCAGCACAGGTACCTCACTATCACCCGATGGTTCGGGAAACAACGACGGATGGTTTTTTGACTACCAGTCGGGTGTGCTAAACTTTGCAGATACCAACGTACCAACCACAATAAGTACACAAGTTTGGGTAGTAGGTGCACGTTATACAGGCCCAACCGGTATTAGTACACTGCCCAACTTGGTGGTAACTGGTAATTTAACCAGTACCAACGGTAATATTGTATTGACCAACGGCAACGTGTATGCTCAAAACTACTACGGTACTTTCCAAGGCACAATCGGTGCTGGCACAAGTATTGCCGTGGCCAACGTGGCCAACTACGATGTAATTACTCCAGTCAGCACCAGCCCAAATACATTTTATCCAAAATTAAGTAATATTGTTGTTGCAGGTAACAGCGTGGCCGGCGTTGCAACCAACTTATCATTTGTGCCCAGCACAGGTACACTGACTGCAACTGCATTTTCAGGCTCTGGTAGTGCATTAACCAGTTTAACTGCTACCAACGTCGCAGGTACGGTGGCCACAGCCAACGTTTCACTATACGACTCAGTGACTGCATACACTACTAATCAAACATTTTACCCACAATTTAGTAACCTCTCTACTACAGGCAACAGTGTAACTGGTGTAGCAACCAACTTATCATTTAACCCATCAACCGGTGCATTAACAGCAACCAGCTTTAGTGGAACACTATCAGCCGTCAACGTGGCAGGCACAGTGGCCACAGCCAATGCCACCGTTTACACAGGAATAACCAACACAGCCACTGGCACCTATTATCCGGTATTAAGTGCTCAAAACACCACAGGTAATGCACAAGCAGCTGCATCTAGCAGTTTAAGTTACAACGCCGCAACTGGTACATTGACAGCAACTTCATTCGCAGGTTATGGCGGTGCCTTAACTGGTACCATGACAACTGCCAACGTTGGGTTGTACGAACAAATTACCAACTTAACTAACAATCAAACTTATTACTTGCCATTTGCCAACGTAGTAACAGGTAACAGCACCTTGGGTGCAGTGACCAGCGTCAACGTTAACCCCAGCACAGGACAAGTCAACTCCGTATCCGCCAATGTAACAACATTAAATGTTGGTAGTACCAGCATACTAGCAGGACAAGTACAAATACCCAATTCAACGGTGTCGACCAATTTTGGATCTGGTGCACTGGTTGTATCTGGCGGTTTAGGTGTTGCCGGTGCTGCATTCTTCAACAGCAACGTCAGCATTGCTGGTAACTTGACAGTAACCGGTAACAGTGTAAGTATTGGTGCCAGTACATTGAGTATTACTGACCCAATCATCAACTTAAACACACCACAAGACCTAACCCCACTGACAGTTCCGACCACTAGTGATGTTGGTTTAAAATTCCACTATTATGACACAGCAGACTCGGCAGCTTTTGCAGGTAGAACTGTGGTTGACGGATACTTTACATATTGGACCAAAGGTACAGACACTGCCAACGTGTTCACAGGAACACAACTTGGTACATTCAAAGGTGGTGCAACAATTCTAGCCAATGCTAGAGTAGTGGGTGGCGGTTTATCGGCCAACACCGGCTCAATGCAGGTATGGGGTGATGCCAGTATCACTGGTAATTTGTATGTAGGAAACGGTTTACAAAATACACCAATTGGTACACTGGGTTCTAGTACAGGAAACTTTACTACAGTTACAGCTCAAACTGTTAACGCTGCCACAATTGGTAACTCGGGTGCATCAATTGTAGGCACCATAAGTGCCACTGGTGTCGCAGGTACAGTGGCCACAGCCAACGCTGCTATCTACACCGGTATAACCAACACTGCCACTGGTACTTATTATCCAGTACTCAGTGCTCAAAACACCACAGGCAACGCACAGGCGGCTGCATCAAGCTCATTATCATACAACGCTGCGACAGGTGCATTGACAGCAACTTCATTCGCAGGTTACGGTGGTGCCTTAACCGGTACTATGACAACTGCCAACGTGGCTTTATATGAACAAATTACCAACTTAACCAATAACCAGACTTACTATTTGCCATTTGCTAACTTAGTGACAGGCAACAGTACATTGGGTGCGGTAACAGCAGTCAACGTTAATCCGTCAACAGGTAACGTTTCAGCCACTGCTTTTATTGGGTCAGGTCAATATTTAACTAATATTTCAATTGGCTCATTGTCGGGCACTTATCCAACTGCCAACGTTGCAATATACGAACAAGTTACAGCATACACAACTAATCAAACATTTTATCCAGTGTTCAGTAACATCAGCACCACAGGTAATACTGTTGCCGGGGTCAACTCAAGTTTAAGTTACAATCCCAGCACTGGTGCACTGACAGCAACCAGCTTCAGTGGTACCTTATCGGCAACCAATGTGAGTGGTACTACTGCAACTGCCAATGTGAGTTTATACGACTCGGTAACAGCATACACAACTAACCAAACATTTTATCCGCAGTTCAGTAATATTTCAACCACAGGTAACAGTATAACTGGTGTTAGCTCAAGTTTAAGTTATAACCCCAGCACAGGAACATTAACTGCAACCAACTTTAACGGTACAGTTCAAGGTACAGTAGCAACTGCCAATGCCGCAATTTACACAGGTATAACCAACACAGCCTCTGGTACTTACTATCCGGTACTCAGTGCTCAAAACACCACAGGTAATGCACAAACAGCTGCATCAAGTAGTTTAAGTTATAACGCCGCAACAGGTGCATTGACAGCAACCAGCTTTAGTGGAACACTATCGGCTGTCAATGTCGCGGGTACAGTGGCCACTGCCAACGTGAGTTTATACGAATCGGTAACAGCTTATACCACAAACCAAACATTTTACCCTGTGTTTTCAAATACCAGCTCGTCGGGCAATACTGTTGCTGGTGTTGCAACTAACTTATCGTTTAATCCGTCCTCTGGTACATTGAGTGCAACAGTATTAAATGGTACTGTAACTGCACTAAATGTAAGTGGTACAGTGGCAACAGCCAACGTGGCTCTGTATGCCAGTGCAACCCCATACACAACTAATCAAACATTTTATCCTGTATTCAGCAATACTGTCACAGCCGGTAATACCACTGTTGGTGTTAACTCTGGATTGAGCTACAATCCTGCAACAGGTACATTGACTGCAACTAACTTTGCAGGTGCAATATCGGGCACAATTGGCACAGCCAATGTGAGTTTATACGAATCGGTAACAGCATTAACAACAAATCAAACATTTTATCCGCAGTTCAGTAATATTTCAACCACAGGTAACACTATCTCTGGTGTAGCAACCAACTTGACATTTAATCCCGGCACAGGAGTGTTGACTGCCACTACATTCTCGGGTGCTGGTTCATTCTCGACTGTCAGCACATCAGGTGTGGCAAGTTTGAACGCCAACGTGGTAATTAACAATGGCAGTAACACTAACGACAATACATCGGGTGGTTTAGTAATCAAAGGCACAGCTGGTGCAGCCATAGGTGGAAACATCAACGTTGGTTCGGCCATGTTCATTGGTTCTGGAGCACAGGCAACAGTATTAAATAGCCCAATTGCTATTAAACGCGGTACTCCTGGTGCTGCTCCCGGATTCCAATATTTGCAAGATGCGTTGATTAGTGCTACTAACTATGGATCCAGTGACTTTATTGCCTACGGAAATAACTATACCGGAGTTGCCAATGACCATGGATTTGTGGACCTGGGCTTTACAGGTGATGCATTTACCGATCCGTATTATTCGATTACCAAGAGCAACGACGGCTATGTATTTGCATCGGGTGCCAACGCCACAGTGGGCGGAAACTTGGTATTGGCCACAGACTACAGTGGTAACTACAATGACGTAGTAGTGGGTGTGGGCAGTTTCTATGCCAACAGTGAAGTTGCAAGATTCCACGGCAACGCCAGCAATTCGGGTACATTTGTTGTAAAATTACCAACCAATGCCAGCCCCGCAGCCAACACAGGTGCTTTCCAAGTTTGGGGCGGTGCAAGTTTTGGCAGTAACGTATATGTTGGTGGTGCTGTTACAATCAACGGTGGTCAAACTGCCGGCAATGAACTTTTTGTTCGCGGTAAAACAGATACCACATTGATTTGGGCAAGACCCAATGCAACTTACGATCAAGTATTGATTGGTGGCTCGGCCACAGCAGCTATCCCATCATCGGGTGCAAAATTACAAATTAACAGCACAGACTCGATATTATTGCCAAGTGGATCCAATGCTCAACGTCCCGGCAGTGCTGGATTTACAGACGTAACAGGTATGTTCCGTTACAGCACTACATCTGGTGCAGTTGAATGGTATACTGGTTCTGCATGGCAATCTGCAAGTAGCTCATTTACAGTTGTTACTGACCAGCAGTTCAACGGAGACGGAGTAACTACTGCATTTACATTAAGTGCTGAGGTTACTACCAATGCCACTATTGTTAGTATCAACGGTGTGTTACAAATACCAACGCTGGCCTATGCAGTGTCGGGCACAACATTGACATTTACAGAAGCACCTGCCAATTTGGATGTGATTGATGTACGCAGCTTAACTACAACGCAAACAGTAACTGGTATTGCCAGCACCAATGGCTATATGCAAGTTGCTGCAGACAACAACGGTGTTTATATATACACTGGAGTCAGCTCAACAGCAGCCACTACAGTTTGGAACACCGGTGGTGCACGGGTCAGTAACATTGCCAACGTATCTGTTGCATCGGCTGCTACTCCGACAACCATTGACACCATTAACAACACCTTGTACCGCAGTGCCAAATATGTAGTACAAGTCACCAATGGTGCAAACTATCAAGTACAAGAAGCATTGGTAATTTCAAATGGTACTGTGGCAACTATTACAACTTACGGCGCTATTAATACCGGCGGTAACTTGGGTGTGTTGAGTGCTACACAAAGCGGTGCTAACACGTTGGTACAGTTTACAGCAGTGAACGCAACAAATTCAGTGAGAATTCAGAAAGATTATTTAAATATTTAACAGTAACATCCTTATCGGGGAATATGGAACCGGGGAAAGAATAAAATGGCAAACAGTAATTTCGTAGTACAAAATGGCCTCACAGTGGGCTCAACAACAATTTTTGCAGGCAACGGTGATATTTCCACAACAGGTAATATTTCTGTGTCGGGTGCCGGCTCATTTGGCGGCTTAAGTACAAATCAGATTTATCAAAGTTCAGCCAACGTAACAGTCAGTGGTAGCTTTGTCAACGTGGCCATTGCTTCAACCAACGTGGCCAGCTTTAGTTCCGCTGGACTAACAATGTTAAGCAACTTTGTACCAAGTGCAAACGTGGCATATAATTCTGGTAGCACCTCTACTTACTGGAGCAACTTTTATGCCGCAACTGGCAACTTCAACACCATCAACATTGGTGCACAGGGTATTGTACCCAATGCCAATTTAACTGCCAATTTGGGATCTCCTTCTGCTTGGTTTAACACATTTTTTGGAGTATCAACACAGGCCAAATATGCTGACTTGGCAGAAAACTATCGAGCCGACAGCAACTATCAACCGGGTACAGTGTTGATGTTTGGTGGAGATCAAGAAGTCACCGTGGCAGAACCTGAAACAACAGCAGTGGCAGGCATTGTTTCTACCAACCCAGCACATTTAATGAATGGTGCATTGTCGGGTCCAAATGTATCAGCAGTGGCATTGATAGGGCGTGTTCCTTGCAATGTAATTGGACCTGTTAAAAAAGGTGATTTAATGATATCTGCAGGATTTGGTTTTGCTCGATCCAGCTCGAATCCAGTGGTTGGTCAAGTGATTGGAAAAGCACTGCAAGATTATCCCGGTGCATCCAAGGCAGTTATAGAAATAGTAGTTGGCAGAGTTTAATACCGTTACAGCAATCTTGTTTTGTAATAAATACAAGATAACTCGGACAACACAATGCCTTTGACCAGACCCAAAATTTGGGACCTTGATACCAATGTAGAATATTTTATGGACCCAATCACGGTGCTCCATCAAGGATCTACACAAGCCAACGTAGATGTAGGATTTTTATTTAACCGAGCCAACGGTTTGGTATCCAACGTGGCTGTGTATTGGAGCGAAAGTGCCAATACTTTTGTTACAGCATTTACCAATAATTCAGGAGTAACCAACAGTAACATTGTGGCCACAGGCTACGCCAACTTGACCATTGGTTCTCTCTTGTCTATCAATGGTAACATTTACCTAAACGGCACTGCCGGCATACCGGGGCAGTATATTAGTTCCACTGCCAGCGGTACTGCTTGGGCCAGCAGTTCATTCAACGGCGGTGTAATTTCTAATACATTGTTTCCCAGTGGTAATTTAACATTAAATTTAGGCACTACCAGTGCATTTTGGGCCAATACCTACACTGGTAATGTAATACTATCAAACAATATACTTTGGGCCAACGGTACAGTATTCAGCTCGGGCACAGGCAGCGGCAGTGTTGGCTATTCTCCCAGTGCCAACGTGGCAATATATGCCAACGTGACCCCTTATACAACTAATCAAACATTTTATCCTGTATTTTCCAACATCACCACAGCCGGTAATAGTGTGCATGGGGTAAGCTCAAGTTTAAGTTATAACCCCAGCACCGGTGCATTGACAGCAACCAGCTTTAGTGGTACATTAAGTGCCGTCAATGTTGCGGGCACTACTGCAACTGCCAATGCCGTAATTTACACAGGTATAACCAACACTGCATCAGGTACTTATTATCCAGTATTGAGTAGTCAAAATACCACAGGTAATACACAGGCCGCAGTCAACAGTTCACTAAGTTACAATGCCGCAACAGGTAACGTTTCAGCCACAGCATTTGTTGGATCCGGCCAGTATTTGACCGGCATTACTGTTGCTGGTACAGTAGCAACTGCCAACGTAGCACTATATGAACAAGTACAAAATTACACCACTGGCACATTTTATCCAACTTTTAGTAATACAAGTATTACAGCAGGTAATACAGTAATTGGTGTCAATTCAAGTTTATCATACAACGCCACGACCGGTACGCTGAGTGCCACAAATTTGTCCGGTACACTGCAAACAGCTGCACAAACAAATATTACAAGTGTTGGTACACTGACTTCGTTGGCAGTTGGTGCAGTTACCAGTTCCGGTACCATCATTGCCTCAACAGTAAATGCAGCCACAATTGGTAACTCGGGTGCTAGTTTAGTTGGTACATTGGGTGCTGTCAACGTGGCAGGTACAGTGGCTACTGCCAACGTTGCATTGTATGCCAGTGCAACTCCTTACACTACAACTGCTAACTTTTATCCTGTATTCAGCAATACTGTCACAGCCGGTAACACCACGTCGGGTGTTGCAACCAACATGGTATTCAATCCCGGTACTGGTAATCTTTATGTTAATAACATTGTTGGATCCGGTCAATACTTGACCAGTGTCACTGCTACGGTTTCTGGTACTGTGGCCACAGCCAATGTGGCATTGTACGAATCGGTAACAGCTTATACCACAAACCAAACATTTTATCCTGTATTTTCCAACATCAGCACCACAGGAAATACCACATCCGGTGTTTCCGCCAACTTGTCATTCAATCCCGCAACCGGTAACTTAATTGCAAATATAGTAACCACTACTGGTAATTTAATAATTGGTGGTAATACTATTCATAATAGTAAAACATATTTTAACTTCTCTGGCGACGAACAAATAATCAGTCAAGACACCAGTGTCATGCGTACCGGTTCTTGGAGTGTAACTGCTTCGGGGTCGTTGTATACATTAGCCGGTGAACCCTTAATGTGGTACTGGATTCACAACTGTGCAATTGATCCAGCAACAGGAAACTTTTTGGCTCGTGATGATTATGGTCCTGTAACTGTTTGGGCATTGACAGAAAGCATGTTGATAAAAACTTGGATTAGTCCCCCGGATCAAATACTTTCCGTTCCTAGTTCGTGGACATTGACCGGAAACCAAGACACCAACAACGGTTTATTTACAACTGGGGGCATGAGTGGAAATTCGCTGAAGTTGACGCAAGTGACAACTCCTGCAGCCGCCGTGGGTACAGGCTCTACCACAGGTGGTTCATTGGCCGCAGGTAATTATTATGTTCGTGTTGTGGGTATTGACGTTAACGGGCAAGCCACTTTGCCCAGTCCAGAAAGCACAGTGGTTACAACCACTGGTTCTTCCGGCTCTATTAACTATGTTATACCAGCAACAATAGGTGTCAACAACTATCGAATATATGTAACTCAAACCTCGGGTACATATAATTCGGGATACTTTACATTCAATCCTGACTATCTCACAAACTATTTTACATTAACTACCTTAACTGGAACAACAGCCGGCACATTGCCCTCCATCAACAACACCGGTGGAGTCAACATTACCGGTAACTTAACTGTGCTAAACACCGGCGGTACCAGCAATTCTATCTCTGGCAACATTGGTATTAACACCACCCTACCAGACACTGAACTTACTATTTTGGGAATCCCACAAACTGTGGTTTATCCTGTCACAGGTGTTAACCAAACTTTGGGCACAGACTTACACATCGTCGGTGCAGATGGTGCTACCCCAACTCGTATCACACAAGACACATTTGGCACTGGTTCGTATATAGCATTCACTGGCAGAGCTGCTCGGGGCACAGCTGCCTCACCAGCTCAGTCCCTGTCAGGTGATACCTTAACTCAACTCACTGCTAGAGGATTCAGCAGTGGTTCTCTAGGATTTGGTACTGCGTCAACTGGTCGAGTTGACATAGTGGCCGCAGAAAACTTCACAGACACCAGTCGTGCCACCAACGTGGTAATTTTTACCACAGCAGTGGGCGCCATTAATCCCACAGCAACAGCCACATTCAGCAGTGCCACAGGATTGGCAGTCACTGGCAACACTGCCATCAGTGGTAATTTAACAACCAATGGTGGACTACTGGTGCCGGTGTTGGGCTTGTCAATAGTTTCTGCTCAAGGTTGGAACTTGGCTTAAATACACAATACAGAATTTATAAAGGAATAGAAAAATGGCAAATAATGCCCCAATTTTTTCAAGATTAGGCGATATACAAGGTGGTGAATTATTAATTACACAGGGCTCAATCACAGCCGGCGACTACACAGGTGTGGGTATTTACAACGTGGTGGCATTTACTGCTGATTCAGCCAACGGTGGATTTGTGCAACGCTTGAGATTCAAGCCAAACGGTAACAATACTGCTGCTTCAGTGGCACGTATTTTCATCAACAACGGAGCAATTAACCAAGCCACAACACTGAGTACACCCTCAGCACCCTCGGGCAGTGCCAGTGGTACAGGTGGTACACTGCTACCAGGGTCTTACTATGCATTGATACAAGCAGTGGATCAATACGGTGCATACACAGCAGCCAGTCCACAAAGTACCGCAGTCACCACAACTGGTAATACCAGTTCCATCACTTGGTCGTGGACTCCGGTTGCGTCGGCAGCATATTATGTGTTATGGGCCGGCACAACCAGTTTGGGTCAACAACCATTCTTTCAAACTGCTGGTAACGTGGCGTTTTTAACCCAAACAGTGGCCTACGCCGCAGGTAACATTGGTACTCCCAAAGGCTCTAACTCGGATAACTTTTTATACGGTGAACTGGCTTTGCCGATTACATCGGGTACAGTGTCGGGTACTACACCCAATGCTGACATAGATTATCCCATGAACGTGGCATTACCTCCTGGCTATAAAGTACTGGTGGGTCTCAGTGCCAACGTATCGGCTGGTTGGTATGTCACCAGTATTGGTGGAAAATATTAATGTTAGATTTCAGCCATTTAACTGCCAACCCACGTGTGGACGTGCAGACGTTTTACGCCAATTCGGCCACTGCTGGTGTAACATGGGCCACTTGGGTCAAACCACGTGGCATAAACTTTGTACAATTCGTTGTATTGGGTGGTGGTGCCGGAGGTGGATCAGGAGTTGGTAACGGTGCCGCTTCAACTGCTGCCGGGGGCGGCGGTGGAGGTAGTTCAGCTCAGTGCAGTATAATATTTCCCGCATGGGCACTGCCTGATGTTCTTTACATAAGCGTGGGTTACGGTGGTGCAGGTGGCGCAGCTGTTGCTGCCACACCCGGTCTTGTTGGTACAGCAGGCATAGCCAGTTATGTAAGCCTAGCCCCTAATACTACGGTTAACAACCTATTAGCACAAGCCAACGGTGGCGGTGCTGGTACAGCAGCCGCAGGTGCAACAGCCGGTGGTGCAGGTGCCGCTGGGACAGTAACAGCAATTGGTTCAGCCGCATTGGCTGGATTGGGTACATTGGGTTATACAGGTGTAGCAACCAACATCAGTCTAGTGGGACAAGTGGGCATTGCTGGGGGTACCACAGGTCTTGGAGCCGCATTGACATTACCAGTGACAGGATTAATAGTAACCGGTGGCACAGGTGGCGCAGGTGTTGGAGCAGCTGCCTCAATAGGCTCATCGGGAGGTAACATAACTGGTGCTGGTGCTTTTCCCACCGTCATTGGTGGGATTGGTGCCGCCTCATCAACAACTTCAGGCACATCCGGCGCCAATGGATTTCAGCCCATACCCAAACTGTTTTATTTCTACGGCGGTACCGGTGGTGGTTCTTCGGGCGCTGCAACAGGTACCACCAACGGCGGGCCTGGCGGAGCGGGTGCTTATGGTTGCGGTGGCGGTGGTGGGGGTGGTGCATTTACCGGTGGTACGTCGGGTGCCGGTGGTCGTGGCGGTGATGGCATTGTTATAGCCACCAGTTGGTAAAATACCATAAATACTTGATATGATCAAAATAAAAAAATTATACCGAGACACACACTTGATGGATGATGTTGTGACACATTATACCTATGAAAATAGCCAATGGGATTCCACCATTGAACAGGTAAAAAACAATGTAGTCAACAATCAAATCAGCAACACTGCTGTGGTGTTGGGCAACGGCCCCAGTAGACTACAGTTAAATCCCAACTTATTTAATTTATTAATGAATCACCGTGGTGGCCTGTTGGCCGCAGGGCGAGTTCAGACCTACGGATGCAATGCCATAATACGTGATTTTACTCCTGATTTTTTGGTAGCCACTGGCAGTGAGATTGTAAACGAAATTGCCGGAGATGATTGGCACGATCAAAATCAATACTATCAACAAACTATTGTTTACAGCACAGCCGATGCAGTATTAGAATTTCCTGGTAAGTTTTATTTAATACCGCAAAATCCTGGATGGAACGCCGGATCTGTTGCTGCTTATTTGGCCTGCTTTGATGCACACAAAAAGATTTACTTGATGGGATTTGATTGTTACAACGCACCCGAGGCCACCATACACGAAAACATTTATGCCAATACACCGGGATATCCTCGTGATGGAGAACCAGTGACTGATGCATATTTTACCATGAGCTTGCTACACGTGATGCAGACCTATAATGATGTAGAATTCATTAGAGTAATGCCCACTGAGTCATGGTATTGTCCTGATGCGTGGCAGTATCAAACTAATTTTAGACAAATCAATTTTAGACAATTTACTCTTGAAGTAGATTTATAATCAAACAACTTTTTCTAAAGTTTTAATCTTTTCAATTACACTTGAAAACTTGAATGTACGCCATACTCCCGGATGTAAGGGTTTGGGATGATCCCGCAACTCCACCCAACAAAATCCACGATGCTCGTGATTTAACACCGGCACAAACTCTTCGTCCACTGTGATCATGTAGGTGTGATACTCAAAGTTTTTACTGTCGCTGGTGAACTTTTCAATTGGGATCAGTCTGGCGTCTTGGAATATTCCGCCCAGTTCTTCGGCGATTTCTCTAGCAAGTCCTTCAACCACAGTTTCACCTGCTTCAATTTTTCCGCCCACCAAGCCCCAAGAGCCGGCATGTCGCCGCCCGTTGCGTAACAAAAAAAGATATCTGTGAGTGGTTCGGCAGTACACCAATGCACCAGCGCCTGTTTGTTGAGAATTGTTTACCATAATTTAATTATACACTACTACAGTTGCAAAGTCTATACTGCCAAACTCCATTCTCCGGCTGGGTAAACACCGTCGTAGCTCTTGCTCCAGGCACTGTGGTACCATTTGTACTGTATACCAGTGGTCAAGTTGGTCACATACTGTAGATCAACAGAAGCAACACTGGCAAACACCACTGCCCAATGGCTACCATTGTATTGCACAATGTCTCCGGCATTGGCCACAAGATCTTGACCATCGGCACCACGCCAGGCCACAGCACCAGCAGGATTGGCATAACTACCAATTTCTTCTGTTAGTAAATATCTAGTTCCTGTGGCAGGATTGGTTAAAAAAGTGCCAACATTGACCGATTGCGGATTGATAATGGCATTCACAGGACTCAACGTGTTGACAGGCAATGTTGCAGGATAGGGTGAATAAATTAACACACCGGGATCTGTGGGGTTCACAGCCACAGTGCCGACAATTTCACTACCATTGGGTTGCATTAATCTTATTTCGCTACTGCCGGATACAAAATTACCGTAGGCAGCCAACAACCAGCTCCATTGATTCTTTGGAATATTGACAATGTTGAGGAAATCGTTTTCCTCCACCACCTGTGATGACCGTAGCAACGACAGTGTAGCACCAGTATTTGTGGTGTTTAGCACAACTCCATACTGGCCAAATGACACCAGCTGTTGTGGACCCAAGGCACCCAAGGAGTCAAGGTCTGAGTAGTTGTTGAGTACAGTTTGTATCACGCCCATGCGTTTGACTTTGGCACTGGTGGATATCCATATGGGCAATTCAAACTTCATTGTGGCAACGTCTATGGCTTCTTCAGCACCCGCGGGCACAGTTCTACTGGTCCATGTGCTGTCAGTGAGCAGTGCGTAACTCAAACTGCCCCAATCAACATAGTTGTCGGTGCTTTGAATTTCCATTGCTGGATTAAACAACTGAGTCAACTGTTCGATCAACTGTAATTTTTGTTCGGTATTACTGGTCCAAATATCCAGCTTTACTCCTAACTTATAAGGTGCCGGCATCACACGTTCAACAGTGTAATTTTGTCCTTGTGTGGTTCCGTAGGTTCCGGTAACTGGATCAAATGTTCTTTGTCTAATTTGCATACTTTGAACCAAACTGGGATCTTGCAGTCTGGTTTGATCATAGTTCAGTGCATCTATATACACAGCCATGGCCGGCACAGTACCCAAGCCATTTTCACTGTTGTTGCGTAAAATTTGTGCAGCCTGACGACTTTGATCTCCATAAATCACAGGCACACGTTGATAAGTTATGTTGCCACTGCTGTCTCGACCAAACTCAACATAAAAGCCTGACACCATGCGTATGAATTGACTTACGAAAGATCGTATCTGTCCAGAATAGAAGAAATTTGAAGGTGCGGTCATGAATTGTCAGCTTTCGGTGTAAGTGCAGAACTAAGGCTTTGCTTTGATGGCACAGTGACATTGCCCACTGTGGTAAATGTATCGGTGTTGTTGACAAATGTGCCAATCAATGTGTGATTGTCTGCACCTTGACTCAGGTTGGTGCGTACTACATCATTGAACATGCTCCAACGATTGCCAACAAATCTAAACACACGATTTGGCAAATAGTCTGTGCGTAAAAAGAAATCTCCCACCTGTGGGTGTGTTGGGAATGAAGTGCCAGCACTCATGGCCAAACCATTGGGTGCAACACTGTCACCCACAACATAACCTGGCAATGCAGCCAATGGAGAGATAGGAACCTCGTCTGCTGTGCTTATTCGTCCTGCCCCATCAGCTGTTTCTTGTGTTTGATCACCCGAGCTGACATCAACGTTGAACAATGTGCCATCCTGGTTTCGTGGGAAGTTGTAAAAACTACTGGTGTCGTAGCCCGACCGTGGAACATTTTGTACAGCCTCAGCGACCACAGCATCGTTGATGGCAATGGTACCATTGTAAGCACTCATGATTTGACCGATGGGAGTAACGCCATCACTGGCAACAAGATTGTTGATAATGTCCTTGTATTCTTGACTGTCCACCAAGGGATTAATTTTAACACGCCAAAGATGTGGCCACCAGGTTGGACTGAACCCTTCGCTGGAGAAACTGGCATCGCCCACTACATAAAATCTTTTGAGTGCTGCCGGAACATCCTGAGTGAGTGAGTCGTAATCGGTCAAGTGTTGCAGTTCTAAAACATCACCCGCCATGATCTTACGCCCAATCATGTCAACCATGTCACGCAGATGAAATGTCATAAAAATAGTACCAGTTTGTAAAAACAAACCAAATTGGGTTAAATCAAAGTCTTGATCTTGTCTTTGATAAATGCCACGCATGGTGTATACTGAAGTGTCGTATTTTCTATCTCTATTTTCTACCCACAACAAGTCTTGAATGTTTAACTCACTTTGATTGGTATAACTGGGTTGTGCAGAACTAATGCTGATTCCAATGGCAGTACCGGATGGAACAGCACCAAGCGTACTGGCACTTAATGTTATGGTTGTGGCTGTTTTGGCTGCTACAGTGGTGTTGGCAGGAATATTGGTGCCGGTTACTGTGTTGCCTAGATCAATAGTGGCAGTGCTGGATAAGGTCAATACTGTGCCGGCCGCTGCCTGATCCGCCGACGTGGTCAGTTGTGTGCCTTGAGGGTTGGTTCCCAGGTATTTGTGCAACAATATACCAGTGCCACCCAAGGTAAACATTTCAGACATTCTACGGTCCATGAATTTAAAATCATTTGAATGTCTACCGTCTTGCCATAAACTTATTCTGCCCAAAATACTTCTCCGATAATTATCTAGTATTTATGGATTTGACTGCTAAGTAAATTTAACGTATAATAACATTATGGATTTAAACACTAAAAAACGCTTGGATGATACATTTTTTCAAATAATCCGTTTACCAATGGATGCAGAAAAGATACGCGATCTTAAAAAAATATGGAAAAACTGTAGCGAAACATGGGCAGACATGAGCAGAGAAGAAGTAAATTGTCGCAGATTGGGCCGGAAAACCCCACATTATTTAGAACTAGAACTGCAAGTGGCAGAAGGCTTAGACCTGCTGGAACAGTACCTGACCTTTGCCACACTGTTGAGTTGACCGATAATGCCCGACGTGCTATAATATGTAATATTGACATTCAAGGAACGCAATGAAACTAAACGGTAAAACAGTACGGGCCAAGGTTAGAGCCACTCGTAATCCATTGTTCGGTGACGAAAAGTATGTGGGTGGTGAACCGGTGTGGGACACAGAACGTGCTGAAAAAATGTCCGATGCGGACTTTGATCATTTTTTACGCAAGAGTTTTTACTATTACAATTATTTTTACACTCAAAAAGACACTAAAAAATATGTGGTTGAGTGGCTTAAACAGCAAGAAAACTTTTTAAAAGAAGATATACGTGCATTTGAACGTAGTTCAGACCGTGCAACCTCCATGACAGTACACAGTTTGATCATGGCACATCGCCAAGGCATGCCCTTGCTTGAACGTCATCTTAAATTCATCGGTGAGCAAATTGAACGTGCTGTCAAGGGTGCAGATGCTGAGGTGGTGGAGGTGCCAGCGGCTGAGGCTCCACGAGCCACAGTGCCTACTATTCAAGATCGTTTGAACGAAAAAACAGCAGACACCATTGGCGAATTGGAAGGTCACTATGATGAGTTTCTCAAGAATCCCCGGTATCAATTCAAGCCCTATGATTTTTTGGTGGCCAATAATGTGCCACAAAGCCAGTTAACCAAGTATGAACTCTTGTTTCAGACTAGATTTGACGAACTTAAAACAGCATTTACCAAAACTGATGAGCAGTTATCCGAAGGATACAGCCACTACAAAATTGGAGACTACAAGCGAATCATGTCTTTTATTGATCAAATCTTAAACGACATCATACAGTATCGCGGAGTCAAGCGAGCCACTAAGAAAGTCCGAGCACCCAAGAGTATACCCAAAGAAAAAACAGTGGCCAAATTGAAGTATGCTAGGGAAGACAAAGTACTGCGTTTGGTCAGTGTTCCGGCCACCGACATTGTTGGGGCCCAGACTCTGTGGTGTTACGATACAAAAACACGCAAGATAATTGTGTACTATGCCGACAGTTTAACTGGACCACTAACAGTCAAAGGCACCAGCATTGCTGGATTTGATGTTGCTAGATCCGTAACAAAAACTTTAAGAAAGCCCGAAGAGCAACTAAAAGAATTTGCTAGAGCCTCCAAAGTTGAATTGCGTAAGTTTGTAGACGGGATCAAAACAACAGAAGCAAAAGCCAACGGTCGCATAAACCCCAATCAAATCCTGCTTAAAACAATATAAACAATTTCTTTTTGTTTATAAATACTGTATAATCGGACCATTCCAATGACACAGTATAGTACCCCGCAGACCACCCCAGAGATAACTGCCAACATAACTGCTTTTGGCAGTTTACCCACCAAGAGTCTTTTCGATGCCAACACTGGCACAGGGTCTGGCAGTATACAGTTTGACCCCAACACCTTGCCCACCGGCAATGCTCAACGTGCGGCCATTACCGACTACATTCGTGTTAGATTGGGTGACGGATTGATAGATGTAGAATTGGAAAAAGGCCACTACGAAATGGCCATCAATCAAGCCTTGCTTAAATATCGCCAACGTGCTGCCAATTCCACTGAAGAAAGTTTTGCTTTTTTAGATCTATTACCAGAAACACAGGAATATATACTGCCCCGAGAAGTACAGGTGGTCAAAGCCGCTTATCGTCGTGGTATTGGGTCAGTTACAGGCACAACTGCCAGTCAATTTGAACCATTTGCATCGGGATATTTAAACACGTATATGTTGCAGGCTGGACGTGTGGGCGGATTAACCAACTATGAGCTGTTTGTGGACTATCAAAAATTAGCCATGAAGATGTTTGGTGGATTGTTGAATTATACATTCAATCCCACTACTAAAAAATTAACCATCATTCGTAAAATGCCCTACGGTTACGGTGGCAGTACCGGTGGGTCACAGGGTCAAAATCCTTTTGAAAGTGTGTTGTTGCACATATACAATACCAAGCCGGACCAAATGATACTAAACGACACCTACAGTTTTCCTTGGATACAAGAATATGCCTACAGCTTTGCCAAACGTATTCTGGGACAGGCCTACAGTAAATTTTCGCAGATTGCAGGGCCACAAGGCGGCGCCAGTTTAAACGGTGCTGCAATGGTACAAGAAGCTCAGGCTGAAATGGAACGACTGGAATATGAAATTGTCAACTATGTTGACAATGGCATGCCCTTGACTTGGGTTATTGGCTAATCAATGCGTATCACTGAAATAACAACAGAATCTGTCGTAAATGAATTGGGCAATAGGCCCTATCCGTTTAAAATAGATCCCAATGGCTGGAAAGAATATAAAAGTGTCACCAGTCGAGATGGTAAAATCAACGTGGTTTTTGAGTGGAGGCCCGGCTCCGACAATGGCGCCATTGATGTCTCGTTTGAAGTCAACGGCACACAAGCCATTACCGGCGGTGGTGACGCTTTTAGAATCTTCAGCACAGTGGCACAGATAATACAGAAACGACTGCCCCCCATGATACGGCAACTTGAACCCGGTGACGTCTGGTTTCACGCACATGATGAAGCCAGTCGTGTGAGTTTGTATGACAAATATGCAGTGAGATTTTTTAACCAACTGCTTGGCCCTGATTGGCAATTCAAGAGAAGTGTCAACCCCAAAAACCGAGACGTCATGTACCGATGGGAACGCAAATACAATGGTAACGACATTGATTTTGATTGATTTTTTTGCTAAATACTCATATGAAAATTAACGAAATTCTATTAGAAGATGCCGCTGGTGGTCCACCTAAAACACACGGCACATTTACCGATTTAGACGCTGACCAAGATGCATCCTTACCGGGTGTTTGGGTACAACGACAGTTACGCAATACAGATCCCTACATGCAATACCGCTATGGACTGGCACTGGCAGCTGCTCGTGCCGATGCAGCGGGCCATGTGGCATTTTCACAAGAAAGTCCTTGGGCAGAGAACTTGACCATTGTTGGATATACTCCGGAAGATGCAGAAGTAATTAGAATGGCAGACAAACTAATGGGCGTTCACGCCACACGCATTGCCGACGATGCCAGTAGAGAAGCAAAGGGAGTGAACACACAAAGCCCAATGCGACCACGTGGATCAATCACCAAAAAATAACTTGACTCGGCGTAACAAATATGTAATAATGCTCTTATATAGGAGCATTTTTTATGACTAAAAAATTAATTGGTGTTGTGGGATTAATCTCAAGTGGCAAAGATACCATTGCTGATTATCTTTGTAATTTTCAAGGGTTTCGTCGAGAATCATTTGCCAACAGTTTGAAAGACGCTGTGAGCATGGTGTTTGGTTGGGATCGTACCATGTTGGAAGGGCGAACCAAACAAGCTCGCGAATGGCGCGAACAAGTAGATCCATGGTGGGCCGAACGTTTAAACATGCCCAATTTAACACCACGCTGGGTGTTGCAATACTGGGGTACAGAAGTTTGTCGTAGGGGTTTCAACGATGACATCTGGATTGCCAGCTTGGAAAACAAACTTCGTACAAGTCAAGATGACATTGTCATCAGCGATTGCAGATTCCCCAACGAAATTGCAACAATTAAATCTGCCGGTGGAACAGTGGTTCGTGTACGTCGCGGCGACGATCCTGTTTGGTATAGTATTGCTCAACGTGCCAACCAGGGTGACTCAATCGCACAGAGACAGTTGGCAGAGTTTAATGTACACATCAGTGAAACTGCTTGGATTGGCACAGGTTTTGATCACACAATTGACAACAATGGAACCATTGACGAATTATATCAACAAATCAAAAATCTGGTACAAGTGGACTCTGGCGCCAAGGCAAGCGACTCCGCTGAACTTCCTGAGTACAATTCAAACATATAGTCTTCAAGTTTAGCCAGTTGTTGTTTTTTAAGTTACCGTCAACATAAAACACACCCAGTTGCTCTGGGTGTCGTGCTTTAAATCCACATTTCTCACATCGTTCTTTTTTACTGTATCCTGCTCGGTGCCATGCCGGCGGCTCCGGTTTGTATTTAATTCCTTTTCTCAAACAGGTATCACAGAATTTTCTGTAGTAGATTTTATTGTTCCGGTGAAAATTAACAGCCACTGGGCGTTGATTACAATGCGGGCACGTTTTACGGGGTAACATGTAGTTATTTATACCCTTGCCCTTTATTAAAGGGCAGTCAAACCGCATGAAAAATTACTTAATCGGTAAATATCTATAACAGTACTTTAAAGGAACATTACCATGGCACTAGTATCCCCCGGCGTTAGCTTAACAGTAACAGATCAAAGTCAATATGTATCATCAGCAATTGGCACAGTACCTCTTATTGTTTTAGCAACAGCACAAAACAAAACAATCAATGGCTCATTGGCCACAGGAACAACAGCGGCCAATGCAGGCATGTTACAGATATTTACCAGTCAGCGTGATTTAGCCACAGCACTCGGCGCACCGGTATTTAAACAAACAGCCGCCGGCACACCTGTACACGGTGGCGAATTAAACGAATACGGCTTGATGGCTGCTTACTCGGCCTTGGGACTGGGCAATCAGCTGTACGCAATTCGTGCCGATATTGATTTAAATGAATTAGAAGGCACCAGTGTTCGCCCAACCGGCACAGTGTCCACTGGCACACAATGGTTAGATTTGGCTGACACTACCTGGGGATTATACCAGTGGAGTGCAGATACACAGTCATTTACCAACTATGTACCCACAGTGATCACTTCAAATGCCAGTTTAACAACCAGTAGCCCCACAGTGGGAACATATGGTAATATTACATTGACCGATGAATCTACTCCACTCGGCAGTGTTGGAAGCATTGGCAGTTATGCTGTGGTTGCAACTACAACAAACAA